>OLNX01001158.1_pt1 | contig 23316 bp, 27 predicted proteins | sample 1672611 | NCBI WGS metagenome assembly OLNX01 (sample SAMEA3136705, study PRJEB25190) | human gut metagenome | reverse complement strand
GCCGTCCATGAGGCATCACGCAGTGATGACGAATGGTGCAGGGCGTTAATAGCAGCGGAAAGTTCAATGCGAATAACTCCGCTAAACTGCACCATTATCACGCAAAAACTTTTCATACATTTTCTCTATTTGAATTAAATCATCTTTATGCAAATCACCAATTTTGAATATAAAACTATCTTTTGTAAGAAGAGTAACTTTTGAAACTCTCGCAGTTGAAGCCAGTCTCAAACTTGCCTCTTCCCAGTAAATAATCGGTATATCATATGGATCCTCTTTCCTTGCCTTGTGCTTAGTAATCTTCACAGATAAAACTCCCAATAAATTCTTATCCAAAACAACTACCGGTCTATTCAAAATCCTGTTTGGATTCTCCTCCAACGGGAACTCCACAAACATACCTCGCCTTTGTTCAATAACATTACCCCTTTCCTTTTTTCACTTGCTCATACACATCATCCCACTCTGATTCATCTGCCCATTCATCATCTGACGATATAGTTGCCCGCCCCTGTTTATCATATTTCGTATTTTGTATCGCAAGTTTATATGCTTCCAGTCCATATTTTCCCACATTCATATCAGGACGGAATGGTAACGCCTGTTCCCTGACCGCCTGTTTAGCAGCCATCGTAAAAAAAGTCGTCATGTCCATTCCTAAATTTGACAATAACTCTTGTAATTGTGCCTTTAATGTTTCATCAATTCGCATTGTTATATTTGTATTTGCCATTCGTTTCACACTCCTTTTGAACTATTATATTCGTTCAATCTTCATTCGTCAATACATCATTATAACAACGCACATGTTTTCACGTCACCATAAGTACCCTTCAAGTATACAGCCAGTATACACAACATCCACGCCATACTCAATGTCACTCAGACGAAATATCCGTCGTTTGAGCATTTCCTGCATCTTTCTCTGCATCAAAGCCTCAATTGCACCTGAAAGGGTATAAAATAACTATAATTTGTGCAAGAACTTAAACAAGGCAAAGAAACCGTTCGTATGGACAAAGTAAATATGGCACTTGCAATGTTTAAAAAACGTAAAGTGAAATTCTAAATTCCAGTTTCCCTACCCTAAAAATGAGTATGCAGATTCTTTTTGATATACGGCAACAGCCGTCCATGAGGCATCACGCAGTGATGACGAATGGTGCAGGGCGTTAATAGCAGAGTTAAAAATAGCACCTTCAGAAAAGATATATTCCTTTCCGTTGGTGCATTGTTATTATTGTAAATCTTCCATTGTCATACACGGAATTTCTTTTTCCTGCCTTAGCTGCCTATCGTTAGTAAAAAACATATCACATTCTGACGCAATCGCTGATGAAATTTGCAATGCATCCATTGCCTTAAATCCCTTATACTGTCCTCTAAGTTTAGAAGCGAACTCTGCAATATCTGAATTTATATCTATGATTTCAACATTCATATAATCTAAAAATCGCTTAAAATTATCTGCCAAATCCATTTGACCACTTGAATACGGATATACAAGATATTCTTCTACTGTTACGGCAGAAGTAACAACCTTTATATTCTTCTCTATGCATGTCGCAAAAAATCTCTTTACAACTTCTGAATATAAAGGACTATTTTCAAGATAGTATATAATCGGTGCCGTATCAACAAACACTTTTTTAAAGTCTGTCATTGTCTCTCATCTCCCTTATATACTCATCTGCATTTCTGCCACGCTCTGTTGTCGGCATAACAAACTGATCTAAGTCAATTTTATTTGGCCGTCTGTCTGATACACTTATTAAACCATCAATGCCACTTAAAATCTGAACAACATAAGTCAGCTTATCTTCTGGCACTCTTTCCAATAATTCAATAGCTTCTTTTCTAGTTGCCGTCATAGGCCACACCTCCCTTAAATTTCATTGAATTGCCACTACTCATTTTTATTTCGTCACTACGAATTCTCCGTCAAATAATATACATCACCTTTCGTGCATATTATAACACTCCTTCTTCTGATTTTCAATCAGCACAAGGAGAAGTACTGCCCCCCAACTAATACCAATCGGCTTACATCACTTTATCTGATATTTTATGCATAATCTTCCATAATAACCGCTCACTTTCCTTTTTTCATTTATCCATCATTATTTTCATATTTGTATACTGTTTTCGATGTCTTATCTCCGTCCCACTCTACCTTACATATTTCCTTTTCCATCGTAATTCACCTCTTTCTTTTTCTCTCACACAATTCCAAAACTATTATAATAAATATCTCCTGTCTTTACAAAGCAAGCAGAGAAGCGTATTCCCGAGTTCCCAGGCACTAATGAAAGCACTATACCTAGGAACTTTTGAGATAGCCAAAAAGTGGACAATGCCAATCCGCAACTGGGGCAAAGTTCGTGGTGCACTCGAGATTATGTACCCTGAGCGAATGTCAACATAGTAATAAAAGCTGGTGTTAAGCCGTATCAATTATCATAGAAGTTCTGACTGAATTTACAGAAAGAATTTCACACCGTCGAAAGTTCACTTTTCACTTCTCTCAAACTGTAGCCTGACTCTAATCTCCCCCAAGCATATTACAATTTATTTTGATAATTCTCTAACTGGTGGAAAATACCAACTACATTTACAACATCATCTCTCACATCAATACAATCTAGCAAATGCGTTGCTGCCTGTTTATTCTTTAATCGATATATTAAATGATACACAAGATTATCAAGCAATTCATCGGCACGCTCTGTAATATTTAATTTATAAGCTATACTTTGCCCTAGTTTCTCTAAGTGCTGTTCTGGCATCTTTTACCTGTCCCGTCTCTATCTGCTTTTCAGATATCTCTATATCTCTGTACATGGTAATTCGTCTCATTGTTGACTCATAAAGCTCCATGCTCATAATTACCATATCACCATAGCCATTTTTAGTAACATAAATTGGCTCCTCTGTCTTATGGCACATATCAGATATCTCTGCTGTATTCTTCAAATCTTTAATTGGAATTATTTGTGGCATAATATACACCCCCTTGTTTATGACCTAATTATACCATAATTATGTCCTTTTTCAACCCAATTATTGTTTATTTGATTTCTAGCTAGAATTTACTTTTTCATTTAACCGACTTGACGCAGGGACAATTTGCTTTGCGTTCGGGACTCGGACTTCGATTTCTTTTCTTAATCTTACCTACACAATATAATCATCTATAATAGATTCTATATCTTTTCTCTAACTCCACGAAATTATTTGTCCTCTTTGCAAGAGGAGTAGAATTTCCATTACGCAATTTATGCTTATATACAATGTCTGCGTTTTTCATTATTCTGTTTTTTTGACGATTGATTTCCCGGCTTTCGGCCTGCATCAAATATCTATATTGCTGATCTTTCGTCCCATTAACATCAACCAACGAATACTCCCCTTCAGGAACAGGAATCATATTATTTAAATTGATAACCGCATAATTATGTATTTTAATAAAATCCACAGACTCCTTCATTTTTTTGTGCTTTACTTTAAACGAAGACAAAGGAGCAAAATATTTTATATCATTTATCTGTAATAAAATCCCTATGTATTTGCGACTTGCTTTATCCCCGTCAGATATAAATATATGTTCCTGATACTGTGCCAAATACTTTATATAATTTGGATTTACTTCGTATAATTTTAAACCTCTCACCTTTATCCTCCCCAAAAAATAGGGGGCATATTATAATATTATAATATGCCCCATCTGTTAACTCGCTCATTTACGGGCTGTGCATCACCCACTTATAACTCGCTCATTTATTAGGCTGTGCATCACCTTCTACCTACATTATACCCAATTAAGTCCGTTTTTCAACATTTATTTTATTGATTCTGCGATCAACTTGATTACCTTCAAAATAATCCTTCTCTTGTTGGGTTGGAGCGTTTAAGTACCCTTCCAGTATACACAACATCCACGCCATACTCAATGTCACTCAGACGGAATCTCCATCGTTTGAACATTTCCTGTACTTTCTTCACATTCAAACCCTTCATCTTCCTCCTTATCAACGCTTCAATTATACCCGAACGGGATTATTTTCTATTTTATTCGTTGACGCAGCACCCGAAAGGGTATAAAATAACAATAATTTCAAATTATAAGGAGTAAACGAATGAACCCTATTGCGGAATTTGTTAAGGAAAATAGAAAAGCGGCTGGCTTGACGCAGGAACAATTTGCTTTGCGTTCAGGGCTGGGACTTCGATTTGTACGAGAACTTGAACAAGGCAAAGAGACCGTTCGTATGGACAAAGTAAATGTGGCACTTGCAATGTTTAACGCTCAGGCCGTTGCCGGAAAGAAGGAAAATAAATGACAGTATTCAGAACCGCCTATGTTTATGTGAGAAATATGTTTGCCGGCACTCTCAAAGAAACGGACGAAGGATATACTTTTAGATACGATTCCGATATGCACTTGAAAAATTTTTCACTGCTTGAAACCGCCGAGAGTTCATGAGAATATGCACTTTCTCCTGCCTATGATCTGCTTCCTGTAAATGCCAATATGCCTACCGACAAAGAACAATTTGCTCTGGCTATGAACGGCAAGAAAATGAACCTCCGCAAAAATGATTTTCTAAAATTTGCTGACACCTGCGGCATATCTCGTCCGACAGCATCCAAACTTATCCAAAGCCTTGTCAGACCCACTCCGCGGTGGCTGGAAATGTGTGATGAATCACTGCTCCCTGACGAGCTGAATGAACGCTTAAAAAAAATCATCTCAGAAAGAACGGAAATTATCAGGTAACTTCAACCGCCCTACGCCTTCTTGGCATTCGGATAGATCTTCTCCATCTTTCCGTCCCCATAATGCTCATCCAGCCATGTCTCCACGGCATTGTGGGGCGTCGGATCCACGGACCGTTTTTCGTACCGCACCAGTGCCATGCAAGACATCACCACATTGCAGCACATAAACAGGATCAGGCACCAGCTGGCTGCTGTTCCCGCCTTTTTCGGGATCTTTTCAATCCAGCGGGAAATAGGCGGATACACATAATGGAACCACACAACCACCGCTACGCCCCAGAAAAAGCAGTACAAAAGATTTACCCGTCCACCTATGTTAAACGGAATATCACTGTAATCCCAGAACACCTTGCCAAAGACAATCTCTGTAAAAACACTGCAAAAATATTCATACACGCCTCCCAGCAGCGTCCCCACAGCAAACAGGAAAAAACGGTCTCTGTCTCTGTACTTATACAAAAGCACCGTCAGAAACGCCGCTCCCAGTCCCCACACAATGCTGAAGGGTCCCCACACTACACTGCTGCGGCTCATCCACACACCATCCGTCAGCCGGCAGAAGATCGTCTCCGTAATATCCCCCAAAAAAGCCCCAATGAAAAAGATCCACAGAATTTTATAAAAACTGCATCCATAGGCAAAAACCGTCTTGTTCTTCGGCTGTTTCTCCACCTTTCTAGCCTTGGGATAGGCCTTGTGGATACGCCTCTGCATCCGCTCTGTGATCCAGTTTCTCAGCCGTCTGCTAATATGCTCAAACTCATTATTCGTTTTTTCCCATTTGTCAGGATGTACCGATTTTCCCCACAAAAGAACAGCCGATGCAGCCATATCGATAATCAGGCATCCTGCGATTGCCAGCACAAGTATTGTCTTCAAAACTGATGGGATCAGCCGGATCAGAGACATGAGCAGTCCATTTCCCCAGCGCACAACCACAAAACCTAACGCTCCCCATACAAGAGACGCAGGCAGGCAGACATACCCGTCCAGATTCTTTTTTACCTGGGAATAATCCCACCACCGCTCTCCAAAAAAGCGCTCGATCAGATGCCCCGCCGTCCACTCAATGACGGTGGCAAGCACCATGGAGAATAAAAACAGCCAGAAGCCTGTCAGTTCCTTCAGTACAAACGACATCAACACCGCCGTAAATCCGTATATAACACAAAAAGGGCCTGTTACCAAGCCTCTATTTGTAAATCTCTTCTGCTGTATGGTTCCTAAAACCGTCTCCAGGATCCAGCCGGCAAAAGAATAAATTAAAAACAGAAACAACCACTCCGTAATGGAAATCATTTTCTTCTCCTTTGTCTCACATCATTAAGTCTCTTCGGCATGAAAAGTAATCTCACCGGAATCAATCAGTTCCAGCATACAGTCCACTATCTCCGGGTCAAACTGGGTTCCACGGTTGCTCCGAAGCTGTTCCAGAATCTGCTCCTTAGTCAGACGATCTCTGTAACACCGGTTGCTGTTCATGGCGTCAACGGAATCTGCCACACACAAAATCCTTGCCACTAACGGGATCTCTTCTCCCTTCAAACCTTCCGGATAACCTCTTCCATCATATCGTTCATGATGATAAAGCACCGCCTCCCGAATCTGTGGTATGGAAGTAAAACCACTCAGAAGTTTGGCTCCCTCCGTCGTATGAGTCTTCATAATACCAAATTCCTCATCCGTAAGTTTTCCCTTTTTACACAGAATTGAATCCGGAACTCGGATCTTGCCGCAGTCGTGCATCAGACCCATATAAAATATGTTCTGAACCTCTTCTTTGGACAGACCATACTTTTGCGCCAGTTTTTTCGCATACACCGCCACACGCTTGGAGTGGCCGTTGGTGCTGGAATCCTTGGCATCGATAAATCCCATAAAAGCAGACATAGACTGTTTGATGATCCGGGCGTTATTCTCAGCCTCTTTTACAAGCTGTCTGGTCTTGATCTCTACCATGACACATACAATGATCCCCAGCATCCACAAAACCGTAATGCCAAACAAAACTCCGGCTGCCGGAATATCCGTCGCCGTTTCATGAAGATGATATGTTAATACACCAGAAGAAAAGGTCAATCCCTCTTCCTTTTTATCCCCGGCATAATAGGCAATAAATCCAACCTTTATCTCCGGCGCATCCGCCGTTCCGGAAACCGACTCAGGCAGTTTTTCCTCCTTGGCCGCAGCACTTGGATAATAAATAAAATAATCTCCTGCATCCAGCGGAATCATCAGATCTGAATCCATTTGCTGGACATCTATCTTGTATGTAATCCCCTGCTCTTCACAGGTCCGAAGGTCCAGGGTCTGAACCTTTTCCGTCGTCTTTGTATGCTGATGGATCTCCACCTTGCCGCACCATGCATTATTTATATAACAGTCCTCTGGAGCCTCTACTTTCAAGTTCCAGTCTGTCATCTCATAAGAACTGTGATTTTGTACTACCACATCGTAAATGGCGCCTTGGTAGACATCTTCCCCACCGGATGCGGCTGCCACCTTTTTTACCCAGGAATCGGTACTTCCGCCCCTTGGCTTAATGGCAACACTCTCATCTTTCCCCTTCGTTTCTGTCTGGGAGGATAAAACAGGCATGGTTCTTTCTTTCTCATTGAACCGGGAAACACTGATATACAGTGCCGTGTATCCTGCTATCAACCCGATCAGCACAAGGAAAAAGAAAAGGATTTTATGTTTAGTACTTTTTCTCATTCGTTGTACCTCCATACTCTTTCACTCATCCAGTATAACTTTTTCCCGGGAAAAATGCAACTTTTATAACTTTTATAATTGGGATCAAGTTATATCTAACCAAATCCCCTTCTTGATTATCTAATGTATATATGTTTTAATTTCATGTACAAAATTGAAAGGATCCTTACATATGAATACAAGACTCGTCTTGCAAGCCCAAAAACGCGATAAAGACGCATTTGTTACATTGATCGGCCTGTACCGTGAATCTATGTATCAGATTGCTTACGCGATATTAAAAAATAACGAAGACGCAGCCGACGCCATGCAGGACACCATCCTGATCTGCTGGGAAAAGATCGACACCCTCCGCCATGCCAGATATTTTAAAACTTGGATAACCCGCATCCTGATCAACCGATGCAACCGGCTTTACAGTCAGCGCAGCCGGACCACGGACTTGAACGAGGGCACATTCAGTTCCATCTCGCCGGATCCTGCCGCTCGGATGGAATGGCAGGAAATGATGCAGCAGTTGACCGACAACCAGCGCATCGTGGTGGAACTTTATTATGCCCAGCAATTCAAAATACACGAAATCGCAGATATTTTGGACATAACGCCAAGTGCCGTGAAAAACCGGCTGCACACAGCCAGAAAAGTTTTAAAGCAATATATTTCTTCCAATTCATGATCCATCAAGAAAGGAGCTTTTATGAACACATTTAAACACAAAATGAAAAAATACGCAAATAACAGACCTCTCCCCCCCTCTGTAAAAGAAAAAACAGAGGTCACACTGGCACACCTTCCTGATTATCCCGCGTCGCTGCCGGTTCACCGATATACATGGCGTGGTGCCGCCGTCCTCGCCTCTGTTTTACTTTTGTGTTGCCTGTTTGTATCGGTGACTCCCTCTTTTGCCAGCCGTTTTCCCGTACTTCAGAGCATTTTTTCTCTGGTGGAAAAACACACCATATACTCCGGGTCTTATCGTCACGCGACGCCCCTTTCTCCCGGGGAAAATTCCCGGCTGTCAGTTTCTTCCGGCGGTGTGCACCTCAGCGCATCCGAAGTCTGCTTTGATGGATTTTCTGTCTATATCACCCTCCGGGCCCAGGCGGATGAGGCTGTTTTTTCCGATGCTCCTGTCTGCATGAAAACCCAGTTCGGCTTTAACCGGGACGCCGGGAAAGAGGACTATGACATTATCCTGGACGGCAAAGCAGAGAACCGCCACACCTACGCCGGCATCATGAAACTGGATCAATCTGATATTACAAAAGAGGGTGGTTTTGTAAAGATTCATATTACCAGACTTTATTTGGAAAACGACACAGAGATTTCCGGAAAATGGGATCTTACTATTCCTTATTCCGCCCCATCGGACTCCTGTCAGGAAGTGTATGTAGGGAAAAAAGTAAATTCCCACTTAACAATAGAAAAGATCTTTCTTTCCCCATATCAGATTGTGGTTTTCAGCAGAGAAAAGACTTCTGACACAAGCCAGATCGCCTTGTTCGATCAGGATGGCCAGCCTGTCTCCTTTGAAGAAATCGGGGATGGCAGCGGACCTCTGAACCGCAGTCTGTACGCAAGAAAAGGGAAAAACATATCAAAACTATACATCTACACCGCCGATGGCAGTTTCCCCCACCGCATGGATCTGCTAAATGCCAAAACGAGAAAAAAAGCAAAACTCTACTGTGAGTCCAGCTTTTCCATAGACATTCCATAACATAACAGGAGGTTTCTTATGAAGACAAAAATTACATGCACCGCTATTGTTTTACTGCTGATCCTTTTGATCCCGGCCGGGAAAATCCTATGGTCCCGCCCGAAACCTACAGCCCCCGGCACCACCACTGCCTCTGTCTCCACCTATTCCTCAGTTTCCGCCTCTCCTGCCACAGGCCAGAGCATCTGGGCAGATTCCGGCAAGGCATATGCCAGCCGCTACACCTGCCGTGTATCTCTGGACACGGAGAAGAAAATACTTTCCGGAACAATCTGTGCCACGATCCAAAACAACACGAAAGATTCCCTGAAAACAGTGTGCCTGCGAAACTGGTCCTCGTCTATCCTGCCCAAAAAACAGCGAAAAAACACCCGGTTATGGGATGTGCGCATAGGTAACACACCCCTTACTCTGGACACTAAAGGAGATGGTTCCATCCTGTATGCCTCCGCCGGAGACCAAGTTTTACTGGCACCGGGCAGCCAGACGGAACTGACTTTTTCCTTCCGCACCAAGATTCCCCAAAAAGCAGATCGATTCGGCTATACCATCCACGACAACAAGCAGCTTTACCAGCTTACCTTCTGTTTTCCGGGGGTCTCTCTCTACCAAAAAGGGGCATGGAACGAAAATCCCTACATGGGTGACAACTGCGAATCTTACATCACCGAAATCGCCGACTATGATGTCTGGCTATCCCACCCGGCATCCTTCACCGCTGCGGCAACCGGAACTTCGGAAAAAGTTTCAGAGGGAACCCATATTACCGGCAAAAATCTGAGGGAATTTGCCGTCATTTTATCCGATTCTTTTTGCAAACTGGAAGAAAAAGCCGGGGACATCACCATCTCCTGCTACGGTCTGGATTATAAGGCCAATAAGGCCTACTACCAGTATTCTCTGGATCTTGCCAAAGAGGCAGTAGAACTTTTTTCTGAGAAAATAGGGACCTATCCTTTTCCCCAACTGACTCTGGTACACGGCTTCATGGACAGTGCCATGGAATACCCGGGATTGTGCCTCATCGGTATGCCGGATGTAAAAGATTACAGCCACATTGCCAAAAACGATTTTTCCGACCTGAACGCCCATGTTCCTCACGAGATTGCCCATCAGTGGTTCTACGCCGCCGTAGGAAACGACTCCTACAAAGAACCATGGCTGGATGAGGGCATCAGTGAATTTTGTGAGGGGATCCTGTTCCCTTATTACGCAGACAGGACGTGGCAGCGCACTGTGTGGAAAAACCAGTTTTCATCCAAAAAACAATTTTTCCATTGGATGAATGATGTGGTTCTGCCCCAGACCGCCCGTTCTCTCCCTATTAACTATGACCTGTCGGCCTACCAAAAAAGGAGCAATACTTATTCGGAATGTGTTTATGAAGGCGGAAAATTGTTTTTATACGAATTATGGCAAAAAATGGGTGATGACATGTTTTTCCAAATGCTTCATAAATATTATGAAACATACCGGTTCAAACTGGCCACCACCCAGGGCTTTTTAACGATTGTGCGGTCCTTCCGGAATGATGCCGCCATTAACGAAATCATCCACCGCTATATAAGTAAAGATTAGTTACAGGACATGCCGCCGTCTACTACCAGACTGGCACCATTGATAAAAGATCCTTCTTCCCCGGAGACGAACAGCACGGCATCCTTTCAGCCCTGCCACCGGTTCACAGCGGCCGGAAATTCCTGCATTGTTTACAAAGATATCCAGGGTGCCGGGTTCTTCTCAAACCTCATGTATTTCTCCCCTTTTTTCTTATTTATACATATTGGTAGAAAGGTATTTCATTCCGTTGTCCGCCAGAATAGCCACAATATTTTTTCCCTCGTTTTCCGGGCGGAGTGCCAGTTCTTTGGCCGCTGTCAGTGCCGCAGCCGCCGACGCTCCCAGGAATACACCATCCGACGCTGCCACCTCTCTGGCTGTGGCGTAAGCATCCTCTCCCTTTACATTGATAACTTCGTCGTATTTGAAATTCCGGCGTACCACAAATGGATGGGTGCAGCCTGTTGGCTTGTCAAAAATCACAACGCCGTCGATGGTCGCCTTGGCATCCGGTACAAAGGAAAGGGAATCCGGTGTCGGCTGTACTCCTACGATCTGTACTCCCGGCACATGCTCCTGCAAGTACGATCCCACCCCGGCCAGCGTTCCTGCCGTACCGGCTAACATGACTGCTATATCGATCCTGCCATCCGTGTCTTCTACCAGCTCCGGTCCGGTAGTCTTGTAATGTGCCCCCGGATTGTTCTCATTAAACAGCTGAGCCACATAGAAGTAATCCTGCTCTTTGGCAAAATTTTTCACCGAATCCATCAGACGCACCGGGTCAAAACCATACTCTTTCAAAATCTGCTCTGCCCCCGGTATTTCCATAATGCCCCGGACATCGGTGCCATAGGCTTTCATGATCTGGATCCGCTCCGGTGTACATCCCGGCTCCATGTAAATGATCAGCGGGTGCTTTTTCGCTGCACAAAAAGCTGCCAGGGCGATTCCTGTGTTACCGCTGGTGGTCTCGATCACAGTCTGTCCCGGCTTCAACTCACCGGACGCCTCTGCTGCCTCCAACATTTCCAGCGCCGCTCTGTCCTTTACGCTGCCAGATGGATTGAAATATTCCAGCTTACCGAGGATCTTTGCTTTCAGCTGATTTTTTTCCTCGTAGTTTACCAGTTCCAGTAATGGTGTATGTCCTACTAATTCTGCTATGCTTTTATGTATATTACTCATGTTCTACCTCCGTCTGTCTCAAATCTTCTTCGTTTTTATCCATATTAAAATTCAAAAATTGGTGTGATCTCTTTGCCTGTCAAAGTTCCATACAGGGACAATAACGCGCTGGCACCTCCGGCACTTCCCATATACAAGCCGGTGTACGCATCCACATTCCATGGGATCACGCGGGTCCAGGCACCATACCATCTGGTTCCCTCTGCATTTTTATAGGCGTCTCCGATCAGCTTGTCTGCCACTTTTTCTGCCAGCTGCTGATACCTTTTTTCTCCTGTCAGCCTGTATCCGTCCACAAAGTGCAAAAATACACCAGCGGATCCGCAGCAGATGCAGTCGTTCCAGTAACCCGGTGACCGTTTGTAAGTGACACCGGCTGCTTCCAGGGCATTGGAAAGTTTTTTGTAGAAATCCAGATATTGTTTGTCTCCCGTGGCCTGATACAGTTCTTTTGCCACAATGGCGTCTCCCACCGGGCCGTGGCAGATACTTAAATAAAAGACATCCCACGGTTCGTCTGAATCCGGCAAATACAAGTAAGGCACGATAGCACCGTCCTCTTTTTGAATGGCGATGTTGGTCAAAAATTCAAAGCCTGCTTTGGCAATATCCAGATACGATCCATCTTTCGACGCTTCATAATATTTAGTAAGCAGATATACGATACCGGCGGTTCCATGGGCGAAATTTGGAAGAATCCCTCCTGCCGGAAGCTCCGGAAAGTAATCATGAATATCAAAAAACCGCCAGTAGGATGTGCCATCCGGCAGATCCTTTTTGAAGGTCAGTATATAGTCGATCAATTCTTTGGCGTAGGTAACGTATTTTTGATCTCCGGTGATCTCTGCCAGCTGCAGCCAGTAAACAGCTGTACTTCCATCTCCCATATAATCTACCAGATTGTCCCAGTGGATCTTTCCATCTTCTTTCACAGCCGTCTCGTAAGCCACATCTCCTACTTGAATGGCGTAATCGCGGTATTTCTGCTCCCCTGTTTTCTGATACAGCGTCTCAGCGAAAAATCCCTCTCCGGTAATTCCTCCATGGATCCCGGGTTTTACACCCAGTTCCTTTTGGAAGGTTCCCAGCAGATACTCCGCCGCTTCTACGGCTTCATCCAGATACTGTTTATCATCGGTTGCCTCATAAAGCTGTATGTAGAAAAAGCCAATGCCTGCCGCTCCGGAGTAGATGCTTCGGTCGGTCATTTTGCTTGCCAGGTCATCCCCTTCATCCGATCCTGCTCCGCTGCGGATCTCCCAGCTTTTTCCTACCGGCTTTTTGACTTCGTATTTCTTGAGCCAGGCCGCCACATTCTGCGCCGTCTTCAGATAATCCTCCGCAGAATTTTTCTTAAATAAAAGTAAATTATCCCATTTAGCCATGTGCATCGTCCTCCTTTTAATACTTTTCCTACTAGATTTGTATGTTTTAACTGTTTATAGTGTACTACGCCCCTGGTATTTTGTAAAATTCGTTTTATCTTTTGTTGGGTATAAGAAAAACTTATATCAAAAAAGAACCCCAGGGACAATGTCATGACGAACTTAGTGACATTACCCTGAGGGCTCCTTTGAATCCTGCCTTTCCGGGGCAGTTATTTAACCGTAATCTTCACTTTTTTCCGAACGCCGTTTGGCGCATAAACATACACAGCACAGCTTCTCCTCCGTATATATCAGGTGCTGATTGGCGCTTTTTTTGTTAAGATCAGTGCCATGATCAAAATAAAGAATGTACCCAAAAGCACAATTTCCTCGCTCCTCATAGTTGGACGGACTTTACCGGGATCTTCCGGGTCATAATAAACCGTAATCTGTTTTCCCTCCGCGTATCCTATTTTAGTTAATTGTTTGTAGCAATTTTCATACTCTGTGCCATCTACCGTGTACGAAAAGGATATGACATGTACAATCGATGTTCCTTCCGACGAATACTCGCCATATTCCTGATCAATAGATTCTACCGTAGCTTGCACCTTTTTGTAATCTCTTGTATTGTACAGACACATACCGATTCGTAACAATATAACTAAAATAATCAAAACGACCAAGATCGTTACGCAAATCATTGTTTTTCTGGATACATTCACTGTCATAGATCACCCTCCCCTATGGTTATTGTTTTCTAGCATCATTCAGCCCATTGTATATCTTTTCCAAATTCTTTACCGCAGTCGGAATCCCCTAATTGATTATGGATGACTAACTGTCCGGTTGACGGATTGTAATCGAACACCTTCCACGCTGTTGCGTTTCTGTTATACGGTACATTAAATGCATATAACAATTTCTCTCCTGCATACACAGAAACCTTAGCAGACGATAACGAAAGTTCTTTTACCCCTTCACAATCCTCATTTGTGTAGTCATACACATAGTAACTGTATGTATAATCATTGCTTGCTTTGGCAATGGTTATCGTCTCTGGACCGTAACTGTCTCTGTCATCCACATCCAGATTGACACTTGTATTTTCGTCCTCATACTCGTCACTGTCAAAGTACACTCTTCCCACAACCTGCTGGTCTTTATTCTTTATGAACACATGAGAATCCAGATCCATCGGCTCTTCGCCCCAGGTTAAAACAAACCGGATATCTTCCGAACTGTCAATGGACTCCAGACAAGGTGAAACAGCAATTACAACCGTATTGTCCTTTTTATAGGCAACATTCACAACCTGGCTGGCTGTTATATAATCTTTTTTCGAAATGGTCACCTGGTAATTTCCACAGGCAACTTCTCTCTCAAAAATTCCATTGCCGGATGTACCGGAAATATCTTCCATATCATATACTGTATTGATTGAACGGATGTTGTAATTCCAATCTTTCAATTCTTCTCCCGTTACAGCAGAAACAATTTTAAACCGGAGCGTTCCTGTGGAATCATCTCTTTTTACCATTTCAGCCACATCTGCTGTCATTACGGTACTGTGAACGATCTTCACATCATCAAAACTACATTGCTTATAATTTGTTGCTGTTATCACTATACAGTATGTACCATCTGCAAGATTGTCAACTTTGTATCTTCCGTCAGCGTCTGTATATACTGTACGGATCAGCAAGTCAGCTCCATCTTTGCCCTTCATATAAATCTGAGCCATAGCCCGTTTGATCGGCTCCCTGCTGGCAGAATCCACTACAGCCCCTTCAATGGTTCCGGCTCCATAAGTACATTTTTGCACTCGTTTAAAATTCTCCATATGGAAATTCAATCTGAGCGGATTCTTTGAATCATCCTTCAACAACTCACACTGAATCGTCAGATTATGCTTGTCTTTTAGAAGTTCTCCCAGAATGGTTTCCTTATCCAGCGTTAATTTAGCCCCCAGATAAAACGATGCATTGGCACAGATCAAGGGATCCGTCGCAATGGCATGAGGTGTTACTTTTACATTAAAGGCAGGTCCTACCTGGAATGTCACGCCAACTATGTCAAAAATCTCCATCCACGCTACATCTGCCGCAACACCGATCTGTACATAACCACTTCCGGATACTTCAAACAACGACAGTGTATCTGAATAATCTTTCAGAATTCTAAAAGTGTCATCCTTATATTGGATTCCCTCCATGGCATTCATTGAGTAGGTTATGGAGACCTCACCCTTCATGGAAACTTCCGCAAAAAGTTTAAGATTGATTCCGAAACCATATGCCACATCAATCGGAATACTTCCCAATTCTATTCTTCCGAACTCAAAATTAGCCCCTTCTGCTTTTGTCCAAATGCTCCGAAAATCATTTTCATGACTGCCATTCTGCAGTGATTGTCCTGTCTCGGCAACGGTCCAGTAAAGTCCCCCTGCTATATCCACTTTCTCACGCATGGAAAGGGTCATTTCATCAATTGAGACTCCCTTTCTAAGACTCACATCCGCATCCAGCAGCGCTGTTATTTCCGGTATCGACACCGTAACTTTTCCCTGCAGTTTCAAGTTGTCTGTGATCTTTTTTCCCTTGCCCATATCAAAGATAAATTTCACATCTTTAGGCTCAAAGGATCCTCCCACCTTTTTCTTCGCTTCCGTCTTCTGTTTCTTTTGAACGGAAGTATCCTCGTTTACTTCATACTTCAGCGATATATCATCACTGGCTGCCTTGGCATCTTCGTAGTCTATTTCTCCTTGTCCCAAAGTATCTATTTTGGAATAAACATCCTCAATGTCAGGGTCTTTGCAGGAAAAACTGCCATCCTCGTTGGCTTCTACGATCTCAACGGCCACTCCGTTTGGATGTGCATCATTTTTTCCCAAAACAATGATATCTTTCTCTTCTATATCATAATTTTTCAGGTCGCTGCCTTTCAGTGTTAAATCACTGGAATTATTTTTTTCAAGAGAATATTCCGTGCAATCTGAATAATCCTTTACATCCTCCTGGTAAACAGAGTGATCATATTCCTTCGCATCGGATAAATCTGTGGAAGCTGTCCACTCGTCAATCTTTTCTTCCGCAAATTCCACATCATCCTTTGTTATGGCCTGTTTCGGATTGAATTTATCATTATGCAGTTTCATGACTTTGGCTTTTATAATATTGGCCACTTCATCCTGATAAACGGACTCATCCAGATCCTCACAGTCATCCGGTTCTCCACTATATTCAAATCCCAGAGCCTTTGACAGCGTATACGCCATATACTCACGGGTTACCGTTTCCTGTGGGTTAAAACATGGCACATCCTGGCTGTCACCTTCCTCCGGAAGCAGACCGTACTTGTGAGCAGCCTCAATTTGCACTGCATTTTTATCATCTGAAATGTCTGCATAATCCAGATCTGTCGATGCCAGATTAATCCCGGATGTGTCTATATCCAGTTTTTTGCATAAAATACTTACCCATTCACTCCTGGTTATCTTTTTATCAACACTTGATCCGCTGTTGACCGTGCTGCCGGTACCGGATGTCGCCGGTTTTTGAGTAACCACCGGCTTTTTGTTTACCGTCTGCGTTTTCACATTGGTCTTTGCGGCAGACTTCTGCTTTTTCTTTTGAACATTCACTTTAATCACAAACTTCTTTGCTTTTAATTTGGAATGTTTTTTAAATTTAACCAGCACCCTGATTTTTGTCTGGCCTTTTTTCTTTCCGGTAACATATATTTTTTTCTTCTTTACAGATACTTTTGCTACCTTCTTATTGTACTTTTTCTGAATAGAAATTTTGGATATTTTCGATTTATTTTTCCCCGAAAATGTAACCGTTTTTTTCTGTCCCGCCTGCAAGGTAACCTTTGCCGTACTGATCTTTAATCCTGCTTTCTTGCTTTTCGCACCGGCTTCTCCCTGCAGACATAAAGACAAAATAAGGGAAAACGCCAAACACATGGCAATTCTTTTTCTTACTCTGGCTTTCATAAGCATCCTCCTTACGTAAAATATAATTTTATTATACTCCCGGGGGAACGCTTTGGCAAAGAGATTTTCTTTCTTTGCTATTCATGATTTTGCATAAATAAAACAGCGCATTATAGATATAATAATCAGACAAGTTCGGGTTGGTCATCGAAAACGGAATATATGTTTGACATAAGGGCGGATTAGCTCAATCATCAACGGTTGTAGCCTACCCATTCTATCACACCATCTTCCCTTACCAACATAAATCCAATGCCTATTCTTCTTATCTGGGCCACCTTACTCCACCTTTCTGCTAGTTCGTAACTCTTTTCCGAATATGGAACAGCGACAACAGGAATCGTAGATTTCGTCCACTTATCACTGGTCATTAATTGTCCAATTGCTTCTCGCATAAGTACATATTCCTGTCCAGATTTATTTGTTTTCCCCTTCTTTGCCTCGATAAGTAATTCTTTTCCTTCTTCAAGATGAACTTTGACATCCCCAACTCCTGGTGTCGAACTGATTATGAGATTGTGTTCACTTCCCATTACCTTATACTCCCCTTGCCATCGTTCCAAATCTTCGCTCACATAAATGCAGCCATTTTGCTTTAAAAATAACTGAATATCAAAATGGCATGTACTACCAATCTTAACATGCGCCCCATCAATAGATACATATACATCTTCATCCGTCAAATGATTTTTTAAATAATAGAGTGCAATCCTTAATATCACTTCTGCTTCCGTCATCTTGTTGCCTCCAAACCGCCCAAATGTAGACCTTTTGTAAATCACATTCCAACTATATCATTCAATTTTTTTAAATCTTCATCGCTGGCACAATCTGTCCAACAAGAACTAATATTTTTTCTTTTACACATTTCTGCCTTTGCGTCTCCAAAGGCACTTCTTGTTTTTTCAAGATTTTTATCCCGTACATTCTGCCCAACCGCATTCCTTCTCCAACCACAAAAATAAATCTTAGTTTCTTCCTCTATATCTCTTTTTTTAGGAATAATTTTTAATATATCTTTATAATTTGGTCGCTTCGCAAATTTTTCAGGAATTCTTTCATTCAACACTATAAAAATCATATGGAACAAATTTATGAGCTGGGTCATATTTTATTTCAAGATAACCTATCAATTCCTTATAACCATCTATAAAACATTTGGCGTTATACCCTTTCTCTATTTCCAATTCAAATACTTCTGAATGTATCCCCAAAGTTGTCAAATACAATCGATATGGAATTATGTCTGTCAAGAAAATGCAACTAAAATTTTTTCCCTTGAACTCAAATGGAAATATTGCTCTCTCTTCTCTCTTTTTTTTCATATCATCATGCAAGGTTTTCAAGCCTGTAAATCCAAACATTTTCATTCTTTCACCTTCATTTTATATGTCTATTATGTCACACAAATACATTAATTAACTTCTAGTTCAATTCCTTAATAAACTTTATTACTATGGCAGAATGTTGCACGAAATGACTGATACTTAGCAGTCCAGCAATCCCTGCATCAGCCATATATTCTCGTCCTCATAGCATATTCAATACTATTCTGCTGGTCATCGACAAAGACAGCCGAAATCAGATATTCCGCTACACTGAAACAAATGATTATATCATCGCAATTGACAAACTATACATTTTTTGATATTATACCAATAAGAAATGGGTTTTTTGTCTGGTAGGCCTTTAGCTGAGAGAGTTGCTCGTTTCTTTTTTTATGTCTATTATGTCATACAGGTACATTTTTCTATCCTTTGCACATCTTATTAACATAGATGCATGAAACACATTATATCTTTCAACTTCACCCTTATCTCCATATACAGGAAGCGCAAATCTTGAATCGTACCGATACCATCCAAATTTTGCATTTCTTTTATGTTTTGCCGCATTGTTTTCCCTAAAGTGCTTTCCTTTTGCAATACTAAGTAATTCTGGTATTCCTTGTGATGCATTTGCCTTCGCTTTTGCATTAGCACCTCTCAAACTCGCCGTGTACTCAGAACCAGTGTATTCATCTGGTAAATCAGAACCTATATAAACAACATCACTAGTCTCGGCAATTGTATAATCATTTCCCACAAATTCCTCTATGTAGGCCTTTACCTCATCCCAATTAATAGATCTCTTCCCCTTAAATCTAATGTCATTTATCATTACAATATTATTACCATCTGCATCCTTAATCACAAACACGTTTCTAGTTTTCTTCCCATTTCCCATATATTACTTTCTTCCTCCCTTAAGTTTATCATAATAGGACTTGTAACGGTATGCAGTTCTTCTGCTAATTTTACTCTCTGTTGCAATCTCCATAATCGTCATGCCGCTTTCATACTTGACTGCAAAGTCATTGTAAGCTTCCATCCATGCCTCATTATGTTTTTTTCGCCCACCATAATTTCTCTGTCTGTAACATTCCAATTCCGACAACAATTGCTTATTTGTTTCTTCCAGTTCCTTAATACGCTCCAATGCTTCCTCCAATGTACTAATCATAGTTACCTCCGATCCACATTCGTCTTTTGTGCCAATCTGGTTTGTGTCACATCATAACATTTATTTCGGAATATGTCAATTAGAGGTACTCCTACATAACAAATATTTAATCTCACCCCTATCCACGGCCTTCACATTCCAAAATACTCCTCTACAATTCCATTCAACTGCGCTGCAATATCAGCAAAGTCCAAATTCAAATCTAATGTCCTGACACTTATTCTATTACCACTCATTTTGTATTGATTATCAGGACAAATCACCTCGTCTGTCTTTGCATATAAAAGCATTCCCGAAACTTTATGCGGTTGTGCAGACAGTGCAATCTCCTTGTTTTTCACATATGTAAAAATCTGATATAGATTGCCAGAGTGTAATGTATGAGAATCAAATCGGGTTTGTGTCATTTTTCCATAATACTTCGCATCAATAATCAGCACTTTTTCTTGATAGCTAAGCATAATATCCGTTTGCATTACTGGAAGCATGGCACCATCGCCATCATCTAATTGCCAAGGAATCTGAGATGCATTGGCTTTTATCTGCGGATACTCTTTTCTATAATATTCCAAAATAAACTTCTCATACAATTTGCACATACGCTGCTCATCAAGAAAATCCATAAATTTTGCTTTTCCATCTGAATTTGTCTGCAATAGTCCTTTAACCACAAGATAGCAAACTGATATCAGCATTCTGTAGGTTTGATTGTTACGATTATATTGGAGGTTCCAGTTCACAGTATAAAGATCTATAGTCTCAACATCTCTAAAATAAAGCATAAGTTTCCTAAGTTCTTTTTTCCTTTGCTTCGAAATATCTGATTTCAAAAGCAATTCTACTGTTGACTTTATTATTCGGTTCATCATCCCATTTACAGAAAACTCGTCATAGGTACATATCATTCGTTTTTTTTGCATTGTCTGTGTCTTTATAGACTCTGTAATAGACATCTTCCCCCTCAATGACGATAGTTCCCCAGTTTCAAGAATATATTCTTTACCAAGTCCCCGCTTAATCTGAGTAGCAATGCCTTTTGACAATATTGCTGCCATAAGTTCTGCGGTATTATCAAATTTTTCGACAGCCATATTCTTATACCCTTGTTCGTTCAAGACCTTAAAAGCATATGACAGCATATAATAAATATTTTGTATAGGTATCACTTAACCGCACTCCTTAGGTTGTTGCTCCAATCTTTAACCTTAGTTGGTTCATCAAACCAGTATTCTTTGAGAAGCGGGATAAGTTCATATTCTACAATCCCATATAGACAATAATCATCTATCTCATCCGCTTCAAGGTTGCAAAAATAACTGTGTCCAATGCAGAACCCCTCACCAAGTGACTCATCTGCTGCAATAGCTGAATTCAAACTTTCAACGCAACTAATCAGCTTATTAAATTTCTCATTATCCATAGACATTCTATATTCACGAAAGCCGTCTGTTTCAAACCCCGGCTTGATTTCAAAGAAAGCAAATCTCCTTCTTAGAGCATAATCCAGCATTGCCAGACTCCGGTCTGCTGTGTTCATCATGCCTATAATATACACATTTTCAGGTACTGCGAACTTCTCGTCTGAGTACAAAAGCTGCAATTCAACTCCACGCTTATCATTTTCAATTAGCATAAATAATTCGCCAAAAATCTTACTTAAATTTCCTCGGTTTATCTCGTCAATTATAAAAAAGTAATCATTGTCACTATCTATTTCTGCCTTCTTACAAAAATTATAAAAGGCCCCTTTTTTTAATTCAAAACCGGATGCGGAAGGTCTAAAGCCCATAATGAAATCTTCATAAGAATAACTTTGATGAAATTGAACCATCATAACACGATCAATATCTTTAACCCCCATTATGGAATATGCCAGCCTTTTAGCTGCAAAAGTCTTACCAACCCCTGGTGCTCCTTGTAAAATAATGTTCTTCTTTGCCCTAAGAATTCCTACCAGCCTTGAATACTCTTCTTCCGACATAAATACCTCATCAAGAAAATCATCTTCTGTGTACACAGGATAATTTTTTTCAATATCCTCTGCATCTTCAACCGACTCATCTTCAAATAAAGCATTTAATTTTTCGACATAATCTCCATATGCGGTAATGTCCGTTAAAGTCTTCATGGCAGCCTGGCCTGGATGCGGCCATTCACCTTTATGCGTCCAGTTTACTTTTCGAATATTTCCATATTCGTCATCCCTCTCCCCATCATATTCATAATCAGATGTAACAATCCCCCGGCCAACTAATTGATATCTGCCTTTCTTAACAAATACAACATCGCCAACTTTCATATTATTCGCAAACTGCCATGTAGTATGGGCGGCATTTTTATACGAAAGACTTGTACCAAGGATTTCTTTCATTTTCGTTTTCATAGCATCCTTTGAATCAAATGCCTTAAGATCTCCAATTTGTCCCCAGCCTATTGCCATAATTCCCTCTGCATAAAAATTCTCCCACATACAGGAATTCTCACCCGGGGCATAAATCCAATAATGAACAGTATCTACATCATCATCTGCAATCGCTGTCCCCTTTTTATCCCGCTTACTCTGCATTTTAATTATGCCACTTTTGAAAATATCAGAAGCCATATCATCCGTTATTTCTACAACATTTCCCGCTTCTGTCAGTGTCCACACTCCATGTACACTATTGTCAATATACCCTGCCATTACAAGATAATTGCGGGCAAAAGCCACTTCATTTTCAAATTTATTAACATTGTTTTTCCCTCTTGTGGCATTGATTTCCTCTTCTGATAAGTGCTCGTTTTCAATAATTTTTGCCCGAACTTCCATGGGTGAGGCAGAGCCTCCCACATCGCGCAATGCTTGAATTATTGGCCTAAACCAGCGAAGAAATGCTGCACTGGACTTCCTCTTTCCCCTGGCTGTTTCCTTTCCCTGATTTACTTGTTCCGAAGCCAGCCATGCGCTGTACGACAGCTCTGGATAGTTTTTGTATTCATAATTATTCCCGCTCAACGCTTTTATACATGCATCTTTTATAAAAAGATAGTCCGCAGCATTTGGTACTTTGTTAATCTTCTTTTTTATAGAGTCTACAAATTCAGCTGGCATATTTTCAACATTTGAGAGATACCACCTATTTCTGGAATCAAGGTTTATATATGCAAAAGGTCTGATCCAATAAAGTCCCATCGTAATATTCCAACGAATACATCGCTGGTCACGAACTTTATCATACCATTTTGCAAATTCTGCTCGATTTTCTTCATCATCGTTATCTGCAAAATTTATTGCTGCTTCAAAAAGATTCCAGATATTATCTATATCATCCATCTTTCTGCCATCCTTAAAGCCATAAAATGTTGCTTTCAGATTATTAAGTACAGGGATTCCATCAAAGTTATCCGGCACCTTTGCCTGAATATCAAATACCCTTGCAATACTTCCGATAATTGCTACTCTAGTCTTGAAGTTGACTACATCGCCGCAATACTCCTGCCGTGTG
>OLNX01001141.1_pt1 | contig 23503 bp, 17 predicted proteins | sample 1672611 | NCBI WGS metagenome assembly OLNX01 (sample SAMEA3136705, study PRJEB25190) | human gut metagenome | reverse complement strand
AAAAGGTTTTTGCTGAAAAATGGTGACAGTGGTGACAGAACATTAGTTCGAATATGTTTGAGGATTTTCTGATGTGTAAAATTTTAATGTGTTTGGCATCTGTGATGTCAAATAAAATTAGTTTTTCTTTCGTGTTAATTTGTGATTAAATTTTTTTAAAAAGATATTGAACTTTGGTGAGAAATTTGATATTGTATTGTCATGTATTGTGGATGAATTTAATGGAATTCGATAATGGTTCGCATCAATAATATTTTGGTAAAAAGAGTTTCTCATGGATTCGTCACATACCAATGAATGAATGAATAATTAAAGAAAGACGAGGTACAAAAACATGAAGAGAAAAAGATTAGCTTCTGTTTTAGGTGCATCTGCATTGATGTTTGGAACAATGCTTGCACCAGCAATGCCTGTATTTGCTGCAACATCTTATACAGGCGTAAGTGGCAGTTCTGTCAGCATTCAGAAACACTGGTTATACATTTACAGGTTGGTATGATGAAAAAGGCAATAAAGTTACAGGCATAAACGAAGGTTGTAATGCAATATTTAGTAGTTCTGAGGATTTATATGCAAAACTTGCTAAAAGAACTACGGGTAATAAGACTTTGACTGCACGTTGGGAACCAATTCATTATACGGTCACGTATGATGCCAATGGTGGTACCGGAACAATGAGTACAGATACTGCTACATATAATGAAAATTATGTAACAAAAGCTAATCAGTTTACAAGAACCGGATATGAGTTCGTAGGTTGGACAACAAATGCTGATGGCAGTGGTAGTAACTGGACATCATGGATAGGAAAACCGTGGAAATGGACTTATACTAAGAATATTACGCTTTATGCACAGTGGAAAGCTAAGACATATACTATTACGTATGAGCCAAATGGTGGCGTGGGTGATAGATATACGCAGACTGCTACTTATGATGCATATTTTAAGACTATGAAGAATAGGTTTACAAGAACAGGTTATACTTTTGCAGGATTCATTGATTTAAACGGTCGTATTGGAACTTATGCAAAAATCAACAAAAAGAGTTTTTTAGAGAATAATGCATTAAAACATCCATGGAATTTGTCTAAAGTTGATTCAGAATATCAGTTTTATAATTATACTGATAAAGTATGGGAGACCTATTGTTTGATATACTGGGAAGGTCCTTATAATGTAGATTATGGCTGTAGTCCATCAAATTTTACATTGTCAGCTAGGTGGTGGGCTAATAATTATACTGTAAAACTTGATTATAAAAAGAATGTTGGCAGTTCATATGAAAAAACGATAATTACGACATATGATAAAGCATACGGAGAACTTCCACAGCCCGTTGTGCAGGGATGGACATTTAAAGGCTGGAATACAAAATCTGATGGAACTGGCACAACAGTTACAGCCGATACAGTGTATAAAATAGCCGGAGATAGTACGCTTTATGCTCAGTGGCAGATAAATACGTATGATTTGTCTGTAAAGCATACAGTTTCAGGCAATATGGGAAATAAGTGTTCAGATTTTTCATTTACGTTAAATCTATCAGGAATGTCAGGAAATAACATTACTGCTGTGTTTACGGATGCTTCAGGAAAGAAGACGACGAAGATACTTGCTATGAATAATGGCAAGGTTGTATTTACCTTAAAGCATGGAGAAACTGTTGTGTTTAAGAATGTGCCATACGATACGTCGTATACGATAACAGAAGATAATGTTCGCGATTATATAGTTTCAAGCAGCAAAGCTTCTGGCAAAGTTACAGACAATACAACCGCAACATTTACGAGTGTACGTAACATTATGGTTCCTACATCGGCTGATACGAATATTATTGCAATGATAAGTATCGTATGCGTTGCTGGAATAGCTATTCTGTTAATATTAAAGCGTCGTAAGACATAATAATTCATAAAATGACTGCTGCAAATGCAACAGTCATTTTTTGTTCACTAATTTCACACAATATTCATTATTCTTTTGTTGACAAATTGCATACGTATATTGTAATATTGATATCGCAGATGGAACTTGCAACATAGAAACGTTTTTGTTGTGTTTTAGGGTATAACAGTCATGATGTAACAGCATGTTTTTTTTTTTCATGTCGTTGTTCTTTTCTGACTTAAATTTGACAGAGGAAAAGTCACACGGATGTGTGGCTTTTTCTTTTTTGTATAATTATTTTGTTTTATGTTGAAAAATGTATTGATAAATCAGCAGAAAATAGTTATAATGATATATGAAATATTATTAAGATTTTTATTGTGAAAGGAGAAGCTGGATATACTATATTATACTCAGCAGATACATTATGAAGAAGACATTTCAAATAATTGTAAGTGTTGTACTTATTTTGGTTGGTTTAGGTGTATTTTTCTATCCTAATTTTAGGGAATGGAAGACAAATCATGAAGTAAATCAGATTGTAGACCAGTTTGAAGAAGATTTTAAGACTGATGATACTGAATCATCTAAATCTAATACGGAATCATCTGAATCAAGTGATGCGACACCAACGAAGTTTACAGCGTTGTATCAGGAGATGCAGGATTATAATAAAAATCTTGTTGTGAATGGACAGCAGCTCACAGATGCGTGGAGCTATCAGCAAGCACCAATTTCTCTGGACCACATGCCAAGTGGTGATGCAACAATAGGTTATATTGATATTCCTGATATGAAAGTGAAATTGCCGTTGTTGCTTGGTGCTTCAATGGATAACCTGTCAAAAGGTGCAGCGGTACTGTCACAGACGAGTATGCCAATTGGTGGAACCGATACGAATTGTGTAATTGCCGCACATCGTGGATGGAAAGGCAGTGCATATTTTCAGCGTATTGAGAATTTAAAGAAAGGCTCTAAAGTATATGTGACGAATCCATGGGAGACATTAGTTTACGAAGTCACATCGACAAAGGTTGTAAATCCAGATGATATTGATGTGATTAAATTACAGCCGGGAAAAGATATGGTGACATTGATTTCTTGTCATCCATATGTAATTGGTGGTGGACCGTACAGATATATTGCTTATTGTGAACGTGTCGGCACAGAAGAAAAGCAAAAGGACGTAAAGATGGAAAATCCTGCGATTGATGAGTCTGTAGATGCAACAGAAAAAGATGATTCGGTTCAGATTCCTCAGGATGAATTAGATGCTTCTAATAATTTGTTGCATTGGGAGCAGTATTTACGTATAGGACTTCCGATTGTTACGATTTTGATTTCGATTTTGATTGTTTTCATAAATCGTAGAAAAAAATAAAAATAGTAAATAAAAAAATAAAATCATGATATAGTTTTTTTATATTTTTCTCTATCCCCAGACAGATTTGTTTGGGGATATTTTTGTGATAAACTATAAAAAAGACTGATTTTTCACAAAAAAATTTAATATTGGACTTGCAAATATTACCATAATTGGTTATAATGGGCAAGTAATGTAAAGTTGTACGGTTTACATGCCCAATCGTAGACGATCACATACAGTTCCATGTTCATGACATGAAAACGAATATAGATGAATGATTGAAAGGAGACAAACACATGAACATTATGAGAAAAGCGGGCACATTTGCTCTTGCATCAATGTGCACATTAACTCCGGTTGCATCAGTTCCTGTTTTTGCTGCAACATCAGCCACGGATTCAAATAACACGGCTGTTTCAAAGGATTTAAAGGATTCGGATATTATTGATTATTCAAAGACTGGTTCCCTTACAATCCACAAATACGATATTACATCTGCAGAAGCTGCTAGGGATTACGTTCAGGGTACTCGTGTTGCTAACGGTGAGAAAGATACTACACTTGAAGAAACGATGAAAGATTACGCCATCGAAGGTGTACAGTTCACCTATCTTCGTGTTGGTAATATCGAGACTTATAGCGATACAAAGAATGGTAATACAGACGTAGAGGTTGTTTACGAGATTCCTACAGCACTTGCTAAGATTCTTGGTCTTAATACGCAGGTAGGTAATGGAGCAAAAGATGCCAAGAATATGAATGGTAATGGTGTTGCTAAGAAATGTACAAAGGCTGGTGTTTTCCATTACACAAGTACACAGATTTCTGATGCATTGAAAGCAATTCTTGATGCTGATGAAGTTGCTGCAAGAAGTGCTTTGGAAAACTATCTTGTTGATTACAGCACACAGGGTTCTACTACAGATGGCGGTTTGAGAGAAGACAGTTCTACAAATGTAACTGCTGTAAATATGCCAAAGACTGATAAGAATGGTTATACAAAGGTTGATGGTCTGGAGCTTGGTCTTTATCTTGTTGTTGAGACAGAGGTTCCTGAGCAGGTAACAGAGACTGTAAATCCGTGGTTTGTAAGTTTACCATTTACAAATATCACAAATGAAGAAGGTACAAAGACTGGTGGAGATTATTGGTTGTATGATATGGATTGCTATCCAAAGAATCAGACTGGTAATCCAACACTTGATAAGAGTGTTCGTAATGCTTATAGCTCTACAGCTGCAACAGATAAGAATGGTACTGTAAATAAGGATAATAATTATGATTACAGTGAAGCTACTGGACAGGGTGGTTTGATTGTATTCAATGATGACACGAATGCTGCTAACAAAGCTGATAAGGATGAAAATAAGTATGTTGCTAACCGTGGTGGTTATACAAAAGATGGTGTAACTGCAGGTAAAGATGGTGCTGGTTACAGTACAGATTATGAGTATCGTGATACTCAGACAGCATCTGCTGGTGACGTGCTTGATTACATTCTTGTATCAAAGCTTCCACATATCTCATCAAAGGCATCTTTCCTTTCTGAGTATACTTTTACTGATATCTTATCAAAGGGTATTACTTATAACAAAGATGTAAAGATTGCTTTTTATAGCAATGCTGCTGATGCAAATGCAAACAATACAGCAAATGCTGTTGCTCTTTGGAATGTAACATCTGGAAATCAGACACAGGATTATGTTGATATTTCTGTAATAGACGGTAATACTGGTCAGCAGTGGAAAGATGGTTCTACACAGATGACTGTCAAGTTGACAGAGAAGGGTCTTAATATTATTAACGGTGAGGGCATCAACGGTAATAATCAGGCACAGACTGGTGACAAATTTAATACAAGTAAGAATAGTATGAGTGATATGTACATGGTTGTATATTATACAGCTACTGTAAACTCTGATGCTACACTTACGCTTGGTGATGACGGTAATGAGAACGATGTTGTTCTTACATGGAGCCGTACATCTAATGGTTACTACAATACTTTGGAAGACCGCAACTATGTTTATGCATATGGTGTTGATTTGACAAAGTCTTTCTCTGATAAGAAAGGTGATATGAGTAAGGTACAGTTTAAGTTGTATAACTCAACAGATTCTTACTATGTAGTTGCCAACAAAGCAGAAGATGGTAACTGGTATGTAACTGGAAAGACCATGAAGAAGGAAGACGGTACAACATTTATACCGGATGATAAGGGTAAGATTTTCGTTTACGGTTTGGAAGCTGATACATACGGTTTGACAGAGATTTCTACTGATAATGGTTATACATTATTAGAGGATTCTATCAACGTAGCTATCACACCAACTGACCGTGAGATAAACGCTTCTGTTGCTGGTACAACAGGTATGGACAGAGCTGCAATAGATTCTATTGTTCAGTATTATCATGGTGGTATCTATGATGAAAATGGTGATTATGTAACAGTAAGTAAGGATTATATCAAAGATACAAATGGTAGTCGTCCAGCTATTAAGGACGCAAACGGACGTACAATCGGTAAGACTGATATGTTCGTAGGTGCTATCAAACCTGCAACTGCAAAGGTTGACAATGTAAATGCTGAAATGGTAAAACAGACTTATACAAAGGGTGATATGCCAACTAAGTTTGAGTCTTCAGATGCTACTGTTGTAATGCATGTTGTCAACAACAAGAACTTCACATTACCACGTACAGGTGGTTATGGTACAATCATCTTTACACTTGCTGGTTGTGCAGTAGCACTTGGCGGTGTAGCTGTTGTGACTAAGAAGTCTAAAAAGCATACACCTACAAAATAAATAAATCATAATTCCGTCGTCAGATATGGCGATGGAATCTGTTAAAAATAAATAAGAAAGAACTGTGAGACATGAAAAAAAGGGACATTAGTAAGAAACTTTTGGTGTTCCTGCTCTTTGGAATCGCGTTAGCTCTGATGATGTACCCTTTTATTGCCAATTATCTGTTTGAACATAAAACAGATTCGGTTGTAAATTCTGTACAGCAGACTGCGGAAGAATTGGATGATTCTGAGCAGAAAGCTGCAATAGAAGATGCGGTTCGGTATAATGAATCGTTGATAAATGGGCATGTAGTATTAACAGACCCCTTCAAAGAAGATAAATCCGAAGAGGATACGGCAGAGTATGAGTCGCTGTTGAATCTTACGGCTGATGGGGTTATGGGAACTGTTGAAATTCCCTCGATAAATGTTTCGCTACCAATCTATCATGGTACGTCCGATGAAACGCTTCAAAAAGGTGCAGGTCATTTGCAAGGTACATCGTTACCTGTAGGTGGTGAGAGTACCCATACAGTTATTACTGGACACACTGGTCTTAGTAGTGCTAAGTTGTTTACGGATTTGACCGAGTTAGAAAAAGGCGATATATTTTTCTTAAAGGTCATGGGTGAGAAATTAGCTTATCAGGTTGACCAGATTAAAGTAGTTTTACCTACTGAAATGGATGATTTGAGAATCGTTCCGGGTGAGGATTATTGTACATTATTAACGTGTACTCCTTATGGTGTGAATACACATCGACTCTTGGTACGAGGTAAACGTACAGATTATCAAGAAGCTGTAGATGCTGCTAAAGCGGAGAAGCCGAAGAAAGCAGAATCTAAATGGATGTCGGAGTACAAACGTGCTTTGGCAATTAGCATGGCATTCTTTGTAGCAAGTCCGCTATTCATCTTTGGTATGCGATATATTCGAGAATGTATACGTAGAAAACGAGATGGGGATGCAATGGATGATTTTGTTTAAGTCGTCTAAGATAACTGTTCATAGAATGTGTAATTTCCAGAATGTGAGACAGTCAATCTTATGTTCTGGAAATTTTTTTTAGAAATTATAAAAGAAAGGACTACAAAAATGAAGCATAAAAAGATTATGTCAATAGTGATGGCATCTGCTATGTTAGTGACGAGCGTGCCAAGTTCCATTTCTTCTGTATTTGCTAAAGATGTTGATTCTAACATTCAGGTAACTTCGGAGACTTCATCAGAAGATGATATTAAAGTGGATTCGTCAAGTAACGATATTAATGTAACTAATGGTGATTCTGATATTAAGGTAACACCAAAGGAGTCTACGGACGATATCACCGTAAATGATAAAGTAGATGATACTGGTAAAACAAGTGAGTCTACGGAAGCTACTGATAAAGCAGATACAGAAGCAACAGATGATTTAACAATTGAGAGTTCGTTTATAGCGTCTGTTGAAAATAAGGATGCAAAAGATAATTTATCAGTTGGTGATACAGCAAAACTTCATGTAAAAGCTGAGAATAAATCAGCCGATACAGCGAATTTGAAGTTGTATTTTTCTGATACAGATACACAGTTTACAGCAGACAAAATGCAGTGGAGTGGTTATCTTACAAAGCCAGCGATGTCAATGTCAATCAAGGACTTAAATAAAGAATGTATGTTGACAATTCCTGTAAAGACTCAGGATGAGAAAACAATGGATTCAGCATTGAAGTTCTTAAAAGAAGTAAAAGATGATATTGTATTATCTCGATATGCGGTTGTGGAGCTTCCGGCAGGAGCATCAACAGAGTTTGATATTACAATTGCAAATACAAACGCAAGTACTGTGTCTGTTATTCCGGTAATGGAGCAGAAAGCAACATTATTTGGTGATGCAGCAACTCTTACTTGGAAGAATGATGACGGTATTACAATCTTAGATAAGATTGCAGGCGCGATTACAAAAGATGACACATCTAATTCAGATGATATTCAGATTTCTGATGTACAGGGTGCAGAGAAAACTGTTGATGATGTAGACAAGTCTGATTTTGCATCAAAGCGTTTGGTTGTTGTATCTGACGAGAAATCTGTTTTTACAGATGCTGATAAAGTAATTGGTCAGTATGGCAATATTTATCTTTTACAGTATGAAACCGTAAAAGATGCAAAAGATGCATATGCTCGTTTTAAAGACGTTGTAACAGCTGTAGAGCCTGATAAGGATGTATCAGCTGCGACAAACGATGCAACAATAGCATCAGAGTCTACGGAAGCAACAACCGAAGCAAGTATTGAAGCAAGTACTGAAACAAGTACTGAAACAAGTACTGAAACAAGTACTGAAACAAGTACTGAAGCATCTACAGAAGCAAGTACTGATACTTCAAATGCGATTTCAGCATTGAATGATATGGATGCATCAACATCTGTTCAGAAAGAAAAAGGTGTAATTGCTTTGATTGATACAGGTGTATCAGAGTCAGATAATGTTATCGATAGAGTATCTGTAATTGATGATGTTTTGACAGGTAATGGTCATGGTGATAAGATGCTTGCTGATATTTTATCTCAGGATGAAGATGCAAAGATTTTATCTATTAGAGCCATGAATGATAATGGTTTTGGTACAATTTCATCGCTTGTTGCAGCTATGGAATATGCTATCGACCAGAAGGTTGATTATATTAATCTTTCTCTTTACGCTCGTACAACATTGACAACATCTGTGTTAGAGCAGGAAATTATTAAAGCAACAAAAGCTGGTATTGTTGTTATCGGTGCTGCTGGTAACGATGGTGCTGATGTAAAAGATTATGTACCGGGTTCTGTTATGGAAGCATACATCATTGGTGCTGCAAAAGAAGACGGTACAAAACAGACGTTATCTAACTTTGGTGATACAGTAGATTATAATGTTGTAGCTGATTCAACATCAGATGCAACTGCATTGTTTACAGGTTATGTATCTAAGAATGGTTTAGATTCAGTTGCTGATGTGTTAAACAAAGGTTTTGTTTATGCAGCAAATTATAAAAAGGATGAAACTGATTTTAATCCAATTGCTGAAGATGTTGATTTTTCGAAATATACAATAGATAAATCAAAGTCGTTTATTGTACGTTACAGTTTTGTAGATTCGTCAAAGATTAATGAGAATACGACATTTGATTCCATTTTTGATGGCGAAGAAAATATGGATGCTATTTATTCTGTATTTATTGACCAGCCTGATGTATATGCGGTTGGTGATGGAACGTATAAGATTAAAGCAAATGCACCTATTTTGAATGGTTCTGCAAAGCATGATTATGTTTTAGCTGATTTTGCTCGTGGTAATGATTATGGTGAGATTGTAACCGATGGTGTATCTATTGATTTACACACTGGTATTATTACAGCAACAGAAGATGCTTTTAAATCATCTGGTAAGGACTATGGCGATGAAGAATTTGCTAATTTGCAGGCTCAGATTATGATTCCATCTGATTCAGTTCCAGATAAAGCTGTTCAGACTGTTACTGTTCAGGATAAGTCTGGTAAGGTATCATATGATGTTAAATCTGCAGTATATGGTATGCAGCAGGAAAGTATTCCATTATCAATTGTTGGTTCTGATGAAGCATTAACATCTGATGATTTTGATGTTTATTTGAACGGTGCAACGCATACAACAAAAGTGACATGGAATGACGATACACGCACTTTATATGCTGATGGTATTTATGCCGCATCTGTTTATTCTGTAAAAGTTGTTGTTAAGAAGAAATTTGATTCGGCATTTCGTGTTGCCGTTAATGATATATTTGCTTCGCCTAATGACACATATCGTGATGTTGGTGCTATGTTTCAGTTGCCTGATGGTGTTGATTTGACTAAGCTTTCAGTTGGTACTAAAACAACTGCAATGTCATTCTTCTGGAACAATGGATATGCGCAGATGGGTCCACAATTACCTGCGAATGAAATTATGGGTACTGTTGCACCATATAGTAAAAAGTCGGCTGACCCGAATAAGGTTGACCATGGCGGTGTGGATGGTGATTTTACGACAGCTACAAATTTGATTGGTATTCCAAGAACTTTGTTTGGTGTTGATTTTAGATGTATGAATGTAACGACAGGTGCTGATATAGGTACTTTAAGTGGTGATGGCACTTATACTCCTTATAATCATGGTATTTGGTCTTATTGTCATCATATCACATCAACTAAGATGAACCATCAGACACATGAGAAGGCTGTATTTTATAAGATTTTGGATAGTTGGGAAAATACAACAAATGGATATACTTATTTTGCCATGGTTATGATGTCAGACCAGCATGTTACTGGTGGTAATTCACCTCAGTCTGGTGGTGGTGTTATCGTATTTAGAGCCAGAGCAAAGCAAAAAGGTGGATTCACTATTCAGAAAGCTTATAATAATGCTACTCTTGTAAATGGTAATTCAAACTATTCATTGGCTGGTGCCGTATATAAGATTTATTCAGATGCAAATTGTACAGCAGAGGTTGGTTCTTTAACAACTGATGCTAATGGTAAAGCTGCTACTGGTGATGAATCTTATGATGCTGGAACGTATTATATAAAAGAAGTTACGGCATCTGCTGGTTGTACTTTAGATACTACTGTACATTCTGTTACGGTTGTTGCTGGTGAAGGTGCTAGTAAACATGTTGTAAATTCAACAGAGCCTGTTATAACTGGTTCAATTACAGTAACGAAGCAGTCAACATTGCCTAATATAACGGATAATAATAAGTGTTATTCATTTGAAGGTGCTCAGTATTCTGTTTATAAGACAAATAATAATGGTGCACTTAGTGATTTAGCTGGTACGATTACGATTGGTGCGAATGGTTCAGGTAAACTTGAAGGATTAGCAATGCGTACGTATTATGTAAAAGAAACAAAGGCGCCAACTAATAAATCTTATGGTTTGGACCCTACAACATATACTGTCACAGTATCAAATGCTTCTGGTCAGACACTTAATCCAACAGTAACATCAAAAGAGAAGCCAGAGAATGACCCTGCTGCATTTTCAATAACAAAGAAGTGGGATGGTGAGAAGACGGCAACAGTTCCGCCGTTATGGGGTACTCAGTTTACGATTGAGTATTATGATGGATATTACGATAAGAATAATTTACCATCATCACCTACAAGAACATGGGTTGTTGGATTGCAGTATGATGATGTTCGGGATATTTATTCTGCACAATTAGGTGAAGACTGGATTGTTCCTGTTGATAGTCATGGAACTGTTAGTGGTGATTTGTATAAAAGTGAGCATGGTGGAACTGTTTTACCATTAGGTACGTATGTATGTTGGGAGTCACAAGCTGCACCGGGTTATACTTTAGAAGGTGATTTGTATATGGAAGGTGATAATACAGTTTATCATCCAGCTGATAAACTTTTCCAGCAGGTTAAAAAGAAAGGTGATAGTGTTATCATTTCAGGTAATAATGTTCATAAAGCTAACAATACACCAAAAGCAAATGACATCAAGATTGTAAAATACAAGCAGGATGGCAAAACGCCGTTAGCTGGTGTTGTTTATGAATTGAAAGACCATAGCGGTAAAGTTGTTGGTAAACAGACAACAGATGAGAAAGGTGTCGTTCATTTCAAAGACCTTTATCCTGATGTGTACACTGTAACTGAAGTCAGTGCGCCGAATGGATATACGTTGCTGAAAGAGCCTATCACAGTCAACTGTCCAATGCGTGTTACAGATGATGATATTACGAGATTAGGCATTGACAGAAAGAATGTTATATTTGACCCTGTTAATCCTGATGACCCTGATGATGATATTTATTATGTTCTTAGTCAGACATTCAATGTATCAAATGATTGGAACTTTGCTATGCCACGTTCAGGTGCAATGATTACAGCAAAGAGATTTATTCCGATTGCTTGTGGTATGGTTGTTCTGATGGGTGCAACATGTGTTGTATTCTTCAAGAAAAAGAAGAAACGTATTTAAGTGCTAACATAGGCTTATAAAATAAAAAACCACTCTTGAATTCAAGAGTGGTTTTTTGTGTTAAAGAGATACTTTATGGAGTTTCCAGATATGCACATCCTCACCGTTGCAATATAATTTTGCACTGTCATTATCGCAGTATGATAAGTTAGCCCATTCTGGTTCAAGTTTACTTGGTTTTAAGTCATGATAGGCTTTTTGCATTATTTGCTGTGCTGCTGTCGTGTCATCAAATGTGGTGATGTCGATGTCATACCCATCTGTATGAATGAGTAATATTTTCTGTTTCATATTGGTAGTCCTTTCTTATGTGTGTATTTTTGATATTGGTAATATAGCTGTTTACTGATGATTTTTCATATATTCATTATACAGATTTTTGATGTATTCGAAATCATCTGCAGAAAGTTCAACTGGAGAATCATATGGTGTGCCGTCGCCATCGATTTCGTACCACCAAAAGTTCCAATTCTTTTGGTCATGTTGTTTGTCTTTTGAGGGGACATACATGCAAAATTCTTCGCTGTAATCAGTGTCAAGATTGCATTCCCAATTGTCTGCATATAATTGATATACTTCGGTATCATTATATGATTTTTGAGGTACGATTTTAAGTTTTTCTTTTGGGATTTTGTTGTAATCACAAATAGTGATATAATCAACATTTAATATATTGTTATGCATGATGTTTTATTTCCTTTCTTTTTTTTTTTTGATTATTTGAAAATACACCCGTATGCTAGTGTATTTAGTTACTGTGGCATTATACAGATGATACCATCACATTGGTCTGCAAAGAGACATGTTTCGCATTTTAATTGTTTCATTGAAAAATGTTGAAAAATATGTTATAATCATTTTAGAATTAATTCTATTAGAAAGGAAACTAAAATTATGAATCTTGCGTTTAGTTTCTCAAGACCCGGATGGAACGTATCATTGTTCTCTTTTATATATAACGGACGACCGTTAATCGATATTGCGAACGAGACACAGTGGAAAGATTGCTAAATGATTTTTAGAAAGTTGAGGTAAAAAAGTATGAGTAGTATAAAAGAAAAATTTACACGTGGTTTCAAGAAGAATCATGTTGATGCGAATGAATCTGTTAAAACAAGTGTTTCTGATGATGACTCGTTAAGATATTATGAGCCGCCAATTCCGATAGAAGATTTGCTGGCTGAGTCTGCAAGATTGGCTGCTGAAAAAGCAAAGGGTAAAAAATTGGAAACAGTATGTGATTATAATGACGAAGAAGTCTTGAAAGAAATGTTTGGTGACCTCTATATGACAGAGAAAGAAAGAAAGGAAAGAGATGCTAAAATTGCGTCTGGCGAATTAGTTATTATATCTAATGATGACCCTTATCGCCCGTATTATCCACCTGTCACATTGGAAGAGTCAAAAGCTAATTTACGAAAATTAGTAGAGACTATGAAGAAAGAAGGATAATATGTCTGATAAATATATTTTTAGTAAAGATAGGGCATCGAAATGTTTGGCTGATGCTTTATTGAATGTGCGATTAAAATATGAAAAGATGGGTGTGATTGTAAATACTAAATTTGAAAAAAATATGTATGGTTCTTCGACAAGTAGTAATCCGTTTTTTTCACAGAAGGAATTTGGTGTTAGTATTGGCGTTAAACGATATATTGAAAACATGGCAAAAATTCATGGTTGTGATTATGCTCGTTCACAAGATTTAGTATATTCTTTACATGATATTTTTCATGAAGAACGTCATATATATCAGAGAGCAGTGTTATATCAGGATAAAGATGCCAATCAGAATATTGTGGATATGGCGAAATGTGATATTATATCGGGTGTTTTTAAGGAGTATGAAAAAATCGTGTATCATCATAAACCATCAGAAGTGGATGCCGAATTATATAGTTGGCAGAAAACGATTGATTATTTTGATACACATTTTTTGGATAGAAATGGTCATCCATTGATTGATGCTAGGGCTGAAATGTTGGATGAGCTTCATGATATTGAATATGATAGAAATAGAAGTTGGTCTGGTGACACATAGGTGAGTTCTTATGAAAATGCAATAAAGTCGTTAGAAGAAAATATGGATTATTATAGATATACAACGGTAGATTTGTTTAAACCTAGACAGAGAATGACCGAACGTTATAAGCAGTTGATAACTTTAAATAATGGTCGTTATGTGGGCGCATATATGAATGCTAAAACACAGGTTGAAGCAAATGATGTATTGTTTGAATTTGCTTATGATACGGGTGAAGTGTCAACGTTGGCATTTCCTTGTCTGAAGCAATCAGTGAAAGAAGTAAAGTCAGGACAGCGTATAGTTGTTCCTAAAATGCCTATTTATGAACGTGTGAAGTATAAGAGCATGAATCCATTTAATCCTGCTGTTAAAGATAATAATTTACGTTTTCAGGATGTTGAAAGTCGTATGTATGATAAACAGTCAATACAAGTACATTCATTTAATCGTTCATCTGTTCAGCAACAGCAGCAGTCATTTCGTGAAGCGTCATTGGACAGACTGGTGCGTAATATTGATTGTTCTGATACACAGTCAGAACATGAACATAATGGTCTTTCTTAAAAAGAATTATTTATCTTATTAATGTCAAGGTTTTTAAAATCATTTAAGTTTGTCCATAATGTTTCGTAGGACCACGCTGTGACGTCCTTAGATACGTCCAGAACGATTTTATGTGTGTTTGACATAGAAATAGTTATGGTTATATTTTTGTCGTGTAAAACGCCGTTTACGGCTTTATATGGGTATTGCTGTTATGAACTTTCATAAATAAAAAGAAATACGCCCCATATGGAAAGTCCATATTGGGGTGTATGCTATTATCTGATGTAGTAGACGTCGCCAGCCCATCCACTGTCGATGGTGTCCCATTCTGTACGTTTTGGTCTGTAACAGTCATGTGGCATTTTATGTGTCGGTTGGGATAGTAATCCCATGTGATTCATTTTTGTGAAACATTGTTTCACAAGATACACGTGTGTATTCAGCTGATAGGCAATGTCTTCTGCTGTGATGAAAAAGATATTGTGTTTCTTGGAATCTTCCAATACACGAATGCAGTAATCCAAGATTTTATCTGGATTTAATTTTTTACATCTGTGTAAATTCTTGTGCTGAATTTCCATGCTCTGTATTGTTTCGATTTCTTGTTCCAGTTTACGTATCTTACGTTGTATGGACTGTATTTCTTTATGATTGTCAGGGTCAACGTTACATACATGACACAATCTGCGTTTTGCAGCTCCTAAATAATATTGTTTTGTGTCAAGTAATGTTTTCTTTTTCGGTTGTCTGACAATCTTATCAGCATGGTTTGTATTGTTGCAATCAGGTCTATAATATGTTTTGTTATCTTCTCTAAACATAGTAATCAAATCCTTTCTCGTATCATAGTTTTTAGTATTTGTTTTTGCTCTCGTATGTTTGTATGTATTAAAAAAAGACCTCACGTACATCCGTGAGGTCTAAATAGAGTTTATCGTTTTCGTTAATGTTTCTTGTTCCAAATGTGGAGTATCACATAGCATATTGAATTAATGGCAATGATGAGAACCGTGAATTTAAAATAGGTAAGAATGGTGTCCTTTGTACTTGCGATTGCTGTGACAATCAGCAGGATAATTGTCTGTGATATACCAACAATGGCAAATCTATTATCATCTTTCATAATTCCACCTTTTCTTTCTTCGTGCAGAGGGTGTCTAGTCCATAGACATTGCCTTCAGTGTCTTCCACTTCCCATTGTTCGATACCATCTTCTATATAGGCATAGGCATCTTTTGATGCGATGGCTGTATGAAGTGCTAATTCATTGAATTCTGCGTCGAGATACAGCGTATCTCCTTTGCGAATCTGTTTGATTTCAGATTCTGTCATGAGTCTGTAGCTTGTCTTCATATAAATTTCCTTTCTATGTGTCATCTTATTGACACATACATGTAAACTATTTGACGAGTTGTTCGTCATCTGTGATTCATGATGAGTCATCATGTTCTTTTTAATGGTTAATTATATCCATTACACTTGCAATAATATTCGACATCGGGATGCCTGCAGACGTATAGATAGCTATTTTCTCTTAACAGTTTTAAACCTGCGTTGTATTGTGTATCGTTTGTGTAATGGTCTTTTTCTGCTAATTGGTCGATGGCATTGGCTCTGTTGTTATTATTATTCATAATCATCACCGTCTTCGATAAGTTCACCGCAGTCTGGACAGCATGGACAATGTTCGTCTTCGTCAAAAGACAGGTCAGCCATGCCCATTGTTTTTGACCAACGATAGCCACAGGCTGGACATTCGTAATTATTATCATCAATTTTGATTTTTCGTGCCATAGATATTCATCTCCTTTTTATTCATGATGTTCTATCCATTTTTGGATTTTGTTACTACGTGATGTATTACCAACAATTTTCTTATAGATGTTCACAAAATCTGTGTTGCGAAAAGCGGTTGGTAAATCATTCTCTTCCAGATATGCATTGAATGTGTCTATTTCTTCGTCAGATAAGATGTTTGTTGTTGTATTTGGTATTTCAACAATGTCGTCACGATATTGCAGTATGTAAAATAATTCTTTATCTGGAATAATATAACGTAATGATGTATTACAGTAAGGACAGGTGTGAATAATGTTGCGACGAATGTGAATGATATTGAATTGTTTGGGTTTTTTAAGTAATAAATGGTGACAACAAGAACATTCAAGCCATGATGTGTTCGATGGATTTAAAATGGATGCTGGCATGATAAATGCTTTATCGTATAATAAAAATTGGTGCATTATATCAATCCTTTCTGTGTAAATTTTCATATATGCAATCGCATGTGTGTATTTTCGTGTAAATTCATAAAAAAAAAAGAAGTAGCCGTCAATCTCTTCTTACGCTAAGAGACTAATGACTGTTTCTTTTCTTGTTATTACCATCTGCAGTCATATTAAGAATATGATTAGCAATAAGGAAGAACTGCTTGCAGAGGCAATCGATTATACACATTTCCACCCGGCAGCGTTTATCGCCGCCTGTTTTTCTCATGTTTTTATAATTTTTTATTGTAAAAGCGAAAAGTGCTGAAACAAAAAAAAAAGTCCCGCCCCTATTCAGGGACGGGCTTATATAAAGGATTGATTGAGAGAATTGGCTTATTTTGATTCTCTTGTTTTATGACAATGCTTGCATTCATCATAAGCCTTTTTGTCAACGACATAGACTGTCTTTGTTTCTGCTGGATGGTGAATCTTAATTTCAACATCGTCTTCATAGTAGCTACCACATGGGTCATTTGGAACAGCAAGAATGTGACGACCAACTTCACGTTCAGTTTTAAACTGTTCACCGCAACCATTGCAGATATAACGTGGTTCTACTACAGTTTCATCATATGCTTCTTTTACAACGACTGTTTCATTGTGACCTTCTTCTGCATGATGAAGCCAATCATGGTCAGTCATTGGAATGCTTTCTGTCTTTGTAGCACCACAGTCTGCACAAGTGTAAGTCTTTACGCCTTCGGCTGTGCATGATGCTGGTGTAGTAATTACACCGTCATCATAGTGATGACCAGTTGCTTTGATGCTCTTTGTGTAGCTGTCACCACAGCCTGCACAAGTGTAAGTTTTCACACCGTCGGTTGTACAAGTAGCTGGTGTAGTAACTATACCATTATCATAATGATGACCTGTTGGTGCGATTTCTTCTGTCTTTGTCTTATGACAGATAGTACATGTATAGGTCTTGATACCTGTTTCTGTACAAGTAGGTGCTTTTGTTACGACACCGTCGTCATAGATATGAGCATCTGTTGTTGGAATGCTTTCGGTATACGTATAGTTACATGTCTTACATGTAAATGTTTTTACACCTTCTTCGTAGCAAGTCGGTTCTTTTGTAACGATACCGTCGTCGTAAGAGTGACCAAGTGCTTTGATTTCTTCTGTGTAATTATCACTGCAAGTTTTGCATGTGAATGTCTTCACACCTGCTGTTGTACAGGTTGGCTGTGTTGTTACGACACCGTTATCGTAAGTGTGGTTACCAGTAGCCTTGATGACTTCTGTCTTTGTATTTCCACAAGTCTCACAAGTGAAGGTCTTGATACCGTCTTTGCCACAAGTAGCAGGTGTTGTGATAACACCGTCGTCATAAGCATGTCCTAATGCTTTGATTTCTTCTGTGTGTGTATTACCGCACACTTTACATGTGAAAGTTTTCACACCTGCTTCTTCACAAGTAGGTTCTTTTGTGACAACTGATTCATAATCATGGATGCTTGTTTGTGCGATTTCTTCTGTGTAAGTGTCACCACATGTTTTACATGTGAATGTTTTTACACCAGTGTTTACGCAAGTAGGCTTTTTCGTAATGACACCGTTATCATAAGCATGACCAAGTGCTTTGATTTCTTCGGTATGTGTATTGCCACAGTCTTTACAAGTGAATGTCTTCATACCTGCTTTTGTACAGGTTGGCTGTGTTGTAACAACGCCGTTATCGTAAGTATGACCTTTGGCTGGAATGACTTCTGTTTTTGTGTTGCCACAGTCCTTACAAGTGTAAGTCTTTACGCCATCGGTTGTACATGTCTCTTTTACTGTTATAACTCCGTTGTCATAATGATGACCTTTGGCTTTCACTTCTTCGGTGTAAGTGTCACCGCATGTTTTACATGTGAAAGTCTTGATACCTGCTTCTGTGCAAGTAGGTTCTTTTGTGATAACACCATTATCATAAGAATGACCAAGAGCTTTGATTTCTTCGATAAGTGTATTACCACAGATTTTACAAGTAAATGTTTTGATACCTGCTTTTGTACAGGTTGGCTGTGTTGTAACAACGCCGTTGTCATAAGAATGACTTTTGGCTTTTATGTTTTCTGTGTAAGTGTTACCACATGTTTTACATGTATAAGTTTTTACACCAGCATCTACACAAGTAGGTTCTTTTGTGATAACACCGTTATCATATTTGTGACCTGTAGCTTTGATGCTTTCTGTCTTAGTATGACCACAAGCTGTGCATGTAAAGGTTTTGATACCGTCATTTGTGCAAGTAGCTTTTGTTGTCACTTTGCCGTTGTCATAAGAATGACCTTTTGCTTTGATTGTTACGGTGTATGTATGGTCACCTTTTACACAAGTGTAAGTCATGACACCGTCTTCAGTACAAGTAGGTTCTTTTGTTACAACATGGTTATACTCATGAGTATGAACTTTGGTTTTTGTTTTTGGCTTCTTGGTAGAACCAGAATTTGTGTTTTTCTTAGAATCAGTATTTTTCTTTGCTGTTCCAGTTCCAGTTTTCTTCTTGTTAGGAATACTGTTGCTGTTTGATTTGTTATCTGATTTTTTATCAGATTTCTTGTTGTCTTTCTTGTCAGATACTGACTCAGACTTTGTCGTATCATCTTTCTTAGATACGTCTGTAGATTCTGTGGATTCAGTCTTTTCTGAGTCCTGTTTGTCTACATTCTTATCTGAAGTTTTATCTTCAGAAGTGATTTTGTCAGAAGATTTTTCTGTCGATTCTGACACTACAGGTGTGTTATCGTCTTTGGACACTGTATCAGTGTTCTTAGGACCACACGCCGTAAACGACATTGCAACGATTAGGGCTGTTGCAAGAAGCCACGCTGGTTTTTTCATAGTGATTATCCTTCCTTTTCTCATTTTGTGTTCATACGTGATAATACTCCCAATACTTATTGGATGTCTTGTCCTTTCTGTAGTGACGCAATTTTAAACGAAGTGACACGTTACGTCTCACACTCATTCACACATCCACTCGCCCAAAATGTATTCGTGTATGAGTATTTCCCACGTATTCTTTTAAAATTTAAAATTCACACATATTTATTGTATCATATATTAATACAATTAGGAAAGATGATAGATAATTTGTTTATAGCATATTGATATGTAAAAAAAAAAGAAACAAGCCGTCAATCTCTTTTTCCTCTTAAGAGACTGATAGCTGTTTCTTGTGATGACCATTCTGTCTTAGCAAGTCAATGGGAATGGACAGACAATTGCAGGACAGATTTGTTCATTGTATGTTCACTTTGCGGCTCGCAGAGCCGTTTTTTTTTTTTTTTCACGTTTTTGTAATTTTTTTTAGTCACTCTTTTCTGGTTCAGTGTTTGTAAAAAGAAAAGCCCGCCCCGATTAAGGAGCAGGCTGTCTATGTAGCTTATTTAAGCTACGTCTTATTTCACGGTGTCACCGCAACGACTGCAGACTTTATAAGTACGTGTCTCAGTTTCTGCTGGATGATGAATGGTGTTGACTTTTACATCGTCTTCATAGTAGCTACCACATGGGTCATTTGGAACAGCAAGAATGTGACGACCAACTTCACGTTCAGTCTTAAACTGTTTATCGCAACCACAGCAGATGTAGCGTGGTTCATACACGTCTTCATCCCAAGCTTCTTTGACAGTAACTGTTTCAGTACGTGTAACATAGTCATGTCCAAGTGCTGGAATTGTTTCTGTGTATGAATCATCACCATCTACGCAAGTATATGTCTTGACACCAGTATCTGTACAAGTAGGTTCTTTTGTTACGACACCACTGTTATACTTGTGTACGTGTGGCTTATCAGCATTGCTGTTGCCAGTATTGCCAGCAGGTTTCTTAGCAGGCTTTTCAGCAGGCTTGCTTGCTACAGCGTTGTCATTGGCTTTAGCCTTGTTGCTTTCAGCAACAGACTCTTTAGTCTCTGGTGTAACGACGTTGGTATTACCACTTTCGATAGCTTTTTCAGTATCTTCTTCTGTGGCTACAGTGATAGTGACTTTAGTCTTTACGACGATAGTCTTGTCATTTGTGTCAAAGTTTACGTTAAGGTTGTTCTTTTTGACATAGTCACGAAGTTTTTCACCGTCGAAGGTGATAGTGTAGATGACTTCGTAAGTGCCAGCTTTGCTGTAATCGACTGCACTGTCATCGATATCGACACTCTTTACGATGTTCTTGTCGGCATAGACAAGTTCGTTAAGATTTACGTCCTTGCCTTCTTCTACAGTGATGTCTTCCACACCAGTGATGACACCTGCGTCAGCAAGTGGCTTAAGGTCGTCAATCTTGATATCGACAGGTTCGATATTTTCGGTATCTTCTGCGACTTCTGTGTCGCTAACTGTGACTTTCTCAGTCACACTGTTTTTAAGTGTTTCATTTTTATGGTCTTTAATGTTACCACATGCCATGCAAGATGCAAGCATAGTAACGATGAGTACACTCATCATAATTTTTCTCTTCTTCATAATCTCACAATCCTTTCTGTTTTCGAAGAAAACTTACGTTAGTAGAATGGAATGAAACGATTTATCTCATTCTCATTCACTGTCTCACCCGCAATTCGCGCCGTTTCCGGCGCTCTACGTTTCTCATATTTTCTTTTATAATTTATAATTTATCACATCTTTCACATAATTCTCACATGTTTTCATGTTTTTGTTTCTGGTATTTTTTTTTCGTTTTTGAAAAAATACCAGTTTATAATTTATAGTGGTCTCATGTTTTCTTATAATTTATTTTGGGCATTTATTTATTGTTGATTATTATATATTATTGTACTCTTTTTGGTTGCTCTTGTCAACCATTATGATAATCTAGGAATCTTGATTCCTTGCCCGAAATTGTTTAAGTGTAAACTTGTCTGTACAAATATGTACTCATATATGCATAAAAATGTGAATAGTGCTTGCAAAAAAATTCTGTTCAATATATAATGTATAAAGAGCAATTAACGGGCATCCGTTATATTCTCATGCAAAAAATTAATATAGAAAGGACAAAAGAGCATGAAGAAAAACATTTTAAAAGTCTCATCCGCTCTTATGTGCGCTGCTGTAGCTGGTTCATCAGCTGTTGCGCCAATCATGTCGAGTGTATCTGCAAAGTCAACAACATCTGTTGATGCAACGTCAATTGTTGCTGACAACGAGGATGCGATTACCTTTGATTCTAAGAAATCTGAGTGTCCATTTCTCGTATCTGTAAAGCAGAATGATTTAGGTGGCAGTGCTACTGTAAAGCCGGGAGACAAGATTAAGTATGATGTAACAATCCGTAACACAAGTGATAAGGATGTAAGCGGAATGGTAATGTATATGGCATTACCTGACGGTGTAAAGTATGTTAGCAGCGATATTACACAGGACAATGGAGCAGATAGATTTGATTCATTCAAATCTATGGTTTCTTGGGGAAAAGGCGAGGGTCTTTTAACAATCAAACCTGCTGCAAAGTATGAGGACAAGAGTCCGACAATTGACGCTGGTGATACCATGAGTTTTGAACTTATTGGAGAGGTGACAGATTCTGTTGAGGGTTCTGATATCAAGACAAATCTGGAAGTTCATTACAAAGGTGCTGACGGAAAATCCGTATCTGTAAACAGTGCTGATATCGTGACAAAGGTTACTTCGTTAAAGAACTGCATCATCACACTGAATCCGAACGGTGGAAAAGCTATCAATGCTGTTACTGTAAAAGAGGGTAAGGGTGTTGATTCATTACCTGCTACTGTACGTGATGGCTATACGTTTGATGGTTGGTTTACAGCTGCAGATGGTGGTGACAAAGTCACAGCAATCGATAAAGTAACAAACGATGTCATGCTTTACGCACATTGGACTGCAAACACATATCAGGTTACATTTGATGCACAGGGTGGTAATGAGATTGCTCCGATGTCTGTTCGTGCAGATGAGGTAGTAACGGATTTACCAACACCAGAGCGTACTGATTATGCGTTTGATGGTTGGTATACGAAAGCTGACGGCGGAAAGAAAGTAACTGAGCTTTCAACAGTAAAAGATGTGACATTGTATGCACATTGGAAGCTGTCACACTATACGTTGACATTTGATTCTCAGGGTGGAACTGAGGTTCAGCCAATTACGGAAAATATTGATACACCATTTACATCAATGCCAACAACAACAAAGACAAATTATGTTTTTACTGGTTGGTATACAAAACCAGAGGGCGGTATTCGTGTAACATCTGTTACAGACGGAAAGAGTATGAAACTTTACGCTCATTGGTCAGAAGCAACTTATGTGTTGACTTTCAATGCAAATGGTGGTGACAGTGTACCTGCAATTCGTTTTGCTGCAACAGAAGGTGTTCCTGCTGATAAGATGCCTGTCCCAGTACGTGATGGTTATACGTTTAACGGTTGGTTCACAGCTACAGAAGGTGGCGATAAGGTAGAGTCTTATATGACAACTGCTGATGCAACACTTTACGCTCAGTGGACAAAGAATGATACATCAAAACCTGATGACGGTTCAACATCAAAACCTGATGACGGTTCAACAACAAAGCCAGATGACGGTTCAACATCAAAACCTGATGATGGTTCAACATCAAAACCTGATGATGGCTCAACATCAAAACCTGATGATGGCTCAACATCAAAACCTGATGATGGCTCAACAT
>OLNX01001133.1_pt1 | contig 23579 bp, 19 predicted proteins | sample 1672611 | NCBI WGS metagenome assembly OLNX01 (sample SAMEA3136705, study PRJEB25190) | human gut metagenome | reverse complement strand
ACAAGTGAGTATCACAACTGTCACGTTGTTGTCCTCCTTATGGGTACCATTTTACCTCGTGTAAGGCTTTATGATAGTGATTGAGTTGTGATAACGAATTACGATATACTACCAGTGCTGTTCCTGCAATTAACTCTGTTATAACTCCTCCAATAGCTGGGATAATTGACATCTGAAAACTCAATCTGAATACAATAGGTATCAGTATTGCAACTATCATTAAACCAAATCCAGAAATACACATTATTACAGCTAAAATGAATGATGCTTTAGCCTGCTTTTGACTCCAAGTATAAAATTCTTTAATATCCTCAAGGTTAATCATCATACGCTCTAAAGCATCAATTTCCTTTTTCTTACCTTCACTTCCAGAACTCTTTTTTTCCTCTTGTTTTATTTCTTCTGGAACTATAGCCCGTTTTAATCGTCTTGAATAAGACTCTAATTCTTCTTCATCATCTTCTTGCCATCGTCTTTTCATAATTGATAAATAGCTCGTTAAAAGAGCTACAAAAGCTAACATCACAAAGGCCATTCCGAATGTTATAGTAATAATACTCTCGTCCCCAATACTTCCCATTTGAAAAGAATTTTCCTTAAATAATAGAACAATGAAAAGCATTGCAAACATTTCAATGGCAAGAGTCATAATTATCATAGAAGCTGTTCTACTGTTTTTTTCCTTTAGATTGCCCTTTCTTATAATATATTTTCTATGTGTCAGCACCTTTTCTATCATCAATTGTGTTTTGAATAAATCTTGCTCAGAATCAGAAATGCAGTCGATATATAATGTTCCTTCTATACATTTAGGAACATCTGCCTTATTCAAAACAACTGGAATTAACACTTTATTTCTATTTTCTCGTACTGACATTTGTGCCAACTGCAACTCCAAATTAAGAGATACACTATCAGAGAATTTTTCATCTATTATTGCTAAAACGACATCTGCACTCTCCATTTTTCGTTTTAGTGCTACATTAATATCCGAATCAATTTCATTTATTGATGGTTTTGAAATAATCTTTGCATTTCTTAGGTTGCTTAAAAGTTTTTCTGCAAATGAGATATTATCAAGCGAAGCTAAGATATAGACTTTCATATTCACAATCCTTTCGACCAAACCCTATCTTATATTGTAGCATATTACGACATATTTTTCTACCTGTGCCACTATGCACACCTTGTATCGGCCATTGATGATCATTTTCTCTTTCTCCACTGGGATTCCATCAGGGGGGAGCTCCTTTTCATTTATTTTAACATGAATATAAGTTGCTCTAAACAAAATATCTAGAGTCGTAAAATGGCGGAAATACCATAATGATATCTCCACCATTTCTTAGATCATCTTTAACTGTGAGAAATTAAAGAAACAAATGTATCCTTAATCTTTTTATTCAAATCACGCATATTTTTGTATTGTGAAACATGAATTTGGTCAACTATAGCGTCAAAAAGGCTTTCCGGTATATCGTACGAAACGAATTCTTTATATTTAGATATGATTTGATTTACTCTGAAATCGACAAACTTTTGTTTATCTGTATTAGTTAGTAAATTAAATATTCCTTTATAATCGAATCTAGATCTTAATTCAGGCGATATTTTGTTTTCAAAATTCTCCTTTGTAATATTTGAAGTGAAAACAATAATGTAACCATTAACATCATATTCATCCGCTTGAGAGTTAACAATTTTACCATTCTCTAGAACGTCCAAAAAGTAATTAAACACGGCATTATTTGCTTTTTCAAATTCGTCTATAAGAATTATACCTACATCCGATTCACAAACTCTTTTTACCAATTCACCACCATCACTACCTATATACCCTAATGGACTTCCAATCAAACTATTCAGTGCATCTTGGCTACTGTAGTTTCCAAAATTGATCTTTGCTAGTTTTGAGTTACTTCCTAACGCTTTATGAATGGCTCTAGCAACCTCAGTTTTCCCAATACCAGAATCACCCATCAAGAACAATGATAGGATTTTATGTTCACCCAATTTATTGAACACTCGAAACGAGGTAATAAGATTTTTGAATTCTTCTTTAAAATGCTGATGTCCATATAAACTAGCATCAAAATCTTCAAAAAACTTTGTTAATTCAGAATCATTCAAATCTGTAATCTTTCATACTGGTGCAGAGTTCCCAATAGATGCTTTATCTTTTTCAACAGGTATCTCTTCACATTCTATCTCAACATCAGAATAATCATCTAACACATTACGAAATATGTATTTAACATCATCCTCATAAACTTTGTCACAAATAAATGTAGTATTATCTTTAAAATCACTTAAAAGACGTTCAAATAAATACAATTGTGATTCATTAGCCTTCAGTAAGCTGACAATAGATGTTATATCCACATAATATCGTTTAGATTCATCCAACCATTTAATATATTCAATATGGTCAAAAGTTGAACCACTCAAAAATTCAAATCCCTGAGTAAGCTGGCTTGATTTAAATTTAAAATATTGTTGTCTAGTATAAAAAAATACTTTATTCACTAAACACCCTTCTTTCTCTGTTTCTTGTATTTTAACTCATCACCATAACTATCAGATTTGATGACTTGAACAATCGCTAAAAGATCAATATAGTTATAGTCTTCATTATCAATTTCAGTTTCCAATTTAGTTTCTTGTGAAATAGGATATTGGCTTTCATGTATATCAGAATCGGATTCATCATTTAAATCTTCTCCAATCTCTGAAAAATAATCAAAAGAGTTTTTAAGACTATTAATCTTTGTCTTTCCTTTGTATATACCTATTATTGAAACATTTCCTACAAATAAATCATCCACATTATATGAACTTTCAAATTCATTTTCGAAAGTTAATGGTATCTTTATCAAAAGCTTTTCATCACTACCTTGTAATTCGCCTTTGAGTTTATAAGAATAATCTTTGAACATAGAATTTAAAACGTTATTAACATCAAGTCCACCTGTATCCGCTGGATGCATCCCTTTGAACATACCATTAGAAAACATCTTTACAGTTCGAAGTTCCATTTCATTTTCCAGCAAAAGCGATACGTTATCAACTCTAATAAGTTGTCCTTCTGTAATACCATCAAAACCAGAAGAAGCAATCTTACATTTCTCTATCACTTCATTCAAAATTAGCGATTTTGTCATAGTAATCTTAAAATTTTCAAGAACTTTTTGCGAATCTGATGATTCTGCTTTAACATCAGCTCCTAGCACTGTTTTAAAAAGACCAAAGCCTTTAATACCTATTTTTGCCTCTAATCCAGCATCAACCGTATTCCCTTGATTTTTCTCGATTGTTTCATCTGTTTTGATCACATTACTTAACATCATTTTTATCTCATATACTTTTGAAAAATTTAAGTAATAAATATTAAATAACATACCTACCTCCAACATTATTTTTTTCTAAGTATCTTACACAGTTGTTGTATCAAAAATAACGATACTTCTCATCAATTTTTTACTCCATTAATGATAACATATTCTCCTTCACATATTATAAAATCTCGATTTCCTCCAATCTAGGTACAATTGATAACAACTACATTTCTTTATGAATCTGTATTCTTCTTTAAATAATCTGCTACATTAACTACAGAAATACCTTGATCCTCTTTCTTTAAGAAATTTAAGCTGTGCTTACTAAGAGACAAATCCAATATATCTAAATTGTGTGTTGTAAAGAATAACTCATTGATCATTAAAGATACAATTTCCTTTTCAGTATATGAACTCACGATTTTTCTAGGATAAGAAATCTCTAAAACAACATAAATTATCTAGTTTTAAATCCATTATGATCATATGCATGAACCTCTTTATTATCAAATAAAAACAAAAGACCAACCCTCGGCACATAGGAATGCTCAATGATAACTCACCTACCCCATTTTGGGACCCAGCGTTAATCCTTCGTAAGTTGATCTGTGCTTATATTGTACTATAAATCAATTTAAAAGCGTCAATGAATTTGTCACTTTTTTAATACTTACAATTATTCGTGTTTTATGCTATATTATAAGTGGAGATAGAAATATCTTCAGTGAACAAGCACTTTAAGCTGAAGACAATAGGAAGTCGTTAAAACATCCTAATCGTGGTCACTATAAGTGATGGGGTGACAACCACCAGTAAAGTTGAAGACAATAGGAAGTCGTTAAAATATCCTAATCTTAGTCGCTATAAACGATGGGCTGGCAGCCAGCAGAAAACTTGTATTAGGATTATGAAGATGTCTTAGGACATCTTTTTTGTTTATGTATGGAAATAAAGTGTGAATTTAATATAAATATCATATATTGATTTTATTGATATTTATCACAAGACTTAACTTTCATTTAAGTATCATATCAATCTTTTAAATTTATTTTATCTATAGTATAATAAAAGTCGAATAACAAATAATTTTATCCTTTACCATTTAGAAGAAAGAAGATACCCATCTATGTATAAACCTAATGAACGTGATAAAGAAATATTTAGACAAAGAATAATTAAAGGCGCTCAACTCTTTGATAAATATTTGTTACATAAAGAATTTATCATAATCACTATTGACTTTGAGATATATAAAGTCACATTTAAAAAGAAAGAATTTTTACACTTAACAGGATTGACTGTTAATGTTGGTGAAAATTTATTTTACGACCTTTGTAAAAGTAGCAAAATCTCAAAAAACAACATAAACAATTTTCAAAGGCATAACAAAAACACTTTGATGACTAAAACAACAAATATTAACAAACTGATAAAATTTATATATGCAGACGCTTCTACAAATTTAATTCTTAAAGATTTTATCATGAGTTCGGCACCAAACAAACCATTTCCATGCGCTATAGAGAATTCTAAAGAAAATATGGTTCTTGCCTTTGCAAAGACAAACAACCTTGGCCTAAAAGCGAAAAGCTTAAGAAAGAAAACAAATAATGAAATATATACCTCTTCACATTTGATACTTGCTATTTTCTTAAAGGAAGAAAACGATGCATTAGCAAACTCAATAGTATATATAAAAAACACGTGCAATTTACTTGAATGCCCTAAAATTGATGAATATGTTTCTAACGATATATTAAACAAATTTATAGAACTAAAAAGGAATGCAGCCAAATAATATGATTAGGCTGCATTCCTTTTTTTAGTAACATATTGTTTAAAATCCAATTCTAGTAGTATACTCTTTACAAAGTTAAGTTTACGGAATTAGATATTATACATTTTCAAAAAAGGTAAACAATATTTATCCCAAAAGTTTGTCGCTTCATTCACAGTTATGGCTTTACATAACGATTGTCCCGATTTAGTAAACATTACACTTCCTATTTTCATTTGGTTTTTTCTTTTAGAACACTCAAACTCATGATTAAAATATTTAGCTTTTATTGGAATTTCTTTTGGACAAATTGAATATGCAAGTAATTTAGAAAAATCCATTTCAATTAAACCTAATGCTTTTAAATTCACTAATTTATCAAAGTCTAATCCCCAGTTTGCATAATCATCAAATCTATTTATATTTACAACCGGCTCATATTCATCTTCAACTTTGATAGCTATAGAACATAATGCTGTAAATGATTCTGCATCTTCCCTATCCATCTGAGATAAAATATGCAATAAACCTTTTGGAACGCAACCATTATTATCGCATTCAGAGGCTAAAAGCTTTCCCCATATCAATTTAAAATCTTCACTTGTTACTAATCTAGCCTTATCCATAAAGATAGATAACCAATCATTATCCAACATTTCCGGAACACAATCCTTGTTCAATAAATTGATTGCGATTGCTACAATATCTTTTTGATTGCAATATTCTTTTATAGTTTTTTTAGCATTTGTTATAAGAGCTGCTTTAGTTAATGGATCATAATTCTTTTTTTGAATCTCTTCAATATAAGTATTTAAACCAATTTTTGAAGGCGTATTTCTAGATACATACCAGCCTGTAGCACTTGCAAGTTTATCAATTAAATTATTAGCAACCTCACTCATACCATCAAAGTTAAACAAATTATAATTATTCTTTTCTTCCATTCTTTCCTCCTATAAAACAACTATTTCAACTTTACAAAAACATTCATTTAGGTATTTGTAACTGTTAGCAACATATGATTATTTAAAACTAAAACCACCAAGTTGATCAATGTTTCTTTCTACCACTTCATAGACTACAATATCTGGATCTTGTTTTTCTAGATCTTCATAGCTATATGTATTGAAATGACGCATATAAGATTCATTAAAGTTGGCAGCAATATAAGGTGCCATAGCCTCCGTAAATGAATCTCGCCAAATATAGATCTTTCTAGGATCTGCATTTTGCGTTGAAAATGAATAAACTTCAAATTCCGAATATTGTTTCGTCTTCACTTTGTTTGAACTATATCCAGAAAGTAAATAATTATAATCTTTCGATTTAAATTCATCCACCAAACCAAGCATTTTCGATAAATCACCAATATGATGATCCTTCTTTGTGATTGTTAGATCCTTTAACGGTTTTGTTTCAATACCAAGCTCCTTTAATAAACAACTCGCACCAACATAACCACCAATTTGATTCCAATGCGTATCGGCAGAATAATATAAATCTTCTTTTACTTCTTTTTTCGCATCTAACATTTCCCTATATGGATATACAATACGAACATCCGTATGCTTTTTTAAATAATCAACAATCTGTAAAGTCTTAAAATAATCCGCTTTCTTACCATAAAAACTCGGAATATATTCTCCATAAATTTCTTCTTTATTCGGACCAATAAAGATTACAAACCCTTTAACTTACCCTCACATTTGCCAATCCCCATTCCTACAAGCCAATTCACAATAATGGAAAGAATCATCAGAAAGACAAAGAAAGGCTCTCCCCAAGCATAGAATAATAAACTTGCGATTAGTAACCATATATTGGATTGTTTCGTACTCAAGAACAAATTCACAATAAAGGTAATTGGTAAAAATACTAGTAAAAATACACCTGAACTAAAAACCATTCATTCTCCTTCTTTCACTATTCAAGTAGTGATATCCAATAAAAACGATCCGTATATCGCTCCGCATTTTCCCATACGACAATATCCGGATGAAACTCATTTAATACACTCGCATCAAATGACCATACACCAACTGTTTGTACTTCCGCAAAATATTGACTCATAATACTTTCCATCTGTTCCGAAAAAGAATCTCCAATCACTAAAACACGTTTATTGGATTTTTTCTTTGTGTCTACACTTGAGCTATTTAGCTCATACATCTTATCCTTATTAAACGTATCTTGCATACCACATAAACTTGCCAAATCCCCAGAATAATGTTTGTTTGTGACATCAAACTTCACTTTATTGATGGACTCATCTTTTCCATCCATCTTATCTTTTAAAGCCTGTACCGTTAAGAATGCACCCAACTGATTAAAGTGCGTATCACTCTTATAATACACCTGCTTCTTTTTCTTTGCCTTTTTTAATACAGGCTTTGCATCCACAACATTCAAATGCGTATTCTCCTTTAAATATTGAATAAACTGATCCGTTCTGGACGTTGTATTTTCTTGTTGGATTGTATCCGGCATATATTCAGGATATACACTTGCTTTATTCGGAATCGAAAGTAAATATAAATCACAACCATAACTTTTAAATTGATTCATTTCATTCACCAATTTATCGGCCATAGCCTTCATTGTATCCTCATCATAATGATTGATACCCTGATAATCCGCAATTGGATCCCCATCATCTGTAGCCTTATAGAATAACCAATTCTCTTTACCAAGTAAAACTTGCGTAGACTCAATATACGTATTGTTTGAAGTCTTCTTTGTGACTTCAACCGCCGCTTTCGCCCCCTCTTTTTTACCTGTCAAATTCTCTGTAAACGAATCCACCATAGAATTCACTGCCGATTTATCTTTATTTTTATTCTGTTTCTCCTTCTGAATCTCATGCCCCTTCACTACATCACTTACCTTTTCATCTTTTTTAAATAATGACAGAGTTTGATTAAAAACAGTTGAAATAGAAATGCCAAAAATTACGAAACAAAATATGACCATCATCACTTTTTCTTTCATGATAAACTCCTTCTAAAAATTGAAATAAATAAACGGATTGTATGCATTCGAAAAAATAAATATAATACTCAAATACAAGATTCCACACATACATACAATGTAAACCAAATTATAAATCATATTCTTTTTAAAGGTATGATTGATATTCTTAAATATAGGCATGCTACAAAGGATTCCCATAATAAAATACAAACCATATTGTTGACAATACTGAATCACATAAGCATCCATAAACCCTTTACAACCAAATCCAAACATAGAACGAATATAGACTAAGGCACTACTTAAACTATCGCTTCTAAAAAGAACCCATCCTAACATAACGAAAAATAACGTATATACATGTTTAAATCTACCCATTTTTTGATCCACATGAAAGAACTTTTCTAAAATCAATAGTACAAAATACATTAAGCCCCATACAATAAAAGTCCAATTCGCACCATGCCAAACACCCGTTAAAAACCATACGACAAATATATTAAATACTAAACGAACTTTACTCTTTACTCTAGAACCACCAAGAGGAATATAAATATAATCTTTAAACCATGTTTGTAAAGAAATATGCCACCTTCTCCAGAATTCAGAAATACTCTTTGAAATATACGGATACTTAAAGTTTTCTAAAAAATGAAAACCAAACATTCTACCCAGTCCAATTGCCATATCCGAATAGCCGGCAAAATCAAAGAAGATCTGTAGCGTATAAGCTATAGCTCCCATCCACAATAGTAAAAATGAATTCGTAGTACTTGTCGAATTCACATTGCCAAATACTGTATCTGAAATAACCGCAAATTGATTGGCCAACAAAACCTTTTTACCAAGACCAATAATAAAACGATTGACCCCAACCGCAAAATCATTTAAATTCTCTTTTCTATGCTCAATCTCATTGGCTACCGTTTCATAACGAACAATAGGACCTGCAATCAATTGTGGAAATAAAGAAATATATAAACCCACATTTAAAAAGTTTGTTTGTACCTTTCCCTTACCACGATACACATCCACAACATAAGAAATGGCTTGGAAAGTAAAGAAAGAAATACCAATCGGCAGAGCAATCTTAAATGTATCCATCTTCCCTGTAAAAATAGAAACAATAAAATTCAAATATTTAAAATAGCCTAAAATACAAACATCAATGACTACCATCAAACATAAAATCAATTTTTGCAGATTCTTATCTTCCGCATTTCGATCAATCCACAAACCCAAACCAAAATGCAAAAGGATCATAAACAACATTAAAAAAACATATTTAGGTTCTCCATATGCGTAGAACAATAAACTCATAATAAATAGAAATATATTTTTACCTAATGTATGCTTTCTTAAACCTAAATAATAGACGGCAAGAACAAAAGGTAAAAACATAAATAGAAAAACTTCACTCGGAAATAACATACCCTTAACACTCCCTAAAGAAAAGAGTTCAATCAAGAACTCTTATTTACTTAATAATACTTTAACCATGCCTACAATATCATAACCATAGTTTTTAGCAGATGCCCAACCATGTCCATTTGGATTTTCTTTAATACCCAACCATTCCACATATGGCGCTGTGTTTCGTGTAACCAAGTTAAATCTTGGGTCCACACACGCATTTTTTAATGGACTTGTTGAAGCATAAGCCTTTAAATGCTGAATTTGAGCTCGAATTCCTGTACGAACATTCTTAAACTTGGCTCCATGAACAGCACCAGTTGCACCAATACCTGCAAAGTTATATTGGTTTGGTAAAACATCTCCACCATATTTTAAGAAGCCTGTTTCCTTCATACATTGTGTAAAGGCAACCTCTGCTTTAACACCTTCAGCATTTGCTTCTTCATAGAAGATTTGTGCAAACTGCTCAATTGTCCTAGCTCCACCCTTGGCAAGACTACCATCATATTTACCTTCATATTTTGCCTTGAATGTATCATATCCACTCGCATTCGCTTTATAATAACGAACCATTTGAGCTACACTTGTTTGGCTTGTACCCATGATCTTGGTCAAACTTACTTGTACATCTTTACTAATATATTCAAACACCCACTTTTGAGCAGCCGAATTATTTGAAGTATACAATTGAATGTTTGAGCCATTCGAAATCTTTCCACCACTCACATCAATCACAAGTGTTGAATTTAAACCAGAAACAAGCTTAATATTTTGATTACTATCAAAGGCAATGATCCACTTTTGATTATAACCATTCGATGAACTTTGTTGGTTTACATTCGCACCATTACTACTACCTGTTGCTGTTAAATACATACCTGAATTGACATTTTTGAAAGATACATATCCTTTAGAATCATGTGAAACCAACCATTTCTGTGCATCCGTTTTATTCAAAGAATAAAGCTGAACATTCGCTCCAGAATAAGCACTACCACCAGAAACATCTAACGCAAACTTGACATTACAATTTTTAATGTAGTAAACACCATCATCCATCATGCTCTTATTTTGTGTAGCCATTTCATCCAAACATTCACGCTCTGTCATATTGTTTTCAAAAATCCATTGTTGAGCCGTACTTCCATTACCTTGATACAATTGAATATTACGACTATTTACAACTTTTCCTCCACTTAAATCTAATACATAATTTGAATCTAAAGCCGAAATAATTGTATATCCCGACCCGCTCTTTTTAACAATCCACTTCTGTGATTTTGTACCATTTGAATTGTATTGTTGAATATTACGACTATTCACAACCTTTCCGCCGCTTACATCCAAGGCTTTACCAGAATTCACATTCGTAAAAGTAACATAACCATTTGTATCATGAGTAACTTTAAAAGATTGTGCAGTCGTTCCATTACTTAAATACAACTGTACATTAGCTCCATCATTTTTTGACCCCGAAGCAATATCTAACACGTAATTACTATTTTGAGCATTTCCAATTTTATAAACACCATCCGCAAGTGTATTTTTATTTTCAGCAGCCAGTTGATTCAATTTTTCTTGTTTACTCAAATATTTAGTCAAATTCCACTTTTGTGCATTGGAATCGTTTGATGTATAAAGTTGAATATTTTGACTATTATTTACTCTACCAGAACTTAAATCCAACACAAAATTTGAATCTAGAGCCGAAACAATTGTATATCCATTTCCAGACTTTTTAATGACCCACTTCTGTGATCTTGTTCCATTTGATGTATATTGCTGAACATTTCTTCCATTACGTGCAATGCCACCACTTACATCTAAAACTTTACCTGAATTTACATTTGTAAATGTTACATACCCTTGAGCATCATGTGTTACTTTAAATGCCTGCGCAGTCGAGTCATTGTTTAAATACAATTGAACGTTTCCACAGTTTGATGTTGAACCACCTTTTACATCTAATACATATTTAGAATTCATAGATGAAGAAATGACATAGACTCCATCCGCAATTGTATTCTTGTTTGAACTTGCCGATACATCTAGTTGCTCATATTTAGAAACAAACTTTTCAATATTCCAATTTTGTGCATCCGCACCATTTCCATTATATAACTGAACATTCGTTCCATTATTAGCTTTACCACCACTGACATCTAATACATAATTCGAATCTAAAGCCGAAATAATCATATAACCTTTATTTGATTTTTTTACAACCCACTTTTGAGCTCTTGTGCCATTAGATTCATATTGTTGTACATTTTTACTATTACCTGCCTTACCACCACTAACATCTAACACCTTACCAGATTTGGCATTTGTGAAAGTAATATATCCTTGGGCATCATGGCTCACAATAAATGCCTGATTATCTGTTTCATTATTGAATGTAGAAAGTTCAATATTCGCACTATTATTCATTGAACCATTCTTAACATCTAAAACATATTTAGAATTCAACATTGAAGAAATTACATATTTACCATCTGGAATCAAGTTTTTATTTTCACTCGCAATTTGATCTAAGTATGCATTTTTTAAACTTAATCCAAGCGCACTTACAATACCCTTCGCATCCGCAACACCTAATTGTTGCAGTTTTGCATCTGAACTTAAATACTTATTATATTCATCTGGATTGTTTAAGAAACAATGCTCAATAATCAATCCAGAAATATTTTGTTCTTTCGCATAACGAATAATTCCATAATAATCTCTATCACTACTATTTGGATTTGATGAAGTAGAACCATCCATATAGTTTCTGATTTTAATACCACGATCATATAGACCTAAGGCAACCAATTGACTCTGTATAGCTTTAGCCATAGCTTGTCCATTACTTGATAAACTCGCATTCCCACTTGTATTTGGAAAATACACTTCAGCACCATGAGCCGAAGTACTCGCTGCTGAATTTAAGTGAATACTGATAATGTAAGAAGCCCCTGCCTTTTTAGCTGTCATAACACGATCAATCAAATCCTGTGCTGTATTTTCACTTGGTCTTGTATCCGTTGTTCTTGTCATCACAACATTCACATCATATTTCTCTAATTCTTCTTTACAATAATTGGCAATCTTTAACGTTAAGGCAGACTCTTTTTGACCAAAGGCATTGGCACCTGAATCACTACCACCATGTCCAGGGTCCAAACAAATTGTCATACCACCAGTTGCAGCTCTAGAAAATTCATCAATTGACATAATCGAAGCTTCACTTGCCATGCCATTTGTGATTTCTTCTTCCACTTTATTTACATCCGTTACTTGAATCACACCTTCAGAACGAATTGTATCCTCTGTTAAATCCGGTAGTGTTTCATCATAGCCAACATATTCTTGATCCACACCAAATTGAACATCCATCTCTAAATCACTAAAGTTCAAATAATACATTTGCCCATTATATACATAATGAAGTGAAGTTACTTGATATTCACCCTTATTACTAAATACATTAGAAAACTTAACTAAATTACCAATCTGTTCAGAACTTTCTAAATCCAAAGTTGTTCCATCCTCTTTTTGAATCGTAATTTTAAAGTTTGAATATCCCTCTATATTATTTAATGAAAGTACAAAGTTTTCTGTTTCCTGGCTCGATACAACGGGACTATCTACTAAGAAATATTCCATCATACTTGAATCACCCATTTGTTCTTCTACATTTGTATCTGTATTTTCTTCAACAGTTTCATCTACTGTATTTGTTTCTTCTGTTTCAGTATCCTCTGTTTCAGTATCATCTGTTTCAGTGTCATCTGTTGTCGTTTCATCCACTGTATTTGTTTCTTCTTGCGTAATTTCATCATCTGCAAAAACAGTATATGTATTTGACAAAGTAGAAACAGACATAAATAAACTTAATACGAAAGCTAAAACTGGTTTTAATCTTTTATGCATTGTCTTTTCCTCTTTCCAATACCTTTAATTTTAAAGGAATCTAATCACATTTTCAATATAACTTAAAAAGAACCAAGCGCATTAAAACGCCTGGTTATAGACTAAACTCGAACTAATTTGAATTTTTGAGCTAGTGAGTCATTACTTTCATATAATTGAATATTTTGCGTGTTCTGAATCTTTCCAGCACTGATATCTAATACATAGTTATAATCCAATGCAGATACAAAAGTAAGACTTCCATCCGTATTCTTTTTCGCAATCCATTTTTGTGAATACGTATTATTTACATCATATTGTTGAATGTTTGAACTATTCTTTACTTTTCCACCGGATACATCCAATGCTTTCTTTGAATTCACATTCACAAATGTTATATATCCAACTGAATCCTTTCTCAACATCCATTGTTGAGCTGTTGTTTCATTGTTTCCATATAGCCAAACATTGGCACTTCTATTTTTAGAGCCATATTTAACGTCTAGACTGTAATTAGGATTGGATGCCGTTGAAATGATATATGTACCCTCTTCAATTTCCGCATTATATTGTTTCGCCATTTTGTCTAACTTTTGACGTGCTTCTTCAAATGTACCAAAATACCAACGCTGCGAACCTGTTCCATTTGTTTTATATAATTGGATATTCGATGTATTTCTTACATCTCCACCGCTTAAATCCAATACATAACTATCATTTATCGTATTGACTAATGTTCTGTTTATTTTGAGAATATCCATTTTTAATATCAATCACTTTACCAGAACCAACATTTATAAACGTCACATAGCCTTTAGAATCATGAACAATTTTCCAGCCTTGAGCTACTGTTCCATTATTTTTATATAATTGAATATTTCCAAAATTTGCCTTAGAACCACCATTCACATCCAACACAAAAGTAGAGTTTAAAGAAGAATTGATTGTATAGATACCATCTTTTAAATTATTTTGATTATTCACTGCCAAATTATCCAATTCTTCTCGAGTCTTTCCAATCTTCAATAATTTCCATGCCTGTGCTGCACTGCCATTTCCTGTATACATCTGAATCTTATTTTTATTATTCAATTTACCAGCGCTTAAGTCTACCACAAAACGTGAATCCCATGCAGAAGATATGACCCAATATCCATTACTATTTCGTGCAATGATAAACTGTCCTGACTTACTAGATGCATTCACACCTTGAACTAAGCGATTTCCAGCTCGCATAGAATTCCAGTCAGATTGGACACCCAAATACAATCCTGAACATACATTTTGGATGGTATAATATCCATTTTGGTTCTTTTGAATCTTATATTGTTGTGCTACACTGCCATTCCAATCGTATAGTTGAACGTAAGCCCCTTTATTTTTTGAAGCACCCGGAATATCTAATACTTTATTATTACTCATGGAAGAAACAATTTCATAAGTTCCATTTGACATTTCATCTTTTATAATATCAAAGGAAAACGTTAACTTACCCGTAAACATGTTTACACCAATAATCGTTACGGTTCCTTTTCCAATATTTACATTATTTGAATAAATAACTTTATAATCACGACCCTGAACCAATCCAGTATTTTTAATGGAAAGATTCACTTCAGGTTCTACTTTATTTCCTGTATAATATACATTTCCTACATGTCCAGTACCTTTAGATACATCCAAATATAAGGTTGTATCCACATATTTACCTAACGAGAAGAATGGACCACCATCTATTTTATCCAATCCAAAACTAGAAGGATGACTAAAGATTTCACTAATATGTACACGACCATTACGTGTGCTTGTATAAGGATCATAAACTGTAGTATATCCTTGTGCATCCAATCCAAACAATAAGATCTCATGTGAAATACCCGGCCAAGGACAAAATCTTCCACCCTCAACTGTAGCTGCGATCATATTTCCTTTCATTAACTCATTTTTAGCAGATTGCACATTTATATTGTTCTTATATGTCAAACCAAATTTATTTGAAATAAGTTTCCAAGTATCTCCACCTGCACCAATCTCACGCACATTATAGATACCGGCATTATATAATATATTCCCCATATCAATAGGTGTATAATTTGTTCCCTTAAGTGTATTGACAATCATGGCAGCCGTTGTCGGAACACAACCACTACTCGCAAACGTATAATTTCCATAGACTGACCAAGCCCAACGATCATCTCTTTGACAATAATAAGAAACTCCATTCCAACTTGCCTTATTAATTAACCCATTATTATCCGTATTATAAGTAACTTTATCAATTTTAAAAGTCCCCTGTAATCTTTTACCAAAATTATCATAGTACTTAGCACTATTTCCAAAATTCACAAAACCAACCGATAAAGTACCATCCTTTTTAAAATTGTACCAGTTTCCGTTTACTTGTTTTTCACCAAAACTTTGAACTCCATTTTCAAAATAATAGATTTTACCATTCAAATGCGCCATTCCATTATATTCCATGCCATTCTCAAGATAATAATGGACTTGACCATTCTCTTTCTTCAAAGAATATAGAGTTAGACCCGTACTTTCATCCTGGTGCATCTGCATATTTGACTGTAAAACACCCGATTCATTGAAGTAATAAGCCTCTGTACCAATCGTTTTAAAACCTGTTACCTTATTTCCATTCTCATCAAAATAATATTTCTGTCCATCAATATCCTCAAAACTATTTGTGACATAAGAACCATCTTTGACAAACATCGTAAAATCTGTGTTCCAACCCTCTAATAACTTAGAATTTGTATCAATACGATCTGTTGTGATTGAATCCTTTTCATCTGTTGATATTGAAACATCCGGATTTACAACACTATCAATCACATCCACTAAGTTATCCGATTCTTGTGTATTTGTCGTTTCTTTAATTGGCTCTACACTATTTTCTTCTGCATGAACAATGGTATCCGCAAAATTATAACTTACAACAGCTGCAAGAACGGCAAAACCAACCTTAACAATATCTCTTCCATTCATAATAAATTAACCCTCCGATGTTTTAATTTTAATACGTTAAAATAATTGTTACAATTCTAAAATTAGTTTTATATCATTTTAGTATTGTTAAATATGCACAAATGGTGCGCTATTCACGCACCATTTTTAGTCATCAATCACAGCCAAAATTTCACTTTGATACTTTTTATCATCTATTATACTTACTTCACCATCATCTAACTCAGCCGTATGTTTGTTTGGAATTTTGACTTTATGTGTAGCACCCATTTTATACCATTCATATTCAGAATCAATATGACCAATATCAATGGCTTGATAACCTAAATCTGAAAGGTTTTTAACTAACACTTTAGCGGTAGGTCCTAACATTACAAGAATTAATCTTCCTTTCGCATATTTTAATATTTCTTGTTGAATAACATCTACTTTCGAAAAAGCATTTTTGGAAGGACAAATAATTCTTTTCACTGATTTTGCGTTATCAAACAAATCATTTCCAGTACCAGATCTAGACAAAGTACCTTCTACGATTAAAAGATCTTGATTTTCCCAAACTTGTCTTAATTTGTCAAAATATCTTTTCGAATTTCTCTTGTCCTTTAAATCTATATAAGGACGAGATATAAATGCACTCCCATACCATGAAGCAGTATAAATAGATTTATACATTTCACGATTCATGATTAAATGTTTGTACCAATATATCCTCATATCATCATTATATCGATCATAATTGTCAAACACATCTGCAACACAGACTAAAAGATGTTCATTACTTTCTGAAGAAATTAAATCACTCAGTACTTTTGATAATTTGGGATCATAATCTTGATAACCAATTGAAGTTCCATTAATCAACTTATTTTCTCCATCACCAAAACGAACCACGGAAGATTTGTGTTCCAAAATATAATCTATAGTTTCTTCAATCCCCAACACTTTAATATGTAAAGGTTTAAGGTTATACCGTATTTTTCTTTCAAATAATAATATTTTTTTCTCAATGGATAAAACAATGTTATTCATGAGTTATACCCTTCTTTCTTCTGTTAAAAATTGATATAAAAATATCGTAAGTGAACTTTTCTTTGAACACTAATAAAAATACAAAATAAGCTCCGAAAAAGCTGATCGCATTTACACACAATGAAACAAATAGATTTGAAATATTTAAACTACTAATAAAATATACCAATAACATAGTTATTACTGTAGCACCTATGATTTTTACAACCTTTACTTTCTTCAAAGCCGGTAATATTTCATCTTTTGCATAGTAAAACTGAATAGACATAGACGTAGCCTCAGCAATTAGAGTCGCAAATGAAGCTCCTGCAGCTCCAAATTTTGGAATTAAAAATAGATTCAAAATAAAATCCATAATTGCACTTACCCATACTGCAAAACAAACAACATTCTCTTTCAAATATGGAATCATGATCTGACTTTCAATAGTAGAAGAAAAACCAATACAAATAATCGTAGGCATAATCAACTGCATTGAAAGACCTGCAGCAGCATACTCACTACCCGATATAAATATTAAACAGTCTTTTGCGAATAATATAAAAAATAAAGTCAATGGTATTGATATAACTAGAATAAAATTAAAAGATTTCGAAAGAAGATTTGTATACTGCTCTTTTTCTCCTTTTTCAATATAATAAGACATTCTAGGCAATAAAACTGTACCTAGTGATTTTACCAATCCAACCAATACATTTTTTAAACGTATAGAAGCCGTATATAATCCTACCTGACGATCATTTGTCAGAAAGCCTAACATGGTAGAGTCTAAACTCGTAAAAACATTTATGGCAGCCGAAGATGCGAAAAATATAAAAATAGGTTTTAAATGTGGCTTGAAATTACATTTTCCTGTCTTTTTAAAATCAACAAATTTCCACATATAAAAGTAATTCAAAATATTTGATGCACTTGCACTCCCAACACATATGAATGCATAAACTAGATAATCATTGGGCCCTTTCACAAAAATAAACATTAAAACAATTGAAATAATTTTAAATAGAATATTTCTAAATGTAATATATGAATATTGTTCCAAGGCTGAAAATAACCATTGCACCCCAATTGTATTTAAAATAATGCTAAAACTATTTATTAATAAAATTTCTTTATTTTGGTAAAATTTAGATACAGAAAATAAAGAAATAAAAAATAGCACATAAGAAACAATTGTTGCGATTAAATTTATATATAATAATTCTTTAACTGTCTGTGATAATTTAACATCATCATCCCTTACCTTAGCACAAGCACGTATTCCATAAGTAGGAATTCCTAATGAAGATATAAGTATGAAATAACTAAGGACGGATTGTCCAAAAGAAACATTCCCATAAAAATCAACACCTAATACACGTGTCGCATAAGGAAATGTAATCAATGGAAAAATAAATGATGATACGGTTAAAATCGCATTCATTATAAAATTATATTTAACAGAGTGTATTTTTGTGTTCACTAAATCACCTCAAACCATATTTCTTTCTAAAAATAAATCTTGAAAATCTTGCATATTTAATTTTAAATCCTATTAAAAATAATTTTATTTTAGAAACACCTTCTATTTTCTTTAAATGAGAAACTAAATTTTTGGCTTCTATTAACTCTTTTTTATAAACATTCAAATAATCACAATAAATAATTAATAATGAGAAAGGATCTAAATATCTTTTAACTGCAAACGCGAAATCATTAGGATAATTTCTTCTTGTATACTCAAGATATTTATAAGCTATTTTACATTCCCCTGACAATTTATTCTCATCAAGAGTCCGTGATAATCCGTTGTCATTCAAAACATAATTATATAGACCTTCATTGCAAACATAAATAGAATTCAATACATTATTCTTTATTATTTCATATAAAAAGGCCGCATCTTCTCCATAATGTATGCTCTCATCAAAACGAATATCATTTACTAAAGTTTTTTTAAAAATCTTATTCCAACAATAACCACTTCCTGGATTTTCACTTAATAATATTTTTTTTAAAAACAATTCTTTAGAAACCTTATAATCCTTTTGTTTTTCCAACGTTACATTTCTATCTCCATAAATTCTATTATATCCACAAACAGCCATATCTGCTTGTTGAATAGCATTGTACAGTCTTTCAATATAATTAGATTCAATATAATCATCTGGATCCACAAAACAAATATATTCCCCCCTGGCATAATCTAATCCAACATTTCTTGCACTAGATGCGCCTCCATTTACTTTATCAACCACATGAAATCGATCATCATTATTTTCATATTGCTTCAATATAGGCAAGCTTTTATCTTTTGAACCATCATTAACAAGTAGTACTTCAAAATAAGTGTATGACTGATTTTTTATAGAATTTAAACAACGACTAAGAACGTCTTCTTTATTATAAACCGGAACTATTACACTAACTAGTGAATTCATAATATGGCTCCTTTCATCCAAGTAAGTATCTTAAATATACGATTGTATAAATCAAAAAAGTGAAATGAAATTGAATACAAATCGAATATACTTTACATTTTAAATCCAGCTTAGAAAAATCAAGTCTTTTCAATTTATCATTTTTAAAGTTTGTATAATTTAAATACTTTTGAATTTGTTTCCAACCCTTTTTAAATTGTTTTGATTTACCTTCATTGTTGATAATTCCAAAATAGCGACTTAAATAGAAGGTATATAAACTATTTTCATCTAAGTCTAAATGATGTTTACTAGAAATATCATTATAAATCTTGATAAACTCCAATGTATCATCTACAAAATAAGATTTATAGGAATGAATTGTTGAACCTTCTCTTTGATAATAATAATACAAACTTTTATCAATTGTTCGATACGTTTTAATACACTCTAAATAATCCGCATTAAAAAGCATATCTTCGGCAAACTTTTTGTTTTCATCAAATTTACAATAATTCATTCGAATCGTTTCTAATTTATATATTTTATTCCAAATAAAAGGTCGAATTGTCTTTTGGTATTTAAACTGTAAAAAGCCATTCATGCCATCCCCAGGATTTAAATTTACCTCTTCATTGCCTACCCATACATTTTGAACACTTTTCGTATCCGAGGCAATAAAATAATTAAAACAAAGTAATTCCGGTTCTTTTTTTAATTCACCTAGAATAATAGACAAATAATCATCGGATACCCAGTCATCTCCATCAATAAAGGTTACATATTCACTATCAATCAACTCTAGCCCTAGATTTCTAGCTGAACTAACGCCACCATTTTCTTTATATACATAATGAATACAATGATTCTTTTCCACATAAGATTGAATAACACTTTTTGAATGATCCTTACTTCCATCATCAATTGTATATACTTGAACTGAACCATCTAGAGGTAATTGTTTAATAATTGAATCAAGGCATTTTCCAATATATTTTTCTAAATTATAAACAGGAATAATAATAGATAATTTATTCATTTCCTACCTCCATAAAAAAAGCTCAATATATAATATATTAAGCTATTTTAAACTAAAATTCAATTTCTTGTAAATATCTCTTTAAAGCATCCTGCCAAGTTGGAAGAGGTTTAAATCCATTTTCAACTAGTTTTGATTTATCCAAACGAGAATTAAATGGACGAGCTGCCTTAGATAAACCATACTCTTTCGTTGTTACTGGAATTACAGTATTTGTATAACCTGCTTGTTTAAAGATTTCACACGCAAAATCATACCAACTGATATAGCCACCCTCATTTGTCGCATGATAATACCCATATTTATCCGTTTCGATCATGTCAACTAATAAACGTGCTAAATCATAAGTATAGGTTGGTGTACCAATTTGATCATTTACGACTTTTAATGTATCAAATTTCTTTCCAACATTTAACATTGTCTTAATAAAGTTATTTCCATTCTTTCCAAATACCCACGCAATACGAACAATAAAGTATTTTGATAAAGTATTTGATACAGCTAGTTCTCCACCAAGCTTAGTTTGTCCATATACATTCAATGGTTTATAATCCTTACAATCTGGTTGCCAAGGCTCTGTTCCCTGTCCATCAAATACATAATCCGTAGAAATATAGACCATTTTCGCATCAATCTCTTTACAAGCATCCGCAATATTTTGTGTACCATCCACATTAATAGCTTTTACCTTTGCTTGTTTATCTTCATCTTCGGCTAAATCAACTGCCGTCCATGCCGCACAATGCACAACAACATCTGGCTTTACAGACTTTATTGTATTCATTACAGCCTCTGAATTTGTGATATCTAAAGATACATATTCAGCTGTTGTTACATACGTACCATCTTGAATTCCACTATAGCTTTCAGCTAAGTCTGTACCCACACCAGTATATCCTCTAGAAGCCAATTCATTCATGACATCATGACCTAATTGACCTGCAACACCTGTCACAAAAATCTTCATCCTAATTCTCCTTATCAAATTTAACATTTCTTAAATCATGTCCACTATTACGCTTTTCAATTGGAGGAAGCGTCATGTAATCTTTGTATAAAGAAGTTAAATATTTATCATAACTTCTAAAGACAGGTACCTTTCTTCCTTCAAAATCTACGCGAATTGTGTCAAAAAATTCATCCTTTGAAATTAATTCTTTTTCCTTCCAAGCACATCCATAAGGAAACATCGTATTTGTTTTCGTACTATCATACTTTGTCATAATTTTCATTATTTTATTTTTTAATGAATCAACTGACAACACTCCTCTAACACAACGAACCATATGATATGTGAGTTTAACGGCTGTGGAAGCATCTTCTTTTACTTTAAAGCCTTGTTTAACAATCAATAAATTTCGAATAAACAACAACTTCTTATATTCTTTTTGAAATATCGAAAAATCATCATTTACATAATCAAATGGGAAAATATCCACCCAGATTCCTTTATGCATATCAACATCTTTGGCATATTCCTCAACCATCTCTGTGTTGTTTTTTCGGATTTTTCCAAAAATAAATCCACAATTTTTTTCTGTATCAAAATCTTGGAAGAAATATTTAGAATTCAATTCCTTTTTACTAATTTCCTTGAAACGATTATAATCTTCACGATACATTCCTACATCAATATCATCATCCCATGGAATTATCCCTTTATGACGGATTGCACCTAAACATGTACCACCCATCATCACATAATGAATATCATTCGCATCACAAATGCGCATAATTTCATCTAATATTTCTAATTCTGTATTTTGTAGTCTTTTTAATGTGTTATCCATAAGTAAATTTACCTCCTTCATTAATATTTAAACAGTTGGAGATAAACTCCTCTAAGAACCATACGTGCAGTTTTCCCACATACGGCTTTCCACTGTTACTTTTTATATCAACATGGATATATAGGTGAATGAATCCAAAGGCTTCTGATTTCTTTAATCATTCCGCTTAAACTGCAGTAATTAAAACTACCAATGTCTTCATGAATTCGTCAAATTGAGTGTTTCTATTCTTTCTGACCCATTCCTTCAAGATTGACTTAAATTGCTTCTTCTTTTTTTAAGAAGAATCTTATATTCTACTGTTAAAATGTGCAAAGCCTAGAAAATCAAGTGTTTCCCTAGAGACACTGTATCTTTCGTGTCTTTTCCTTAGATAGTTCCATTCATTAAATTACAGCTTCATATACTCTTTGTGCATCTTTTTCATATACCTGTTTCTTGATACACTTTTTAAACCATAAATCCAATACATACTGTAGATACACATTGGCCAGTATTGGACTAATCAGTCCGTTTTGTGGTGTCCAATTGAATCTGGCTTTCGCTTTAGAGCTCTAAGTCTTTCCTACCTACACTTAACATTGTACCTCACGATACAATGCCAAAGGACTAGGAGTTAATAGGTTACAAGTTTCGCCTAACTAAATCAACTGCACCGAACTGGCGCACCAAAAAAAATAGCTTAATATACATAATATTAAGCCATTTTTACCTAAAATTCAATTTCCTGTAAATATCTCTTTAAAGCATCTTGCCAAGTAGGTAAAGGTTTAAACCCATTTTCAACTAATTTTGATTTATCCAAACGAGAATTAAAAGGACGAGCCGCCTTAGATAAACCATACTCTTTTGTTGTTACTGGAATTACAGTGTTTGTATAACCAGCTTGTTTAAAAATTTCACACGCAAAATCATACCAACTGATATAGCCACCCTCATTTGTCGCATGAT
>OLNX01001128.1_pt1 | contig 23693 bp, 20 predicted proteins | sample 1672611 | NCBI WGS metagenome assembly OLNX01 (sample SAMEA3136705, study PRJEB25190) | human gut metagenome | reverse complement strand
ATTTTTACTGATTTGTAAAGCGTATAATGTGAAAATATGACGAAAAATCGGTAAATATCGCTGTTTTGAATAGATTTTTGCAAAGAAAAGAGGCTATGACACCGAAGTGCCATAGCCATAGGAAAAGGGTGCAGATTATCTTAAAGGGTAAAATCCCTCTAAGCCGTTTTTAAAAGCGTATCTCTATAATTATACGTTGAACAGAAGCTCCTCGTAAGTCGGGAAGGGCCAGTATTTTTCACCGACGATTGTTTCAAGCTCATCTGCAACAGCACGAAGGCTCTGCATTGTAGCAAATACTTCATCGTGGTAGCACTTAGCGGCTTCATAAACATCCGAAATGCCCTGTGCCTTAACTATTGCGCTGTCAAGCTCTGCTATCTTGGAGTTCAGACTTTCAGCAAGAGAATCAATCTTGTTTGCGATTGACTGTTCAAGGTTATAAGCAACGCCTGCGTTCTTCTTTGACAGAAGTACATCGCAAACCTGCTTCTCGTAAGCCATAACGGCAGGGAGAATTTCCTTTGTAGCCATCTCTGCTGTTGTCAGAGCCTCTATATTGATGGTCTTGCTGTAATTTTCAAGCAGAATCTCTGTTCTTGAGTGCATTTCAACTTCTGTGAATACCTTGTGCTTTGTGAACACCTTGACATTCTTCTCGTCAAGGAAGTGCGGAAGTGCGTCTACTGTAGACTTAAGCTCAGGCAGACCTCTTACCTCTGTAGCTTCCTTTACCCAAGCGGCATCGTAACCGTTGCCGTTGAAGATTACTCTGCTGTGCTCCTTTATTGTCTTTACGAGCAGTTCCTTAAGAGCCTTCTTGAAGTCGTCAGCCTTTTCAAGCTCATCGGCGAACTGTTCAAGCTCTTCTGCTACGATTGTGTTAAGAACGATGTTGGGGCCGGAAATGTTGAGTGAAGAACCAACGCTTCTCAACTCAAACTTATTACCTGTAAATGCAAAAGGCGATGTTCTGTTTCTGTCTGTTGTATCCTTGGGGAACTTGGGCAGTGAGGTTACGCCTATATCGAACTGTGCGTGCTTTGCTTCTACGTTTGTACCTGCAACAAGCGCATTGATAACATCGTTCAGCTCTTCGCCGAGGAAGATAGAGATGATTGCAGGAGGTGCCTCGTTAGCGCCCAGTCTGTGGTCGTTGCCTGCTGTAGCTACCGAAAGTCTGAGCAGATCTGCGTATTCGTCAACAGCCTTGATGATTGCGACAAGGAATGTCAAGAACTGTGCGTTCTCCATAGGAGAATCGCCGGGGTTCAGAAGATTCTGACCGTCATCTGTTGAGAGCGCCCAGTTATCGTGCTTACCTGAACCGTTAACGCCTGCGAACGGCTTTTCGTGCAGTAAGCATACCATATTATGCTCAAGAGCGACCTTCTTCATCATTTCCATCATAAGCTGGTTGTGATCGGCCGCAAGGTTTGCAGACTCGAAGATAGGAGCACATTCGTGCTGAGCGGGAGCAACCTCGTTATGCTCAGTCTTGGAGTAGATGCCAAGCTTCCAGAGCTCTTCATCAAGATCGGTCATGTACTCATGAACTCTGTCCTTGATGTTGCCGAAGTAGTGGTCTTCAAGCTCCTGACCCTTAGGTGCCTTAGCGCCGAAAAGGGTTCTTCCGGTGTAGATAAGATCCTTACGCTGATCGTAAAGCTTCTTGTCAACGAGGAAATATTCCTGCTCGGGGCCTACAGTAGTGGTAACTCTTGTAGCATTGGAACCGAAGAGCTTCAGAACTCTTACAGCCTGCTCGGAAATAACCTCCATTGAACGGAGAAGAGGAGTCTTCTTATCGAGGACTTCGCCTGTGTAGGAGCAGAATGCTGTAGGTATGTAAAGTGTGTTATCCTTGATAAATGCGGGAGATGTGGGGTCCCATGCGGTGTAGCCTCTTGCCTCGAATGTAGCTCTCAGACCGCCGGAGGGGAAGGAAGACGCATCAGGCTCGCCCTTGATAAGCTCCTTGCCTGAGAATTCCATTATTACCTTTCCGTCATCTGTAGGAGAGATAAAGGAATCGTGCTTCTCTGCGGAAAGACCTGTCATGGGGTGGAACCAGTGGGTGTAGTGAGTAACGCCCTGCTCTACAGCCCAGTCCTTCATAGCGGTTGCGATAACATCGGCAACATCGGGATCGAGTGCAGTTCCCATAGTCTTGGTCTTAAGAAGAGCCTTATAAACGTTCTTGGGAAGTCTGGACTTCATTGTTTCCTCGTTAAAAACATTGCAGCCGAAATAATCGGGTACATTCTTAACTCCCTGGATAATACTCTCTGACATAATATTTTCCTCCCTTAAAAATCATCAAAAACAAAAGACACCGACAGACAGTGCCCGCTTTTTATGCGGTAACTGTTTATCGGCGTCATTGCCTTTGAAATATTAACTGTGTTTTAGTATGTTTATATAATACACCATTATTTCCTGTTTGTCAAGCCCTTTTTCAAATATTATTGCAAGATTTATAAAATAACTTGCATTTTTACATCTTTTTTACGCATTTTGCAGAAAAATCAGCTGAAATACGAATTTTAAAGAGCATTAACATTCAGCATAATCTTTGTTTACGGAAGCAGACGGTTCATGTCTCTGGGGAACATGGAAGCCTGACGGACATTTGCCTGACCGAGAAGCTTCATAACAAGTCTCTCGAGACCGATACCCAGACCGCCGTGAGGAGGAAGTCCGTACTTGTGGCTCTCGAGGTAGCTCTTGAAGTCCTCGGGGTCAAGACCCTGTGCCTTCATCTTTTCAAGCTGCTCGTTGTAATCGTGGATACGCTGACCGCCTGTTGTGATCTCCAGACCTCTGAAAAGAAGGTCGAACTTGCAGGCTGTTCTGGGGTCTTCCTTGTCGTTCATTGCATAGAAAGGAGGCTTGGAAGAGGGGAAGTTTGTTACAAAGATAAACTCTGTACCGTAGTTCTCCTTTGCCCAGTTGCAGAGGAACACCTCGTCCTCAGGCTCCAGGTCAAACTTGTTCTTTGCCTTGCTGCCCTTGATAAGTGTAACAGCGTCCTCGAACTTTACTGCGGGTATCTCGGTGATCTCAGGGATATCTGCATTCAGTATCTTTATTTCATTTGCATAGTTTTCCTTCAGGTAATCCATCAGGTAGCGGAGCATTGCGGTCTCCATATTCATAACGTCGTACATATCGTTGATGAAGCCCATCTCAAAGTCAAGACCGATGTACTCGTTCAGGTGACGTGAGGTTGAGTGACGCTCTGCACGGTAAACGGGAGCGATCTCGAAAACTCTGTCGAAGAAAGCCACAGCAGCCTGCTTGTAGAACTGAGGAGACTGGTTGAGGAATGCCTCGTGATCGAAGTAGTCGAGACGGAAGATGTTTGCGCCGCCCTCTGCGCCCTGTGCAACGATCTTGGGTGTGTGGATCTCGGTGAATTTATTCTTTATCATAAACTCTCTGAATCCTGAAACAACGCCCTCCTGGAACTTGAAAACAGCTCTTTCCACGGGATTTCTCAGGGCAACGCTTCTGTTATCCAGATTAACGTCCAGTGTGCAGCCGATCTTTCTTGCGGAAACGTGGAGAGGATAATCAAACTCGGGCTTGTGGATAAGCTTGATGCCTGTCATGGCGATCTCGATGCCATTGTAAGCACGGTCGTCCCTTCTTACAGTACCCTTGACTGTAACGAAGCAGCCCTCCTTGATGCCGTCGATGCTGTCGGGGCAGGTCTCGGGGGAATATACGGACTGGATAAGGTATCTTGCTGTTCTGAGTATTACAAAAGCAAATCCGCCCATCTTCTTAACCTTATGAACGCAGGCAGAGATCTCTATCTCCTTGCCCTCGCTGTTCTTGGCTTCTTCAAGGTCAAATTCGCACAAAATGTCATTGCCGTTGATTTTTTCCATTGATATTAACCACCTTTTTCGGCATTTTTCACCGAGAAATTTTTCTTCATAAAAAAGATTATACCACAGCTTTCCGCTGTTGTCAACATTTTTGCCTTTCAGCCCTCAATTTATTCTCCCATAAGCTTCTCTGTGACAGGTCCGCAGGTAGAAATGCAGTCGAAAAGATAAATGCACATCATCAGCCAGAAGGACACGCAGGTGAAAATTATGGGAAAAGTCCTTTTCTTATGGTACTCATTGAACTGAGGGAAGGATATCCTGTGATTAGCAAGCAGCACTATCAAGGTTATGGTGCCGATGACACCGAAGCCCACAATAAGCAGCATCCAGTATATGGAAGCGGACTCCTCGCCCAGATAATACTCCGCAAAGCTGTTGGTCATGGCAGCGGTATTCACGAATATATGCCCTGCTATGGGGAGAATGAGGGAGCCTGTTTTTACCGCAGCGTAACCGAAAACTATGCCGAGACAAATGCACAGCACTGTCTGAACGAAGTTTCCGTGCATAAGTCCGAAGATAAGTGCGGACATGAATATGGCAAAGCTCTGGCTTATCCTGCTGAGGCGGCGGAGAATAACCCCTCTGAACATAAGTTCCTCAGCAATGGGAGCAAGTATGGCGGTGGTCACAAAGCTTACCGCCAGATATGTGGGGCTAAGATCCTCCTCAGTCAAGTAATCCTCCGATATGGGCGATATGCCTATGGAGAACATTCCGTTTATAAGCAGCGCCTGACAGATAAGCGCCGCAGCATATGCGAACATTACCATTCCGAAGAAAGCAAGAACAGACTTTGAACCAATCCTGTCCGTTCTGAAATAATCACCGGCGGAAGCATGGCTCGTGCCCTTGTCAAAAAGGAAAATACCTATGCAGAACACAATGGACGGCAGACTTCCCGCAATATTGTAAAGCCAGTCAACTATAGCCGTTCCGTCCTCGGTATAGCGGAACTCATATCCGCTGAGGCTCATTATTATAAAGATAGCCTGCGCCATAATGAACGAGCCGACACAGTGCACCAAAGCCCTGCCGAATGTGCCGAAATACTGCCTTTTCAGCGCCTTGCGCTCCTGCGGGGAGACCTCGAACATATCTCCGTTCCCCATATTTCCGCTCGGATACTGCGGAGTATAAGGCACATAGGGACGATATCCGCCCTGAACTGGTGCGCTATAACCATTGTTTGCAGGCTCATTGCTGTTCTGCCCGTAATTCTGTCCGTTGAAATTGTTATCCATATTACCTCCGTATCACTCACCGAAGCGTGCTTTCAGCTTGTCAAGGATAAGCCATGCGCACTTGTTGATGTCGCCGCAGCCCATGGTAAGGATAAGGTCGCCCTCTTCCGCATGGCTGCTCACATACTCGGCACACAGCTCAAAGTTGCGGTCGTGATCCTGTTCGTCCCCGAACCACACAGCGCCCTCGACCTTATTTCCAAGATCCTTGTCATAGATATTGTAGGTATTTTTCTCACGGGAACCCATGATGGCTGTGATAACGCACTTGTCGGCGATTTTCAGCACCCTTGCGAAATCGTCCAGCAGAAGCGCAGTACGTGAGAATGTAAAGGGCTGGAAAACTGCCCATACGTGGTTGAAGTTCATGCCCTTTGCCGCCCTGAGAGTTGCTTCCAGCTCGGTAGGGTGATGACCGTAATCATCGCAGACGGTGATGTTATGCACCTCGCCGTATTTTTCAAAGCGGCGCTTTGCACCTCTGAAGGAGTCAAGACCGTTTCTCACCATTTCGCCGTCAGCGCCCGATTCATATGCGGCAGCAGCTGCGGCAACGGCGTTGAGAACATTGTGCTCGCCGGGGACATGAAGAGCCGCATGGGTGAAAAGCTCACCATTATGGATAATATCAAACTCGGTAAGCAGACCGTTCTTTCTCTCAACATTGGCAGGCTGCCACTCGCAGCCATCGGAATAGCCGAAGGTTATAATGTTTTCTATGCCCTCAAGAGCGCTCATTGTGTTTTTATCATCGCCGTTGGCAATGACCTTTCCTGCCATGGAGCAGAACTTGCCGAAGGACTTTTTGATGTTATCGAGAGTGCCGAAATAGTCAAGGTGGTCTGCGTCCACGTTCAGCACCACTGCGATATCGGGATAAAGCTTTAAGAAGTGATCCTCAAACTCGCACGCCTCGCATACCATTGTTTCGGAAGAGCCTACACAGCCGCTTCCGCCGATGATAGGCAGCTTTCCGCCGATGTAAGCGGTGATATCAATGCCGCCCTGCTTCAGTATCTGGGTTATCATAGAGGTAACGGTGGTCTTGCCGTGGGTTCCGCTGACGCATACGGCATTGGAGTACATCTTTGTGATGATGCCCAGCAACTCGCTTCGCTCCAGAACAGGAACTCCGCTGGCATTTGCCGCAATAAGCTCGGGATTATCCTGCATAATGGCAGCCGTGCGGATTATCAGATCGGCGCCCTTGATATTGTCAGCGCTCTGACCCAGAAATACCTCAATTCCCATCGACCTTACAGCCTTTAGGGTGTCGGTCTCGTTATTATCCGAGCCTGTGATATAATAACCCTTTGAATGAAGTATCTGGGCAAGGGGATACATACCACTGCCGCCAATTCCTATCATATGAATATGTTTTTTATCTTTCAAAATATCATCATCAAATTTTCCAACAAAGTTATTCAAAAGTTTCACCTCAGTTAAGAATAATTTAAGAGTAGTATATTATAATTAAAGCCGTGGGTAGGAAAAATATTTTTCCATGATATATGTATATTGCAGACGGATACTATTCATAATATCCATATCCGAAAGCACAGATTTTAAGGAGGACACTGAAAATGACAATCACAGACATCAAGATCAGAAAGATCATTCCCGACGGCCGTCTCAGAGCCGTTATCTCCATCACCGTGGACGACCAGATCGCTATTCACGATATCAAGGTAGTTCAGGGCGACGCAAGACTTTTCGTTGCAATGCCCAGCCGTAAGGACGAGAACGGCGTATTCAGAGATATCGTTCATCCTATCTCCCCTGATGCAAGACAGTCTATCGAGAGCCAGATCCTTGACGCTTACACCCGCCACATCGAAATGATGCAGGCTGAGGCTGAAGCTGAAGAAGCAGGCCTTCTTTAATTCTGATTACTGAATATATTACCGCTCTTGCTTTCCGCAGCTTGCTGTGAAAAGCAAGAGCTTTTTATTTGCTTATTTGCCGCTGTCAACTATCATTTTTGTTTTGAGCAGAGCTATCTGTGTCTTGGCATCGGGTATCTTGCCGTCCATAACCATCTGCACAGCCTCGTCAAGAGGAACTTCAAGAACGTCAAGAAACTCCCCTGCGTCGGTATGTGAGCTGCCGAATTCAAGGTCTCTTGCCAGATACATATGGATCTTTTCGGTAAGATATGCAACAGAGGGGTAGCATACGCCCAGATACTCAAATCTGCCGCAGTGAGCGCCCGTTTCTTCCCCAAGCTCCCTGAGAGCGGCGCTGCGGTGCTCCTCGCCCTTTTCAAGCTTCCCTGCGGGTATCTCGAGAAGAGGCTCGCCGAATGCGTATCGGAACTGGCGCACCATTATCACCTTGTTATCGTTTGTCAGGGGCACAACGCACACTCCGCCCGAATGGATAACAAGCTCTCTTCCGACTACAGAGCCGTCCTCAAGCTCAGCCTTGTCCTTTCTTACCGTAATGATGCGGCCCTCAAAGACAACTTCCTTATCAACTGTTTTTTCGCTCAGATGCACAAAAACCACTCCTCATCATAGGAACTGCTATCCTGCCGTAATGCAGGTCTCAGTTATTCATTATAACACATTTTGACCAATTTAACAAGACAATTTTCAGAAATTTTTTTATTATTTTCTGCCAATAATCCTTGTTTTTTACACAGGAAAATATTATAATGATATTGTATGACTTTATGCACCTGCGAACAAGTCTGCAAATACGTTACACAAACAGAAACGGAGACGAATATGGAAGAAAATCTTAATATTCAGCCCGATACCGCTCCCGAGGCAGCAGCGGTAAATACGGAGACTAAAAAGAAAAGCAGCAAGCCTGCACTGTTTTTGAAAAAAATATGGAGCTTTATTAAGGAAAAGCGCAGCTATTTCATTGCGTTTTTTATCCCTGCCATTCTCCTTTTCGGAGCATATGCCGCATTCGGTGTTCACCCCTTCGGCGATATGTCCGTGCTGGTGCTTGACCTGAACGGTCAGTACGTGTATTACTTCGAGCACCTGCGTGACGTGCTCCACGGCAGCGGAAGTCCCTTTATCTCATGGAGCCGCAACCTTACCGGTGAGACTGTGGGAATGTTTGCATATTACCTTGCAAGCCCCTTTACGCTGATACCAATGCTGCTCCCCCGCTCTGTAATGACAGAATCCCTGCTTATAATGCAGCTGTGCAAGGTGGGAACAGCTTCCGTTACCTTCAACTATTACCTCAGGCACTCAAAGGGCTGCCGCAACTCCACAGCAATGCTTTTCGGCTTGCTTTACTCTCTTATGGGCTATATGATAGTGCAGCTCATGAACCCCATGTGGCTGGACGGACTTATTTATCTGCCCCTTATCATCTACGGCATTGAAAAGATGATCGACGACGGCGGCTGGCTGCGCTTTATAATCCCCTTGGCACTTATGTATATGGCGCATTTCTACATCGGCTGGATGATAACATTTTTCTCGGTCATCTATTTCCTGTACTATTATTTTGCAGGTCAGAAGAACTACAAGCTTTCGGTGAAGTCCTTCTTCAAGTCGGGACTGAAATTCGGTCTGGGCGGCATAATCGCAGCGGCTTCCGCATCATGGGTGCTTATCCCGCTGTATTATTCCCTGAAGCTTGGCAAGTTTGAGTTTTCCACCCCCAGCTATGAGCTTAAAACTCAGTTTGACTTTATCGACTTTTTCAAAAATCTCCTGCCAAATGTCTATGACACCTGCCGCCCCGAGGGTTCTCCCGTTGTTTACTGCGGCGTGCTTACCATAATCCTGCTGCCCCTGTTCTTCCTTAACGAGAAGATTCGCTTCCGCCAGAAGATGGGTCTGGGCGCAGTGCTTATGACTATCCTGCTCTCAATGTACCTTTCCACCGTTGACCTTGCATGGCACGGCTTCCAGGTGCCGAACTGGCTCCCCTACCGCTACAGCTTTACATTCAGCTTCATTCTTCTGGTAATGGCTGCCATGACCTTTGAGCGCCTCAGCGGCATCACACTCAAGGAAATAGGCTGCGTGTGCGTGGGACTGTGCATATACGCATTCTACATCGGCAGGCAGGATTTTGACGGCGTTACCCTGCTGCTCACTGTCTGGTACACTGTTATATTCACCGTTATCTACTCTATCATTCTCAGATTTGTAAAGCTTTCCGACAGAAAGCGCCGCTCGGTGCTCACATTCATTATCGGCATATTCGTTATCGGTGAGCTTTTCGGAACATCGCTCTCCACCATGGAGGCAATAAACAGCGATGTTGTATATTCAAAATATTCCTCTTACAACAGATACATTACTCTCGGACGTGACACCGTAAAGAAGATACTCCAGAAAGACAGCTTTGATGACGGCGTTTACCGTATTGAAAAGAACCACCACCGCACCGTAAACGACGCAATGGCATTCGGAAGCTACGGCATATCCCATTCCAGCTCCACCCTTAATGCCGCTCCAATTCAGTTCCTGAGAAAGCTGGGCTTCTCCTACGGCGGACACTATACAAAGTATAAGGGCTCCACCTATGTGAGCGACGCTATCCTTGGCATAAAGTATGTTATGGAAAAGGGCGACGCTGAGGACGATATAATCCCCACAAACAAGCATTACGATGACCTGCTGCTCACAAACCGTGACGAAAAGGACATCTGGGCTGTGTATGAGAACCCCAACGCCCTGCCGATCGCATTCATGGCTGACAGCTCCGTTCTTGACGTGGTCCTTGAAAAGGACAATCCCTTTGCAAACCAGAACAACCTTCTCAGCCACCTTGTTTCCGATGAATACACCGAATACTTCAAGCAGATATCCGTCAGCAAGACACTTCCCGAGAATGCAAAGCAGTCAAGCTACGGCGCACACATAAAATACACTCCTATCGTTGAGGGCGAAAACTCCCACATCGAGTTCATCATCAAGGCTCCCACCGAGGATATGATATATATGTATCTCCCCTCCAACTATGAGCGCAAGGTAAATCTCTGGCTCAACAAGGATTTCCTTGACTATTATTTCGAGGGCGGAAACATGGTCATCCAGACCCTTGGCAAATTTGAGGAAAATGAAGAAATATCCCTTATCGTTACCATTACCGAGGACAAAAAGGAAGTGCTTTTCAAGGACAAGCTCTTCTATTATCTTGACGAGGACAAGTTCAAGGAAGCCGTAAGCACCCTGAGAGAACACCCCCTGAACATCTCCGATTTCAGCGAAGATCACATCAAGGGAACCATCACCGCCGACAAAGACGGCATAATGTTCACCACTATCAGCTGGGAGCCGGGCTGGACTGTTAAGGTAGATGGTCAGAAGGTCGAGCCTGTAAAGGTATGCGACGCACTTATCGGCGTAGAGCTTACCGAGGGAACTCACGATATCGAAATGACCTTCTTCCCCAAGGGACTTTCACAGGGAATCATTCTTTCGGTATGCGGCATCATCGCTATCGTTATAATCGCAATCTACCCCAAGAAAGAAGAAAAGATACTGCTTGACAAGCTCAATGACTGAGTATTAAAGAAGAACTATGAGCAGAAGCTATAAACGTCACGCCGTTTATAAGGACAAAAACTGTGCTTACAGCAAACGGCAGGCATCACGTACTGTACGCAGGCACGAGGTCTCGGGCATCGGTGAATACAAAAAGCATTATTGCTCATGGAACATCTGCGACCACCGATTATATGAAGGCTCATTTGAAGAGAGCCTTGAAATATGGCGCAGACTGTGGCAAAGCTCCCCCATGCTGCAAAAACAGTATCCCGATTGGAAAAGAGCATACAGAAACTGGGTAACATTTTACAAAAGCAAATGAAACGGAGAATACTATGTCAAAGACCGCACTTATAACAGGCGCATCAAGAGGCATCGGCAGGGAATGTGCAAAGCTGTTTGCGCAGGCAGGCTACAATGTCGCCGCTGTATATAACAAAAGCGAGGAAGCGGCTCTCAGCCTTAAAGAAGAGACAGGCTGCGGGATATACAAATGCGACGTTTCCGACTGCAAAGCGGCTCATGACACTGCCGAGACGGTTTCCAGGCATTTCGGCAGCATTGATGTGCTGATAAACAACGCAGCCATTGCACAGCAGGCACTTTTCTCGGATATAACCGAGGAAATGTGGGACAATATGTTTGATACCAACGTAAAAAGCGTCTATAACTTCACCCATGGGGTGCTTCCTCATATGATACACGAAAAATACGGCAGGATAATAAACATCTCCTCCATGTGGGGGCAGGTGGGCGCTTCCTGCGAGGTGCATTATTCCGCAGCAAAGGCGGCTGTCATAGGCCTCACAAAGGCTCTGGCAAAGGAAACGGGGCTTTCGGGCATTACCGTCAACTGCATTGCCCCGGGCGTTATAGACACTGACATGAACAAAAATCTTGACTCTGAAACTATGGAATATCTTAAAGAGGAAACTCCCATGAACCGTCTGGGAACTCCCCATGACATAGCACGGACGGCGCTTTTTCTGGCAGATGAACGCTCCGACTTTATCACGGGGCAGATAATAGGAGTAAACGGCGGCTTTATAATCTGACCATGGAGGGACGGCAATGACCGAGATACAGCTTACCGAAATATGCGCTGAATTTGCCATAATGCTTGTCTCATACGGCGCTGAGATATACCGCACCGAGGATACTATCCGCAGGATATGCACTGCCTACGGTCATAAAAATGCGGAAATATACGTCACCCCCGCAAACTTCATCATAACCGTAAAATCTCCCGACGGAGTGCCCATAACCAACTCGAAGAACGTTTCGGGCAGGAACACCAACCTTGACAGAGTGGGCAAGCTCAACGAGCTTTCACGCTTCATCTGCCGAATGAAGCCCGATGCGGAAACTATACAGAAGCACCTTGACACTATCCGTCACAGAAGGACCTACAGTCAGCCCGTGCTGTACCTCAGCTATGCGGCTGCGGGTGCGGCTTTCACGCTGTTTTTCGGCGGCGGAGCTGTGGAAGCGGTTTTCGGCTCACTTCTTGCAATAATAGTTAAGTTCACCAGCGACAAGCTCTCAGCCATAAGGGCAAGCACGTTCCTTAACGCCGTAGTCTGCTCAATGGTAATGTCCCTTATAGCGGTGGGACTTTCAAAGGCAGGGGCAGTCCCCCGCTTTGACAAAATGATAATCGGCGTTTCAATGTCCCTGGTTCCGGGAGTTGCCCTGACAAACTGCATGAGAGACTTTATCTCGGGGGACTTTTTCTCGGGGATATACACCCTTACCGAAGCTATCCTTACCGCAGCAGGTCTGGCTGTTGGCACAGGCTCGGCAGTGGCAGCTGTAATAAAGTTCTGAAAGGTGCATGGATATGGATACAGATATCATAAAAGATGTGGTGCTCCCATGCGTGTTCAGCTTTGTGGGCTGCTTTGCGGTGGGCGTGCAGTTCAATATACGCTTCTGGCACCTGATAGCAGCCTCTGTAGGCTCCATAGTCAGCCAGATGATCTTCTCGGTAATGAGCATGAGCGACTACAACGGCATAAAGTGCTGCTTTGTGGCAGCGGCAGCCGTGGCGTTCTATTCCGAAGTAATGGCCCGTGTGTGCAAGGCTCCCGTTAATATGTACCTCATTGTGGGAATAATCCCCCTTGTCCCGGGCGGACTTATGTATTACACCATGCTTGCCCTTGTGACAGGCGATAATGAGACCTTCCTTGACCGTGCGGCTGACGCATTCGGCGAGGCGGCTGCTATTGCCATGGGCATTTTTGCAATATCGTCACTGGTGCGCATAGCATCAAATGTGTATAAATATCTTGAAAAGAAATACGGCAGCGCCTACAAGGGCAGCAGTGGAATAAAGAAGATATAGAAAGGACTTTTTATGAATATTAACAGAGATCTCCCAAAGGTGACTGTCACCGAAAAATGCAGAAAGCGCACAGCCTACGGCCACCCATGGATATACGACAACGAGGTAGTCTCCGCCGATGAGATAACCGACGGCGAGCTGGCGGACGTTGTAAGCGAAAAGAACCGCTACATAGGCACAGGCTTTTACAACTCAAAGTCCAAGATACGTGTGCGCATAATCTCCCGCAGCACCAACGACAAGTTTGACGAGGACTTTTTCCGCCGCCGTCTGCAGTACGCATATGATTACCGCAAGACCGTTATGTCCCATGAGGATATGACCGCCTGCCGCCTTATTTTCGGCGAGGGCGACAGTTTCCCCGGACTTACCGTTGACAGGTTCAATAATCTTCTTTCCGTTCAGATACTTTCACTGGGCATTGAAAAGCGCAGAGATATCATTCTCCCCGCTCTGCTGGATATTCTCAGAAATGACGGCTGCAAAATTGACGGCATCTATCTGAGAAATGACGTAAATATACGCACTCTTGAGGGCATGGCAGAGGAAAAGGGCTGGTATCTCCGAGAGAACGATGTATCCCCCGTCACCGTCATTACCGAAAACGGCATAAAGTACAATGTTGACGTGGAAAACGGTCAGAAAACCGGCTTTTTCCTTGACCAGAAATATAACCGACGTGCCGCAGCCTCCATTGCCAAGGGCAAGAACGTGGTTGACTGCTGCACTCACACAGGCTCCTTTGCGCTTAACTGCGCCAAGGGCGGTGCGGCTCATGTCACCGCTGTTGATGTTTCCGCTCAGGCGATAGAAATGGCACGCTCCAACGCAGAGCTTAACGGGCTGTCGGGCAATATGTCCTTTGTGACCTCCGATGTGTTTGATTTTCTCAAAAACCGCATTGAGACCCATGACCGCAGCGCCGATTATATTATCCTTGATCCGCCTGCATTTACCAAGTCCAGAAAGACCGTTGGCAACGCAAAGAACGGCTATCTGGAGCTTAACACGCTGGCAATGCGTCTGCTGCCCAGAGGCGGATATCTTGCCACAGCCTCATGCTCCCACTTCATGACAGAGGAGCTTTTCGCTCAGATGCTCCGAGATGCAGCAAGAGCCGCAGGGGTAAATCTCAGAATGATAGAAATGCGCCGTCAGGCTCCCGACCACCCTATCCTCATGTCCGTTGACGAGACGGAATACCTGAAATTCTACCTGCTGCAGATAATCTGACGCAGTGTTGCGGAAACGATTACCATAGCCTAACTATATGTGAAAATACTTGTAATAAAATTACTCAGATGTTATTTTGCCATAAAAATACAGTAAATTATTGTGCAGTATAAACATATTCTTCCTTTTATCCTTGTTTTCTTTGTTACAAATAAGTATTGCCAAACTTTCAAATAACTGGTATAATACTAAACGTTGTGTAAGATATATGTAAAAGCTATATCAAATCGCAGCAAAATCCTTGTGTGGAAAGCAAGGATACAAATGGGAAAGATTTAAAGGAGAATTTCACTATGAAAAAGACTATTATGGCAATCGTACTGGCATCTGCACTTGCACTTTGTGCAACCGCTTGCGGCAACAATGATACTGCTGAGGACGCTACACTCGGCGAATCTGAGGCTGTTGCTGAGACCGCTACTCTCGGCGATTCCGAAGCTGCTGCTGAATAATCTTTTGTTAGTACATATGCCAAAGCCCGTCGGAGGATCCTCCGACGGGCTTTATTTTGTTGTATTTATTCGGGCTTGTACAGGCTCATTACCGAGCAAGCCTGCTTTACGCCGTCCACTGCTGCGGACATTATTCCGCCTGCATAGCCTGCGCCCTCTCCGCAGGGGTACAGTCCCTCTGCCGAAAGGCTGCACATATTCTCCCCACGCCTTATCCTTACGGGGGAAGACGTCCTTGTTTCGGGAGCTGTAAGCACCGCTCCCCTGTCGCCGAAGCACTTCATTTTCCGTGCAAACACGCCAAGACCCGTGCGCATCATGTCCGTAACAAAGGACGGGAGTATCTTGTCAAGATCGCAGGGAACCGTTCCTATGGCATATGTGGGCGTTACACTCGGAGCTTTAAGCTCTGCCTTTCTGTCAAGAAACGCTCCCACCGTTACCGCAGGGGCTTTGTAGCTGCCGCTTTGCTCAAATGCCGCACGCTCTATCTTTCGTGCAAACTCAACGCCGTCAAGTATGTTCTTTCCGTAATCCTCGGGAGAGACGGAGACCACAAGGGCGGCGTTGGCGTTAAGACCGTCTCTTGCAAACTCGCTCATTCCGTTGGTGACGATAGTTTTCTCCTCACTCTGGCTGGGAACAACAGTTCCTCCGGGGCACATACAGAAGGTGTAAACTCCCCTGCCGTTTTTGGTGTAGCTCAGCTGATATTCTCCCACGGGCAGCGCAGGGTCATCTGCATGAGCGCCGTAAAGGCTCATGTTAACGTCCTTCTGCAAATGCTCGATGCGTGCGCCCACAGCAAAGGGCTTTGGCTCCATAACGATCTCACGGCGGAAGAGCATTTCAAAGGTATCTCTTGCGCTGTGACCTATGGCAAGTATCATGGCGCAAACAGGTATCTCCTCGCTTCCGTTCACGGTAACAGAGCGCAGTCTGCCGTTTGAAAGGGAGATATCCGTCACCTGACTGTTAAAGCGAACCTCTCCCCCAAGGCTGATTATACGCCGGCGGATATTTTTCACAACGCCCCTGAGCCTGTCAGTGCCGATGTGGGGCTTTGCCTTTGTAAGTATCTCATCGGGAGCGCCGAACTCCGCAAAGCGTGCGGAAACATATCTGCAAAGAGGATCTTTTATGCGCGTGGTGAGCTTTCCGTCGGAGAATGTGCCTGCGCCGCCCTCGCCGAACTGAACGTTTGTTTCGGGCGAAAACTCTCCCCCATGCCAGAAATCGGAGACAGCCCTGCTGCGGTTATCCACATCAGCGCCACGCTCCAGCACCAGCGGACGGTAGCCCATTTCCGCAAGAACGAGAGCCGCAAACATTCCCGCAGGCCCGAAGCCGCACACGGCGATACGTCCCTCAGGGGAAATGCTGCCTGTTATCTTTGGCTCAAAGGGCGTGATATCAACATAGGTGCAGAAATCCTTCAGGGAGCATATCTTTTCCTCTTCCGCTCTGCTTTCAAGCTCCGCCCAGACAGAAGAGACAGTCTTGATATCGTTCTGCTTGCGTGCATCAAGAGATATCTTGTGAATACCCGTCTGAACGGCCTTTTTTATGCCTGCCTTTTTAAGCGCCGCTCCGATTATCTCGCTGCTGTCTGTTCCGACAGGTGAATTTATCCCCTGAATAATAATTGCCATGATAAAACCGCCTTTTTAGAATAAAATGAAAAATTTTCCTGATCTGAATTGTTTAATATATAAAAAGACCCACGAAAGGAACATGACCATGAAAAGGATTTACGCCCTTCCACTTATTGCCGCTCTTATCTTATGCGGCTGCTCAAAGGAGATCACCGTGATACCGCAGGCAGATATACCCTCGGAAACTGCCGCAAAGCAGACACAGCCGGCAGAAACCACCGAAACACAGGCTCAGACCTCCGCTGTGTCGGAAACCATTATTACCGCAGATATTCCCATTGACGATGATACCGATGTTTTTGACGACAGCGAATTTTCCGATATCACGTCAGATGACACATCTGATATCACCGACCTTGCCGATGAGGAGCTGAACGACAACACCATGACCGTCACAGTTATATCCGTAAGCGAAAACGGCTTTATGGCAGCCCTGAGTCAGGACACATTTTTCGGCAAAAAGAATGACAAAGTGTCAATCGGTCTGCCATATGATCACCCTGAGATAGAGAGCGGCTGTGTGCTTATGGTCACTCTTTCCGATGACTGCGAGGTCATGGAAAGCTATCCCATGCAGATAAGCAGCCGGTATGTGGAGTATATAGAGGTGCTTACTTATCCCGATGAATAAGCTCCGCCGCCTCGGGACAGGTGCGTATGTAGTGGAAAAGATATTGCTGGGCAATGCCCTGAACGCCCTTTACGCAGTCGGGCAGACCGTTGGGATAAAAGCTTTCGTTAACACGCTTTATCCACACATCAACGGGATATGCGTCCGTTCTGTACATACCGAAAAGCAATACGCACATAGCCACCTTGGGGCCAATGCCCTTGACAGTCATAAGCGCTTTTTCCGCTTCCGTCAGGGGCATTTTCTTTACCTCGTCCAGCGAAAGCTCGCCCGAATTGACCCTTGCGGCGCAGTCCTCGATGTACTTTGCACGAAAGCCCGCACGCAAAGGCGCCAGATCATCGGCAGTAACGCCCCTCATCTGAGAAAACTGCGGAAATCCACCGTACATATCGCACAGCCTGCCGATTATCCCCTTTATTCGTGGGATATTGTTGTTCTGGGAGAGAATGAACGATATAAGGCACTCCTCTGCATCCTGCCTGAGAAGCCTTACGCCCTTGGCATATGCGCACGCCTTTGCAAGGGTTTCGTCCTCGGAAAAGCGGCGTTTCAGCTCGCCGTAATCCGTGTTAAGATCAAAGTAATCCAGCCAGATGTTTCTGAAATCCTCCTCGGTAACGCCGTGGAGAATGAATATCCCCTTGTCATATTCCGTCTGGGATATAGTCAGGGGGATATTTTTGTAATATCCCTTGTACGTCCTGAAATAGTCCGAGGTTACGCTTTCCCACCTGAACGCCTGACCGCAGTCAAGGGTATCGTCAAGGGAGAAATTTTCTTCGCAGAGAATGATATCTCCGTTTTTATAAGTATAATCCATATTATCACCGATCGTTCGAAGTTACGCAGACATACTTATAAGCCTGCCTGAAATTTTTAAAGCTACACCTTATTATAACATAATTTTCGGCACATGAAAAGAGGAAAATTATTATAACATAAAAAGCAGCCATCCGCTACAGATGACTGCTTTTTATGGAAAGATTTTAAGAGAGGATAGTGTGTTTTTTTATCAAAGGTTTGTTCCCTTTGAGTATGTTCTTATTATACACTATTATTTTTAAATATTCAATTCATTTTTTGCACATTATTTACTCAGGATTTTTGGCAGTTATCACATAAAGTTATAATTGGCTCAAATGTTTTTGTGCAATATTATAATTTACCTCACTGTTTTTCTCAACAATCCGCCTTTTCGGCATAATATAAGTATAAAAATAAAGTATCGCCGACAAAGCTGATATTTTAAAGAAGCAGAGCGATACACAGACGGAGGTATTTTTATGAACGAACACTACTTTTTAGGCTCATCTTCCCCATGCGGCTTTGTGACACCTATCAAGGAGCTGCTGGGCGACACGGACAACACTGTCTATCTCCTGAAAGGCACGGCAGGCTGCGGAAAATCCACACTGATGAAAAAAATATCCGCTGCCTTTTCCGATGAACCCCAGGAAATATACCACTGCTCCTCCGACCCCGATTCCCTGGACGCAGTTTATCTGAAAAACAGAAAAGCTATCATTATGGACGGCACCGCTCCCCACTGCTTTGACCCTGTTTATCCAAAAGCGGTGGAGTCTATAATCGACCTGGGGGCATATCTGGACACCGCAAAGCTCAGGCAGAACAAAAAGGATATCATCACCGTCACCGATGAGTGCGCAGGCTTCCACAAGCGCTGCCGCCTGTGCCTTGCGGCTATTTCCTCGGTAATATCCGATATGCTTTCCGCCGCAGCCGAGTCCCTGGATATAGAAAAGCTGAACGCCTTTACCAGCCGTACATCAAAGAGGCTTATCCCAAGGAAAGCCGAAAAAACAGCCTGCGGCAAGGTAACTGCAAAGCAGCTTTCGGCAATGACCATGAACGGCTACAAGACCTATCTCCCTGAGTATGAGAAGATATATCTGCTGTCCGACAGCTTTATGGCAGGCTCGGATATATTCCTCCGTGACATCTGTGACTCGGCTGTAAGAAAGGGCTATGATGTTATCGTCAGCCGCTGCCCTCTCTGCACCGAAATGTACTACGAGCACGTTCTTATCCCCGAGCTTGGCACGGCGTTCATATCATCGGGCTGCATCAATAACATAACTGTGGAGAGCAGCAAAAAGGTAATAAATTTCAGGCGGTTCTATGTCCCTCAGCCCATGATAAAACAGCGGCTGAGATTCGGCAAAAAAGCGGCTTCCGAAATGATCCGTGAAGCCGCTTCGGCAATGCAGTCCGCAAAGGATATCCATGATACGCTGGAAAAATATTATGTCTCCGCCGCCGATTTCGACAGCCTTAACCGCCTTTCCTACAAGCTTATCTCGGAGATAAAGAGCTTATAAGGCTGTGCCCGAGGTGTTGTCGTCCTTGACGCCCTCGGTGCTTTCGGGGATAAAAAGTATCTTAATGGTCATAAGTATAAGCTTTATGTCAAGCAGCAAAGAATACTGCTCAATGTACATCAGATCAAGACGCAGCTTGTCATAGGGCGTGGTGTTGTACTTTCCCAGCACCTGCGCATATCCCGTAAGTCCTGCCTTGACCTTGAGCCTGTAGCGGAATTCGGGCATTATCTTTTCGTTTTCCGAAGCAAGCTCTGGGCGCTCGGGGCGGGGTCCTACTATGGACATATCTCCCTTTAAGATATTCAGCAGCTGAGGAAGCTCATCTATTCTCACCTTGCGTATAACTCTGCCCACAGGGGTGATGCGGTCGTCATGCTCGCCCGCAAGCCTTGCAACGCCGTCCTTTTCAGCGTCAGTTTTCATGCTCCTGAATTTATAGACCTTGAACACCTTGCCGTCACGGGTGAGCCTGTCCTGAGTGTAGAACACGGGACCGCCGTCATACAGCTTGATGCACAGAGCGGTTATGAGCATTATGGGCGATGTTACAATGCAGCCCAGCGCCGAAAGCAAGATATCAAAGGCACGCTTGATGATAAGTGACTCGGCGGAAAGTCCCGAATTTCGGCATACAAGAAGCGGCGTATCGAACAGATGTATCTGCTCCGCACCTCTTATAATGATATCCGAAAGCTTGGGAGTGATGTATGTGCGCTTGGAGTTTGCAAAGCATATTTTCAGGATATCGTTCTTCCGCTCGCTGGGAACATCGCAGATGATAACAGCATCATAGGAAACTATAAGCTCGGTAATAAGGCTGATATCCTCATCGCAGCTTACAGCACGGCAGATCATGAACCTGTCCTCACGGAGGCTCATTTTTTCAACAAGTCCCACCGCCTGCCTGCTTCCGTAGATTATCACCATTTTCTTGGGCGCATAAAGCTTTGAGTAAATGCGGTTGCCGCAGAATGCCCAGATACCAATGAACGCCATGTCCGCAAGAGTGACCCAGAGCATAGGCAGCACATCGGCAACAGAACGCTCCAAAAGACATATCTGCACATATGTTATGCCGTTGATGAACAGCACGGACAAGCACTGGGAATAAATGATGTCCGACACTCTCAGCAGACCTATCCTGAAGCCGTTGTATATCCTTGAAAACAGAAAGATAAGCACCACATACACACCGAAAATAAGCAGATTTCCCTTCCAGCCGAAATGGTCGGCCTGGATCCTGTCGGAATTGAGCACAAGATTATAGTGAGTGAGCCATGCGCAGGCGTAGCTGCCCAGCAGGAAGATTATCAGCACGGAGGAGATAAGCCCCATTATGAGCCGTTTGTATTTTTCACGTTTTTTTATATTCATATCGGAATTTCACCCTTTAATAATGTTTATGCAGTAAATAAGTATATTATAGCACATCGTAAAGGCAAAATCAAGCGGTTGAGACGGGCTGTTCAGATGAATATTCAGCCGACTAAGGGATAAAATATCATCAACAAATACAAAAAAAGGTCGTGATAATATGAATGAGCCTTCTCCCTGGCTGCAGACCTCCCCTTTCGGGCGCAGGCTGACGGTATTCCTCGGCGGCGGCATTATCTACTCGCTTATCGAGGTGGTCTATCGGGGCTTCACCCACTGGTCAATGACGCTGACAGGCGGCATATGCCTGCTGATAATGTACCTGCGGTATATCAGCCACCCCAACGACAGCATTGTGATGAAATGCTTTTTCGGAATGTGCGTGATAACATTTTTCGAGTTCGCCGTGGGCTGCATCGTAAATCTGCTCATGGGCTGGAACGTGTGGGATTATTCCCATATGTACCTGAATGTGCTGGGACAGATATGTCCCTCATACTCGGGAGCATGGTTTTTGCTGTCATATCCCGTGGCACTGGCATGCAGTCTGGAGTCCCCTGCCGATGAAACACCGAATACGGGACTTTCGGAAAATTTTTCTGTATAAACTTCAAATTAACGGCAAAAATAGTAGCGAGGCAATCCTCAGATCACTATTTGAAAGGACACGATAATATGAAAAATCATTTCAACGGCAAGTTATCGGGCAAGGGAACGGCAGCCATCATCTGCTTCTGTCTGGCGGCAGTGGCAGCACTGGGAATCTTCTCCTACAACAAATCAGCCAAGGAGCTGAGAAGCGAGCTTTCGGGCGTGAGCAGTACATCTGAAACAGCTCAGACAGAGGCGGCGCAGGACGCAAACGCAGCGGCGGACAACGTTCCCGTTGAAGAAGCGGCAGCCCCTCAGGAGGACATTATCCTTGAGCATGACGCATTCGGCGGCGAAGAAGCGGAGGTCTCCCCCACCGAGTCGGACGCTATCACAGGCGCAGTGGTACGTCCCGCAGACGGTGAGATACTGGAAGCGTTCTCGGACGGCGAGCTGGTAAAGTCCAAAACACTCAGCGTGTGGAAGACCCATGACGGCATCGACATTGCGGCAGCTCAGGGCGAGAATGTGAAATCAATCTGTGCGGGAACTGTCTCCGAAGTGACCGACGACCCCATGATGGGCATTACAGTTGTAATCGACCACGGCAGCGGCTACACAGGCTACTACTGCAATCTGGCGGAAGAGGTAAAGATCTCCGCAGGTGACGAGGTAAGCGCAGGCACAGTTATCGGCGAGGTGGGCAGCACTGCTGATGCCGAACTTGCGGACGAGTCCCATCTTCACTTCGGCATCAAGAAAAACGGCTCATGGACCGATCCCGCTGAGATACTCTCGGGCGAAGGAAGCTGAAAATAATATTCCCCCTTTTGTCAGGCGCACTTGTGTACTTGACGGAAGGGGGATATTTGTGTTATAATGCAGCTTATGTGATATTTAAAAAAATCAAAATGCGGCAGATCGGACATAAAAAGCACGGATTTTTCCCTATATCACGCCATTTTCAATAGATTTTTGCCTCAGAAAATTTCTGAAACGATTTAAGAGAAACGGAGAGAATTAAAGCAAAACAGAGAGAAATCAAGAGTATGAGGGATATATTTCAAAAATCAGCGAAAAAAGTCTTGACAAACCCGTTTCAAGTGTGTATAATAATCAATGTTGTGTAAAGAAGAGGTATGAGTTCCCTGTGATATTTGAGTTGCGTGCAGGGCGGTACCAACGTCTATGCGGCAATTTTTTCGATACTATATTAAAAAGGAGATCTGACTATGTCAACTTATATGCCTAAGGCTAATGAAATCAGCCGTAAGTGGTATGTGCTTGATGCTTCCGGTAAGTCCCTCGGTCGTGTAGCTGCTCAGGCTGCTGCAATTCTCCGTGGCAAGCACAAGCCCACATTCGCTCCTCACGCTGACTGCGGCGACCACGTTATCATCATCAACTGCGCTGAAGCTGTTCTTACAGGAAGAAAGCTCGAGCAGAAGACCTACAAGTGGCACACCGGCTGGATCGGCGGTCTTAAGGAGACCAAGTACAGCGAAATGATGAAGAAGAACCCTGAGAAGGCTATGATGATCGCAGTAAACGGTATGCTCCCCAACAACACACTTGGCAGAGCAGCTCTTACCCGTCTGAGAGTATATGCAGGCGCTGAGCACAACCATGCTGCACAGAAGCCCGAAAAGTTCGATATATAAGGAGGGTGTAAACAATGTACGAATCTAAACAGCAGTATTTTTACGGCACAGGAAGAAGAAAAAGCTCTGTTGCAAGAGTAAGAGTTTACCCCGGCAGCGGCAAGATCACTATCAACGGCAGAGACATTGACGATTACTTTGGTCTTGAGACCCTCAAGCTCATCGTTAGACAGCCTCTCGCTCTCACTGAGACCGCTGAGCAGTTCGATATCGTTTGCACAGTAGCAGGCGGCGGCGTTACAGGTCAGGCAGGTGCTATCAGACACGGTCTTTCCCGTGCTCTCCTCGTTTTCAACCCTGAGCTTCGTCCCGTTCTCAAGAAGGCCGGTTTCCTCACAAGAGACCCCAGAATGAAGGAAAGAAAGAAGTACGGCTTAAAGGCTGCTCGTCGTGCTCCCCAGTTCTCGAAGAGATAAAAGATTTCCTCGGTTTATCACGTATTTGCGTGGTTTCAAGTCAGTTATCAAAAAATTGGCTTGTTTGGGGATAATAATGATTATTCAGGATCACCCACAGAGCTTTCTGTGGGTGATTTTTTTATCTGCATTGCCCGACAATAAGTAACTCCTTTGATCAAACGTACCCGTCAGACGCTAAGCAACATTTTTTCGAAGAGCAAATGCCTTATTTGGCAGATGATTTTATGTCCGATAAGTATTAGTTATCAACGGTTCGTTACACATTTAATTATCAAAGGAGGAATTTCTAATGAGAAATTCAAAGATGAAAGGCTTTACCCTTATTGAGCTCATCGTTGTTATCGCAATCATCGGTGTTCTCGCAGCTATCC
>OLNX01001120.1_pt1 | contig 23758 bp, 21 predicted proteins | sample 1672611 | NCBI WGS metagenome assembly OLNX01 (sample SAMEA3136705, study PRJEB25190) | human gut metagenome | reverse complement strand
CCGGCGCCGTGAACGGCTTGTCCGGCTGGCACACCACGTCGTGCACCGCCATCACCGGCGTGACCGGGGCGGGAGCGGGCGCGGGTCTGACCGGCTCCGTAGCCGCCGGTCTTGCGGGTGCCGAGCCGATGGCCTTCCCCATGGGCAGCGTCACCGCCTGCGAAGGCTTTGGCGCATCCGGCCGTTTCAGGAATTCCTGTGCCGTCATGGTCTGATAGAAGGGCTTTTCCGCCGCTTTTGGCCGCCCCTCGCCGTCCAGCGCGTCTTTCACGGTGTAGTGCACCGCGTCGAACACCGCTTTCTCGGCGGCGAATTTCACCACCGTCTTGGCCGGGTGGACGTTCACGTCCACCTCGTTCACCGGCAGCGCGATATGCAGCACACAGCCGGGGAACTTCCCCTTCAGCAGCCGGTTGCGGTAGGCCTCCTCCACGGCGGCGGTCAGCAGCTGGCTCTTCACCAGCCGCCCGTTGACAAAGAACAGCTGCCGCGCCCGGGTGCCGTGCCCCGCGGCGGGACTGCTCACAAAGCCGCTGGCCCGCACATCGCCGCTGCCGCCGTCCACCTCCAGCAGACTTTTGGCAAAATCCCGGCCCAGGGCAGCGTAGATCGCCGACAGCAGCTGCCCATCGCCGGGGGTGTGCAGCACCTCCTGCCCATCCCGCAGCAGCTTGAAGGACACCTCCGGATGGCTGAGCGCCAGCTGTGTCACCACAGCGGCAGCCGCCGCGCCCTCGGCACTGTCCTTTTTCATGAATTTCATTCGCGCCGGGGTGTTGTAGAACAGGTCCCGCACGCACACGGTGGTGCCCTCCGGGCACCCGGCGGCCGTGACCTCACCGGGTACGCCGCCCTCCAGATGCAGGGACGCGCCGCTGTCGGCGCCCCGCGCACGGGAGAAAATATCCAGCCGTGACACGGCGGCGATGGCCGCCAGCGCCTCGCCCCGGAAACCCAGCGTCCCGATAGCCGCCAGGTCCTCCGCCCGGCGCAGCTTGCTGGTGGCGTGGCGCAGAAACGCGGTAGGCAGCTGCTCCGGCGCGATGCCGCAGCCGTTGTCCGTCACCCGCAGGTACGTCATGCCGCCGTGCTCCAGCTCCACGGATACGGCGGACGCCCCGGCGTCCAAAGCGTTCTCCAGCAGCTCCTTGCACACGCTGGCGGGGCGCTCCACCACCTCGCCGGCAGCGATGAGATCGGCGATATGGGCAGGCAGTTGTTGTATCTGCGGCATGGTATTCACTCCTTTTCTATTGCAGCTTGCTCTTCAGTTCATACAGCAGGTTCAGCGCCTCCAGGGGGCTCAGCGCGTCTACCTGCGTCCGGCGGATGATATCCGCCACGGCGCCCTCGGCCATGCCCTCCAGGGATACCTGGTCCTCCCGCGCCGCCGGGGTGTGGGGCTGCCGGGGCTGGCTCTCCAGCTCCCGCAAGATCTCCCGCGCCCGCTTGAGCACCGTGTCCGGCAGGCCCGCCAGCTTGGCTACCTCGATGCCGTAGCTCCGGTCCGCACCGCCGGGGACGATCTTCCGCAGAAAGACGATATCCTCGCCCCGGGCGTGGACGGCCACGTTGTAGTTCCGCACGTTGGGCAGTTCCTGCTCCAGCGTGGTCAGCTCATGATAATGGGTAGCGAACAGCGTCTTGGCCTTCAGCTTCCCGGCGCAGTGCTCCAGCACCGCCCGGGCGATGGACATTCCGTCGAATGTAGACGTACCCCGGCCGATCTCATCCAGAATGAGCAGGCTGTTCTTCGTGGCGCAGCGAAGCAGCTCCGACACCTCGGTCATCTCCACCATGAAGGTGGACTGTCCCGCCGCCAGGTCGTCGCTGGCGCCGATGCGGGTGAAAATGCGGTCCACCACGCCGATGTGCGCCCGCTGGGCGGGGACAAAGCACCCCACCTGGGCCATCAGCACGATCAGCGCCACCTGGCGCATATAGGTGGACTTACCGGCCATGTTGGGACCGGTGATGATGGCCACCCGGTCCTCCTTTGCGCCCATGTGGGTGTCGTTGGGCACAAAGAATGCGTCGCCCCGCACCTTTTCCACCACCGGATGGCGTCCCGCCGTGATCTCGATGACCCCGGACTCGTCCACCTCCGGCCGGCAGTAGTGGTTCTGGGCCGCTACCTCGGCAAAGGCGCACAGCGTGTCCAGCTGCGCGATCAGCGATGCCGCCAGCTGCACCCGCGTCACCTGTCCCGCCGCCTCTGTCCGCAGCGCGGCGAACAGGTCGTATTCCAGTGCCGCGTCCCGGTCATGGGCGGTGAGCACCTCATGCTCCAGATCCTTCAGCTCCTGGGTGATATAGCGCTCGCCGTTCACCAGCGTCTGCTTGCGTATGTAGTCCGCCGGCACCTGGTCCTTAAAGGAGTTGCTCACCTCGATATAGTACCCGAACACCTTGTTGTACCCCACCTTCAGGGTACGGATGCCGGTCTTTTCCTTCTCACGGGCCTCCAGCTGCGCGATAAACCCCTTGCCGCCGGAGAGTATCCCCCGCAGCCGGTCCACCTCATCGTCATAGCCCTCGCGGATCATGCCGCCCTCCCGGACGGAGAACGGCGGCTCGTCTACCAGCACGGCGGCAATGCGCCCGCTGACGTCCTCCAGCGTCTCCAGCTGCTCGTCCAGCTTTCCCAGTGCCCCTGTCCGGAACGGCACCAGGCACCGCTTGATCTCCGGCAGGTGCTCCAGCGCCGCCCGCAGGTTCACCAGGTCCCTGGCTCCGGCGGTGCCGTAGACGATCCGGCTCATCAGCCGTTCCATGTCGCCCATGCCGGTCAGGGCCAGCCGCAGCTCCTGGCGGCCCACGGTGTTGTCCGTCAGCGCCGCCACGGCATTCAGCCGCCGGTCGATGGCCGCCACGTTCACCAGCGGCTGCTGCAGCCACATCCGCAGGTTCCGCGCGCCCATGGGTGTCTTGGTCTTATCCAGCACCCACAGCAGGCTGCCCTTCTTCTCCTTGCCCCGCAGCGTCTCCGTCAGCTCCAAATTGCGCCGCGCCGTCAGGTCCAGCTCCATGAACTGCCCCGTCCGGTACCACTCCAGCTTGTCCAGCTGCTTCACGTCGGTCTTCTGCGTCTCATAGAGATACGTCAGCAGTCCGCCCAGCGCCAGCAGCGGTGCGCTCTCATTCCGGGGCAGGTCCCGCAGCGCCGCCTCGCCGAATTGCAGCCGCACCTTCTTCTCCGCGTCCGACACGTCGAACCGTCCCTCCGCCAGCCTCTCCCGCCGGCAGGAAAAGCGCTCCTCCAGCGCGGCGGTCAGTGCCGGGTCCTCATAGGCCGCGGCGTTCATCACCGCCTCCGCCGGGGCGAAGCGCCCCAGCTCGTTGATCAGCCCCGTCAACCGCTGCGCCCCGGTGAACGCCGTCACATGGGCCTGCCCGGTGGAGATGTCCGCCGCGCACAGTCCCGCCGCCGTGTCTGTCAGATACACGCCGCACAGATAGTTGCTGCGTCCCGCGTCCAGGCATGCCTCGTCCAGCACCGTGCCGGGGGTGACGGTACGGATGATCTCCCGCTTCACCAGCCCCTTGGCCAGAGCCGGGTCCTCCATCTGCTCGCAGATGGACACCTTGTACCCCTTGGCGATCAGCCGCGCGATATACCCCTCGGCGGAGTGATACGGCACGCCGCACATGGGGATGCGCTCCTCGTCGGACTTGCTCTTGTCCTTGTCCCTGGTGGTCAGGGCCAGGTCCAGCTCCCTCGACGCCGTCCGGGCGTCCGGCCCGAACATCTCGTAAAAATCACCCAACCGGAAAAACAGCAGGGAGTCGGGGTGCTTCTCCTTCTCCTCCATATACTGCCGCATCATGGGTGTCAGCTCAGCCATAGCTCGGCTCCTTTCTCCCTCCGGGAAGTCTGCGCCTTACGGCGCGGGGCGCTCAGCCCAAAAAGCCCAGCAGGCCCAGAATGCCGAAGGTGGTGTACATCAGGCACATGACCACCAGCAGAATGGTGATGATGCTGTACATGGCGCTGGTTTTCTTCGTGTGCTTGTACTTGCGGATATAGAACAGCGTACCGCAGGTGATACCCAGCGTCAGGGAGGACAGGTGGGTCATCACCGCGCTGTCCTTGAAGGCTGTCAGGCGCAGGATCAGGATCACCAGCACCACGGCAAACTCCGCGATCAGCGTCACATTCAGCCAGGTGGGCAGCTTCACCTTCTCCTGCTGGTTCACCTTCTCGGCCACCTTCTGGGCCATGTACGCGCCGGTGGTGTACCCGCCGTAGTTGCTGTTCTTCTTCTTGGAATGGATATTCTTATTGGGATTGCCCTTGGCCTTGCGGATGGCCTCCTCCTGGTTGGCGTACTGGTTCACGTTGGCCTTGTAGCTGTTCTTTGCCATGGTTTTATTCTCCTTCTGTCGGTAGATTGGTAAGATAACGCCGCAGCATATCAAAAGCGTGGTGGGCAGACAGCGTCCGGATGCGCTCCCGATCGCCGCCCAGGGTCAGATGCCGCACGGTCACGCCCTCCGGCGCGGAAAGCCCCACGAACACGGTGCCCACCGGGTTTCCCCGGTCGTCCCCGTCGGGACCGGCCAGTCCGGTGACGGACACCGCCAGGTCCGCGCCTGTCAGCACCCGGACGCCCAGGGCCATGGCCCGGGCCACCTCCGCCGACACCGCGCCGCAGCGCGCCAGCAAATTCTCCGGCACGTGCAGCACCTGCTGCTTCACATGGTTCGTATAGCTGACTACGCCGCCCAGAAAGACCTGCGACGCGCCGGGGATATCCGTCAGCCGCTTGGCGATCAGTCCGCCGGTGCAGCTCTCCGCCGCCGCCAGCGTCAGTCCCCGTTCCCGGCACAGCGCCAGCACCGTCTCCTCCAGCCCGGACACGTCCGCACCGTAGAAATACGCGCCCAGCCGGGCCCTTACCTCCGCCAGCACCGGCGCCATCCGCGCCTCACAGGCACGCTCGTCCGCCCCGCGGGCGGACAGCTGCAGCATCACCTCGCCCGGCTTGGCATAGGGTGCCAGCGTCATGTCCGCCTCCCGCCGCAGCAGGTCGTCCAGCAGCTCCTGCACCTGCGGCTCCGTCAGGCCGAAGATATGCAGCGTGTGTGACCGCACCGTCTGTCCCCGGACCTGCTCCAGCCAGGGCAGCAGGCAGTGCTCGGCCATATAGCGGCACTCATGGGGCACGCCGGGCAGCAGCGCTGCCGTGGTCTTCCCGGCGGTGAACACGCACCCTGGGGCCGTGCCCACCGGATTGCGGAACACGGTGCACCCCTCCGGCAGATAGGCCTGCTGCATATCGCATTCCGGCATCTCCCGGCGGAACACCGTCTCAAAGTACCGCCGCATATCCTCCACCACCTCCTGGTGGAGCACCAGCGGTGTGTCCAGCGCGGCGCACACCGCCGTTTTCGTCATATCGTCGTAGGTGGGGCCCAGCCCGCCGGTGAACACCAGCAGCTCTGCCCGTCCCCTTGCGATGGTCACGGCCTTTTCCAGCCGCGCCGCGTCGTCGTCCACAGTGGTGTGGTACAGCACCTCCACACCGGCGGCAGTCAGCAGCCGGGAGAGGAACGCGGCATTCGTATTGGTCACGCCGCCGGTCAGCAGCTCGCTGCCCACGGCGATGATCTCCGCGGTACGGGGCATAGACGCGCCTCCTTATAGCGTAGGTTTGATCCGGATCATCTCGCGTCCGGCCATGGCCCGCTGGCACAGGCCCTCCACATCCAGCGCGCTTTCGTACTCCCGCGTCTCCTCCACGCTGGGCTTCGTCTTGGGGTGCCGGGGCGTGAACACGGTGCAGCAGTCCTCATAGGGCAGGATGGACGTGTCGAAGGTGCCGATATGGCGGGCGATCTTCACGATCTCCTCCTTGTCCATGCCGATCAGGGGCCGCAGCACCGGCATGGTGGTCACGTCCTCGCTGACGGCCAGCGCCTGCATGGTCTGGCTGGCCACCTGACCCAGATTTTCTCCGGTGACCAGGGCGCGGCACCGCAGCTCCAGCGCCAGCATATTGGCCAGGCGCATCATGAACCGCCGCATGATCAGGGTAAAGTGATCCTCCGGGCACTTGCGGCGTATCTCCTCCTGAATTTCCGTAAAGGGGATGATGAATACCGCCAGCCGGCCGCACCAGGGGGTCAGCTCCTCCGCCAGCTTCAGCACCTTCTCCCGGGCCAGCTCGCCGGTATAGGGCGGAGAGGCGAAGTGGATCATCTCCAGCTGTACGCCCCGCTTGGCGATCATATAGCTGGCCACGGGGCTGTCGATACCGCCGGACAGCAGGCTCACCGCGTGGCCGCCCATGCCCAGGGGCAGACCGCCCGCGGCGCTCTCGGCGGGTCCGTGGACGTAGGCCGCGTCCTCCCGTACCTCGATGTACACCGTCAGCTCCGGGTGGTGTACGTCCACCGTCAGGTGGGGGAAGGCGTCGTGGAGCGCGCCGCCCACCCACTGGCTCAGCTGGATGCTGCCCATGGGGAAGGACTTGTCCGCCCGCTTGCTCTCCACCTTGAAGCTCTTAGCCGCGGTCAGCGCACCGCCCAGATAGGTCTTTGCCGTGTCGAAAATAGCCTCCTTGCTCTTCTCGCAGGGCAGCGCCCGGGTGATGGCGATGATGCCGAACACCTGCTTGCAGGCAGCGTAAGCCCCGGCGATGTCGCAGGTCTCCTCCGCTGGCTCCACATAGATAGTGGACTGGCGGGAATAGATCTTCCACTTGCCGAACCGCTGGGTGCGGCGGCGGATGTTGCTCATCAGCTTCATCTCAAAGCTGCGGCGGTTCAGTCCCTTCAGGACCACCTCGCCCAGCTTGCACAGAATGATCTCGTGCATATGGTTCTCTCCTTGTTGTTGGTGTACAGATGTGGGGACGGCGGGCGGGCAGCTTCGTCCGCCCCTACAACGGGACGGCGTACCCCAAGGGCATTTGTTCCGCTGCGCTCCACTGCGGGACGCCGTCCCCTACGGACGTTTATCGGCGGCGTACCGGGTCTGACGATGGCAGGGCGGAAATGTATCCCGCCACGGCGGCGAGATTTTTCGTCTTGCCGATGGCAAGCTGACGACGGCGTACCGGGTGTACGCCGAGGAGGTCTGACGCAGGCAGGGCGGAAAAGATCCCGCCGTCATTTCAGTGTACTGCTGCTTCGATACTGTATGGCCTCGGCAAGATGTGCCGCCTCGATGCGCTCGCTGCCCTCCAGATCGGCGATGGTGCGGGCCATACGCAGTATGCGGTCGTGGCTGCGGGCCGTCAGGCCCAGGCGCTCAAAGGCGCCCTGCATCAGCTTTTCGCCGGCGGCGTCCAGCGCACAGTACTGGCCGATCATGGCGGGGGTCATGTAGGCGTTACAGGACACCTCCGTCCCCGCAAAGCGCTTTTTCTGCACCTCGCGGGCGGCGTTGACCCGTTCCCGGATGGCCGATGACGGCTCCGGCTGCTCCTTGCGGCGCATGGCCTCATACTCCACTGACGGCACATCGATGTGCATATCGATCCGGTCCAGCAGCGGGCCGGAGATGCGCTGCATATACTGCTCCACCTGCTGGGGTGAACAGGTGCAGCGTCCGGAGGGGTGGCCGTACCAGCCGCAGCGGCAGGGGTTCATGGCGCACACCAGCATGAAGCGGCTGGGCAGCGTCAGGGAGCCGGAGGCCCGGGTGATGGTCACAAAGCCGTCCTCCAGCGGCTGGCGCAGTGTCTCCAGCGCCGCCTTGCTGAACTCCGGCAGCTCGTCCAGAAACAGCACGCCGTTGTGGGCCAGGGATATCTCTCCCGGCCGGGGTATCCCCCCGCCGCCGGAGAGCGACACGGTGGACGCCGTGTGGTGGGGGCTGCGGAAGGGCCGCGTATCCACCAGCGGGTGCCGCGGGTCGGTCATGCCCGCCACGGAGTAGATCTCCGTGGTCTGCAGGGCCTCCGCCCGGGTCATGTCCGGCAGGATGGACGGCAGCCGCCGGGCCAGCATGGACTTGCCCGCGCCGGGCGAGCCCACCAGCAGCACATTGTGCCCGCCGGCGGCGGCGATCTCCAGCGCCCGCTTCACATTCTCCTGTCCCATCACGTCGGCGAAGTCCGGCAGGGGCCGGTCCTGATGTCCCGGCGTCCACCGGGGCGCCGGCGTCATGACCTGCTCGCCCTTCAGGTGGGCGATGAGCTGTCCCACGTCCGTCACACCGTACACGGTCAGCCCGTCGGCCAGGGTAGCCTCGGCGGCGTTGGCCTCGGGCACATACAGCGTATCGATGCCCAGCCGCGCCGCCGTCAGCGCCATGGGCAGCACGCCCGTCACCGGCCGCAGCGCGCCGGAGAGGCTCAGCTCGCCCAAAAACGCCGCGCCCTGGGGCAGGGGAGATATCTCCTCCGCCGCGGCCAGAATGCCCAGCAGGATGGGCAGGTCGTACACCGTGCCCTCCTTCCGCACCCGCGCCGGAGCCAGATTGACCGTGATGCGGCTGACGGGGAACTTGGCCCCGCAGTTTTTCACCGCCGCCCGAACGCGCTCCCGCGACTCCTTCACCGCCGCGTCCGGCAGGCCCACCACGTCGAACCCCGGCAGTCCGCCCGACAGAAAGCACTCCACCGACACCTCATAGCCGGTGATGCCCGTCAGGCCCAGCGACCGTACCGTCACCATCATGGACAGCGCCCCCTTTACACTAATTTTATAGCACCGTATATTTTACCACAAAATTCCCGCCGTGAACAGCCACTTTTTCCAAAAAAGTCCCCTGCCTTTTGCGCGGAGTGCATGAACCTGTCCCGCCGCCGTGAGAATTTTTGTGCATGGCGCTAAAAAGTTTTATCGTGGCACAAATCACGAAAATGTGGGTTTACATCCGGGATTTTTTGTGCTACTATGACGGTGCCTAACATTCCGTACAAAGGGGTCTTTGCGCCCTTCTGGCGGTACGGAAGTATATAATGTAAGGAGGCTCATTATGGTAAGAAAAATGAAGTCCATGGATGGCAATAACGCCGCGGCGCACGTTTCCTACGCGTTCTCCGAGGTCGCAGCCATCTACCCCATCACCCCGTCCAGCCCCATGGCGGACTTCGTGGACCAGTGGAGCGCCAACGGTCTGAAAAACATCTTCGGCACCAAGGTCAAGGTCGTCGAGATGCAGTCCGAGGCCGGTGCCGCCGGTGCTGTCCACGGCTCTCTGGGCGCCGGTGCCCTGACCACCACGTACACCGCGTCCCAGGGCCTGCTGCTGATGATCCCCAATATGTACAAGATCGCGGCTGAGCAGCTGCCCTGCGTGTTCCACGTGTCCGCCCGTACCGTGTCCACTCAGGCGCTAAACATCTTCGGCGACCACTCCGACGTCATGGCCTGCCGCCAGACCGGCTTCGCCATGCTGTGCGAGGGCAACGTCCAGGAGGTCATGGATCTGTCCCCCGTGGCCCATCTGGCCGCGCTGGAGGGCAAGGTCCCCTTCATCAACTTCTTCGACGGCTTCCGCACCTCCCACGAGATCCAGAAGATCGCTGTCTGGGACTACGAGGATCTGAAGGATATGTGCGACATGGACGCCGTGGCCGAGTTCCGCCGCCACGCCCTGAACCCCGAGCATCCCCATATGCGCGGCAGCCACGAGAACGGCGACATCTTCTTCCAGCACCGCGAGGCCTGCAACAGCTACTACACCGCCCTGCCCGCCGTGGTGGAGAAGTACATGGACAAGATCAACGCCAAGCTGGGCACCGACTACAAGCTGTTCAACTACTACGGCGCCGCCGACGCTGACCGCGTCATCGTGGCCATGGGCTCCATCTGCGACGTGGCCGAGGAGGTCATCGACTACCTGAACGCCCACGGCGAGAAGGTGGGCCTGGTCAAGGTCCGTCTGTTCCGCCCCTTCGCCGCCGAGAAGCTCATCGAGGCCATTCCCGCCTCCGTGCAGAAGATCGCCGTGCTGGACCGCACCAAGGAGCCCGGCTCCCAGGGCGAGCCTCTGTATCAGGACGTCGTCACCGCCCTGGCCAACGCCGGCTGGAACGACATCAAGGTCATCGGCGGCCGTTACGGTCTGGGCAGCAAGGACACGCCTCCCGCCTCTGTCTTCGCCGTCTATACCGAGCTGGCCAAGGCCGAGATGAAGCGTCAGTTCACCATCGGCATCGTGGACGATGTGACCAACCTGTCCCTGCCCGAGGATAAGAACTGTCCCAACACCGCGGCCCCCGGCACCATCGAGTGCAAGTTCTGGGGTCTGGGCGGCGACGGTACGGTGGGCGCCAACAAGAACTCCATCAAGATCATCGGCGACCACACCGACAAGTACGTCCAGGCGTACTTCCAGTACGACTCCAAGAAGACCGGCGGCGTGACCATCAGTCACCTGCGCTTCGGCGATCACCCCATCCGCAGCCCGTACTACATCAACAAGGCTGACTTCGTGGCCTGCCACAACCCCAGCTACGTGACCAAGGGCTTCAAGATGGTGCAGGATGTCAAGCCCGGCGGTGTCTACATGATCAACTGCCAGTGGGACTTCGACGAGCTGAACCACCACATGGACGCCGCTTCCAAGCGCTATATCGCCCAGAACAACATCCAGCTCTACACCATCGATGCCATTGACCTGGCCATCGAGATCGGCATGGGCAAGCGCAACAACACCATCCTCCAGTCCGCGTTCTTCTCTCTGGCCAAGGTCATGCCCGAGGAGGAGGCCATCACCTACATGAAGGAGAAGGCCAAGGCCTCCTACCTGAAGAAGGGCCAGGACATCGTGGACATGAACTACAAGGCCATCGATCTGGGCGCCACCGCCTATAAGAAGATCGATGTGCCCGCCGACTGGGCCAACGCCGTGGATACCAAGCCCGCCAAGGAGCTCAAGGGCAAGCCCGAGCTGGTGAAGATGGTCAAGGATATCCTGGAGCCCGTGGGCAAGATGGACGGCGACAGCCTGCCCGTTTCCGCCTTCGTGGACCATGTGGACGGCCAGTTCGAGCTGGGCGCCGCCGCCTACGAAAAGCGCGGCGTGGCCGTCTCCGTCCCCACCTGGGACGCCGAGAAGTGCATCCAGTGCAACCAGTGCGCCTACGTCTGCCCCCACGCCACCATCCGTCCCTTCGCCCTCACCGCTGACGAGGCCGCCAAGGCCCCCGAGGCTGCCAAGATCGTGGATGTCAAGGCCGGCAAGGGCAAGGGCACCTATCAGTTCACCATGGCCATCAGCCCGCTGGACTGCATGGGCTGCGGCGTCTGCATCGGCGCCTGCCCGGTGAACGCCCTGTCCATGGTCGCCCAGGAGGGCGAGCTGCCCCAGCAGGACGTGTTCGACTACTGCGTGGCCGAGGTGTCCGAGAAGAAGGATATGCAGGACAACACCGTCAAGGGCAGCCAGTTCAAGCAGCCCATGCTGGAGTTCTCCGGCTCCTGCGCCGGCTGCGCCGAGACCAGCTACGCCCGTCTCGTCACCCAGCTGTTCGGCGACCATATGTATATCTCTAACGCCACCGGCTGCTCCTCCATCTGGGGCGGTCCCGCGGCTACGTCTCCCTACTGCACCAACAAGGCCGGCCACGGTCCCGCCTGGTGCAACTCCCTGTTCGAGGATAACGCCGAGCACGGCCTGGGTATGTTCACCGGCCAGAACAAGATCCGCGAGGATCTGGCCGACGAGACCCGCCAGCTGATCGCCGTGGAGTGGGCCCGTCCCGAGCTGAAGGCCGCCGCACAGGCGTGGCTGGACACCATGAACGACGGCACCGCCAACGCCGAGCCCGCCAAGGCCTACGTCAAGGCGCTGGAGGAGAGCATCTGCACCGTGGAGGAGCTGGCCGCCATGCCTCAGCTCGCCGCGCACGCCGCCGAGCTGAAGGCCAAGGGCGCCCTGCTGTGCGACTGCGCCGCCTGCACGCTGGCCGCTGATATCCTCAGCAAGAAGGAATACCTGGCCAAGAAGTCCATGTGGATCTTCGGCGGCGACGGCTGGGCCTACGATATCGGCTACGGCGGTCTGGACCACGTCATCGCCTCCAAGCAGGATGTCAACATCTTCGTATTCGACACCGAGGTGTACTCCAACACCGGCGGACAGGCCTCCAAGGCGTCCAACATCGGTCAGGTGGCCCAGTTCGCCGCCGCCGGTAAGGAGGTCAAGAAGAAGAGCCTCTCCGAGATCGCCATGCAGTACGGCTATGTGTATGTAGCCCAGGTGGCCATGGGTGCCAATCCCGCCCAGACCATCAAGGCCATCACCGAGGCCGAGGCCTATCACGGCCCGTCCCTGATCATCGGCTACAGCCCCTGCGAGATGCACTCCATCAAGGGCGGCATGATGAACTGCCAGAAGGAAATGAAGAAGGCCGTGGACTGCGGCTACTGGAACCTGTTCCGCTACAATCCCGACGGCGGCGACAAGAAGTTCACCCTGGACTCCAAGGCCCCTGCCGGCGGCTATCAGGAGTTCCTGATGAACGAGGCCCGCTACTCCCGCCTGACCCGCGAGTTCCCCGAGCGTGCGGACGTGCTGTTCAAGCGCAACGAGGACGAGGCCAAGGCCCGCTATGAGCATCTGCTCAAGCTCATCGATATGTACGACAAATAAGCCGTATCTCCTCACAGCACAAAAAGAGACAGCCTTGCGGCTGTCTCTTTTTTGCGTTTCCCCTTCCGCTGTCAAAACTTGTCAAGCGCCCATATTTTTCCTTGACGATACACCATCCATGCAAGTATAATATTTCCATTGTGTATTCCCAAACCGACAGAAGGGGAGAGCTCCATATATGAAAAACCGCATCCTCGCCGCGCTGCTGGCGCTAGTCCTCGGCGTGCCGCTGTACCTGCTGGCCGTCGACGCCGTCCCCACCGCCGCGGCCAAAACCGTTTCCTCCGCCGCACCGGCCCAGGCCGTGGCCCTGCTGAAGGCCCTTCCCTCCGTGGAGGACCTGGCCGCCGCTATGACCCCGGAGACGGACGCCGCCGCCATGATCGCCCAGACCAGGGCCGACCTCCAGCGGGAGATCGAGCGCCAGACCGGCCCCAAGGGCATCGACCTGAGCTGGTGGCAGAGCCACTACAACGACATCATCGGCTACGTCTACAGCCCCGGCACCCCCATCAGCTACCCCATCGCCTACGACGGCAACAACGAGTATTACCTCCACCACGACCTGTACGGCAATTACAGCGAATACGGCACCATCTTCCTGGACGCCCGCGTGCCCAGCGACTTCTCCGGCCACAACAACGTGCTCTATGGCCACCATATGTCCGACGGCTCCATGTTCGCCTCCATCTCCAACTATAAGCAGCAGTGGTACTACGACGCCCACCCCTACTTTTTCCTCTACACCAACGCCGGCAAGTACCGGGTAGACCTGTTCGCCGGCATCGTTGTCCCCGGCACCCACGAGGTGTTCAGCACCTCTCTCTCCGCCGACCAGCTCCAGCGCTTCATCAATAATTCCACCTTCTACTCCGGCAAGGGCGTCCCCTCCGGCCAGATCGTGACCCTCTGCACCTGCTCCTACGAGGCGGCCAACTACCGCTATGTGGTCCTGGGCGAGCTGGTCAAGCTGGAGGATACCCCCGCCGACACCGCCATGGAGGCCGCCGCATGACCCACGAAGAACAACAATCCCTTTTTGACACCATCCTCCGCCGGGCCAACCTCCCCGGCAGCTTCAATGTGGAAAACGGCATCCGCCTGACATCCCTGTCCGACGGCGGTGCCGAGGGCGAGGTCCGCCTGACCGCCGGCCACCTGAACCCCCTGGGCATCGTCCACGGCGGCGTGTACTGCACCCTGCTGGACCAGGTGGCCGGCGCCGCCGCCTGCACCCGGGGCAGCCGCGGCCTTACGGTGAACTGCGAGACCCGCTTCCTGGGCATCGCCCAGGGCGACGTCCTCTGCGGCCACGCTCAGGCCATCCACATGGGCCGCACCCTGGTGGTCATGCACGCCTGGGTCACCGACAGTCAGGATACCCTCTGCGCTGACGGCACCTACACCTTCCGCATGAAGCCCGGCTTCCCGGAGGACTGACCTCCCGGCACCCCTTTCCCGCCCCTCGCAGCGCCCCCCCCTCGGGGCGTTTTTCTTTTCCGGTTGCAATCCCCGCCCAAATAGTCTATCATAACAGCAGTACATTCTCCCGGAGGAAACACTATGTGGTATGTCATCCTGCTGGCCGTCTGCATCGGCGGCGACCAGTTTCTCAAGTGGTGGGTCACCTCCCACCTGGACGTGGGCCAGTCGGCCCCGCTGCTGCCGGGCATTGTCCGGCTCACCCGCCTGCACAACACCGGCGCTGCCTGGAGCAGCTTCTCCGGCAAGACCGGCCTTCTGGCCGCCGTCACCATCGTCCTGATGGCCGCCGTGGTCTATCTGGTGGTAAAGAAGATCGTCCGCCAGCCCCTGGGCCTTACGTCCGCCATGCTGGTGCTTGGCGGCGGCGCAGGCAACATGATCGACCGTCTCTGCCGCGGCTACGTGGTGGATATGTTTGACCTGGAATTCATGTCCTACCCCATCTTCAACCTGGCGGATATCTTCGTGGTCATCGGCGTCCTGCTGGGCGCGGTGTACTACCTGTGGTTCTACGACAAATACGACAAGCCGAAAAAGGAGCCTGACCATGACGCGGGAGCTGACAGCCGCAACTGAACACGCCGGCGTCCGCCTGGACGCCTTCCTCTCCGCCGACGGCGCGCTGACCCGTTCCCAGGCCGCCCGCCTGATCGCCGAGGGCCGCGTCCGTGTCAACGGCAAGCCCGCCGCCAAAAGCGCCCGCCTCTCCGGCGGTGAGACGGTCACCGTGGACGTCCCCCAGCTCCGCGAGACGGCCCTGCCTCCCCAGGACATCCCCCTGGACGTGGTCTACGAGGACGACGACGTCATCGTGGTCAACAAGCCCACGGGCCTGGTGGTCCATCCGGCCCCCGGCCACCCGGACGGCACCCTGGTCAACGCCCTGCTCCACCACTGCGGCGACAGTCTCTCCGGCATCGGCGGCGAAAAGCGCCCCGGCATCGTCCACCGCATCGACCGCGATACCAGCGGCCTCATCATCGCCGCCAAAAACGACGCCGCCCACCTGGCCCTCAGCGCGCAGCTGAAGGACCACTCCCTCTCCCGCACTTACGAGTGCCTGGTGACCGGCAATATGAAGCAGGATAGCGGCACCGTGGACGCCCCCATCGGCCGCAGCAGCGCCGACCGGAAAAAGATGGCCGTGGTCCCCACCGGCCGCCGTGCCGTCACCCACTGGGAGGTCGTCGCCCGTTACCCCGGCGTCACCCACCTGCGCTGCCGCCTGGAGACCGGCCGCACCCACCAGATCCGCGTCCACATGGCCTACATCGGCCACCCCATCCTGGGCGACACAGTCTACGGCGCCAAAAAGCCGGTCCCCGGCCTCACCGGCCAGTGCCTCCACGCTGTCGGCCTGCGCTTCGTCCACCCCCGCACCGGCGAACCGGTGGAGCTCCACTGCCCCCTGCCGCCCGAATTCACCGCCATGCTCCAAAAGCTGCAAAACAAGTCCCAGTAAGCTGTGCAGCCGAAAAGAAGGCAAAAGGACCGGCCCCGCCGGTCTTTTTTCGTCCCCCGCCCGCAGCCGGCGCAGCGGGCTATTTCGCGCCCCGGCGTGAGCGCTTTCTCTGTCTCCGACGGGGATAGTTTCGCGCCCCGGCGCGAGCTACTTTTGTCTGCGGTGACAAAAGTAGCCAAAAGCACCGCTTAGACCTACGGTCTAAGAACCCCTCGCGCGCTACGCCTGTTCGCCGCTGTCCGTTTTCCCTCACGTAACCGGCGTTTTTCTGATCGTTGCCGTTCCCCCGGCTGTGCCAGCACAGCTTTCCGCTGCCGCTGCCCGTTGCTACGGTAAACTCTTTTGTTTTCTCGTGTTACGGGACAACAAACATATCACACCCCGTGCCCGCAGGGCACACCTACCCATTGCGGTGCTTCGCGCCGCAATGGGCGCGATTTGATAATCGCCAACCCGGTAGAAGCAAATACCCCTACCGTGGCTGAGGCAAGCGGTCGCGGAAGCCTCCGCGCCGGTGAACGCAGGCACAGTCCTTTTGACTGACAATGATGACCGCTGCACCCCGCCCGCGAGTGCATACCGCCAAATTCGCACTTGCCCGCCCCGCGCCAAGGGTCCTTAGACCGTAGGTCTAAGTGGTTTTCTTTGGTAACTTTCTTTTGACAACAAAAGAAAGTTACTCGTGCCGGAGCACGAAACTCCCCAGCTTGCGCCCGCAGGCGCAACACCTGCTCGCCGCCGGGGCGGCTAAACCCGCCCCGCGCCAAGGGATCCTTAAACCGTAGGTCTAAGTGGTTTTCTTTGGTAACTTTCTTTTGACAATAAAAGAAAGTTACTCGTGCCGGGGCACGAAACGCCCCATCCCGCGCCCGCAGGCGCAAAAAAAGAGACGGCCTTCGCCGTCTCTTTTTGTATCTCATCAGTTGTCCGTGCGGTTCCGCCACTCCAGCTCCTGCTCCAGCTCGAATTTCAGCTTCTTGTTCTCCTCCACCAGCGTGTCGTAGTGGGTGCCCTGCACGTAGTACTTCACGAACGCAAACGTGGCCTCGTTGAACTCCTCCTCCGTGTACTCCGGCAGCAGGGAGCCGTTCTTCCGGCGCAGACCGGTGACCTCGATCACCACCAGCCGGCGGTGCTCCTCGGACAGCTGAAACAGCTTCAGCTGCTCGGGGATCTCCAGCTCCAGATCGCAGCGCTCGTTGACGATCTCCAGCAGACGGCGCTGCTCCGGCTTGGCGGACACGATGACGCCGTGCTCGGCAAACAGCCGCTTCAGATAGCTGGCGGAGACCTCCTCCCGGGTAATGGTGCCCTTGCCGATGCCGGTGAGCATGGTGTTGGACAGGTTCAGGCTCACATAGACCTCACTGCCGGTCTTCGGGTATTTCATGGACGTACCTCCTGATGTTCCGTTTTATTCGCCTCGCGGGCGTGGCTTCGTTCTGCGTATACCGTACCACATTCTATAAGAAATTGCAACTATTATATGATAAAAACACGGTATTTTTCTCAAAAATACATGGTTTTCATCATCCCAAACGTACCAAACATTTTATACGCGCCTCCTGCCGTCCCGGCAAACTTTCCCTATTCAAACGCCCCGCGATGTGATACAATGTTGCCATAGCACAGTGCGGGCGGGCACGCCTGCCCGACACGATAAGGACAAGGGGGCTCTGCCATGAACATCCAGCGCGCCTATGTGGAGATCACCAACCTCTGCAACCTCCACTGCGACTTCTGCGCCGGCCACCACCGGCCGCTGATGGCCATGCGTACCGACGACTTTGCGGTGGCGGCCAAAAAGCTGCGTGCCGTCACGCAGTATATTTACCTCCACGTTATGGGCGAGCCGCTGCTCCACCCGGAGCTGGGGAAAATTTTGGATACCTGCGCCCATCTGGACTTCCGTGTCTGCATCACCACCAACGGCACGCTCCTGCCCAAAAAGTTGGATATCCTGCTTGCCTGCCCCGCCCTGCATAAGGTAGCCGTCTCTCTCCATTCCTTCGAGGGCAACCACCTGAACGTGCCCCTGGAGGACTACGTCACCGGCTGTCTCCGCAGCTGCCAGAAGCTGGCCGCCGCTGGGGTCAACTGCACCCTGCGCCTGTGGAACAGCGGCATGCCCCAGGCCCTGAACCCGGAGATCGAGCGCATCCTGGGCGAGCTCACCGGGCAGAATACCGCCCACCTCCCCGAGGATATGCTCCACAACCGCCGCTTGGCCCCCCGCATCTACATACAGAAGGACGAGCACTTCTACTGGCCCGGCGACGAGAACAACGACTGCCCCGACGACACCCAGTACTGCTACGGCCTGCGCCGCCAGCTGGGCGTGCTGTGCGACGGCACCGTGATCCCCTGCTGTCTGGACAGCGAGGGCCGGCTGGCCCTGGGCAACATTTTCCACCAGAGCCTGGACTACATTCTCAACACGCCCCGGGCCCAGCGCATCCGCCGCGGCTTTGACTGCCGTGAGCCCGCCGAGGCCCTCTGCCGCCGCTGCCACTACGCCTCCCGCTTTAATATACCTTTACCACAGAGCAACAAAAAGTAACGATCAGACAACAGCATTTGAAAATAAATGGCAAACAAGAGTAACAAAAACAGCAACCAAAGCTCCCAAAAAATACCGGTCCCGCTGGCCTCTCTGCCGGCAGTCCTGCTGCCCTGGTACGACCGGGAAAAGCGTTCTCTCCCTTGGCGAGATATCGTCACGCCTTACCGCACCTGGGTGTCGGAGATCATGCTCCAGCAGACGCGCGTACAGGCGGTATTGCCCTATTTTGAACGGTTTATGTCCGCCGCGCCGGACGTGCCCGCCCTGGCGGAATTAGCGGAAGACCGCTTGCTCTCCCTGTGGCAGGGCCTGGGCTATTACAGCCGCGCCCGCAGCCTGCAGCGATCCGCCCGTGTCATGGTGGACCAATACGGCGGCTGTCTCCCCGACACGTACAGCGACCTGATACAGCTCCCCGGCATCGGCGACTATACGGCAGGCGCGATACTCTCCATCGCCTTTAATAAAGCCGTTCCTGCCGTTGACGGCAACGTACTGCGTATCGCGGCGCGGCTGACCTCCTGCGGCGATAACGTCCTTGACCCGCGGACACGCCAGCACGTCCGCGATGCGCTGGCGGCCGTCATGCCCACCGACCGCCCCGGCGATTTTAACCAGGCCATGATGGACCTGGGTGCCGCAGTATGCTTGCCAAAAAATCCCAACTGCGAAAGCTGTCCCGCCGCAAGCCTTTGTGCCGCAAGGGCTGCGGGGCTTCAGTCCCGGCTGCCGGTGCGGGAAAAAAATACCGCCAAGCCGGAAAAGGACCTGACGGTCTTTCTGCTGACCACCCCCGATGGCCGCACAGCCCTGCGCCGCCGCCCGGAAACGGGCCTGCTCTCCGGCCTGTGGGAGTTTCCCAACACCGAGGGGATGCTGACGGAAGCCCTTGCGGCACAACAGCTTCTGGACTGGGGACTCACGCCGCTTTCCTGGGAAAAGCGTTTTTCGGACAGGCATATCTTTACCCATCTCCGCTGGAATATGACGGTATTTCGCTTAACCGTCGCTGGCGACGGCCCTCCGGACTGGGTCTGGGCATCTGATGACCGGGACCTTTACCCCATGCCAACCGCCTTCAAAAAGTTGGAAAATAAATAAAATCGTATGCAAATAAAGGAGAAACAGGGATGGCACAGTTGTATTTTAAGTTTGGCGCCATGGGCTCCAGCAAGACGGCCAACGCGCTGATGGCGCGGTTCAACTACGAGGAGCGCGGCCAGGAAACGCTGCTGGTAAAGCCCCGTCTGGACACCCGCGACGGCGACCACATGGTCTATTCCCGCATCGGCCTGAAACACCCCTGCATCTACTTCGATGAGATGCGCGAAATGTCGGAAACAGAACTGCAGACCTATGCCTGCATTATCATCGACGAAGCCCAGTTTCTGACAAAAGATGAGGTCTATTACCTCGTCCACCTCGTCGATGACTGCAGCATCCCCGTCATCTGCTACGGCCTCCGCGCCGATTTCAAGGGCGATCTGTTCCCCGGCAGCTACCACCTGCTGGTGCTGGCGGACAAGCTGGAGGAGGTCAAAACTATCTGCTGGTGCGGCAAAAAAGCGGCCTTTAACGCCCGTTTCGACGAAAACGGCCATGTGGTAAAGGAGGGCGCACAGGTGGTGCTGGGTGCCAACGACAAGTATATCGGTCTGTGTCGCCGCCACTGGATGGCTGGCGACCTGGGCCCGGATTTTGACATCCACAAGGTATGATCTGCACCTTATGTCCCCGTAACTGCGGGGCAGAGCGCACTGCGGAGCACGGCAGCGGATTCTGCGGTATGCCCGCCGGACTGCGGGTGGCACGGGCCATGCTGCACCAGTGGGAGGAGCCGCCCATCTCCGGCACGAATGGCGCGGGAACGGTGTTTTTCTCCGGCTGTACCCTGCGGTGTTGCTTCTGCCAGAATGGCAGCATTTCCGCCGGTGGTCAGGGAAAGGATATCTCCACGGCGCGGCTGCGGGAGATATTCGACGAGCTGATTGCCCAGGGCGCACACAACATCGAGCTGGTGACGCCCACTCATTTCCTGCCGTGGATACTGCCGGCCCTGGAGCCAAAGCTTCCGGTACCGGTGGTGTACAACTGCGGTGGGTATGAAAAGGCCGATACGCTGCGGCAGCTGGAAGGAAAGGTAGACATATATCTACCGGACCTGAAATATGCCGATGGCGCGCTGGCTAAGGCACTCTCCGGGGCGGAGGACTACTTTCCCGCGGCCTGCGGAGCCATACGGGAGATGTTCCGTCAGGTGGGACGGCCGGTGTACGACGAGAACGGACTGATGAAACAGGGTGTGATCCTGCGGCACCTGGTACTGCCGGGGTATCTGAACAACACCCGGCAGGTGCTGGACTGGATCGCGGAGACCTTCGCGCCCGGTGACGTGGCGATGTCCCTGATGAGCCAGTATACGCCGCCGGCCGGCATGACAGGCCGGCTGGCACGGCGGGTGACGGCGGCGGAGTACCGGGCGGCAGTGACCTATATGCGGAACTGCGGCATTGAGGACGGCTTCGTGCAGGAACGGACCTCCGCCGAGGAGGCCTACACGCCGGCCTTTGACGGAACAGGCGTATAAACGCAAAAAAAGAAAGCCCTTTCGGGCTTTCTTTTTTTGCTGTTATCGGGCTTGGGCGCGGTCATAGGAGACCACCACGCGGCGGTTGGGCTCAGTACCCACGGAGTAGGTGGTGACACCGGGGACATCCTGCAGGGCGGCGTGGATCACATGGCGCTCGTAGGCGTTCATGGGCTCCAGGGTCACGCTGCGGCGGTACTTCTGTACCTTGGTCGCCACCTTGCGGGCCAGGCTCTCCAGACTCTGCTCACGGCGGGCACGGTAGTTCTCGGCATCCATCTGGACGCGGACACGCTTGCTGTCGCTGCCGGTGTTGATGGCATAGTTGGTCAGCTGCTGGATGGCATCCAGCGTCTCGCCGCGATGGCCGATCAGCTGACCCAGACGCTCGCCCACCAGAATGACCTTGTAGCGGCCCTTCTCCACCTCGTAGACCTTGACCTCGGCGGCGCTGTCCATGTGCTGGAGCAGGCCGGAGACGAAGGCGATGATACGCTTGGCGTTATCGTCGTCACACTCGGGCAGATCGATGGCCGGGGCCACAGGGACAGGACGCTCCTTCTTCTCGGGACGGGGACGGTCGCTGCGGTCGGGACGGCTCTGACGGTCCTGACGGGGCTTGTCAGCCTTTGGCGTCGCCGGTTTAGCGGGGACGGCGGGCTTGGGCTCCGCTTTGGGGGCGGCAGGGGTCTCGGGGATGATCTTCACCTCGGCGGGGGCGGCAACGTCTGCCTCCTCGGGACCATAGGTGATACGGATACGGGCGGGGGTGGCGCCGATGCCCAGGAAGCCGGTCTTGGCACGCTCCAGAATGGAGACAGACACGTCATCGCGGTCCATGCCCAGCTGCTCAAGGCCTTTACGCAGCGCCTCGTCCTCAGTCTTGCCCGTTACGTCGATATAACTCATAGACAAAACTCCTTATTCGTCGTAGTGTTCCTCGCGGTAGGCGCGGCCCCGTGCATAGGGACGGTTGCCCACCTTACCGGCTTCCGTGGTGCTCTCGCCGGTCTTTTTCTTTTTGGGTTGGGGCTGGGGCTTCTTGCCTCCCTTGGACTGGGCCTGCTGCTCCAGCTGACGGTTGTAATTCTCGCGGGCAGCCTGCATTTTAGCGTAGCGGGCCTCGCGCTTCTGGCGCTCCTTGTCGGTCTCCTCACGGTCCAGCACCTTGGAGAAGTGCTTGTTCAGCACCTGCTCCTGGATGCAGGAGAAGGCGGCGTTGGCGATCCAGTAGACGCACAGGGCGGCGGGAAGGATATAACCCATCCACACCGTCATCAGGGGCATCATATAGAGCATCGCCTTGGAGGAGCCGTTCATATTGCTGTTGCCGTTGGTCTTCATGGAGATGCGGGTCATCAGGAACTGCAGCGCGGCGGAGATCAGCGGCATGAGCATGATACCGATGACGGGCCAGCCGCCGGAGGGAAACTGGCTGAACAGATCCTTGGGCACGGCGGACAGGTCCATGCTGAGGAAATTGTAGTTCAGGTCGATAAGACCATCGAATTTGCCCTCGAAGCTGGACCAGTTATCGTGGATGAACTTGGCCAGATAGATCTGGTCATAAGCAGAGGCCTGACCACTGGCGCCGGACACATACCCCAGGGACACCGCCAGCTCGGTGATCTTGGCGATGACCTCATTAGACAGGGACATGAAGTAGCGCAGGGGTGTGCGGATGATGTAGTACAGGGCGATCAGTATGGGGAAGGGCAGGAAGGACCACAGGCACCCGGACATGGGGTTGACGCCCTCGCGGGCATAGAGGTCCGCGATCTCCTGCTGCTGCTTTTCTTTGTTATTGGCGTATTTCTTCTGGATCTCCTGCACCTTGCTGTTCATGCGGCCCATGCGGAGCATACTCTTCTTGCTCTTGAGCTGGAAGGGAAGCAGCACCAGCTTGACGATCAGTGTGAAGAGGATCAGAGCGACGCCGTAAGAGCCCGTCCAGGTATAGAACAGGCGGGTGAGCCACGCGAACGGCACACAGATGTAGTAGCCGAGTTGTGCGAACATAGGCTTTTATTCCTCCGTAGTTTTTTGAGGGGGTTGGTTCAGGGCACCGGATCATACCAGCCGCCCTTGTGATGGTGGAAGGGATGGCACCGCATAAGACGCTTGAAGGCCAGCCAGCCGCCCTTGGCCGCACCGTATTTCTCGACCGCCTCAAGGGCGTACTGCGAGCAGGTGGGGATATAGCGGCAGCGGGGCGGGAACAGGGGCGAGACGGCCCGGCGATAAAAGCGGATAGCGGAGAGAAGAAGTCTTTTCATACGTCCTCCCGCAGCAATCCCAGCTCTGCAAGGCAGCGGAGGTATTGCTTTTCCAGCTTATGATAGGGCAGCTCGGCGGCACGGACACGGCCCACCATGATAATATCCCAGCCGGGGAGCATATCGGCCCTGTGCAGGCGATAGATCTCACGAAACCGGCGGCGGACACGGTTGCGGACCACGGCGTGGCCCAGCTTGGTGGAGACGGTGACGCCCAGGCGGCTCATTCCCTGTCTGTTCTTCAGGCAGTAGACCACCACGCCGCCGGAGACGGCAGACCGGCCCCTGCGGTAAATGCGGCGGAAGTCGCTGTTTTGCTTCACCGTTACTCTTGCGTCCATGTGTTCCCTCGCTATACTGGTTTTGCCTCGCCAGATACACCGATAGGGACGGGGATCTCGATCCTCCGTCCCTCAGGGCTTATCTGTATGTGCGATGCACCTTCCGTGACCTCAATGGGTCAGACGGGCACGACCCTTGGCACGACGACGGGCCAGAACCTTGCGGCCGTTGCGGGTGGCCATTCTCTTGCGGAAGCCGTGCTCCTTGGAGCGCTGACGCTTCTTGGGCTGATAGGTACGGAACATTGCATGACACCTCCATTTTTAAGATTATCCGGCGGGACAACAAGGCCCCGCGCTTACTCGACAGCGGTGAGATATTCACCGCCGCAGTAAACATTTCCACGCCTGTTGCACATCTGCGTGCAACCACGCGGAGTATATTATACAGATACAGGGGGGCACTGTCAACAAAAATTTACCCACAAGCGCCCGTGAAAAAGTCAAGCAAAAAATGCCGTGCTTTTTCAACAAACTATTCTGCGTTATTT
>OLNX01001118.1_pt1 | contig 23806 bp, 26 predicted proteins | sample 1672611 | NCBI WGS metagenome assembly OLNX01 (sample SAMEA3136705, study PRJEB25190) | human gut metagenome | reverse complement strand
ACAATCCCGAAGTAATCAAGGACATACCAGAGGTTAAATTTATCGCCCAGTTATTACCACAGATTGGAATGGGAAAAAGCAAGCCATTTATGATACATTGCCCGATTTGCGTGGGTCTCCAGAGAAAAATAAGATCTATGCCACCCCTCATTCCGGGCAGCGGTATCTGCGCTTACCCTGACTTATAGTTCCGTATTCGATTGCTTCCGTGGGACAATTGCAGATGCATGCCATGCAATGAATGCAGTTATCTCCCCAGATCGGACGTCCGTCCTGAATGCTGATGCAGTTTACCGGGCAAAGCTGCGCGCATTTTCCGCAGCCTATGCAGCTATCCTTGCTGTAAAACTTTTTGCCGGAAACGCAGAATGCATAGAAAGAACTGTTGACGATGCCGCTTTTCATTTTGTCGAGCAAAGTGCTCTCCTTTGCCGGGATGGGCTTTCCGGAGCGAATAAGCTCTGCAAGTTCCGCCGTCCGGCTGTCGGCATTCTCAACAATTCGCAGAGCCTCTTCCACGGAAGGGCAGTCAAACATTGCAATGTAGTTTTCCGGCATCAGTATTTCCGCACATCCCATAAATGTGAGCCCGCAGCCTGAGCACAGCTTTTTTGCATACTTTTCGGCATTGCCGATCTCGCTGCCGCAGTTGAGCAGGAAATAAGCCTTTTTGCCGGAAAATTCCGCTGCACCTGCCATTACCCAGTCGGAAACGACACGCGGTATCCTCCATCCATGGGTGGGTACAACGATTATAACCGTATCGTCCGCGATTTTGGGGTGTTGCCCCTGCTTTATGCCGTCGTTGATGGAATACATCGTGTCGCCGAGCGCTCCCGCGATATTATCCGCAATGTGCTTGCTGTTGCCTGTACCTGAAAAATATAAAACCATAGCCAATTCTCCTTACAAATTCTGCTTTTGTGTTATTATATCATATTTGCCCCGCTTTCTGTTAACAGTATGGAAATCTTTCCTGAGCCGGAATAAAAACAAGCTCCTGCGGCAATGATTGTAACAGGAGGTATTATCGTGAAAATTCACAATAACACCTGATTAAAAACGGCGTGCCGCTCGCCGCTAAAGCGGCAACCGCAGCACACGCTGATAATCTCCATTCCGCCGCAGATGGAGATTTACATTTCTGGCTGTGTTGCTAAGAGCAGCGGCAGAATGGAGATTATTATAATGAAAGTATTTGACATCATGAGTGAGCACATCGTAACGGTAGGGCAGAGCGAGCCTGTAGCCGCGGCGGCAAGGCTTCTGAAGCAGTACAACATAGGCGCTGTGCCGGTCTGCGACGACAGGGGAAATCTGCGCGGAATGATAACCGACAGGGACATTGCGGTTCGCTGCGTAGCGACGGGGCTTTCGCCCACGGAGACGAAAATAGGCGACGTGATGACCCGGGGCGCCGTGACGATAAACGACAATGCCCATGTGGGAGAGGCGGCGAGACTAATGGCGGACGCGCAGGTGAGGCGGCTTCCCGTGTGCCATGACGGCAGACTGGTCGGCATGCTGTCGCTTGCGGATCTTGCCAGAAACACCGACTGCGATACAGAGGCGGCGGAAGCGCTGAGCGAAATTTCAAAGAATATCAGAAGAATGTAGAAAGTGTGGTAAATACTACACATAACTTGCCTCCTATACGATATAATTAGCATCGTAAAAGCGGAATTCAAGAAAAATTAACTTGAGTTTTCCGCTGAAAGTGATATTATTTGGATGTTAAGAATACTATTAGGAGGTAATTATTATGGCAAAATGGGTATGTCCCGTATGTGGTTATGTTCATGAGGGTGACACTCCTCCCGAGAAGTGCCCCATCTGCAATGTCCCCGGTGAGAAGTTCACCATGCAGGCAGCGGAGAAGACTTGGGCTGCTGAGCACGTTGTCGGCGTAGGCAAGGTTTTCGGCGCTGATGTTCCCGCTGAGGTTCAGGAAGAGATCGTTGCAGGTCTGCGCGCAAACTTCGAGGGCGAGTGCTCCGAGGTCGGCATGTACCTGGCAATGGGCCGCGTAGCAGCCCGCGAGGGTTATCCCGAGATCGCACTGTACTGGGAGAAGGCAGCACTTGAGGAAGCAGAGCACGCCGCAAAGTTTGCAGAGCTGCTCGGCGAGGTCGTCACCGACTCCACCAAGAAGAATCTTGAGATGCGCGTTGACGCCGAGAACGGCGCAACCGCCGGCAAGTTTGAGCTTGCAAAGCTCGCAAAGAAGTACAATCTCGACGCTATCCACGACACCGTCCACGAGATGGCACGCGACGAGGCACGTCACGGCAAGGCATTCGAGGGTCTGCTGGCACGTTACTTCAAGTAAGATAAATTTGCGAGGTATATTATCATGAAATATGTATGCGTTTGCGGCTATGAGTACGACCCCGCAGTCGGCGATCCCGACAACGGCATTGCTCCTGGCACCCCTTGGGAAGAAGTTCCCGAAGATTGGACCTGCCCCCTCTGCGGCATAGGCAAGGACGGCTTCACCGCCGAATAATCAATATTGAAACGCTGACAGGGAGCCATAACCGGCTCCCTGTCTTGTATACAGCAAAATTACTTAAAATATACAAAAACATTGGGTAAAATGCTTGACCTCACGGTCTGACTATGGTATATTTATTCTTACCTGTCGGATGAGAGGTCTTTTTTCGTGCGCAAATTTTGCGGAGAAAATTTTCCCCGATTCCCATACAGGGAGGCAAATGTCCGCACCGTAACGCGGATAAATAATATAGGAGGTGCCGAAAAGTATGGCTGACAACAGAGTCAAGATCACACTGAGATGTGACGAGTGCAAGCAGAGGAACTACAATACCGTCAAGAACAAGAAGAATACTTCCGAAAAGCTTGAGAGAAGCAAGTATTGCCCCTTCTGCAGAAAGCACACCAAGCACGTTGAAACCAAGTAACTTTCTGAAAGGATGAGTGCAAAAATGGCTGAAGAAAAGAAAAAAGGCGCACCTGCCAAAAATACCACTAATGCCGTAAAGAAAGAAGAAAAAAAGCCTGGTTTCTTTAAGCGTATAGGTATATGGTTCCGTAAGATGCGCAGCGAGCTGAAGAAGGTCGTATGGCCTACGCCCAAGCAGCTTGCCACCAATACCGGCGTGGCGCTGGTCGTTATGGCTGTCGCCGCAGTCGTCCTCTGGGGCTTCGATGAGATCGCGGGCCTGGTCGTTAACGTAATCTTCGAGCTTGCAGGTTAAGGACTATGGCAGAAGACGCAAAATGGTATGTGATCCATACCTATTCCGGTTATGAAAATGCAGTTGCAGCCGCTATCATGAAGGCTGCTGAAAACCGCAGGATGCAGGATCTGATCCAGGAAGTCAACATCCCCATGGAAACGGTCACCGAGTTTACCGACGCCGGCGAAAAGACAGTCGAGCGCAAGGTGTTCCCGGGTTACGTTCTGTGCAAGATGGTGCTGACCGATGAAAGCTGGCATCTTATCCACAATGTCCGCGGTGCGACCGGCTTCGTCGGTGCGGGCGGCAAGGCTGTCCCCCTTACGGAGCAGGAAATTTACGATCTCGGCGTTGAGCGTCATGAGGTCGTCACGGGCTACCAGCTCGGCGATACCGTCAAGGTCGTTGACGGCCCGCTATCGGGCTTCCTCGGCGTTGTCGAGGAGCTTGAGCCAGATAAGGACAGAGTCCGTGTCGTGGTCTCGATGTTCGGCAGAGAGACCCCCGTCGATCTTGAGCTTGATCAGGTCGAGGAAATTAAAGAATAATAAGAAAGAGGTGCTGAATTATGGCACAGAAAATAGTTGGATATGTCAGATTCCAGGTTCCCGCAGGCAAGGCAACTCCGGCTCCCCCTGTAGGCCCTGCACTTGGTCAGTACGGCGTAAATATCGGCCAGTTCACCAAGGATTTTAACGAGCGCACAAAGGGCGATATGGGCATGATGATCCCTGTCGTCATCACCGTTTACTCCGACCGCAGCTTCACCTTTATCACCAAGACCCCTCCTGCGGCGCTGCTTATCAAGAAGGCATGCGGCATTGAGACCGCTTCCGGCGTTCCCCAGAGAGATAAGGTCGCAACCATCAGCAAGGAAGATCTCCGCAAGATCGCAGAGCAGAAAATGCCGGATCTCAATTGCACCGACATCGAGTCTGCAATGAGCATGATCGCAGGCACCTGCCGTTCCATGGGCGTCCTGGTAGGCGACTAAGGAAAGGCAAAGTGGGAGGATTTATTCCGACTCAACCACATTATTAGGAGGAAACGAAATTGTTTAGAGGTAAAAATTATAAAGAGAGCGCAAAGCTCATTGATAAGCAGGCCCTCTATGACCCTATGGAGGCATTCGGCCTGGTAATTAAGGCAAGCAAGGCAAAGTTTGACGAGACTGTTGAACTGCACGTTAAGCTCGGCGTTGACGGCCGTCACGCCGATCAGCAGGTTCGCGGCGCTATCGTTCTTCCCAACGGCACCGGCAAGACCGTGCGCGTCCTCGTTTTCTGCAAGGAAGAGCGCAAGGAAGAGGCTCTTGCAGCAGGCGCCGATTATGCAGGCGGCATGGAGCTTGTTGAGAAGATCCAGAAGGAAAACTGGTTTGAGTTCGATACCGTTATCGCCAGCCCCGACATGATGGGTACTGTCGGCCGCCTCGGTAAGGTTCTCGGCCCCAAGGGCCTGATGCCTTCTCCCAAGGCCGGCACCGTAACTCCCAATATCGCTCAGGCGGTAAAGGAATCCAAGGCCGGAAAGGTCGAGTACCGTCTTGATAAGACCAACATCATTCACTGCCCCATCGGCAAGGTGTCCTTCGGCGAAGAGAAGCTGTATGAGAACTACGCAGCTCTCATCGGCGCTATCATCAAGGCAAAGCCCGCAGCGGCAAAGGGCCAGTACATCAAGTCCTGCGTCACCGCTTCCACCATGGGCCCCGGCATAAAGATCAACGCTCAGAAGCAGCTTTAATAAATTAAGTTAAAATCAGCACTCTGTTTGTCTGTAAACAATGCAAACAGGGTGCTGTTTTATATTCACCTTTAACGAAGAAACGCAGTGATTTTTGTGCATAACGATGTTTGATAGACCCGCTTATTGACGAAACCGCCGTTGTAATTTAAAATAAGCTCAGCAAAGAAACAAGGAGGACGATTATGAAAGTACTTCTGATAAACGGAAGCCCCAATGAACACGGTTGCACCTACACCGCGCTGCGCGAGGTTGAGAAAGCGCTGGCGGCAGAGGGGATCGACACTGAAATTTTCCACATCGGGGTGGAGCCTCTTCCCGGCTGCACGGGCTGCAACGGCTGTGCCGGAAGCGGACGCTGCATTTTTGACGACAGGGTAAACGACGCGCTGGAGATTGCCGAAGGCTGCGATGCCTATGTTCTCGGCTCACCGGTACACTACGCGGGCATACCGGGTGACATGAAGAGCTTCCTTGATCGCTTCTTCTGGGCGGGTGAGAACGGAACGCACCGCCTGAAGCCGGGCGCGGCGGTTGTATCATGCCGTAGGGCGGGCTCAACCGCAACTCTCGACGGGCTGAATAAGTATATGACTATTTCCGAGATGCCAATAGTATCCTCCGGCTACTGGAACATGGTGCACGGCACAAATCCGAAAGAGGTCGAGCAGGATCTCGAGGGCATGCAGATGATGCGCACCTTAGGCCGCAATATGGCGTGGCTGCTGAAATCCATTGAGGCGGGACGGCGTGAGGGACTTGAAAAGCCCGAGACGGAACCGCGCGCCAGAACGAATTTTATAAGATAAATATATCAGATTAAAATGCAGGGTTAAAACCCTGCATTTTTTAATCAAAAATATTTCTCCGTATTTCCCCGCTGCAAACAACAATAATCAACAGCGCTTTGTGACATGCTTCGGAGAATTACATAAGTATAATATTTATTATCTTATGTAAACTTACGGGGTGATGATTATGAATGTAAAAGGTTCTATAGCGGCCTTCAGGACAGCGGTAAGGAAGAGCACGGCCGAGCGCGGCTCTCCGGAGGTCGTTGCGGGAGCATGGGCGGTTATACACTTTGTCAGCGGCTTTGTTCTGGCGTCGGCGAGGCTGCTCGGAGCGGCAGGGCCGTTCGGAATTGCCGCGGTCGCGGCGTCGGGCGCGGGGCTTAACGGAGTCTGCTGCCTTGCGGGTGCAGCTTTAGGCTACATAGCGAGCGGCGGCCTGTCTTGGGGTATACGCTATCTCGCGTCTGTGGTACTTGTGTACACCATAGAATTTGCGTTTCAGGATTCAAAGATATTTGGGAACCGGCTTTTCGCGCCGCTCACGGCGGGCGTGGTAACACTGATAACCGGTGTGCTTTCAAGCTTCACGGCAATACTGTCTGAGGCTCCGGCAGCGGCGGTGATATTTCTTGAAACGACTTTTGCTTTCGGCGGCTGCTGGTTTTTCCGCGAGGCGCTGTCGGAACGGGAGAATACGACCGAGGCCGAGGAGATACGTCATGCAAGCTCCATCCTCATAACGGTGGCGGCCTTTCTCATGGCGCTGTCCGGGCTGAAAATTTTTGACGCCGTTTCTGTTGGCAGGCTTTTGTCACTGCTTATGGTGATGACGTGCAGTCTGCGCTGCGGCATGCTGACAGGCTGCACCATAGGAACGGCTTTTGGGCTTGCAATGGACATGGTGCAGGGCGGTATGCCATTTTATACGATGTCTTACGCGTTCGCGGGGCTGCTTTCGGGACTGTTCAACCGCTACGGAAGGCTTGTGTTTCTTCTGTCGTTCATTTTGGCAAACGCCTCTGCGGTCGCATGCACATGGGGCTGGGAGCCGCAGATATATTCGCTGTTTGAAGTGTTTTGCGCCTCGGTCATTTTTATGCTGCTGCCGTCCGGATTTTTAAACCGCGCCGGTTCTGTACTACAGCCCGTGGTAAGCGGCAGCGGGGAATCGGGACTGCGGCGCTATGTCGCGCGCAGGGTGATGAGCCTCAGCTCTGCCTACAGCAGCCTTTATGAAATAGTACGGCGTAACGTTGAGGAGCCGTATAACGACGCAGACCCCGCCAAGGTATTCGACCGTGCTGCTGACACGGTGTGCATAAACTGCAAGGACAAAAACCGCTGCTGGAACAGGGACTATATTGAGACCCTGTCCGCGCTCAACGATGCAACGGAGGCAATGCTCGAGCGCGGAACCCTACAGCTTGAGGATATACCCCGCCGCTTTACCGAAAAATGCAGGCTGCCCGAGGCGTTCGTAACGGCGGTTAACGGCGAGCTTCGCGCATCGGCATACAGGCGGCAGTTCGCGGCGCAGCTCCGCGAGAGCCGTGATACGGCGTGGGGGCAATACTCGGACATGGCGGAGATACTCGACACCGTGTCGCGAGAGCTTGCCGGAACAAACGGCGCCGATCACCTTGCCGAGCGGCGGCTCATACGCTATCTGCTCACTATGGACATAGACGCTGACGCCGCCGTATACCGCGACGGGCGCGGCAGGCTGAGGGCGGTGATCGAGAGCGGAACGCTGACTAAACTCCTGAAAGAGCCCGATTACCTTGAGCGGCTGTCAACGGTTTTGGGAATGCGGCTGTGCAGGCCAAAATCGAACTCCGAGAGCAGCGGCAAGCTCACGCTCATGGAAGCAGAGCCGCTGGCTGTGTCGGTCGGCATTGCGGCAATGAAGAAAAAGGGAGAGAAGGTCAGCGGCGACAGGGGCACATATTTTAAGACCGATGCGGGAGTGCTGTGCGTTGTGCTGTCTGACGGTATGGGCTGCGGCCCGGAGGCCGCCAAGGAGAGCCAGGAGGTCATTGACATCCTGGAAAAATTCCTGAGAGCCGGGATAGACCCCGCCGTTGCGATGAAAACGCTCAATTCCGTCATGCTTCTAAAGTGCGGGGATAACTGGGGCTTTGCGACGGTCGATCTCATGTGCGTTGATCTGTTCACGGGCGAGACCTGCTTCTATAAGTACGGTGCTGCGCCAAGCTATGTTATGAGCGGAAAGAGCATACGCCGCATTGAGTGCGAAACTTTCGCACCGGGGCTTAGCGGCTCGGCGGGAGCCGCGCCGGATGTTGTGCGGATGCGCCTCAAGCCCGGCAGCACCGCTATAATCGCATCCGACGGAGTTGTCGGCGATACAGACGACACATGGATTCGGGATATATTGGCCAGCTCCGTTTCGGACATGAAAAAGCTTGCGAGGGACACTCTGCAGGGGGCAGAGAAGTCCTGCGGAAACTGCGATGATATGACTGTGCTGGCAGTGCGCGTTGAAGAGCGGGAATAAAACTATGCAAAAACGGTTAAACTATGCACAGGAGACAAAATATCGGGAGGCGGCGGACGTGGTAAAGGGAGTTGCAAAAAGAGTAATAGTGGTGAAATCGCCGGATCCGCGCGTGTTTGAGGAGGCGATCTTTATAGTCCGCGAGGATTATATGAAGACCGCCGGAGTAAGCCGCACCCAGCTTTTGAGCGAGGCAAGGCAGGCGGCAAGCTCGTATGTCGGCAGGCTAAAACCGCAAAAAGCGCCGAAAAGATATATGGGACTTGTAATAGCCCTCTCCTCTCTGTTCGGCAGCGGAATTGCCGCGGCTCTGTTGCTTCTGGTATTATAATTTAAATATTAAATGATAAAATAAAGATGTTGCAAAAACATCTTTATTTTTTTACCCATTTGTGTATAATAATTAGTTAGTTGAAACTAATACGAAAGCGGTGACAATATGACAGAGAAAGTATTTAAGATAAGCGGTATGCACTGCGCGGCCTGCTCTTCGAGCATAGAGCGCTTTATGAGCCGCCAGAGCGGAGTTGAGAATGTTTCAGTAAATCTGACTACGGAAAAGATGAATATCTCGTATGATGACAGCTGCCTTGATACTGATAAGATTTGCGAGCTCGTTGCGGGATTGAGCTTCGGAGCGGAGGAATATGTATCCGCCGACGCTATGGCGCGTGATGCGAGAAAAAAGGAGGAAGCGGAGAAAGCGGCCGAGCTTGAGAGTATGAAGCGCAGGGTCATACTCTGCATATGCTTTGCGCTGCCGCTGCTGTATGTCTCAATGGGCCATATGATAGGCCTGCCGCTGCCGAGGGTCATTGACCCTCACTATGCCCCTCTTGCGTTTGCGGTCGTTCAGCTTGTGCTGACGCTGCCGGTCGTGATAGGCGGCAGGAACTTTTATATTAACGGTTTCGGCAGCCTTGTCAAGGGCCATCCCAATATGGATACTCTTGTGGCTATCGGAACATTTTCAGCGCTTCTCTACGGAACTTATTCCCTCATAAGAATAGCTCTGGGTGATGTCAGCTTTGCCGGAAACCTGTTTTTTGAGAGTGCTGCCGTGGTAATAAGCCTTGTGCTTTTGGGCAAATACCTTGAGGCGCGCAGCAAGCACCACACCTCCGACGCTATAAGAGCGCTGACAGAGCTTGCGCCCGAAACCGCAACCGTAACGCGCCATGGCGAGACCGATCAGGTGCCGGTGTCGGAACTGCGCGAGGGCGATGTCATAACAGTTCGCCCCGGCGAGCGTTTCCCGTGCGACGGCGTGGTGACAAACGGTATTTCGAGCGCAGACCTGAGCATGCTGACAGGCGAAAGCCTTCCCGTCACACTTGAGGAGGGCGGCACCGTCACGGGAGGCAGCATAAACGGCGAGGGAGTTATCGTGTTTTCCGCGACCAAGGTCGGCGGCGATACGACCCTTGCTCAGATAATACGCATGGTCGAGGACGCTCAGGGCAAGAAAGCGCCAATTGCGAAGATAGCCGACAGGGTAGCAGGAGTTTTCGTGCCGGTGGTCATGGGAATAGCCCTGCTTGCAGCGATAATCTGGGCGATAGCGGGAAAGGACATTGAATTCGTGCTGAACGTGTTCGTGTCCGTGCTCGTGGTTGCGTGCCCATGCTCACTTGGCCTTGCAACGCCGACGGCCATCATGGTCGGAACGGGCAGAGGCGCGGAGCTTGGCGTTTTGTATAAAAGCGGCGAAGCGCTTCAGGCAATGGCCTTTGCCGATACTGCGGTTCTGGATAAAACCGGCACAGTTACCGAGGGCAAGCCGCGCCTGACGAGCGTGTACGCCGTAAGCAATACCGAGGATGAGCTTCTTGCAATGTGCGCGGCAGCCGAGTCCGGCTCCGAGCACCCGATAGCAAAGGCGATAACCGAGGCGGCAAAAGAGCGGGAGCTTTCAATTCCTCATGCCGATAACATAACGGCGATACCCGGCAGAGGCATCAAAGCACAGGTAGGTGGACAGCAACTTCTCATCGGAAACGCGACATTGATGGAGGAGAACAAAATCGAGATATCGGCTGCGGATAAAGCCGCCGAGCTTGAAAACTCCGGCTGCATGCTTATGTTTGCAGCCTGTGACGGTCGCTTTGCCGGACTTTTTGGCGCTGTTGATACAATAAAGCCGGATAGCCCCAACGCTATCTCAGATTTGCATAATAACGGAATAACAACAATTATGTTAACCGGAGATAATGAAAATGCCGCAAATGCTATAGCAAAAACGGCCGGGATAGACAACGTCATTGCCGGGGTGCTCCCCGAGGGCAAGGCAGGGGAGATAGAAAAGCTCAAGGCAGAAGGGCGAAAGGTCTGCATGGTCGGCGACGGCATAAACGACGCGCCCGCGCTGGCATCCGCCGATATCGGCGCTGCGATAGGCAACGGAACCGACGTCGCGATAGAATCGGCCGATGTTGTTCTCATGGGCTCGGAGCTTAGCGCACTCGTGACGGCACTGCGGCTGAGCAAAGCGGTAATGCGGAATATAAAGCAGAATCTTTTCTGGGCGTTTTTCTATAACTGCATCGGCATACCATTCGCAGCCGGTTTGTTCTACGCCTTCGGCGGCCCGCTGCTTAGCCCGATGTTCGCGGGCGCTGCAATGGCACTTAGCTCGATCTCGGTAGTATCCAACGCGCTCAGACTGAAAAAATTTAAATAAAGAAACTGCGGGACTAATGAACAGCACCCCATTCGTTAGACAAGTACGGTATACTATCTAACGAATGGGGTGCTGTTCAAATTCTATTCACAAAACAACATTTGTCAATGGTGATTTCCCCAAAAGGTGCCCACTCCCAACAGCCGCTGGAGGTTATCTCCTATTCAACCCAATACACTCTGCCGTCCTTGCGTTTTGCTGCGTCGGGCAAGTCTCCCTCAAAATATCCGACAGCGCAATGACCTATGCCTTCCCATTCACCGGAAACGCCTATATCGGAAAGCAGCTTTTTCCATTCGTCCTGCTCAAATTCTTCTTTTGCACGATGGATCCATATACTGCCGAGTCCGAGAGAGTGGGCAGCAAGCATCATGTTCCCCATAACAAGGCTGCCATCATAGACACGATTCCTCCAGTTCTTATCTGCAAGCACTATCAAAATCACAGGTGCGCCATAGAATGGGTCGAAGCCTTCCTGCCAACCCCCGATTTTCCTGTTAGCCTCTGCGAGCCTGTCACGAAGCGCCTTATTGGTTACGGCAACTGTAATGACAGCCTGCTTTCCCATTCCGTTTGCGGCGTAAAGTCCGGCGTCGACAATTTGCTCAATATCCATTTTAGGGGGCATATCGGGTTTAAATTTGCGAATGCTTCTGCGCTCTTTCATCGCTTTGATTATTTCATTCATCCTTCAGTCCTCCACGTCTATGCGTTCAATTTTGAAAATAACAGGTCTTGTTCCGTCCGAACAGCAGGCTATCATTGTGTTTTCTTCCTTCATCCAGCCTTTCATAATGGAGCCACCCTGCAGACCTGTGTAAATATATCGGGCTATTGCGTCCCAGGCTTCCGAGCAATGCGGCATTTTCGGGCCGCCTGCAACAGTATTGGGATTGGTACTGGTCTTTACAAGCGTATTCAATCCGCCATGCCAAAAATGGTCTGTGTCCTCGTCACGCTCGAAAAGAAATTCATCTCCAATATTATAGCATGGACAGGCACCGGAAGCAGGATCGGCACAGTATTGCTGTTGCAGTTCGGGGTATAGCTTCTTATCGATTACAGTCACCTTTACCTTATGCTTAATAATAATCACCTCTACAAAATCAGGGTTTTCCAATTTATTCTCGATAAAAGTATACTACCACTGCATATAGCTTTCAACCCTTCTTTTGGCCTTTAGGGGAATCTGATATATACTGTGAGAAGAAATATAATGGGCAACTGCAAGTTCCTCTTGACATGAATGCTACTTTGCAAAACAAGATAGGGGGTGGTTATTTGATACCGTCGCAGATGCTCAAGGGAACGCTCGAGGGCTGTGTACTTGCTATAATCGGCCGTAGCGAGACATATGGATATGAGATCGCGGATAAGCTCGGTGGCTACGGCTTCGGCATGATCGCGGAGGGAACGATATATCCGCTGCTGCTGAGGCTTGAAAAAAACGGCCTTGTGCACACGGAATACAGGGCATCGGAGCTTGGCCCAAAGCGTAAGTACTATTCGCTCAGCGACGCAGGCAGGGCGGAGCTGCGCCGCTTTGTGGAAAGCTACAGGGAGCTGGAGAGTGCAGTCAACAGATTGTTTAAGGAGGAAATGAATAATGAGTAAGCGTACAAAGCTGCTGAACAGGGAAAACAGCGAGGCTGAGAAGAACTTGAGCGAGGAGAGCAGCACTATTCAGACCGATATAGTGGTTTACATAAGAAATGCAAATATAAGTGAATACAATAAGGAAATAGTTCGCCGCGACATTATCCAAATGCTGCTTGACGGAGAAAAACGCGGGCAGTCGCCGTCGGATGTGATAGGGGATGACTATAAGGCTTTTTGCGACGCCGTTATAAGCGAAATGCCGCAGCTTAGCGCAAAAGAGCGCATTTTAACGTCGATTAGGGATGTTTTACCGGCAATTTGCGCGCTATTTGGAATATGGATAGTCTTTTCGCTTATCAGCAGTTTGATAAACGGCGAGGACTGGACGCATATTCCGCTGACTGTATTTGAACTGATAGCCGGTGCGGTAATAGTGATAGTTGCACAGCTTATAGTGGTTTACATAACTAAGTATTCGTTTGAAAACAAGAACACGCGCCTTGTTGTTATTTTGGCGGTAATTCTGCTGCTGACAGTCGCGGCGTATTTGCTCATCCCTAATGTTGTCATCATGTCCCCGCATATCGCAGTGTCAGCCGCCTTTGTCATGTTAGTTTACATAATATTTAAAGTGATAGATAACGCGCTTGATTAAAAGCTACTAAAAAATAAGAACCGATATAGCTGTTTTCGGCTATACCGGTTTCTTTTTATGCATAATTAAGTTTACATAATGTTAATTCATCGTATCGCTGTTTTGATGAAACATACGCTCTACCGCAGCGCTCAGCGCTTTGTGATCCGGCGCCGAAAGCTCAGGATCGGCCGCTAAAAGCTCCTGCGCAGCTTCCTGCGCTGCCTGCAAAACATTCATATCCGAGCACAGATCGGCAACGTGCATTGCAGGCAGACCATGCTGGCGCGAGCCGAAAAAGTCACCGGGGCCGCGAAGCCGCAGATCCTCCTCGGAGATCTTAAAACCGTCGTTGGTTTTCGTCATGATTTTCAGCCGCGCCTCGGAATCGGGATTGTCACTGTCGGACACAAGCACGCAGTAGCTCTTGTGCTTGCCGCGCCCCACTCTGCCGCGAAGCTGGTGGAGCTGGCTCAGGCCGAAGCGATCCGCGTTTTCGATTATCATAAGCGCCGCATTGGGCACATCGACGCCGACTTCAATTACCGTCGTGGACACGAGGATATCTATATCGCCATCCACAAAGGTTGACATAATATTATTCTTGTCCTTGGCCTTCATGCCGCCGTGGATGCAGGCGACCTTCAGGTCGGGGAAATATCGCTGAAGCTGCGCGGCATGCTCCTCGGCGGACTTTACGTTTGCCGGAAGCTCCTCGTTTTCTTCGATCATCGGGCATACGACAAACACCTGCCGCCCCTCGCCGACAAGCTTGCGGATAAAGCCGTTTAAACGCACGCGATAGCTTTCGTCAACGGAAAAGGTATCGACCTTCTGGCGGCCGGGCGGGAGTGTGTCAATGACGGATATATCCAGATCGCCGTAGATTATGAGCGCCAGCGTTCGCGGGATAGGCGTTGCGGACATGACAAGAACGTGCGGCTTTTCGCCCTTGGCAATGAGCGATGCGCGCTGGTTTACGCCGAAGCGGTGCTGCTCGTCGGTAACGACAAGGCCGAGGCGGCAGTATTCAACATCATCGGAAAACAGGGCGTGAGTGCCGATTATAAGGTCGATATCGCCGTTTTTGAGCTTCTCTTTGACCTCGCGCTTCTGCTTTGCGGTCATAGCACCCGTGAGTATGCCGAGTCTCATGCCAAAGGGGGAGAGAAAACCGCTGAGCGTCTCAAAATGCTGCCGCGCAAGTATCTCGGTCGGCGCCATGAACGCGCTTGAATAGCCGCTTTTCCACACATACCAGATGAGCGCCGCCGCAACGAGCGTCTTGCCGCTGCCGACATCACCCTGAACGAGCCTGTTCATGGCACTGCCCGACTGAATATCTTCAGCCGCCTCCCTTATTGCGCGAAGCTGCGCCTGCGTCGGAGTAAAGGGCAGGGTGGCGAAAAACTCCTGAAGCTCCGCGGGCTTAATTTTGATTCCCTCGGCCTTACTGTGCTTGCCCTTCATTTTGCCGAGTGCGCAGGCAAGGAGGAAAAGCTCCTCGAATATGAGCCGCCTGCGCGCAAGCTCAAGCGCCTCGAAATCGGCAGGGAAGTGGATGTTTTCGTATGCGTAGCCCGTTTGCGCAAGCTTATATTTCTGCCTGATATTCTCCGGCAAAACCTCGGGCAGCTCATCACCGCAGGCGTCAAGAGCCTGCCGGACTGCGTTCATCATGAGCTTTTGCGAAAGCCCCGTTGTGAGCCTGTAAATCGGGACTATCCTGCCGGTAACTCCGGCGGGAGCGTCCTCCGGCTCAATGACGGGGTTTGCCATTGTGCGCTTTGAACCGGCAAAAATGATTTTTCCGTATAAATTATAGCTGCCGCCGCGATGCACCGCGTCCTTCATATACGGCTGGTTGAAATATGTTATGTCAACCGATGCGCTCTCGTCAACGGCGCGGAACTTCACAAGCTCCATGCCTCTGCGTATACGCATAAGGCGCGGAGTATCGGCGACGATGACCTTCAGGCAGGCGGTTTCGCCGTCGCAGGTCAGCGCGATGGGCTTGAAGCCGCTGCGATCCTCGTATTTCCTTGGAAAATAGGAAACAAGGTCATGGGTGGTAAAGACGCCGAGCTTATTAAAAAGCAGCGCCTTTTTCTCGCCTATGCCCTTGCAGTATCTGATATCAGTATCCAAATATGTCATATTATATAAGCTTAAATCTCCATAACGCCTCACGGTCGGCTTCGTCCGCATAGGCAATACCGACACGCTTGCCTAATGTTATGTTAACCTGAGCGCCGTCGTCCTCAAGCCGCAGTCCATCGCAGGATAAAATATCCGAGCCGTTGAAGCTGCGGTCGATATGAAGCGCTTTCGTAAGCTTGCCGGGACCTTCAAAGCCCTCGCAGCAGCGGATAAGCACTGCCTGAGGGTCGCCCTCGGCGCCGGAAACTATGTTCATGAGATTGTGCATGCCGTAGCAGAGATATACATAGATCGTGCCGCCGTCGCACCAAAGAATACTGCTGCGGCCGGTTTTGCCCTTATGCGCGTGGCAGGCGGTATCCTGGGTGCCGCAGTATGCCTCCGTCTCGCTTATGCGCAGCCGAATCTCGCTGCCGTCGGGCAGCGTGCGTACAAGTATTTTACCCAAAAGCGCGGGCGCAAGAGTCAGGGCGTCCTGACGGAAAAATTCTCTGTCCAACATATTACTCCACCATGCTGACGGTGTAATCGGTCTTATTTGTGAGCGTGAACACCTCTATAAGCCCACTGGTGCAGACAACGCGATTGTCATCCGTGACCATTATCATGTCAAAGCCGCCGTTATCGCGCCAGTATTTCAGAGCGGCGTCCTCGCCGAGAATGAACATTGCGGTGGACAGGCAGTCGGCTAAAGTTCCGTCCTCACATATGATGGTGACGGAAACAAGGCCGCTTTCGGCGGGCTTGCCCGTTGAGGGGTCGATCAGGTGGTGATACTTAACGCCGTCGCTGCCGATGAAATAACGCTGATAGTTGCCGCTTGTGACGACGGCGGTCTCGCCCACGCTGAGAGTGCCGAGGTAGGAGCCGGTGTCTTTCGGATCCTCAACGGCTACGGTCCAATTTGAACCGTCGGGCTTTTGACCGAGCGTCTGGACATTGCCGCCGAGAGAGACTATGCCGCTCTCAACTCCGGCCTTGCGCATGGCGTTGATGGCGCATTTCGAGGCACAGCCCTTTGCGACCGCTCCGAAGCTTATCTGCGTTCCGGCGGGCATACGCACAGAGTAGTTGTTCTCACCCTCAAAGTCAGTGATCTCCGTCTCGGAAAATTTGAGATTTTTCCGAAGCTCGCTCAGCTCGTCGCTGTCCGGAATCCGGCCTGTCTCCTGGCTGAATTCACCCCAAGCCTCGTAAATGGGGTAGACGGAAAGGTCGAGCGCACCGCCCGAGAGCTTGCATACGCTCAGCGCAGTGGAGAGCATCTCCGCCACCTGCGGCGTGACGACAACATCCGAGCCGTTTGCGCTGTTGAGCATAGCTGTGTAGCTGTCGTCGGAGTCGGGATCGAGTATGGTGTCGAGCGAGTTTATGATACCGGCAGCGCCGTCAAGCCCCGCGTCGGCGTTTTTGCCGTAAGCGGTCAGGGTCATGACGGTATCCATCGCGAATATCTGCTTTTGCTTCATCTCATCATTTGAGCAGGCGCACAGCGGCAGAGCCATTGCGGCACATAGGATAAGGGCTATAAGCTTGGTGCCAAATCTATTATGCTTCATATATTTAACCTCTCGGCATGATAGTTAATCAATGTTATATTTAAGTATAGCATATAAAGCGACAAAATGGAACCTCTAAATACTATAACTATTTGTAAAATGATTGTTACAACACAATATATAGTTGTTCGGCAAAATCTCCTTGCATTCATAGAATATTTACAGCAAATTTAGAAATTGGAAAGTATAGTATGTTGACATAATTCCTCCTTTATGTTACAATTTGATTACGTTTTGACATATTAAACATAAATTACGGAGAATTTGACATGAAAAAACGAGTGATAAGTATAGTGCTTGCAATATTGCTGAGCCTGTCGCTGTTTGCTATCCCAGCCGCCGCGGCGGGAGTCAGCGGCGCAAGGACAACGGCGGCGCTTAATATGCGCAGCGGCGCGGGCACGGATAAGTCTATAGTCATGACGATGCCCAAGGGCGCGGAGGTCATTGTTCAATCCACCTCGAACGGCTGGAGTAAGATCGTATACAACAATACCGTCGGCTATGCTTCCGCCCAGTACCTCAGCCCCGCCGATAAGGTCAGCGGCTCCTTCGGAACGGGCACGATAAGCGGAAGCAACGTCCGCATGAGAAGCGGAGCTGGAACATCCAATTCCATTGTCGGCACCTATGACAAGGGCACGCAGATGAAAATAACGGGCGCGCAAGGCAATTGGTACGCCGTGTCCTACAGTGGCAAGACCGGCTATGTCAGCGCGGATTATATGACGATCTCCGCCTCTGCGCAGGGCGGCAGTGAACCCTCAAAGCCCACAGAGACCGCTCCCACGACAGGCGGCTATAAGGGCGCGATAATCGGCACCAGCGTCCGCATGAGAAGCCAGCCGAACACGAACAGCAGCACTCTCGGCTACTATTCAAACGGCGTTGTCATGACCGTTTACGGCTCGGTTGACGGCTGGTACAAGGCCGGCTACAACGGCAAGGTCGGCTATGTTTCCGCAAGCTATATACGCGTAAGCCCCGATAATGTATACAGCAGCGCAAAAAGCGGCAGCGTCAGTGGAAACGCCGTCCGAATGAGGATGGGACCCTCGACCGATTTCGCTATTGTCGGAAGCTATAACAAGGGAACCGAGGCCAAGATAAGCGGCGAATACGACGGCTGGTACGAGGTTAGCATAAACGGCAAGTACGGGTACATAAAAAAGGACTATGTGAAGATAGGCTCGTCCGTTGCGTCCCCCGAAACGCCCATGGACAAGATCGGTACGATAAGCGGAAACGGCGTCCGTATGAGAAGCGGCCCGGGCACGAGCTACTCCGTCGTTGGCTATTACAACAAGGGCATACAGGTAAACGTTACGGGTCAGACCGGCAACTGGTATGCCGTCACATATAAGGGACTCAAGGGCTATATCAGCGCCGACTATGTAAAGATTGGCACAAGCAACGCTCTGGCAGACCAGATCGTCGCCACGGCCAAGGAATACCTCGGCACTCCATACGTCTGGGGCGGTACATCACCCAAGGGCTTTGACTGCTCGGGCTTTGTGTACTATGTCTATCAGCAGTATGGCTATCAGCTCCAGCGCAGAGCGAGCCTCCAGTACGCCAACAACGGTGTGTCCGTGTCAAAGAGCCAGCTCCAGCCGGGCGACCTCGTGTTCTTCTCCGACAGCGTTGATCCCATCGGCCATGTCGGTATGTATATAGGCGACGGGTATTTTATCCACGCCTCCTCCGGCAAGGGCTGCGTATGCATAACAGCGCTTGAAGGCTCCAGCTACTACATAAACCACTACACCGGAGCAAAGAGAATCATATAGCTAATAGAATTGAAAGCTTACCGTCTGTGCAGTGCAGACGGTAAGCTTTTTAGATATGCTATATTTATCATACTGTTATCTTACAAGCTCTGCCAGCGAGGGGCCGGCGGTGTTCCCGAAAAGCCTTATGGCGGCAAGCGCCTCCTGCAAGGTGTTGCCGTTACTGCCGACCTCTAAGATCATGGAGCCGTGGGTAAGATGCTGATTATACCTATACGATACGAGCTGCACCGGGCGCATAAGACTTGGGTATTTGCTGTACACTGCGTTTTGCAGGTAAAGTGCCAGACGCAGATTCTGCTGCCAGTCGGGGTGCTCAAGGCCGCTTGCGTCGCTTCCGACGAGTATCATGATCTGGGAGGCGCAGACGCCGTCCTCATCGGCCTGCGTCTTGTAGGTTATCTCGTCCGAGCAAAGCGCGTCTCTGTGCAGGTCGATGACTATCTGTATGCTGGGATTTTCGGCAAGGTACTTTTCAATGGCCTCGCAGCTTCTATTATATGAACCGGTGTAGCTGGGATAATCGTACACTCCCGTATCGTGGATAACATTCAGACCGTAGCTCTGGAATATCTCCGTAAGCTCGTTGCCTATTCTTATTACATTATAATTAGTATCAAGAGTGCGGTTCGTGCCCAGATCTTCATATTTGTCAAGTCCGGCGGGGGAGTATGCCTCGCTGGAGTGAGTGTGGATTATGAGTATCTGCGGCACTCCGGCCTCAAGGGTGATAGGGCAGCCCTGGCTTAAAAGCTCCTCGGCGTTCACGGTATAGTCGGAGGAGTTTTTTATTACAAGCCCGCCGGATATCGTGGTAGGCACTATCGTCGGCCTGACCGGGGGCTCTGTCTCGGCTGGCGTGTGGGAGTCAAGCGGCGTGTCCGTAGGGTAGGTCTGATCTGTCTCGGGGCTTTTAAGCGACATAGTGTTTACGAAAACACTGCGGCTGTCGCTGCCGAGATACAGCGTGAATAGATACAGGCACAGTGCAGCAAGCACCCCTAATGTTATCAGCTTGAGCTTCTTCAACTTGTCCTCGCCTCCGTTCAGATAAGTATATTTCCGAAAAATCAAAAATATTTCTGTACTTATGTCGGAAGCTATGGTAGCTTATATATGTTATACAGTCTTGTCCGATACCCGGAAGAGAAGAATTATGTAAACCTAAGAATATTCAGAAATGAGGTAAAAAAATGCATATCACATATAGACCAAAGGGTGTTTGCTCCCGACTTATGGAGATAGATGTCGAAGACGGGCGCATTGAAAAAGTGGAGGTCACAGGCGGATGCAGCGGCAATTTGAAAGGTATTTCAAGACTTCTGGTGGGGATGACCGTACAGGATGCCATTGAAAAAATGGAGGGTATACGCTGCGGCCTGAAGCCCACATCCTGCCCGGATCAGCTTGCGAAGGCACTCAAAAACTGCATATAAAAACGGCGAATTGGTTTACATAACATTATTTCATAACAAAAATGATTTACATAATGTTATACACATGATTATTATTTGTAATATTTTTTACAGTTTTTTTGCAAAATGACGTCGAATTTAAACTTTTGTGCAACTTGCTGAAGCCACAAAATGCTGTGTTGAGAGCCTGAAATAACTCAAAATCTTGCGGTTTGAAGCAAATATATAGCAATATTGCATAAATCGACACGAGTTTGTTTGTGTAATATTGCTATTTACCGGCTCATAAATGCTCCGCTATAATTAATATGCCTGATAGTAATAGGGCAAACGTTCGGTGTTTTGCCGAATGAATTATTTTTACAGGAGCGTTATATGAGTAGAATCAAAAAGTGCAGTATCACACTCGTATTCGTTATCTGTTTGCTGTGTGTGTTCCTCTGCTGCTCTGCATTTGCGGAGGAAACTGACAACGGCGTCGGCTATGTTGAGACTCCCGTGTACGTTGACGGCCTTCTCTCATGCCGCGGCTATGTAGTGGGGGACAATACCTATGTCTCCTTGGAAGCCATAAGCGCCGTTTTGGGGTACGATATCGATACCCACTATGACAATGAGATAAATACACTGACCGTCCGGCTCGGCGGTATTGTCATCGAAGCTTGCAGCTCAGATCAGTATATGAGTGCAAACGGAAGATATCTTTACCTGCCCGACGGTTATATGGAGGTCGAAGGCTCGTTCATTATTCCCATGGAGGCTGTGACGAAGATATTCACGCTCGGCTCATCATGGAATGAGGAACTCGGAGCATACGATTTAAGCACGGCAAACGAGAGGCTCTTACAGAGCGGAGACGAATACTATAACGAAGACGACATCTATTGGATGAGCAGGATCATAACTTGGGAATCCGGCAATCAGCCCGTTGCGGGTCAGATTGGAGTGGGAAATGTAATTCTCAACCGCATTGCCAGCAGCCGCTTTGCCGATACGCTCAAGGAAGTTATTTTCCAGCCGGGGCAGTTCGCCCCCGCCGCTAACGGTGTAGTCTACGGCGAGCCGTATGATATAAGCGTTGTCTGCGCAAAGCTTGTGTACGAGGGTTATAATACCGTAGGCGACGCGCTGTTTTTCCAGGTGGGAAGATATTGGGGCAGCGGTATGGGCAGCTCTACGACATGGCTCATGAGCATAGGCGACCACAACTTCTTTGCCTGATTGTAAATCTCAAAAGAATATGTTAAAATGAGCTGAGTAATCAGCTCATTTTTCTATATGTAAGTCGGAGGAAATATGGAAGAGATAGTAAGCCGCGGCTTTGCGCAGCTCGGCATTGCGCCGGATGAGCGCGCAGCCGAGCGGTATAGGATATATTACGAATACCTTGAGGAGCGCAACCGCGTTATGAACCTGACGGCCATAAGCGGGGCGGAGGACGTGGCGAGACTGCATTTTCTGGACTGTGCCGCTCTGCTTGGGCTGCACGATTTCAAGGGTAAGAAGGTCATAGATGTCGGCACGGGAGCGGGCTTTCCCGGACTGCCGCTGAAGATCGCCGAGCCGAGTATCGAGCTTACCATGCTCGACAGTCTCAATAAGCGGGTGGATTTTCTCCGCGAGACCTGCGAGAAGCTCGGATTTGAGGATACACAATGTATCCACGCGAGGGCGGAGGAAGCGCCGGCTGAGCTTCGCGGCGCGTATGACGCCGCCGTCTCAAGGGCAGTCGCGCGGCTGAACACCCTCTGCGAGCTGTGCCTGCCGTTTTTGAAGGTAGGCGGCGTGTTTATAGCGATGAAAGGGCCTGATTGCGCACAGGAGGTATCCGAGGCGCAGAGCGCGATGCGTATCTTGGGGGCAGAGCTTCGGGATATCGCGATATACACCGTGCCCGGCACGGATATAAGCCATGCGGCTGTGATAATAGACAAGGTCAAGCCCACGCACCCGATGTATCCGCGCAAATGGGCTCAGATCAAAAAGAAACCGCTGTAATGACATAAAAAATTCCCGACAATGAGTCGGGAATTTTTACTTTCTATTGTTCCTTAGCCGAATATACCTTTGAAGAAATCAATGACCTTGTTGACAAACTCCGTAACGGTATCAGCAACGTTGGAGAGGAACTGCTTTATCTCGCCGTGCTTTTTGACGATGTCCTGGAGGTACTGCTGCACTTCCTCGACCTTCTGCTTGAGCGCGTCGATATCGAGCTTTTCCATGGAGCGGCACAGCGTGATGAGCTGGTCGATCTGACTGTCGGAGAGGGTTACGTCGTATTCATCGGCGATGTCCTTGATCTGCTCGCGCAGCTCGTCGTCTGTCATGTCCTTGGTCTCGTCGAGCATGAGCTTGAGCTCGTTGACTATCGCGGTGGAGTCTGCGCTGCCGATCTCGTCGGCGAGCTCTGCCGTTATGGCAAGCTCCTGAGTGCCGACAAGCTTTGCGTCCTCATCGAGCTTTTTGCCGGTGATATCCTCATAGGCTTTGTATATGCCTGTGAGCGCCGCAGTGCCGGATACGTTAAAGGGAGCGGCTATACTGACGTTTGCGTCTGTGATGCCGGCGGTTACCATGGCGTTCATATACATGTCGGGGGTACACCAGGAGATGTTCTTGACCGAGACATCAAGACCCTCGCCCTCGTCAAGCGCTTCGATGTAGATGCAGGAGATGGACTTTGAGCCGATGAGACTGTTGTCAACGATGCCCTCAAGATATTCGCGCTCGTCGGCGTTTGTAACGGTCAGCTCCTTTACGTCGTTGCGCTCTATACCGAAAACGCTGTAAACGTAAGCAATCTCCTCCTCGTCCAGATCTGCGCCGATTACGACGCGGCTGTCCTCGATGCTGTCGGCAAAGCAGAAGCAGCTTCCAAGCATCAGGACTGCAAGTATAAGAGAAATAGTCTTTTTCATTATCAGATGTCCTTTCCGGAATGTAATAATATAATTGTAGTATATGCAGATGCCTTTTGTGTTAACGAACTATTAAATGTATCCGTTATAATAGTTTGAAAAATAACAGGGTTATCCTATTGACATTATATAATTAGTATGCTAATCTTAGCACGTTAAATCCGCAGAAACCTCAAGAATCGCAAGAGACTGGAGGCGGAGGATGCTCTGGAGAATCCCGAAAGGGTGCCGAAGGTGTAAGGTGAAAGCCGAATCTCTCAGGCAAAAGGACAGAGAAAGCATAAATTTTAATGTGTTTTCTATACGTCTCCGGAGCTGCTGATTTTTCAGCAGTTTTTTTATTTGGAGGAAAGAAAAATGGAAGCAAAATTGTACGAGATCGTGTGTCAGATAAACACTTATCTGTCAAACTACATGCTCTTGTTCCTGCTGCTCGGCTGCGGACTTTGGTTCTCGATAAAGACCAGATTCGTTCAGGTTCGCTGCTTTGGCGAGGCATGGCGCAGCGTGTTTGGTAACATCAGCCTCAAGGGCGGCAAGCAGAAGGGCGGCATGAGCTCATTCCAGGCGCTGACGACCGCTATCGCGGCTCAGGTCGGCACCGGTAACATCGTCGGCGCATGCGGCGCTATCCTCATCGGCGGCCCCGGCGCTATCTTCTGGATGTGGATCATCGCCTTCTTCGGCATGGCAACGATCTACGCCGAGGCAGTGCTCGCGCAGAAGACCCGCGTTGTCAATGCCGACGGCAGCATCTCCGGCGGCCCTGTCTACTACATCAAGACCGCGT
>OLNX01001112.1_pt1 | contig 23869 bp, 15 predicted proteins | sample 1672611 | NCBI WGS metagenome assembly OLNX01 (sample SAMEA3136705, study PRJEB25190) | human gut metagenome | reverse complement strand
GGGGCGGCGCTGGCGGTAGCCGGGCTGGCCGCCGAGGGCGTAACCACGGTGCAGGGCATCGGCCACATCCAGCGGGGCTACGCGGATCTGACCGGGGACCTGCGGGCGCTGGGCGCCCGGATCACAGAGCAATAGACGAGACAGTAGAAACAGCGGAGGAGCACGGACCATGGCAAGGCGCAGACGGTACAACCATAAGCGGCGGAGAGGAAGCCTGAGCTTCCTCTACAAGCTGCTGGCTTTTGTGCTGATCTGCACCGCCATCTCTCTGGCTCTGACGCTGTTTTTCCGTATACGCAGCATCGAGGTCAGCGGCAACGACCGCTATACCCGGCAGGAGATCATCGACGCAGCGGGCGTCAGCGAGGGGGACAATATGTTCCTGATGAACAAGTACAGCGCGGCGGAGCGCATCCGCAAGGCGCTGCCGTATATCGAGACGGTGCAGTTCCGGCGGTCGCTGCCGGACGGGCTTTCCATCATCGTGACGGAGTGCGCGGACCCGGCGGCCATCGTGCAGGATGGGAAAGCGTACCTGCTGTGCGACACGGGGAACATCGTGGACGAGGTGACGGCGGCTGCCGCGAAGCAGCGGACGCAGGTAAAGGGCCTGACGCTGACAGACCCGGCGGTGGGTCAGCCGGCAAAGGCGGCGGAGGGACAGGAGCTGACACTGGAGCAGCTGCTGACGCTCATGCAGGCGCTGGACCAGCGCGGCATGACGGCGGACGTATCGCTGCTGGACATGAGCGACCCGGCACAGCTGACGCTGCGGTATCTGGAACGGTTCGACGTACAGCTTCCCCGGGAGGCCGACTACGGCTACAAGCTGGATTATCTGATGGCCGTGGTAGAGAAGCTGGAGGTCAACGAGAAGGGCGTTATCAATATGATGCAGGAGGGGAAGGCACGGTTCATTCCGGAGTGATGCCGCGCGTACCGCACCGCATCGGGGGCGCTACGCAGGTGCTTCATGCTCCCGGCACAAAACTTTTTCGGTAAATTAAGTGCTTACACTTGACGCTTGCGCCAATTCGTAATACAATACAAGATATAGCATTTACCAGGAGATAATCCGTCATTTTCATACAAATTATGGCAGGAGGAGCAGACATGGCTTTTGGATTGGAAACCGGCCCGGAGAACGTTGTCAGCATCAAGGTCGTGGGCGTAGGCGGCGGCGGAAACAACGTGGTCAACCGCATGGTACGCAGCGGCGCGCAGGGCGTGGATTTTGTGGCCGTGAATACGGACAAGCAGGCGCTGAATGCCTCCAGCGCTACCTATAAAATTCAGATCGGCGAGAAGCTGACCGGCGGTAAGGGTGCGGGTTCCAACCCGGATGTGGGCCGCAAGGCCGCGGAGGAGAGCCGCAACCAGATGGCCAAGGCGCTGGAAAACACCGACATGGTGTTCATCACCGCCGGCATGGGCGGCGGCACCGGCACCGGCGCGGCACCCGTGGTGGCTGAGATCGCCCGGGAGGCAGGCATTCTGACCGTGGGCGTGGTGACCAAGCCCTTCGGCTTCGAGGGACGCCGCCGCATGACCCAGGCGGAACAGGGCATTGAGGAGCTGCGGAGCAAGGTGGACTCGCTGGTCATCATTCCCAACGAGCGTCTGAAATACGCCACCGACCAGAAGATCACCTTTGCCAACGCCTTTGAGATCGCGGACGACGTGCTGCGCCAGGCGGTGCAGTCCATCTCTGACCTGATCCGCGACACCGGGTTCATCAACCTGGACTTCGCGGACGTGACCGCCATTATGAAGGACGCAGGTCTGGCCCACATGGGCGTGGGCCGCGCGGCCGGCAAGGGCAAGGCCGAGGAGGCCGCCAAGATGGCCATTTCCTCCCCCCTGCTGGAAACCTCTATCAACGGTGCACGGGGCGTGCTGATCAACGTCACCGGCTCCATGGACATCGGCCTGGAGGAGGTCGAGCAGGCCGCCACACTGGTGCAGCAGGCGGTGCATCCCGACGCGCTGACCATCTTCGGCGCCGCCTTCGACGAGACGCTGGACGATGAGATCCGCGTGACCGTCATCGCCACGGGCTTTGACGAGGCGCAGCAGGCGGCCAACGCCGCCGCCGCGACCCAGCCGGCGCAGGCCGCCGCCAACGGCGAACCCCAGCCGCTGGACGAGGTGAAGGGCGAGCAGGGACAGGATGAGATGGACAAGTCCTTCGACGAGATCCTGCGGATATTCAATAAGGATAAGTTCTGAGAAACAGGCCCCCCGGCTTCGCCGGAGGGCCTGTCTATATAGAGCAAATAGCCTCCCCCACAGGGGAGGCTTTTGTATCACCATTGTGCAAGGTCAACGGGAACGACGACCTCTTTATCCATGCCGGAGAAGAGCAGGTAAGTCTCCTCCGTAAGCTCCTCCATCGGCGACAGGTCATACGTGCATATGAACACATCGTCATCGGTGTCTGAAATGACAACATCCTCGGGATAGCACCAGTTTTCAAAGCCGTCATCGTCCACCCAGATAAGGTTGGGGAAGGTCTGGTAGTCCCCCTCCTCCACCACATAGGCCAGCAGGGACAGGTTCTCGTGGTCCAGCTCGGTATAGGCCACCACAAAGGCACCGCCCTCCAAGGTGAAGCATGCGCCCATCTCCGCATACTCCCGCACCGCGGACTCGATCTCCTCGGCGGGTGCTACCTGCCCCCAACCGTAGTCGGGCATCGGCTCATTGCGGTCAAAGATGTCACCGGACACGCCGCGCAGCGTGTTGATGAGCACGATGACAATGGACACGGCGATCACGGCCCCTATGGCGCCGGAGGCGGTGTTCTTCTTGGGTACGTGCCACTGGATATGGGGCCGGGGGCGGCGGGTCTGGTTTTCATAGCAAACCTTCTCTTCGTGGCACTCCTTCTGCTCGTAGCAGACCTTCTCCTGTTCGGCGTAGTGGACGTCGCCGCCGGCGTCCACCCACTCCCGGCGGGGCGGGCGGTTATAGGCACCGCACTTGGGGCAGAAGCCCTCACGGGAATCATAGGTCTTGCCGCAGGCCTTGCAGCGGATAGAAGCCATAGGCGGTCCTCCCTTCTGTGTTCTCACCGCCATTATACAGGAGAAGCGGCGGAATGTCTATCACCTTTCGGTTGCGGCGGAAAAAAGGTGGGAAACCTGAAGTTGCACCGCGCGGACGCGCCCACCCCGACGGGGTGGGCGCGTCTGCTTATTCCACTAGGCCGTATTTGATCTTGATGCGGTCCAGCTTCTCCAACATGGGCTCCGCCAGCACCAGCAGGAAGAAAACTGTGGCCGCGGCGTGGACGCAGTCCATGGGAAAGCCGGTGACATAGTAGGCGGCGATGACCTTCCACTCCAGCGTGCGGGCATAGAGCAGGGCGGAGACGGGGTTCATAATGCCGCCGTAAATGAGCACGGCGGAGATGGCCCCGAAGACGCACAGGGCGGCGCGGCTGCGGCGCAGCCAGCCCCGGCGGAACAACACCCCCGCCAGGAAGCCGATGATGCCCATGGCGAACATCTGGAAGGGCGTCCAGGGACCCTGGGAGAACAGAACATTGCTGGCCAGCATGGTCATGGCGCCCACCAGGAAGCCGGTCTCGCCGCCCAGGGCCACGCCGGAGATGATGGTCAGAGCCAGGACGGGCTTGAACTGGGGCAGCATGAAGAAGGCGGCGCGGCCCGCCACGCCCAGGGCGCAGAGGGAGGCCACCAGCACCAGCTCACGGGCCTGCGGCTTCCGTCCCTCGAACACCAGGAAGAAGGGCACCATGCATTCCAGCAGCACGGCGAAGGCGATGGGGTAGTAGGCAGTGTTGCCCAGGTAGAAAAAGCCCAGATACAGCGTGGCGGGGATACACAGCAGGATCAGTGCCGCCGCCAGACGGGTACGGTGGGAGAGCTTTCGCTTCTGCACCGGGGTCTGGAGCAGCGTCAAGGGCTTGGAGCGCCGGCCGATGGCGGCGATGCAGCCGAAGAGCAGGGCGATGAACAGGCCGTAAAGTCCCAGGGCCTGCCAGCCGGCCTGGGAGAGCGTGCCGCCGCCCACCAGGGCGGTGAGGTCAGTGTGCTTGGCCGCCAGCCAGAAGATCGCCAGCGCACCCGCGCCGCACACGGCGGCGATGGCTCTGCGCCACCAGGGGAGCTTTTTCGGCTTCCAGGCGGTGGACTCCTCTGCCACCGGAGGCAGGGGCTGCCAGGCGGCAGGCACCTCCGGCTGGGGCGGGACGGTCCCGCCGATGACCGCGATCACGTCCTCCGGCGTGACAGCACGGGGGCAGAAGTCCCGGGCCATACGGTTAGCGGAGGTGGTATAGAAGCTGTTGCCGGAGAAGAAGTCACGGGGTGTGCCCTCCGCGACGATGCTGCCGTCGAAAAACAGGGCGCAGCGGTGGGCATACCGGGCGCAGAAGGCCACGTCGTGGCTGACCATCATCACTGTCGTGCCGGCGGCGGTCAGCGCGGAAAGAATAGCGGCAAAGGACTGCTTGAAGGCGGCGTCCAGGCCCTTGGTAGGCTCGTCCAGCAGCAGGATATCCGGCTGGTGCAGCAGCACCTTACCCAGGGCGGCCCGCTGCTGCTCGCCGCCGGAGAGGTCATAGGGATGGCGGTCCAGCAGCTCGGTCAGGCGGCAAAGGGCCGTCACCTGCTCCACCCGGCGGTCACGTTGGTCTTTGGGGAGGTCCGTGCCGTCAAAGGATTCGTACAGGTCCTGACGGACCGTGTTTTTCACGAACAGAGCCTGCGGGTCCTGGGGCAGAACGCCGATGCGGCCCGTATGGGTCACGGTGCCCCGCTGGGGCGTCAGCGTACCGGACAGGAGGCCCAGGGTGGTGGACTTGCCCGCGCCGTTACCGCCCAGCAGGGCCAGCAGCTCACCCCGGCGGGCCTGAAGGTCCAGACCGCGGACCACGTCCGGCTGGTCCGGCTCATAGCGGAACCAGAGACCCGCGCCGGCAAGGGCGGTATCCCCCGCGGGATACACCGGCTCCGGCGGCAGCGGGCACAGGGGGTGTTCATCGCACCAGCCGGACAGGAAATCGCGGCCCTCGCGGACGGTGATGGGGCAGGGCGCGTCGCTGTCCACCCCGGCCCAGATACGGACGGCGGCGGGCATGGCCAGGAACATATCGTGGCCGCGGCCCCGCAGGGAACGGCACACCGCCTCCGGCGCACCGGCACAGAGGAGATGGCCGCCGTCCAGCACGGCGGCGTGGGTGGCCAGGGGCAACGCTTCCTCGAGACGGTGCTCCGTCATCAGAACGGTGATGCCCAGCTCGCGGTTCAGGCGGCCCACAGTCTGCAAAAAGTCGGCGGCGGCAATGGGGTCCAGCTGACTGGTGGGCTCGTCAAGTATCAGCAGACGGGGTTGGAGCACCATGACCGAGGCCAGGGCCAGCAGCTGCTTCTGGCCGCCGGAGAGCTCGTCCACTTTCCTATGGAACCAGTCCTGGATGCCGAAGAAGGAGGCCATCTCCGCCACGCGGCGACGGATGGAGGGCGTGTCGCAGCCAAGGCTCTCCAGTCCGAAGGCCAGCTCATGCCAAACCTTGTCGGTGACGGTCTGCTCCTCCGGAGACTGGAGGACGAAGCCGATATCGGCGGCCTGCCGATGGGGCGGCAGGTCATCCAGCGGCTGACCGTCGAAGAGGATACGGCCCTCGGCCGCACCGTGGGGGCGCAGGGCGGGCTTCAGCTGGCGGAGAAGCGTGGTCTTGCCGCAGCCGGAGGCGCCGCAGAGGACCCAGAACTCGCCCTGACGGACCGTGAGGGACACATCCGCCAGCGCGGGGCGGGGCTGCTGGGGGTAGGTAAAACCAAAATGCTCCAAACGCAGCAGTTCAGGCACGGGGAGTCCCTCCTTTCCGGGCAAGATAGCGGCGCCGGGACAGGGCGTCCAGCAGCACCGGCGTAAAGCAGAGCAGGCCGTAAACGGCGAAAAAGCTGACCGTCAGCGGTGTGACGGGGCCGCTGAGCAGCATGGGGTAATACTGAAAGCGCAAGCCGCCGGCCAGACCGCCGCCCAGCAGATACAGGCCGCAGAAGGCCAGCCAGAGGGCGACGGCACCGTCACGCCGGTCAAAGCGGTAGAGGGAGAAGGATGTCCTCCCCGGCAGGCCATAGCCCCGGCAGCGCATACTATCGGCGGTGATGAGCCCGCTTTCCAGGCTCCAGGTAACAACGATGGAGAACACACGAAGGGCGCTTCTGACGCGCCGGACCGGGGCGCCGGTCTGGGTATCACGGCCCAGATGCCGCTGGGCTTGGGCCACGGCGCGGAGCCGCCGGACAAAGCGGGGCACAAAGCGGAGGATCATGCTCAGCAGCAGGGACAGCGCCGGGATGACGCGGCCAAAGAGGTACACCACCTTGTCTGAGGTGATGACATCGGTGACGCAGACGAACCACAGCGCCACGGCGCTGAGCATGGCGCCGGCGGCCAGACCGTAGAGCAGGCTCTCCAGCGTCAGGGGATTGCCGGAGGGCAGGTAGGCCAGAATGGTGACGCCCTGGTGGACAAAGGCCGGGTTCAGGGCCGCCGCCAGGAGGGCCATAGGCAGCAGCCACAGCAGGTGGCGGCGCAGGCCCTTGCCGCCCAGCAGACGGGCAACATACCACCCGCCGCCCAGCGTCGACAGAACCAGGCACACCGGGTGCATCAGCAGCATCGCGCAGGCGATGACCAGGGCGAAATAGGCAAAGCTCACCGCCGGATGGCAAGTGCGCAGCGTATCGTCCATGGGATCACCTCCTGCATACATGATGTCTTAACCTTTTAATTATACCCTGCCGCCAGGGGATACGTCAATCCTGCGTGCGGAAAAAGGGCGGCAAAAGCCGCCCTTTTGTCAGCCCATGTAGGTATTGCCCACGTCTGCACCCATATTACAGGTGTAGAGCCACTGAATACTCTCGCCGCCGGAGAGCGTATAGCTGTCCGCGCCATAGTTGGGGAAAGTTCCCCCCACACAGTACATCCAGCCGGAGCTCCTGCCCACATTTTTTTCGAACAGGCCGTTGATGCCCCTGACATAGCTGCCGCTGGAGCTCACCGGGATACCCGCATCACCGCAGGCCCGCTTCAGTACGGACATGACAGACTCACCCTCGGTGATGGTCACCGTGGCGGACAGGATCACGCCGTCGGCGGGAATGATATCCTTCACGCCATCGGAGCACTTGTCCATATTATCAAGCACCGTGGCGCAGGAGATGTACAGCGATATGGACGCCGCCGGCGCAGGGTCAGGTGCAGGCGCAGGGTCCGGGTCCGGCGCAGAAGGCTGCTCCTGCTGTTTCTTCTCTTCTTCCAGCCGCTTCTGCTCCTCCAGGCGCTTGGCTTCCTCCTGCTTTTTGGCGTCCTCCTCGGCCTTTTTGGCATCATCAGCCGACTTCTGCTTGTCAGGCTTCTTATCGTCCGCGGTCTTATCCTCAGTCTTTGCCGCGTCCTGCTTGCCGTCAGCCTTGGTGGTGCCCGTTTCAGCTGTGTCGTCCTTCCTGGTGTCCGTGGTCTGCTCCTGCTTTGCCGTGGGAATGTTGCCGGGGGCGTACGATACGGTCTTTTTTCCGCAGGCGGCGCAGGTCAGCAGCAGGGACAGCGCCAGCGCCAACAGCCAAAATCGGTGGTTTTTCTTCATATCTCTCATTCCTCATAAAAGCGCCATACGCAGAGGCGCTTTCGCGCCCCTGCGTCGGCTGTTCTGTTGTTACTTGGAAACGCGCTTCTTCCGGGTCAGCACCACAACGGCTGCCGCCGCCAGGACCGCGCTGCCCAGCCACAGCACCATCTGACTGTCGTCCGCCGTATTGGCGGAGTCCTTCTTGCCGCTGTCGGCCGTACCGCTTCCGCCGTAGTAGTACCCGGAGGACACCGTCTCATAGGAGACGATAGCGAACGCGGAGGCCTTGTCCGTCTGGAAGGTCAGGACATAATTGCCCTTGGTGCCGCCCAGCGTAGCGGACAGCTCGGCAGCGGTCACATTGCCGCTGCTATCCGTGTGGCTGCGCATCACGCAGACGCGCTTGCCCTGAAGGGCCGCGTACAGCTCGTCGGTGATGGGGATGGTCACGGTGACGCTGTGGGGCAGCTCGATAAGCTGCGCCACGGTCTTGATCTCGTTCCCTTCCGTCTTGACCAGCGCCACAGTCACGTCTACGACCTTCTCCAACTGCGCGTTCTTGCGGGATTTGTCGCCGCGCAGGGCGTCCAGCTTCTCGGCCAGCTTGTTCAGCTCCTTCTTAACCTCGTCACCGGCCGTCTTGGCCGCCTCGGTCAGGGCGCTCTTGCCGCCGTCGGCGGCCTTCTGCTCGTTGGTGAGCTGGAGCGTATCCGTCACGGTCACGGTGATTGCACCGTCGCTCACAGCCGCCTTGATCTCCGCCAACTTCTCATCCGTAACAGGTTTGTCGGTCTTGATGGTCAGACCGCCGCCTGTGACGATCGTGTTGTCCTTGCTGTCCACCTTGAGGTCGTCACCCTTAATGCCCCCTGCCGGATTCCTGGTACCGCAGGTGGTGCAGACGCCGTCCACATAGGTGTGTTTGCCGGTGGCGGGAATGGTCGCGCCAGCTGTGATGACAATGCCGCAGCGCTTGCAGTAGGTATCCGCCTCATGGCCGGAGGCGTAGCAGGTGGCCGCCACCGCCGCACGGGTGGCCTCATCGTGGCCCAGGGCCGCGATGACCCAGCTGTCCTTGGCGATCTCGGTCTTGCCCGCCGCATCGCTGAAGAACTTGTGGCAGCGAGAGCAGGTCCAATAGGCACTGTTGCCTGCCTCGGTGCAGGTAGCAGCCTTGCCCGCCGTGGCAGTCATACTGTGCCCCAGAGACGGGACGATCATCGTCTCCTCCGTGCCGCAAACGCTGCACTTACGGGTGCTGATACCGCTTTCGGTGCAGGTGGCCGCCTTGGTCACCGTCCACGCGCCGAACTTGTGTCCCGTCGCGGGAACAGGCTTTTCCTCCACGGCGCCGCAAATGGAGCAGATCCGGCGGCTGACGCCGTCCTTGGTGCAGGTGGCGGCCACGGTCACTTGCCACTCGCCGAAGCGATGGGCGCAGGCGGCGTCGGTCATATCGTAGAGTGCGTTGGCCTTCTCAGTAAAGCGCGCATAGGCGGCCATGGCGCAAAGCGCCTGCTCCATGGCCATCTCGTTGACGGCCTTGTCTGCGAACTGATGCTTAAAGCCGCCGTTCTCCGCCACGCGGTACTGCAGGAGGTTCCCCAGCACGCTCAGGGTCTTCCCCTCCACGGTCTTGGTAAAGCGCGCGTCCGTGTTGGCATCCAAATTCAGGGCGGAAAGGGCGATGACCACCTGCGCGCAACTCTCGGAGGAGTCGTAGCCGCTTCGATACTTGCCGGAGAGCCAGTTGAGGGCTTTCTCCACGGCGGTGTTCACGGTTTCATTGCCGCCGTCCTTATGGTAGGGTGCCAGCGCCTGCAGCGCCATGGCGGTCATGTCCACGTCGCCGACAGATTTTGTGTCGGCGCTGGCGCTCCAGCTGCCGTCTTCGTTCTGCTGTGCAAGAACAGCCTGCACCAGCCAGGAGGTGTCGGAGGTGTAATTGCGGCTGTTGAGCGCCAGCAGACCCATGACGAGGCCGTTGATATCCGTGTTACTGGTATCGGTGACCTTCATGATATCCTTGTCCTGCAGCGCCTTCAGCAGGTTTTCGCCGCCCACGTTGGCGGGGTCCTTGCCGATGGCGGTAAGAGCCAGAATGATACGCTCGTTGTCGGTGACGGTGGGGTTACGGCTCTCGGGATCGACAAGAACGCCGTCCGCGCCCATATTCTTCTGCACATAGGCCACGACCTTCTCATAATAGGCCGCGATATATGCCTCGGACAGGGGCACTTTGGCGCGAGCCTGTCCCAGTACCGCCCACTCGCCGAAGAGATAGCTGACGACCGGGGCGCTCACCGCGCTTTGGATATACGCCTTGGCGCCGGCATACGCCTCATCGAAGCCGGGCACTTCCGCACCGGGCACGGCGGGATCCGTCGGATCCAGCGGGATATAGGTGTCGGTAAAGAACAGGCGCAGGGTGTCGCCGTCCTTGAGATAGGTGTTGTCCAGCGTGGTCTTGGGCAAGGTCTCGGTGCCGCCCTGTAAGGTGAGGCCGAACATCCATCCGGAGGACTTGCCGTCGCCCTTCTCCTTGAGGGTGTTGCCCGCCGCATCGGTGATGCTCTTGATGTAGGCGCCGCTGCCGGTATAGGTGTACTTGGCACTGTCAAGGCACGCCTTCACAGCGTCCCAAGCGGTAGGATCCTCGTTGGCCTTGCCGGTGAAGGTAAAGTCGGAGATTCCCTGGAAAGTATGGCCGTTCTTGTTGTAGCCGTCCACCTTGACCTTCACGGTGAGGGTCTGATTTTCGTTGGGGTCAGCGGCGTTCTTCTCGCCGATCACCGTCAGGTCGATGTGGATGGGCTGCTTGTAGAATTGGGCAAAGTCCTTGTAGCGTTCCTTGGTCTCCTCGGTGCCGTTGATGCCGAACTTTTCCCAATACTGGGCGTACTTGGTGTAGGTCAGGACGCTGTCCAGCGTAACTGTCGTATTGTACTCCGGCTGGTGCACACGCAGGAGCTCATTCTCGATGACGGAGGGTCGGGAGGATCGGAAGCAGCGGTACTTCTCTGTATCGAGCCAGCCGGGGATATCGTCGGCCTCGATGCCGTCGAAGGTCATATTCACCGTGCCGCGGACGTATTTCAGCGTGCCGTCCTCGTTTTTGCAGATCTCCGCGAAGGGGTACAGGTCGGAGGTGACCTTGGTCTTATCCGTATTCTCGTTCTTGATACCGTCCCAGTAGACATCCCCGGTCAGCGCCTCGGTCATAAAGTCGGCAGCGCCATTCAACTCCGGCTGGGTAAAAGGCTGAATGGTGAAGCTGAACTCCTGTCGCGCCAGCAGAAGGCCGGAGCTGCGGGTGGTGATGGTCACCACATACTTCGCCTTCACCGGCTCCTCACCGGGCAGTGGGCGGTAGACCATGGCGTGATACCCGTTGAAGTCCAGCACATCCGGGGTGAGGCTCACCATCGTGACCTTCTGGTTATAACTGTCGCTCATGATGCCCTTTTCCTCCAGAAGAGCGGGTCTGGGCATCTGCATATCGTCGCTGACGGCGGTCAAGTCCACGGGCTTTGTCTTGTCCACAAAGTCGCGCAGGAGCCCCTGATACTTCTCCGCCAGAGCGTTTTGCATCTCGCTGGTCACGCTGCTGTCGAAGGGCGCAACGGTGGCGTCAAAGAACACATCGGCATAGACCTCCACGCCGTTGTCGCCGGTGATGTGCGCCAGCGTGTAGTCATCGAAGGCGTCATAGGTCACGCGGGCGATCAGCCGGAACTTGCCGGCCTTCTCGGGCAGCGGCGTGCCGTCTGTGGGCTGCAGGGGGCGGTTGACGGTGCCCACGCCGGTGCCGTTGGTGCCGTTGGTGATGTAGAGCCACTCGGTGTTCCGGGTGCCCCACTGCACCTTCACATCATAGCGCCCCGCAATGCTGGAGGGAAGCGTGAGGTTGGAGGTGATGCGGTCGTTCACGGTGTAGAGCGTCCAACCCGCCACCTCGCTTTGGGTGGCCCCGTTGGTATTCTCGCCGCGGATGAGTTCCCAGTTCAGGGACCCGGCGGCGCTCTCCAGCAGTTTCTGCACCGCGTCGGCGCTGCGCCCCACGGTGGCACGGAGGGTGATCTCCTTGGTGACCCCGGCATAGGTGATGTTGAACTTAAGGCCCGTGTACTGCACGGTCTGGCGGGCGGTGCCGTCGCCGGTGAAGTAGGTGATTTTGCCGTTGTCGGCAATGTACTGTACCTTGGTACCGTCAAAGCCGTTGGCCTTGGCGCTGCCGTTGACATAGGTGATCTCGGAGTTGTCCGCCACATCCGCATAGCCCTGCTCTGCCAGCAGGCGGCGGAAGGCTTGGGTGATGTTGGTTTCATAATAGAGCCCCACGCCTTCCAGAGGCTGCACGGCGGTATTCTTGCGCGTGAACTCGGCGGCAATATCCTCCAGAGTCTGCACCTTTTCCGCATTCTCGGACCAGAGGCACAGCGTGAAGGTCTTGGTCTTCGTGGCAGCGCCGCTTTGGAGAGTGGCGGTGAGGGTCACCGTGACCTTATCCGCCGCAGGCGCGGTGAGCGCGCCGGTGGCGGTGTTCACCAGAGCGTTATCCGCCGTCCATGCGAGGGAAACGGTCTTCTCTCCACTGCCCTCCACGGGAACGGTGACGCTCGCGGGCAGGGTCAGGAAGCCGGTATAGGTCTGCGCGATCTCCTCTTCCTCCTCCGGGTCGCTGCTCACCGGGGTAAGGCCGCGGAGCTGATAGACGCCGGTGGCATCGGCCTTCAGAAGGTCTGCATTCTCGGCATCGAGCCCCAGTTCCTTATAGAAGTGCTTTTGCAGGGCGTTCAGGAAGTAGTCGTGCAGGTCCGTGACCGCTTCGCCGGGCTCTTCGATGCCGTATTTCTCACAGAGGTCGGCCTTATCGTTATAGTCCGTAAGGTCATAGAATCTCAGCACAGTCTCGGCGTACCAGTCGGCCTTGGCTTTCTTGGCGGCGTCGGCGGCGCTCATGCCGCGAAGTTCCAAGGCGCTTGCGGCGTCGGCAGCGGCCTTGAGGTCGGCATTGTTCACGGGGGTGCCGCCCTGCCAGGGCAGCACCGGGAAGCCGCCGTTGCTGTTGCCGCTGTCAAGGTGCATCCCCATCTCCGCCGCAAATTCCGGGGTGCGCATTTCCTCGGCGGTCTTTTGCGCGGTACCGACAATCGCTGCGCCGGTGCCGGCGGCATGGAGGTAGTAGCAGTTTTCCACCGTGGCGCCGGATGCCACGAGGTTCACCACCGGGCTGATGCCGGCCTTCGGACCGGTGACGGCGCCGGTGACATAGCAATTGCGCAAAACGGCGGAGGCATATACCTGTCCCGCGATACCTCCGATGCCCTTGTTGGTGCCTCTATCCGCTCTTGCGGACACATTGCCAGTGGAATAGCAGTTCTCCACGGTGCCATAGGTATAGCCCATGATGCCGCCGATATTCAGCGTGGAATTATAGTAGGCGCAGGTGTTTTTGATGTCGCCGGTGTTGACGCAGTTGACAATGCGGTTGCCTTTTTGGGCGCGTCCCACGATGCCGCCGGCAGAGGCGCTGCCGCTGCTGGTGGTCACGGTGCCGTCAAAGAGGCAGTTCTCCACGGCGCCGTAACTGGTGGCCGCGATGCCGCCCACATGACTGCTGCCGCTGACTGTGCCGATGACCGTCAGGTTCTTCACCGTGCCGGCGGAGGAAAGGCAGCTCACCAGTCCCTCCGTGCTCTTCAGGCCGCTGACGATGTGCCGATCGCCGTCCAGCGTCCCGGCAAAGCCGGACTTGCCCTCAAGTTTATAATCATATTTGCCAAAAGCCGTCCAGGTCTTGCCGTTGAGGTTGATGTTGGCGGTGAGTTTGGCGCTGATGGCGGTCTGCCCGTTTTGGACGGCATCGGCAAACCATGCCAGTTCCGCGGCGGTGCCGATCTGATAGACGCCGTTTTTGTCTTGGGTGGGTGCGGTCTTGGCGGTGCCGTCCCAGCCCTCACCGGCATAGGTCAGTGTTACCTTGATGGTGTCGTTTTTGGCAGCGGTAAAGCTGCCGCTGACCGTGATATATTCCGCCTTGGCGACGGTATAGGCATACGTCTCGCCGGCGTAGACGATGTATGCGCCGTTCTCGTCTGCTGTGATCGTGCCGCCCACGGGGTGGGTCACGGTCACCGTGGCGTCCGCCGGAGTTACGGCAAAGGTCAGGGTACGGGTAGCAAGTTCGCTCAGCGTGACGGTCTCCTTCACATCGGCGCTAACGGTGATGTTCCCCGTCTTGGTCTCGTAGCCGAACTTGCTGACGGTATAGGCATAGGTACCGGCGGCAACGGTGTATGCGCCGTTTTTGCCGGTGATCTCCGCGCCGCTACGGTCCTTCAGCACCACCGTTGCACCGTCGGGAGTTTTAAGGGTGAGGGTATAGAACGGAACTGCTGCAAAATTCTTCAGGGCTGCGTAATAGTAACTGGTATAACCATCATAACTAATGGTCAGCACATCACCCTGCGTAAGCTCCACTGAAAAATCTTTCCAAGAAGTTTCGCTGTCAGCACGCTTGACTTGTGTACTGTTCTTCTTTATGGTGAAATAATAGTATTCATCCGGCTCATCATAATCCCAGTCGCCTTCCACATACCCTGCCGCATTGGCGATATAGCTGAACGACAGCTTCACATTCTTTGTAGCCGTGAGAGCCAGTGTGGTCGTTTCTGTGGTCTTGAGATAGGAGTCCTTGCCAGCGCCCTCTATGGTAAATTTCCCCTTGTCACCGCTGACGGTGATACCCTGGCAATTGGCAAAGAAATCCTCAAATATCGCCTTTTTTGCCAGCGTCACTGTGATATTCACCTTATCGCCATTCACAGAGAATATACCGCCGGCATTATCGCAGCCATCGCAGGCAACTGTATAAGCGTAGCTACCATTGGACAGACTGCAGCCTGTACCATCACCGGTATATACCGCCTTACCGTTGGTTTTGACGGTCACTGTCGGATCCGCCGTGATCCCTGCGGGGCGCGAGATATCAAACGCCACGGAATAGGCCGCAGATTTGGTCAGCGGCACCGTCTTTGCCACATCTGCAGCAACATTGATCGTTTCCGTAACAGTGTCATACCCATAAGCCGACACCGTGTAGGTATACTCACCTGCAGAAACGATGTATACACCATTCGTACCTTTAAGTTCTGCGCCTGTGCTGTCCTTCAGTGCAACGACCGCATCAGCCTCTTTAGGCTCCGCTGTCAACTTCACCTCATACAGGGACGAAACTGTGAAATCCTTGAGCTTGACATAGTAATCACCTGAGACATACGTCTTTATAAGATTCAGTCTCAGCGTATCGCCCTTTTTCAGATCAATGGTGAAGTCCTTCCACTGAGTACTCCCCCATGACCGCATCTCTGGATTATAGCTGTTGTTTTTTACGATCGTAAGAGCTGCGTAAGAAGAATCATAATTGCAGCCCCAATACTTAAAGCTAAGCGTCACATTGGCCTTTGCCTTCAGCGTAATCGTAGATGTACTGCTTGTATTTCCTTGATCCGGATTGCTGGAGCGCAGGCAAAGGCCGTCGCTGTCGGTCATGTCCACCACATAAGGATAGGTGGCATCATTCGTCACCTCAACACTGTTAACAATACCAGCGAAGAAGTCATCAAACTCAGGCTTCTTAATGACCTCGATCTCAATGGAATCCGTTTTTTCCTTGTAGGTCACAGTCACCGTCTGCTTTCCCGGCGCGGTGTTGTCAAATCCCGCCACCGTGAAACCCTTGGTGATGACCTCGCTACTGTTATCGTCATAGGTAACTGTAACACTGAGCTCCAGTTCATCGCCGGTATAGCACGTCGTTTTAGCCGACTTTACGGAAATAGACACGACGTTCTTTTCCACCACTGGCTCCGGGTCCTTCAGCGTAGGATAGCCGCCCACATTGTACTGGAATGCGCTGCCAAGGGTGGCTGCAAACTCCGCGGACTTCATGTCGTCAGCGGATTTGAGGTCACACTCTTCCGTTGTAGCATTCGTTCCCTTATACGCCAAATTCAACCCGTCTTGTTTTATTGCGTAGCAATTAGTCAAAGCATAGTTCTTACCTCCACCTATCAACGCATATCCCGCATTGGTAGATGCACCATAAGCAGTGACTGCTCCGACAGAATAGCAATTTTTAATCGTTGCAACAAGAGCGCCTGTGCTTTGTCCCACGATGCCAGCGTAGTTATTAAAGCCAGTGATATTCCCTCTGTTATAACAGTCTATGATGGAGTTCTGGCCCTCCATCTTTCCAACAATACCACCTACAGCAGAACCAGTACCGTTTACTGCACCTTCATTCGCACAGTTTTTGATCCCAACAGAAATGCTTTCTTCGTTATTATAAGCTTCGCCCAAAATACCGCCCACATTCTTATTTCCTGTAATACTCGCGGTATTTTTGCAATTTTCGATCTTAACATTATCTGTAGCATAGCCAGCAATGCCTGCTACACATTTCTTACCTGTTGTCGTGACACTGCCTGCGGTGATCACATTCTTCACCACGGCGCCGCCCGCCAGTTTGCTGAACAGGCCGACATTGGCCGTGGAAGCGGTGATATCCAGCGTCACGGTGTGGCCGTTGCCGTCAAAGGTACCGGTAAAGTAGTCCTTGGCATAGGGCGCCGTGACGATGATGTCCGCCGTCAATTGATAATTGCCGCCGGGCTCCATCGCCGCAAACGCCTCCGCGGTGCCGATATCCTGCACCGCGCCTGCCGCCGCCAGCATCGGCGCCGCACCGCCGCTGCGGGCAGACCGGGACACAGGCACTTCCTCAGCAGGCTCCTGCTGCTCTTGCGTCTCCTCATCCTCGGCAGGGACGGTGTTCTCCGTGTCCACCGGAGCTATCTGTTCCTGCTGGGTCTGCTGCTCCTGATCCGCGGCCAGCGTGTCGGCCAACACGGAGGTGGGCAGCATGCTGACGACCATCACAACGGTCAGCAGCCAGCTTATGACTCTCTTCTTCATGTCTCTTTCTCCTTTATGTAAATTTTTTGTCGACGTGAGGGGGTGGGCGGGGATGCGGCAACATCCCCGCCCCACTTATGGAAAAGCACGCGGCCAATGGCCGCCTCAGCTTGACAAAGGGGACTCGTCTGCACAGTTTCACGGTCAGATGGAAAGCGCACGGCGCCTCAGCTTGACAGTCGAGTTTTCCGCACCGCTTCGCTGTGTATGGCAGCGTGTCAGCCTGGCAAGGGAAATATTTTTCATGCAGGGCATGAAAAACGGGACAGAGTGCACTCTGTCCCGTGAAAATGAAACGCTGCCCGGCGCAAAGCCGGACAGCGAACGCAATAGATACGACCCCTGCACCACGGAAAGACGTCGCCGCCCCCGCCGCCCGCCCAAAAGGGCCGGCCGCGAAAAAGGCGGTGCAAAAAACACCGACCTCCCGTTCAGGAGGTCAGCGTGGTACATCTACATGGTGGTACAAGATTCCCGCACACGGAGAGCGCGCCCGCTGCAACTTTGTCCTACACAATGCAATTCTCCTGGCTCGCGCCGCGGGGGGCAGACATCCCTCCTCGTTTGCAGCCTACCTTCTCATGGGCTTACCCACAATGGCGGACTTTCGTCCCGGCGGCTCTCGCCGCTTCGGTGCATCCTTGCGCTCACAGTACCGGTCGTGCGGGGTTTGGCTACCCCTTTCCTTCTATGCCGACGCCTGGCCCGTGGTGGGCTGTACGGCCGCCGGCGACATTGGATCAACAGACTGTTTATTTACTTGTCAGCGACATTATATTACAGGAATTGGCCGTTGTCAACCCTCCTCCCTACCCCAGCGCCACGTCCAGGATCATCATTACGGTAAAGCCCGCGGCAAAAGCCAGCGCCCCCGGGCCTGAATCGCCGCGCGTGGGCAGCAGCTCGGCGGCCACCACATAGAGCATGGCCCCGGCGGCAAAGCCCAGCAGCCAGGGCAGTGCCGGAACGATGAGCGCCGCCGCCAGCACCGTCACGCCGGCGGCCAGGGGCTCCACCACGCCGGAGAGCACGCCGCCCAAAAAGGCTCTCCCCTTCCCCGCACCGGCGGTACGCAGGGGCAGGGCCACAATGGCGCCCTCCGGCACATTCTGGATGGCGATGGCCAGCGCCAGCGTAAACGCCGCAGCGGGCGCGGCGGCTCCTGCCGCCACACATCCGGCATAGGCCGCACCCACCGCCATCCCCTCCGGGATGTTGTGCAGCGTCACTGCCAGAAGGGTCATGGTGGTGGAACGGTCGGTAACAGCCTCCGGCAGCAGTCGCTCCAGCAGCCGCAGGAACAGCACCCCCAGCCAGAAGCCGCCCGCCGCCGGAAGGAAGGACCAGCGGCCCATGTCCGCCCAGTCGATAGCGGGCAGCAGCAGGCTCCACACCGAGGCGGCGGTCATCACCCCGGCGGCGAAGCCCTCCAGCACACGGCGCAGAACGGCGGAGGGCGCTCTTCGCAGGCAGAATACGCACGCCGCACCCAGCGACGTGCCCCAGAAGGGGAGCAATATCCCCTGAAGGACAGATGATTGCATAGACACTCCCTTTTCCGTATCCGTAGTATGCGGAGCCGGGCGACTCCGTACAGTCTATCCTACGCAGCGGGAAACGAAAGGTGAAAAGACAAGGGCCCCCGCCGAAGCGGGGGCCTTTGGGAAAATACAAAGTCATTCAAAATGCTAAGATAAGGCGGGAGCGCCCGAAGGGTGCTCCCGCTGCGCGGCTTATTGCTTTATGTGAGATGCAGCTTCACTGTACCGGCAGCTCCACTGCAATAGTAGTGCCCTCATCTGAACTCTCCTCTACCCGGACGCAGCCGCCGTGGAGATCGGCGATCTCCCACACCAGCGAAAGTCCCAGCCCCACGCCGCCGTACTCCCGGCTGCGGGACTTGTCCACCCGGAAGAAGGGCTGGAAGATGCTCCGCTGAAATTCCTCCGGAATGCCGCGGCCGGTGTCGGAAACGCGGATCAGGAGCTTTTCCGTCTCCTGTGTGACATAGACCCACACCGAGCCGCCAGGGCGGTTGTACTTGACGGCGTTCTCCGTCAGGTTGAAGATCAAGCGGTAAATCAGCGCGTCGCTGCCGGTCATAACGCCGTCGCCCTCCGCTTTTAGCGTGACACCGCGCTTTTCTGCCAGCGGGGCGAGGTCTGTGAAGATCTCCTCGATCATTGGGATAAGCTGAATCTGCTCGTTCCGCGCCACCTGCTGCAAATTGCTCATTTCCAGCAGCGTTTTGGTCATCTGCGTCAGCCTCTCCGTCTGCTCCCGCAAAAGCAGGAGAAACTCCGCCGTCTCCGGCAGCACATCGGTGTGCTCTGCGGAAAACAGCTCCAGCTGTGCCTGCATCAGCGCAAGCGGCGTGCGCAGCTCGTGGGCGGCATTGCCGGTAAACTGCCGCTGGGCGGTAAAGGCGTTGTTCAACCGCTCCAGCATCTGGTTGAAGGAGTGGCTGAGCTGCCGGAATTCCGGCAGCACGTCCTCATCGATCCTCACATCCGCTAGATTGTTCAGCTGCACCTTCTCTACCTGAGAGGCGAAGCTGTGCAGGGGCTTGAGGGCTCGCCCGCTGACGAAATAGGCCAAAATTCCGCTGAGCAGTGTCACTATAGCCGTGATATACCAGTTGGTGGTGCGGAAGCGTCCCTGCGCCCCATCGACAATGATGGTCAGCTCCTCGCTGGGCGCAACGAGCTGCGGGTCAAAGCTTGCCGTGCCCTCCTCATTCAGGATCACCGTGCCGCCGCCCTGTAAGCTGTCTGCAATGGTGTCCATATAGTACACACCGGAGGAGCACAGCAGCAGATTCATGGCCACGCAGGTGATGCCGATGAGCAGGACGGACATCAGTGTGATGCGCCACTGCAGGGAAAGCCGCTTCATTCTTCGTCCCCTCCCATCAGATAGCCCTCGCCGATGCGGTTGCGGACAGGGTCGTAGCCCAACGCGGTGCGCAGCTTCTTCCGCAGGGCGGAGATGTGGACGCGGATGGAGTTGCTGAAGCTGTCCACGCTGTTGTCCCAGACGTGATCCATCAGCTCCTCCTGACTCACAGGCCGCCCCTGATGCGCCATCAGGTATTCCAGGATCCCCGTCTCCTTGCGGGTCAGCGTCAGGGGCTGCCCGTTGGCGGAAACTGCCCGCGCACGGGCATCAAAGGTGAGCTGCCCGCAGCGCAGCACCACATTCTGCTGGGTAAACTGCCTCAGGGTCAGGCTGCGGATGCGCGCCTCCAGCTCCGCCAGATGGAAGGGCTTTGCCAGATAGTCATTGGCGCCGGCATCCAGACCCGTCACCTTATCCTCCACCTCGCCGCGAGCCGAGAGGATCAGCACAGGTGTCTCTCTGTCGGTCTGCCGCAGGGTGCGCAGCACCGTCATTCCGTCCTTTTTCGGCAGGTTCAGATCCAGCAGCACCAGATCGTACCGCTCCGTTTCCAGCAGCTCCAGCGCCTTCTCGCCGTCGTAGCAGCAATCCACGCTGTAGGCCGACCGCCGCAGGCTGCGGGCGACGGTGTCGCACAGGGCGCGCTCGTCCTCTACAATTAAAAGGTGCATAGTCGCCTCCTTAATGAACAGGTTGTCTCCTATTATAGCAGAGCCGGATAAGATTTGTGTTAAATTTCTGTTCTTAACAGAGATTTTAACCCGCCTGCGCTATGATAGGCCACAGAAACAGGAAAGGGTGATCAAAATGAGTCACAGGAAGAAGGCAGCAGCGCAGGTCACGCTGCTGCTGGCGGGAGCCGCCATGCTGTGCTTCGGTGTCTGGCGGGGCGAGGCCGCCACGGTGCTGAGCAAAGCGATCAAATTATGTCTGGAGTGTGTGGGCATTGGATAAGAAGAATACTTCGGGCGTGTCCCATCTTTTGGCCCGTTTTCGGGGCTGGATACAGGCGGGGGCGGCCTTATTGACCAACCTGCACCTGCCGAACTTTCTCAAGGGCGGCTTGTATCAGGGCGCGGGCAAGACCGTCTGCGTGCCGGGGCTGAACTGCTACTCCTGCCCGGCAGCCTCCGGCGCCTGTCCCATCGGGGCGTTTCAGGCGGTGGTGGGGTCCTCCAAGTTCAGCTTCTCCTATTATATCACAGGCTTTCTCATTCTGCTGGGCGTGCTGCTGGGGCGTTTCATCTGCGGCTTCCTGTGTCCCTTCGGCTGGTTTCAGGAGCTGCTGCATAAGATCCCCACGAAGAAGCTCTCAACAAAAAAGCTCAAGCCCCTGACGTACCTCAAGTACGCCGTGCTGCTGGTGATGGTCTTCCTGCTGCCGGCGTTTCTCGTCAACGACGTAGGCATGGGTGACCCCTTCTTCTGTAAGTATCTCTGCCCCCAGGGCGTGCTGGAGGGGGCCATCCCACTGTCCCTTGCCAATTCCGGCATCCGGGCGGCGCTGGGCAGCCTGTTTACCTGGAAATTCAGCATCCTGCTGGCAGTGATCGTGCTGAGTATCGTATTTTACCGGCCCTTCTGCAAGTGGCTGTGCCCGCTGGGTGCGTTTTACGCACTGTTTAACAGGGTGTCCCTGTTCCAGATGAAGGTGGATAAGAATAAGTGCGTCTCCTGCGGAAAATGCGCCAAGGCCTGCAAAATGGATGTGGACGTGACAAAAACGCCCAACCATACTGAGTGCATCCGCTGTGGGATGTGCATCCGCGCCTGTCCCACCAACGCCGTCAGTTTCCGCTACGGCTTTGGAGACGGCAAAAAAGAACCTGTAGAACCTGCAAATACATTAAAAACGGAGGAAACAAAATGAACGTAAAGAAAATCATCACACTGCTGCTGGCGCTGGTGCTGGCCGCCGGTATGGTCGCCTGTGGCACAAAGCCCGCGGAGGACACGGACGGCAAGGATGGCAGTGAAGAGGCAAAAGCGCTGTACGAGCAGCTGATGGCGCAGGAAAATGCCATCCTGTCGGAAAACACAGCTCTTTGGGAAAAGGTCTTTATGGCAGCCGATAAGGGCATGGCCATGATAGAGGACGGCGGCAACTACGGCGATTTTCTGCTCAAGACCATCGAGAATGCCAAGGATCAGTTCACCGAGGAGGAGCTGACGCTGCTCACCGGCGAGGCCACCAAGATCAAGGATATTGAGAACCAGCGGGCGGAGCTGGAGACGAAGTATCCCTGGCTGTCAGAGACACCTGATAGTGATGACAATACGAGCATCCCGGCGGGCAGCGATATGACCACGCCGCCTGACGATGGCAGTATGCAGAAGTTTCCCGCCTTTGAGGGCAAGGATCTGGACGGTAACACGGTGAAGAGCAGCGAGCTGTTCGCCAAAAACGCCGTCACCGTTGTGAATTTTTGGTTTACCACCTGCAACCCCTGCGTAGGGGAGCTTGCCGAGCTGGACGCGCTGAACAAGGAGCTTGCGGAGAAGGGCGGCGCTCTCATCGGTGTCAACACCTTCACGCTGGACGGCAACGAGACGGCCATTTCCGAGGCCAAGGATGTGCTTGCCAAGAAGGGCGCGACCTATCAGAATGTGTATTTCGCTTCCGACGGTGAGGCGGGAAAGTTCACCACCAATATCTTTGCCTATCCCACCACCTATGTGGTTGACAGGAACGGCAACATCGTGGGCGACCCCATCGTGGGTGCGATCACGGAAAAGAAGCAGGCGGAGGCACTGCAAGCCCAAATCAGCAAGGCTCTATCCGCCGATATGGGCTGACAAACAGACTTGTAGATATCTCCTGTACCTGTTTGCGGCCTGATTTCAGATACATATCAACAGAAAAAAACGGGACGGCTGTTCTTTTGAGGAACAGCCGTCTTTTTCTGGGAAGACAGCGAATGGGGCGCGGGGCTATTTGCCCGCGCCCCTAAAGAGCGGCGCAAAGCGCCAAAAGTGATCCTGTGAGTAGTTTTTTCCCTGTTTTCATCTTCTTTCCTCCGTTCAGAATTGTTTATCACGGCGAAGCTCACCCGCAGCAAAGGGCGGAGGACAGCCTGTTGATGACAACTGAGATCGCAAAGCATATCAGTTGCATGTGCAGCCTATCCAAGGTGCTTTTTGTTGAGGTGAGGTCACACTTCGTCCTTTTTCCTCTGCTCCAAAAGCCAGGCTGTCATGTCCCGCAAGGTCTCCTCCAGCGGGCGCGGCTGATATGCAAAGCGTTCCGACGCAGCAGCATGGCTGAAGCGGCCGTTTGAGGCAAGAACGGAAACGGAATATGGGGTGTAAAACAAAGGCTTTTGATCCTTCAGACTCCGGCGTTCGTAGTACGGAGCGACCAGCTTTGCAAGACCCAGTGGCAGGCAGATGGGGCGATACTTCAGCTTTGCAGTCTTTCCCACGAGCTGAAGCATCTTGCGAATGGTGACATAGTGGCCGGACAAAATGTATCCTTTGCCGGGCTCTCCGTTTTCGGAACAGGCGAGAATGCCTTTTGCCACATCTCGCACATCCACGAAGTCATATCCGCCGCAAACGGCAAAGGGCAGCTTTCTGGAAAGAAACGATTTCGCCATTGAGGTGAAGCTCCCTCCCTGTATATCGCCCGGCCCGATGATACCGGAGGGGAAGACAATGCTGGCATTCAGCCCGCGCTCTGCCGCATTGAAGACAAGCTCTGTTGCGGTTGCCTTGCTCTTGGCGTAATCTCCGTCCACAAGCCCCGGAGAGAATTCGCAATCCTCCGTAATGGTGCAGCCCTTTGGCTTTTCCGGTATGGCATGGACGGAACTGACATAGACCATTTTGCCCACATTACGCTCCATACATTGCCGGAGAACGCTCCATGTCCCACCTACATTGACCTGATAGAGCTTCGAACCGGGTCTGGACGCGACAGAGACGATACCGGCGCAGTGAATCACACAGGTACGGCTGTCCGCATCCGCGAAGAAGTCTGTCAGTGAGTTTTTCACACACACATCACCGATGACGGTATGGACTTCTTTGGGGAGCAAATTGATATAGGGGTCATCATGCAGCACAAGCGCATGCACTCGTGTGCCGCGGCGTACCAGCGCTTCTACAACAGCTCTGCCAAGGAAGCCGGTGGCACCTGTAACAAGATATTTATCATACATTAAAAAAGCCTCCTCAAATAAGCATACAAGTGTTGATTATCTTTCACAAGTACAGTATACTTGAAGGGAACGGCAGAAACAATCAGCACTTGCCATACGGCCGAAAGAAAAGCAACACTTTCTGTCAAAGCGTTGCTTTTCTTTGTAAACTTTTTTTGGAGGGGCTCAATATGGAGAAGATGGATGCAAGGAAACGCTATACGCAAATGGTGCTCAAGCAGTC
>OLNX01001107.1_pt1 | contig 24060 bp, 22 predicted proteins | sample 1672611 | NCBI WGS metagenome assembly OLNX01 (sample SAMEA3136705, study PRJEB25190) | human gut metagenome | reverse complement strand
GATGGCGGCCTGCGCGGCGGCGCGCGAAGGCGCGCGCGTGATTATTCTGGAACGTGAATATGCGCTGGGCGGAACGTCTACGCTGGCGCTGACCGTGCCGCGCATGACCAATCATATGCCGCAGCTGACGGGAAACAGCTCCCTCGCGGATGAATTGCAGAGCAGCATGGAGCGGGAAGGATGCGCGGGAGACACGTACTTCGCCAGCCCGGAGATGGCCAAGCTGCATCTTGAGGAGATGTGCGCCCGGTACGGCGTGGAGGTACTCTACGGCGCAGAGCTGGTGGGCGCAGAGCTGAAGGGCCGGAAGGTGGAAACGGTGGTGGTCAGCACCGCTTCGGGCCTGCTGGGCTATGCTGCCCGCGCCTTTATCGATTGCACGGGCGGCGCGCGGCTGGCGCTGGCCTGCGGCTGTGAAACCGCATGCGGCATGGAGGGTGAAAACCAGCCCATGACGCTGCGCTTCTGCGTGGGCGGCGTGGACGTGGCCCGTGTGGAGCAGACGCTGAAGGAATGGGGCTACCGTTTCGGCGGGGATCATTTTCCCATGGAGTTTTATTCGCTGTGGCGCGAGGAGAGCTTCAACCCCTTCACCAAGCTGCTGCGTGAGGGCGTGAAGGAAGGCGCGCTGACCGAGCGCGACGGCAGCTATGTGCAAATCTACTACCATCCCACCCTGGGAAAGGATGTGCTGTGGTTCAACTGCCCGGAGGCGGGGCATATCCTCGACGCGGTGAGCGCGCGTTCCGTTACGGAGATGGTGCTGTATTCCCGCAAGTCCGCCGTGCGCATCCTGACGTTCCTCAAGCGGCGGTTCCCCGGCTTTGAACACAGCTATCTCCAGGCGTTCTCCTCCATTCCGGGCATCCGCGAATCGCGGCGGCTGGTGGGCGAATACGTACTGACAGAGGAGGATATCCGCGCACGTCGCCGCTTTGACGACTGCGTGGCGCAAACCGCCTATCCGGTGGATATTCACAACGAGCACAATCTGGTGCTGATTCATTTGGAACCCGGCGAATATTATGAAATTCCCTATCGCTGTCTGGTCACGCGCGAGATGGACAACCTGCTGGTGGCGGGGCGCTGCTCCTCGGCTACGTTTGCGGCGCAAAGCTCCATGCGCATCCAGCTGGTATGCATGGCGCTGGGAGAAGCGGCGGGCATCGCTGCGGCGCTGAATCCTGAGGTGCGTGCGGTGGATGGGGCGCAGGTGCGCCGGTGCATGCAGGCGCACGGGGCTGTGTTTGCCGGGCGGTAATGTGCTTCACAGACTGTCGGTCTTGACCGCTCACAAAGGAAGGGGAAACGGAAGATGTACCATAACATCGGCGGAAAGATCAAGGTGCTTGCGCGGATTGTCTGCGCCATTGGAATCATTGCAGCGCTTTTGACGGCGGTGGGGTTATGGATCAACAACAGCAGCTTTCATCCGACCATGGCGGCGGGCCTCACGATACTGCTGGCCGGGAGCGTAGCGACGTACTTGACTTCCCTGTTCATTTACGGCTTTGGAGAACTGATTGAGTCTACCAGCAAAATCAGAAGCATGATGGAACAGGACCGCCCGGAAGGGGAAGAAGATCAGGAACCATAAGGCGGGGAAGCAGGAAATCCGACGGAACGGCCCGAACTATGCCGGCAAAAACGCAGGGGAGAAAAAAGACAGGGAAGGTTGATTGAAGCTGGAGCAAAATCATTTACCGGGTTTTCGAAAACGCCAGATCTCGGACCGCGAACAATCTGCAATGCTGAGGCGCTGTTTGAACGTCGCCTGAATCAGCCTTTTTGGACAATATGAAATGAACCCGCTGCGCTTTCAGGCGTGGCTGCTCAGGCCGGTGAAGGCATTTGCAATTACCGGCGGTGAATATACTACCGCCACTGCGTGAAGTCCGGCAGCGCCGGCCTTTTTCGGCAAAACACGTTTCCCCCTGCGCCTGCGGCACGACCGGGGAAATCTTGCTACGCACGGCTTCTGAATCCAGCGCACATGTCAGTGGAATGCCTTCTTCAAATTAAAGATTTGGAAAAGGCACCGGAGATTCGGAATACGGTTTGGAGAGCTGTTGCCCCCGAACCTCTCAAAAGGGTTTTGGACAGGCTTAGAAGTTTGCAAAAGGCCTAAAAATTTATAACAAAACGAATAAATTTTGGATATTGGCTCATTGAAAAAGACAATGCGACATGGTAAAATATATAAAAAAATATTGAATTTTATTGTGGAAGTAACATGTCGCAAATTGACTGGGATAGAATTGTTGCTGATGCCGATAACGAAGCTCGTAAAAAAGTGCAGAAAGAAAGTGAAAACGGTCAGAATTCGCTTGATTTTATCAGCGAACCTCATGTTGCTTACTGCCTACTGGTTGATACATCCGGCTCAATGCAAGGAAGCAAGATTGATGAACTAAACAGAGCTTTGCAGCATTTTAAAAAAGATGTTTGTGCGGACCCGCTTTCTCCAAAAAGAGTGGATGTATGCGTTGTTGAATTTAACAGCAAGGCCTCAATTGTCACGCCTTTTTGTCCTATAGCCAAATTTAAGCCCCCAACCCTTAGCGCCCATTCCACTACGGCTATGGCCACGGGCATCCGATATGCGATTGAAGCCGTACACGATCAGGTAAGTCGTTATCATGCCGCAGGTATTGAATGCTATAAGCCTTTTGTGTTAATGATTACGGATGGTGAGCCAACGGAGGATATGGAAGGTATCGCAAAGTTGATCTCTGCCAGAGAAAGTCAGGGCCGCTATGGTCACATGCGGTTTCATGCTTTTGGTGTTAAAGGTGCCAACATGGATTTCTTATCCACGCTTACACATCGTGTTTTAGCGGTAAACAACAATGCCTTTATGGAGATATTTGATTGGGCCAGCAAAAGCATGCAGATTATTTCTCACAGCAAACCTACAGATAATGTGCTAGAGAGCAATCTGGGCCCCAACATGGAACCGTATAATCCCGTAGAAAAGAAAGTGCCATGGAACGATTGATAGCATTGGGGAAAGACTCATTTTACAAGCATAAATTCTTTTGCCCAGGAAAAACGAAAGTGACAGCCTCTCCTGCCGCATCCAAACAGGAGGAATGCCCAAAAATTGAAGAAGGAAACATTCTGCATCCGGACTGCTTTCTTTCTACGATCGCCGGAGAGAACATTGCTGCCGTGGCCTTATCGCTGCGTGGGAAAAATCATATTGCGCAAGGAATGGTGCTTCAGGACTATCACAAGCTTCAGCTGATGGATGACCAGACTGTTTTTGTAGTGGTGGCGGATGGAGTAGGAAGTGAACCCCGCGCGGACGAAGGAGCTGAAATTGCCTGTACGAGTGCCGCGGCTTATTTTGATACCCATATATCAGACGTGAAAAAAGATCCGCGTACATTCATGAAACATTCTTTTAAAGCAGCGAAAGACGCAATTGCCGCAGCAGCCCGATCAGCCGGAATAGATGCTCGCCAGATGAATACGACACTTCATGCTGCATGGATGACAGAAAAGGGGGTTTGGTGGGGCCATGCGGGTGATGGCGGAATTTTTCTAATGGATGATTCAGGCACCTTGGAAATGCCAACGGAACCAATGACAGCAGAAAATGGAGAATATGTCATCCCTCTTTTGGCTGGTGAGGCATGGTGGCAATTCGGCTTCTCTGAAGGACATTATCAAAGTGTGTTGTTGTGCACGGATGGTATCTATGGCCGCATCACGAACCGTGCCCTTCGTTCTGCCGGTATCGCCATGGATAAGGCAATGGCGGCAACGTTTTTAAGTCCATGGGCTTTTGATTGGCAAGGCGGGGAAGGCGGCGTTGTCCGCGCCATGTCCAATATTTTTCGCAAGCCACGTCCCAGTGATTTTTATCCGCGGATGATTCAGGCCATGTCTCAAGGAGGGGATACGCAGCAGGCTGAAAGGCATATTGTTTCTCAAGTATTACCCTACAGGCAGCCGCTGGCATCTCTCACCTCCATCTCGGACGATATTACCCTTGCCGTGATCCAGCGTAAAAAGGAACTTCCGCAAAGCAAGCCCGTTTCCTATTATTTTCCTCCTGATTACCACGCGCTTAACGACCGTATAGCTGAAATTTTGTATAGCGAATGAATTGAAAAGGTTGTGCATGCCAGTGTACTACAAAGCGCTGATAAAAAACGGGTACGAGCTTGAACCATCTCCGATTAGGTGCGGTGGCGAAGGAAGCATCTTCCTGGTGCAGGGAAACAGCTCAATTGCAGCAAAAGTATACAGCCATGGAAATGCCCCTAAGGAAAAGCTCTATCAAATGCTTAAGATGCCTTTGGCCCAAAAGAGCGACTATATTGCCTGGCCGCAGGATATCTTGTTTAATCAAACAGGTACTCCTGCGGGCTTCATAATGAAAAGGTTCAGTTATACGAAAAGCTTGGCGGAAATGCTTTCTGATACCAGCTTCCAATGGAAAAAAAGAATCTGTGTGGCTGCGAACCTTTGTGATGTTGTTCATGAAATTCATCAAGTTGGGCAATGCATCGGCGATATGAACCCCAGCAATTTTGGCGTTGATACAAGGAACGGCCATGTATGTGCCTTTGATGCAGATTCTTTTCACTTGCATGACACCCATGGGCAATGGTATATAAACTGCCGAAGCTGAAACATACCACGCTGCGCACTTATCGCAATCTGCTGAATAAGCATATTTTACCGTACATGGGTGGTATGTCGCTGCAAGAAATGACGACAAACAGCATCCAACACTTTTTCAATGAACATGCGTACATGGCGCAGTCTACCGCACGGCAAATGCGCATTTTGCTCCATGAGATTTGTGCGGCGGCAGTTGAAGATGGTTATCTCGCCAAAGACCCGACTTGCAGCAAACGCCTGATATTGCCCACCAGAAAGAAAATACGGGAGGCTTTACCAACGGCGGATTTTCTGGATGTGCTGGCAAATCTGCCGCGGCTTGCGTCTCAAGATGCAACGCTACTTGCGCTGCTGACCTATACGGGAATGCGAAGGGGCGAAGCGCTGGGACTACAATGGGGCGATTTGGATTTTGATACCGGACTAATTTCCATTGAACGCAATGTAACCTTCAAGGGCAATCAGCCCGTCGTTGGAACACCAAAAAGCGCGGCAGGGCAGCGCTCAATCCCGATGGTGAAGGAACTGCGCCCCTACCTGCATCCAAAAGAGGATCACCTTTTTGTTGTGGGGGATGAGGATGCCCCCATGACCGAAAGTGCCTTTGACCGGGCTTGGCAGCGCATTGGAAAAACCGTTGACCTTCACGGAGCAACTCCGCATATCTTCCGGCATACCTATCTCACCATGATGGCGGCCGCAGGAACGGATGTCAAAACCCTGCAAACGATCGCGGGACATGTAGACATCCAGACCACCATGAACCGCTATGTGCATAGCCGCCTGGAAGGAATTCAGACAGCGGGCGCGGCATTCAGTGAGTTGACGGCGAAATTGACATCCAATATCGCGCGGAAACCCAATGAAAATAAGACTTTTGCGCCCTGTTTTCAAGATGAAAACTGACATGTTGGTTGACAAAACCGCCGATTTCATCAAAACACCCTTGTTTCGAAGGGCTTCAGGGCAAAAAGAAAAGCCTCAAACCGTTATGGTTTAAGGCTTTATCTCTGGTGAGCCCAGGCAATCCAAATCCGAACCTATTTTCTGATCGGTCAATGCGGTTTTGAGGTCATCAAAAGTGATGGTCGTTGTCCCTTCCTTGTAGTTGAAGGTTATCACCATTTTGTCATCGTACAGGAAAATGGCATTGATAAAAGTGTCAATCAACATTTTCCTGTGGGACTTTTGCCGTACATCCAGCTTGCGGAAGCGGTGGAGCCAGAAGGTCATAAACTCGGCGCTCACCTTGGGTTTCGCCAGCTTTTCACGGGCAATCTTCGCTTCCAGGTCTTCTTTTGCGGCCTCCAATTCTTCCAGACGCCCTTTCGTGGACTTGGTCAAGATACCCTGCTGGATGGCGTTCAAGAGGTTTTGAATGGCTGTATCCGTCTCCCGCAGCTGTTGTTCATAGAGCGGCAGGTTGACATTCTCCCTGTCCTGCAAGTCCATCAGCATAGACACAATGGCCTCAATCGCCTTATCGTCCATCACCATCTTCATGGTTTCGGTGACCACCAGATCCTCGATCCATTCCTTGCGGACAGACTTCTTGCGGCAATTGGCGCGCTTCTTTTTCACCGATATACACTTGTAATAGCGGTGAATATTCCCCGTATGGCTGGTACCACTTTCTCCATAGAGATAGGCCTCGCAGTAGCCGCAGAACAACTTCGTTGTCAGCAGATATTCGTCCTCAGCCTTGTGGCGCGCCGGGGCTTTCTTGTTCTTTGCCAGCTTCTCCTGCACCCGGTCAAAGAGATCTTGGGGGACAATGGCTGGAATACCATCCGGCACAACAACGTCTCGGTAGGTGTACTCCCCGATATAGCGGCGATTGTTCAAAAGGTGCTGTACGCTGTTGTAGGTCATCTTCTGGCCCCGTGTATTCTTTATACCCTGCTCGTTGAGCCAGTCCCGGATTTGGGTCATAGTGGCTCCCTCGTCGTAACGCTGGAATGCCTCCCGGACAAAGGGAGCGGTGAGCGGGTCAAGCTGGAAACACTGGTCGCTGTCAATCAGATAGCCGATAGGACGAGTGCCGCCGTTATACTTGGATTTCAAGGCGTTCTCCGTCATGCCCCGGACTACCTTTTCGGACAGGTCGGCGGAGTAGTATTCGGCGTACCCCTCCAGTACGCTTTCCAGAATGATCCCCTCAGCCCCATCGGAAATGACCTCGGTAGCGGACACCACCTTGACCCCGTTCTTTTTCAGAGCGGCCTTGTAGCGGGCGCTGTCGTAGCGGTTGCGGGCAAACCTGTCCAGCTTCCAGACGATAATCATATCGAACAGGCGCTTGCCGCTGTCCTTAATCATGTTCTGAAATTCCGGGCGGTTGTCCGTCTTGGCAGAAAAGGCTCGGTCAATGTAGTGGCGCAGAATGGTAATACCGTTCTTCTCGGCAAAGGCGGTACACTCCCGGATTTGTCCTTCTATGCTTTCTTCTCGCTGATTGTCGGAGGAATAGCGGGCGTAGATCACAGCCTTCATTGGTCACCCTCCATCATACGAAACAGGGTTTCTTTCAGCTTCTCGTGCATGGGCGATTGGGGGTCAAAACACATTTCAATGAAACGGCGCATTTCTTCCCGTTCCGGGGCGGCTTTGGGCTTAAATGCGTAGGTGATCCCCTGAGGCTTGTCCGTCCGGGCAAAGATATAATCCAGCGACACATCAAAGTAATCCGCATAGCGGCGAAACAGCGCCACGGGAGGGGTGGACTGGCCATTCTCATAGCGATTGATGCTGGATTGTGTGGAGCCTAGGGCCTCGGCCATTTTTACCTGCGAAAGGCCCAGACTCTCCCGAAGGGCTTTCAAACGCTTACCCACTTCTTTCATGAAACAACCTCCTATACGGGTTGATTTTATTGTAACCCATATATCAAAGGAAAGCAACCCGAAAGCGTGATTTTTTATATCCGCTTGCTTCATTCTGGTCCGCAGGCCTGCACCGTTTCTTTGGGTTTTGTAGGGATGGAGAGGGCGCAGAAATGCGCTCCAAGGCCAACACAGGCAAAACCGGGGGTTTCCAAAGGGGGCCTATGCCTCCCCTTTGGCACACGACCTTGCTTGCAAGGTGTAGTGTGTTATACCTGCTGGCGCGGCTGACGGGGGAAGCGGGGCGGGCGATGCGGTTTATGTCCTGCTTGGACCGGCAGAAAAACGGGAGGAGGGATTGCCGCCTGGGATGCGCAAGAATGACGGCCGGTTTTGCAGAGCGCGGGCAGGGATATGCGACGATATCAACATGACAAATACGCATGATTCTCCTCAGGGCGGACACGTTCCCCCTTTGCTCCTTGTCCGGCAATTTTAGTCCATGTCTATCGGATTCGCAATGCACTTTCTTTCCATTTACCATCCAGACCACTTCCTCATAAGAGATGCTTTGCCAAAATCTTTTCGGCTTCTGTCATACGAGGACCAAAACAATCTGCATTTGGGAAATGGCTTCCTCGGATAGATCGACAAAAAACCGTTCATAGGGTGGGGTGGCCTGGCATCCTTATCTTGGAGAAGGCTATAAAGATCCACGGTTGTTTTCGGCGTTATTTGACTCGAAGTGCCTATCACTAGCGGAGCCATAAACAACCAATAGCGCCATTCTTTTTGAAACTGCCAATCAACATTTTTATATCTCCCCAACTCTTTAAAACGGATTGTAGTTTTGCTTTGTTGTTTTCCTGTGCTGCCGTTACCAAGTACCGATTTGAAATCGTCTAAGGAATCTCCGAATTTTGTTCTTGGATGTAATAATGTTTTATCAGTTGTATATGTGATTTGAACCAGTTCCGGGTAATTGCCGCAGATCGATGCCTTATTGTCATCAAACACTTTTTTCAGATCAATGTACGATGTTGTATTTTCCTTAAAGTGCAGCTCACCAGCTTTATAATGGTGCTCTTTAAATGGAAAAATCGGCAGCTGTAGGCGTTTGGGATAAACTAGTGAGGCGGATGCCATTTAGGTGGTTTCACCCTCAAATGATAGTAATACTATCGTTGGAGAGTGGTTTCAATGTTCTCATATACTTTTGTACACAAAGCAAAGTGTTTTCGCCGATAGTTGAACCATGCAAGCCTGCACAGGCATCAACGCTGGCTTTGATATGGCTTCCCGTCCTTGTTATAAGTCAAATTGAACACCAAGTCGCTCAGCCATTTCTTGAATTCAGGATTGTCTGTGTACTGCTTGAACAGTTCCATGTTGTCTGCCATGATTGAGAAGATGACCTTCTGCAACACTCGGTCGCTTTCAGTGCGCGCCTCCTGCTTGTCGCTGTTGCGCATGGCATTCTGATACTGTTCGTCACGGCTGACCATGCCGGGAATCTCCAGGATCTGGCGGCGGACGTTGTCCGCATCATTCCAGTTGATATTGCCAAACATGTCATTGAAATCGGAGAGTATCGCGCTGAGCAGGTCCATTTCCGGCTCCTGTTTTCCTTTGGCAGTGCTGGTAGGAACAGGACCGACCTCGGCGTCTTCATCGGGAAGAATCAATGAAATGGTTTCCCGCTTCTCAATGCGATAACTGTCCAGATCAATGGCCTCCAGAATGCCCTGGGCAAAGTCGTCCTCCTGCGGAGAGGGCAGTTTTGGAATCAGCATGTTCAGGAAGATCGACAGCTTTTCCCACTCGGGATTGCCATAGGGCAAAATAGCGCTTAGGAAGCCGTAGGTGCGCACAAAACCCTTTGCCGCGCTCTTGAACTTGATCTGTCTATCCGTTTCAAGCTGCTTATACAGGGCGGCACAGGCATCCAGCACCGGGTCCAGCTGGTCGCGGTCCGCGCCATCCAGATACCGATTCACCAGCTGTTCCACCTGCTCGTCCGAGTATACCTGGTCTGTCTCCATTTCGGCAATCAGGTCGTACAGCTTGTTTGGGTCGGTCTCACCGGACAACAGCGTGGTCTTGTAGTACCGGGAGAAAGACTGGATGATGTCGTCCGGATTGTTGAAAAAGTCCAGCACAAAGGTGTCGTACTTCTTCGGACATGCCCGGTTCAGACGGCTGAGCGTCTGCACCGCCTTGATGTCGTAGAGCATCTTGTCCACATACATGGTGTGCAGTAGTGGCTCGTCATAGCCGGTCTGAAACATATCCGCCACAATGAGAAAACGATAGGGGTCCTTCTTGAAGGTCTTAGGAATGGCCGCGTCCGAAAAGCCATTCAGTCCAGCAGAGGTGACGGGCGGCTGATGCTCGTCCAGCTGCTTTTCGCCCGAAAAAGCGATGATCGCTTTGTAGGGGCTGCGCCGGTTGGCCAGACACTTGTTTACCGCATGGTAATAATCGATGCAACGCTCAATGCTGCTGGTGATGATCATGGCCCGGGCCTGGCCGCCGATCTTTCCCTTGGCGATGACCTGATCGTGAAAGTGGCTGACCATCATGTCCGCCTTTTCGGCGATGGTAAACGACTGACTTTCCACAAATGCGCGGAGTTTTTTCTGCGCCTTTTTCTTGTCGAACATCGGGTCATCTTCTACCGTTTTCTTGAGCCGGTAATAGCTGTCGATGGGCGTGTAGTATTTGAGCACGTCCAGAATAAAGCCTTCCTCAATGGCCTGCTTCATGGTGTACACGTGGAACGGCCGGTGCTGTACCTCGCCCTTCTCGTTGAGAATCGGGATACCATATGCATCGACAACCAGGGTGCCGAAGGTTTCCAGCGTCTTGTTCTTCGGTGTGGCGGTGAAGGCAAAATAGCTGGCGTTGGTCAGTAGCTTTTTGCCCTCACACATGGCGTTGATCTTATCCTCGTTGTCCATATCCGGGTCGGCCATGATGGCGGAAAGCGTCATGTTCATTTTGCCCGCGGTCTTGCCGTTCTGGCTGGAATGCGCTTCGTCGATGATGATGGCAAAATGCCGGTCCTTGTGATCTTCGCTGATCTCGGGCAGCACATACGGGAACTTCTCAATGGTGGTGATGATGATGCGGCGTCCATCCTCAATGGCCTTGCGCAGGTCGCCGGAGCTCTCCGCCCAGGCAACCAGCTTGCCAACCTGCGCAAACTGGCGGATATTGTCGCGGATTTGCTTATCCAGAATCACGCGATCGGTGACCACAATGACGGAATCCACCAGCAGATTCCCCTGCGCATCCTCCAGCCCGGTGAGCTGGTGCGCCAGCCATGCAATCGAGTTGGATTTGCCGCTTCCCGCGCTGTGCTGGATCAGATACCGCTTGCCTACGCCATGGGCTTTGACGTCCGCCAGCAGGCTTTCCACCGCCATCAGTTGATGATAGCGCGGAAAAATCTGTTTGTATTTGGGCTTGCCGGTTTCCTCGTCCTTTTCCTCGATCAGGGCGGCGTAGTTTTCAATGATCCGCGAGAGCATCTCCTTGGTGAGGATTTGCTTCCACAGGTAATCCGTCATCAGTCCATCCGGGTTCGGCGGATTGCCTGCGCCGTCCTTGTATCCCTTGTTAAAGGGCAGGAACCAGCTTTCCTTTCCCTGCAGGCGGGTGCAGAACTTCACCTGCGCATCATCCACCGCAAAGTGAACCATGCAGCGCGTGAATTGGAACAGCAGCTCCTTGGAGCTGCGATCATGCTGATACTGATAGACCGCGTCATCCACGTTCTGTTTGGTGAGCTGGTTTTTCAGTTCAAAGGTGATCACCGGCAGGCCATTGATGAAAATGCACAGGTCCAGCGACAGCTTGGTTGCATCGGGGGAGAAGTGCAGCTGGCGCGTGACGCTGAATATGTTCTTGGCATACAGCTGCGCGGCGGTGGGGTTATTCACGCTGGGCGTCATGTAGAACATCACCAGGCTGGCCGGGTAGACCTTGACGCCCTTGCGCAGCACATCGATGATGCCGCGCTTGGTGATCTCATCCCGCACGCGGGAGAGGAACTGCGCGCGCTTGAGCGGGTGGGTTTCCAGCTGTAACTTTTCCACGGCTTCCGGCTGAGTGTCTTTCAAAAAGCGGAGGAGGCGCGCGGTGTCCAGGGCGTATTCCATGCTGTAGTCATGGCTATGCCCCTGCTCGTAATGATTTTGCTCGACAAGCCACTTCACAATCAGGCTTTCGAGGCCGGATTCTTTGGTATTGCTGAACATGCTGAACACCTCACATGGAAAGCATCAAGTCAAATGTTTAGGGGCATCTGAAAGACGGGAAGAAATTCTTAGCCGTTCCTGTTCACGGATACGGTTAGCAAACAGCTTGATCTTATTCATGATCCACATGTAGGCAGTAGAATCCTTTGAGTAATCGGCTTCTGCAAACATGTTGATCCGACCATCAATCCGTAACTGTTCAACCTGTTGCAATGCTTTTTGATTGCCATGAGGATAGATTGCAAACGTTGCTCCTTTCCGTTCATTTATAATTGAGAAAGCAGGAACATCACTGGGACCATCCGCAATATAAATCATGTTTTCAAAGGGGACACGACGCAATTCTGGTGCAAGGGTACTATTCGCAGAAACGCCATCTACAAAGCCAACTCCCTTATTGATTTCGAATATAGCCTTTGTCTTGGCTGTGTTATCAAGTGTGTATACAATCTCGCTGATGACAGTATCACCTGTATCTGTTTTGCCATCCAGCAATTCACAACCCCAAATGCCGGCGACATGTTCAGCCACAGCTGATCCTCGAATAACTGCTGCCATACCGGTGCTTACGATATAATGCTCAACGAGTATCCCATATTCCTTATACGTGGGGTCATTTTCAATAAGTGCTTTACTCTCCTGAAAGAACTCGGGTATGCCAGGGTAGAATTTTTGCTTGCTTCCAAATTCTTTGAGTTTTTCATTGTTAAGTCCTTTGAATTTACCTTCACGGGCATACTTAATAAACTGATTCAGATAAATTGTGTCGGCATTGACCCGAATATGGTATTCATCCCAGTACTTTTGAGGAAGATTATTGTTTTCAGCCCAAAACTGGGTAGCATTTACCCCATATTCTTCAAACATAGGGTCTTGCATGTATCCGTCAATCAGGGTTTTGTCAAAATCCCAAATTACCGCAATAATGTTAGCCATCTAATTCTGCCTCCATTTCCTCGGTATTTTCGTCATTATTATTGCTTTCATCGATGTATTCAAAAGTTGGAACTTCAATGCCCCGCACGTCGATCTGCCCCGTGACCACGTCGGAGATCAGGCGGGTGCGGAAATTATTCACAACAGTCCTTGCCACTTCTAAATCGCTCTTAGCTTTTTCGTACTTACGAAGCAATAAGGTGATTTTTTGAAGCAACGCCTTGGGTGGCAATGGCAATACGGAATTCTTAAAATCTGAATAATCTATTTTTTTACCATCTCGTATATCGTTTACAAGCGAATTAAGGTATTTGATAAATGGCGAAGATTTAAACAGTATCTCAAAATATTCTCTATATTCCGCAAATTCTGGTCTAAGATACATAACAGTATATGCGGCTGAAACCAAACCACGGATATGAGAAGTTTCAATTCCACCTTGAAACGATCTTAGGCTGATAATATAGTCACCTTCACAGACAAGTTTCTGTGTAGTTGTATCAGCAGGCATTACAAAATTCTGGGGGCAGTCTTTTTTAAAAAGAATGCCACGATCTTGGGTAACAGCAAGCAATTCTTCTTCTGGATGATTCTTGTCATTCCTTTCTACGAAAAGATACTTGGCTTTTTTGCGTTCCCACTCTTGAGGGAATGCGGCTTCAAAAACGCCAATAGACGTCCTATCCCCTTTTTCCGAGTATAAAAACAATTGTATAAGGTCAAAAGTATCCAATACAATACGTTTCTTTATTGCAAGGAGCCGGTTGATTTTCGACACCTGCCAGTCGAGGTAGCGCACAATCTGGTCTTGCTCGTCGCGGGGAGGGAGAACTACGATACTAGATTTTAGCTTAATGGGGCTGAGAATCCGCTGAATAGAGCCTACGCCTTTTGAAGCTAAAACAAATTGAGAGATACAGGCTGTTTCGCGAAGCATATAGTTCATGAATCTCGGGTTATTCTCAGTAATCGGCGCCATAACAATATAGGCCGGACTGACAATTCCTCTATGTGAAGAGACCCCAACAGAACCACGCCATGCTTGTTGATTGTTTAGTACAAAGTCACCGGGAAGTACCAATTGATATGCTTTCATGTCTTCGCTGGGCTTATGAACTTGCTTCATGTCTGTATCGGTATAGCTTACAACACCTCGATTGAGAAAAACCGACAGGAGAGGTTCATTTGATGTGTTGCTGATAGATTTAATGGTATAGCAATGTCTGAGTTTTACATCGATCCAGTGAGAAGGGACGGTTTTCAAAAAAGGGGAACTTGTTTTTCTGTAATCGGCGTATTTCTTCATCCCTGAATCCCCCCGAGGATCTCCGCCAACAGGCCGTCCGTCTCCTGCTCCAGCGCACGCAGGTCCGCCACGATCTCCTCCATGGGGCGCAGCTGCACGGGCTTGTAGAAGTACTTGGTGAAGCTCAGCTCATAGCCGACCTTCGTGGCCTTGGGGTCGATGTACGCGCCGGGGGCGTAGGGGCGGACTTCGTTTTCCATGAATCCCTCAATGCCGCCCGCGTAGCCAAAGGGGATGATCTCGGTATCGCTCTTTTCCTTGTCCGGCTGGACGCGGCCCTTCTTGTCGAGCACCGGGTTGCCCTGCGCATCGAGCAGCGGCTGGTGCACGGACACCTTCCAATAGCCAAATTCGCTGTTGGGAAAGATGCGGCTGACCTCGCTCTCCTCAAAATCCATGAAGATGCGCACGATCTCCCGGCGCTGCTCCGGGGAAAGCTCGCAGTTCTTTTCGCCCATGTTCTTGCGCAGGGGCGTCTTGATGCCGGTGGCGTCGATGAGCTGAATCTTGCCCCGGCGGCGCGCCTCCTTGCGGTTGCTCAGCACCCAGATGTAGGTGCCGATGCCCGTGTTGTAAAACATCTTCTCCGGCAGGGCGATGATCGCCTCCACCAGGTCGTTTTCGATCATGTAGCGGCGGGCGTTGCTCTCGCCGCTGCCCGCGTCGCCGGTGAACAGGCTGGAACCGTTATGCACCTCCACAATGCGGCTGCCCAGCGGGGTATCCTGCTTCATCTTGCTGATGTTGTTGAGCAAAAAGAGCAGCTGCCCGTCCGAGGAGCGCGGGATCATGGGCAGCGGCGCGCCATCCCGCGTGGCGGCGTTGAAGCGGGTGTCCACGATTTCCTTTTTCTTGCCTGTGGCCATTCTGTCGGCGTCGGTCTTCCAGCTCTTTCCGTACGGCGGATTGGCCAGCATGAAGTCAAAGGTACGGGTAGCGTGCTGGTCGGAGGAGAGCGTGGAGCCGAAGGCGATATGCAGCGCCTCCTCGCCGTCGCCCTTGAGCATCATGTCCGCCTTGGCGATGGCGTAGGTCTCGGGGTTGATCTCCTGCCCGAACAGGTGGATGGACACCTTTTTGCCGGACTGCGCGGCGATGGCGTTCAGGCGGTCCTGTGCCACCGTGAGCATTCCACCCGTTCCACAGGCTCCGTCATAGCACGAGTACGTGGCGTCCTTGATCTGGTCGGCGATGGGCGCAAACACCAGGTCTGCCATCAGCTCCACGACGTCGCGGGGCGTCCAGTGCTCGCCAGCTTCCTCGTTGTTGGCCTCATTGAAGCGGCGAACCAGCTCCTCAAACAGCGTGCCCATGGCATGGTTGTCCAGGCCGGGCAGATCGCCGCACGGCCTGGGGCTGAGGTTGACATCCCGGCTGACAAACTTCTGAATGACTGCGCCGAGAATATCAGCTTCGACCATGGTCGCGATCTGATTGCGGAACTTGAACTTCTCCAAAATTTCCTGCACGTTCGGGGAGAAGCCGTCCAGATACGCTTCAAAGTCCGTCTTGAGCTTCTGCCCTGCCGAGCGCCCGGTCAGATCCCGCAGGCAGAAGGGCGACGCGTTGCAGAAGGCCTGCCCGGCGGCGTTGCACAGCGCGCCCCACTGATTGGTGATGCCCGCGTCGTCCAGCACTTTCTTCATGTCCAAAACCTGCTGCTTGGTGTCCTCCAGCACGGCGTCCAGGCGACGGATGACTGTCATGGGCAGAATGACATCGCGGTACTTGCCGCGCACATACACATCCCGAAGGCAATCATCGGCGATGCCCCAGATGAAGTTGGCAATTGTATTGAGCAAATGGGCATCCATGGTATGTCCTCCTCAGTCTGTAATTGTACCTTCCTTGATGTGATACTCAATATGATGCTTCTCGCAATATTGAATCACTTCTGCAGCTTTGTCATTGTAAAACTTTCTATGCTCAGTATAAGCACTTGTTTCTTTGCTGTAGTTGGTACGCCCAAAGATAATCTTGTTCACGAAGTTTACTGCATCCAATAAATCACCCAGTGACTGCTCTATCAGGTTGGGAGTCGGATACGGTTCGATACTAACCCACGTCCGGCATCCTGCATCATACAGACTCCGCAATGCTTCCAGTCTCTCGCGGTAAGGTGCCGCACCGGGCTCCATCTTCTTCCGATACTCTTCGTCCAGCGAGATTAGCGTGATGCCATATTCATTCTCCGATGACAGATATGCCAAGCTCGCAGGAAGTATCCCCTTAGTTAGAACTGTGCATTTAATACCAGCAGCATTGAGTTTGCTGATAGATGCCAGCGCCAGCGCCTCGATTTCTGGATACCCGTACATAAACGGGTCAGTTGAAAAGCACAGCTGCACAGATTTGATCCTTGATTTCAGACGAGGAATCTCCTTGTCGAGCAGTTCCAGTGTATTGGAAACCAAGTGCGGACGACACCATTCCTCATAGGATTTTATCTGTCCAAAGCGTTTCTTCATCATGAAAGCATAACATGGAAATTTGCAGCCGTGAGAGCAGCCTTGGACAAAGTTCATCGTATAGTCACCATATTCTACACCGGTTTGATACAGCATAGTCTTACGTTGTATATATCCCGCAACGTCATTCATAATTAAACTTTCCTTCTGCGAATGATACCCGTGTTTCTTTTTTCCCAGTAACAGGGTCCTTCACGAATTTTATTTCTGCTCCAAAATCCGACTTTAAGTAATCTCTTATCTGGGAACGATACCCATCTGCCGGGAAAACGGGATGCGACTTGAGAGAGTTATAGACTTCTTCAAGCGGTACATCACGCTGACCTTTGAAGCAGTAATGGATATATTTGGCTATATCAAGGACGGTAAAACAGGATTCGTCTGTTTGAGTCGTGATCTTGCCAGAACCATTAAAATCGAGCATCAGCTGATTCTCGTGACCATGAGTGTTCTTGTTGGACGAATGATTTTCAAAGGTCTGCCATGCAGTTTTCTTATACAGTTCGAAGCCAACAGGATTACTCGTACAGTGAATCAAACTGTACATTTGAGAATTTTGTGTGTTGTAGAATGGATACGCTGCCACATAATACCTGCGCTTGCCCTTCAGCGCGTTAATGATCTGAAGAATTCTCTTCTCATAGGCAGCCTTGTCACTTCCGAAAGGAACCAGTTTCTCAAAATCCGAAACCATGTAAGTTCCTTCATACTTCTGCATGGTGCTTTTCTTCTTGACCTGGCTGATGGCACGAACAGGATCAGATACCATATGGTTGATCATTACTTCGCCCCAATGCCGGAAGAAAGGAAGTAGCCCCTCCCAGTCGATGTCTGCATCATAAGGATCATAGAGCAAAAAATAATGAAGAGTCGGATGATCCAACTCAGGGCCAATGCTTCTGAGTAACTCACTCGCATCTTTGCTGGTGATTGTGATGTGAAAGTTAGATGTTTCCTTCGGAACTTTTTTACTCAGCAAAGCAGTCTTAGCCTCATCCTGGTCGTTAAAATACAGATGTACCTGCTTGAAAGGATACTGACCAGCAATATTGCGTAAAATACGCGAAACCCTAAGCGGTGTTCCTTCAATTAATACATTATTATCGTCATGATAAAGACCGCTATTACACATACAGTCAATATATACCAGGCCTTTGCAGCTGGGATTGTTCATCAGCTTCTGTGCCCACGGCATAATGTATTTTTCGATCAGTTCAAACTTTTTCTGTGTATGCAAACTTGCCCGGCTGATCGTTTCGTGATTATTACTACTGGCCATGTTTTATCCCTCTACTGATCTTCAGGAATAATATCAACAATATCTCCGATGTTACAGTCTAATGCTTTACAAACCCTGATCAACACATCCATGCTAACCGTCTCGCCTTTTGACAGTTTTGTTACGGAAGCCCAGCTTATCCCCGCGGACACTTGCAAGTCTTTCTTTTTCATGTCCTTGTCAATGAGTAGCTTCCATAATTTTTTATAGCTGATATCCACGAACGTCACCTCTAAGTATAATTAGGGAAAACACTTTCACTTTATTAGTATATCACTTGATAGTTCGCACATCAAGAGATTATCTTCATAATCGCAAGAATCGTCTCTATCATCAATTGAAATAAAAGATGTCATGTGGTATAATATGTATTGTAGATCTTTATACAATATTACGATAAAACGCCAAAGAAAGGAAAAGAACGCGAGCAATTACCAGAACGAATTGGAGCAGTTCATTTACGAGGTGTGCTACCATCCAATGTGGGAGAAAGCCTCTCAATATATATCCGAACACCCTTATGTGCTGGACTTATCCACAAGCAGGATTAAATACCCGACCTCTGCTTATCTGGAGAATCTGTCGCTCGAATTCACATGCAATATTCGCATCGCGGAAGACATATTATCTTTCGATGCTGTTACGAATTGTTCTATAGTATGGTGCCCATCCTGTGGCCTCCATTCCAAATTGATTCCTTATTCTATCAGAACCATTCCAAATGCGACGACCCGGAGGGAAGCTTCATTTGAAGAAAAGTTATAGTATACGCAAATGCCATTTTTTATTATAAACCGCCACCGTCAAAATGACAACCACGGATATTTGGCTGCTTTAGCAAGAATGTTTTTGAAGGTTTCTAAGCATTGTTGTTGCGTATCAATTTTTTTCTGTGTTCTCGCTGTCGGTGATAGGAAATTAGATTTCCACAAAAGAATTATTAGGTTTGGAACAAAAAGTATATACTTATGCCGTTACTTTTTAGAGGCCATCACACAATCTCACTTTGGAAAGGAGGTTTTCTTTCATTCCCATCACATACCAATTCCCGTATGATAGCCCCGTCCGCTACTTACCTCTTGCATATCTGCTACCCTACGATGTACTCTCCCGATATCCCACGCTTCGCAGGCTGCCCCGCTGTTTGGGCGCCCTGAACGCCTCCCCCGAATGGCGCAGAATTCTCTTGAGCCAGCAGTTTCCAAGCGAAATCATGGATGCTGTAGCCTCGATGGTCTTCCCTCTCTTGGGCTTCGGTGGATGGAAAGAACACTATACAGCCAATTCCCCGGCATGGCGTTTGTCCTACGCCCTCCCCCTGTGGGCCAAAGGAGTGGAGCGCGTGTGGGGCTGGGGTGTGCAAAAGCTGTTCCGCCTGCCACCGAACTTCGAAATCCCCTTCTTTGAGGCGGACGACGTACAGGCGATGATGAAGCAGGTGGTGGAACAAACCATCGGGGAGCAGGGTTGGGGGCCAATCCTGGAAGCGGTGCGGGAAATGCCCTGCGACGAAGATTTCGAGAAATGGGATACCCATGTCCGCAAGGACTTCCTGCGCAAGTGGTATCACACCCGGTCAAAACGGGTGCGGACCGTTTCGCTGGAAGCATGCATGGAGGACAAGGACAGCAAGATCCATTCCCTCCCCGCCCCGGAGGGGGACTTTGCGGAACAGGCGGCGGAGAAAGACTTCTGCAACCGTTTCAAGGCTGCTCTGCCTGAAAGGGACAGGACGATTCTGGAACTGCGGGGAGAGGGATACGGCTATCAGGAGATAGCGGATAAGCTGGGCTACAAAACCCATAGCGCTGTGATCAAGCGCATGGAGGCAATCAAAAAACGGTTCGTTCGATACGAAAACGAGGAAGGGCAATAAAGCCACGCAAGCCGGAAAATGGCGGGCGTGGCTTTTCTGTACCCAAATTCAGAAAGGAGGCTGTATGCTTCGGATGAAAGACTTACCGCCCATGGAGCGGGAAGGAAACGGTTCGCTGTATCGCATGGATGCAAAACAGCGCCGGGAGGCAGTGCGGCTGATCAGAGCGCATTGTAGTTTCTACGATAACGGCAACTGTCTCTACCTGGATGATGGCGAGGAAGTGGTCTGTCCTCAGATCACTTCGTTTTCTGTCATCTGTGCGTTCTTTCGCCAGGTGGTGCTGAAAGATGAGACGGCGAGGGGGCTGGAGGCGAAGCTGTTCCGGCGGGAGACGGCAAAACGCTGCCGTGTGTGCGGCAGGACCTTTTCTTCGACTTCCAACAATGCGAAATACTGCCCCGACTGCCGGGCGGCGATGCAGCGAAGGCAGAAGGCTGCCTATGCCCGGAGGCGGAGGGCAAACGTAGAAAAGTTGGCTTATGAAAAGGCATAAAAATCAAGGCTTTCGGACTTGCAGACTTCTTACCCCATACGTTGATACGTCCCACCCCGAAAAGCGGCTTCGACTTTTCTACAAGGAGGCATTATGACAAAGTACATTTACTTGCACCAGAAACCCAGAACCATCCGCTTTACACAGCTTCCCAACTTCCTGTTTGAATTGCCCGGCTACCATCCGCTTGGCAACGAGGCGAAAATCCTCTATGCCATGATTTTGCGCCGTGCCGGCCTTTCCCGCAGAAACGGTTGGGCAGACGAATACGACCGAGTTTATCTCTACTATCCCATCAATGAGGTAACGACCTTACTTCACTGCGGACGGCAAAAAGCGGTGGATATCCTGCGGGAACTCCAATACGCCGGGCTGCTGGAGATCCGCAAGCAGGGATGTGGAAAGCCCAATCGGATTTACCCAAAATGGCATGAAGCGGTTCCAGATGCCGACTTCAAGAAATCCGGCCATGGTACGCCGGAGGACTGAAAACCATACCCGTGAAGTACGGAAATCCCCCTTGAGAAGTACGGAAACCGGACAGTAGTTAGAAAAACAAAAATCAAAAAGAACCATTTATTATCCATCTATCCAATCCCAATATGAACTGGTCATCAGGGAATTTGGATGGATGGAGGAAAGGAGTTTGATGACGCATAAAGCACAGCACGCAATTCTTCGCTTTGTCAAGCACAAGGCCGGGCCGGCAGGAGCCTTGGAAGCCCATCACGAGCGCACAAAGGAGAGGTACGCCAGCAACCCGGACATTGACATCAGCAAAAGCAAGGACAATTTCCATATCATCCAGCCCGCACAGAAGTACCGAAAGGAAATCGACATTCGCATCAAGACGGCGGGGTGCCGCCTCCGAAAGGACAGCACCATGTTTGTGGATACCCTCATCACCGCCAGTCCAGAGTTTTTTACAGGCAGAAGCAAGCAGGAGGTACAAGCCTATTTCACCGAAGCGGTGGCCTTCATGGAGAAGAAAGTGGGAGGGGATAACATCTTTTCTGCTGTGGTACATATGGATGAGAAAACTCCGCACCTTCACCTGTGCTTTACACCGATCACGAAGGACGGCCGCCTGTCGGCCAAGGAGATTCTGGGTAACCGGGCGCAGTTGTCCCAATGGCAGGATGAGTTTCACGCGCACATGAAAAAGGCTTTCCCGGTCCTCAAACGGGGCGAGAGCGCGCTGGTGACAAAGCGCAGACACATTCCCACGTGGCTGTTCAAGCAGTCTGTGGACCTCACCCGCCAGCAGCGGACCATTGAAAAGGCGATAAGCGAGATTGGGGGTCTGAACGCTGGAAAGAAGCGGGACGAGACGCTGGAAATGATAGGCCCGTATTTCGCCCGGCTGGAAAGGCATCTGGGACAGATGAAGAAGTATCAAGCCACCATTGACTACTTGACGCAGGAGAACATGGGCCTGAAACAAAAAGTCAACGACGAAAAGAGCATCCAAAAGCGGGTGGAAGTATTGGAGCTGAAAAAGGAAAACGAGCGGCTCCGACGATTTGTGGAAAGTATTCCTCAGGAGATCAGACAGGCGTTTCAAGAGCGGCAGAGGGAGCAGTCTGCCAAAGCTCCCCAGCGATAGCCATTTTCTCAAGAAAGGAGGTACATTTGGGCGGAAGAAAAAAACTCACGAACAACACAGGCATTCCCCAGCACCGGATCGAGGCGATAGCACGCTGCATCCTGCCGGATGTTCTTGCTTTCTATGAAAGCGAGGAAGGCCAGAGGGAATTTGCTGAATGGAAGAAGCAAAGGGAACTGGAAAAGCAGGAGGTCAAGGCAGAGTAAGGACGAAAGAAAGGGCGGGCGCACCGTGAAAACGGCTGCGTCCGCCTTTTTTTGCGTCTATGGAATTATTGCTTCTTCCGAAGGCCCCTCGGCTTGGAGACAGACTTGCGCCTTACCCCGTTGCGAAAGTAGGTGCTTTCATACGGATCGAAAAAAACCAATAATCCGAACCCATCTCCTATCGGAAACAAGTTCGGATTATATTGGTTTGGTGAGCCCGGCGGGATTCGAACCCACGACCTTTTGATTCGTAGCCAATTCAGCCAGGCGGCTGGAAGCCTTGATTTACAAGGGTTTTCGGACCTGAAAATCTCAAAAAACCATTTTGACTACCGATTGACTACCTGAACCCCATGAACGACTCCCTGCGGCTTCTTTCCGGTTCGTTGTTACGAAAGGATAGGACAGGCCCAAAGAAGGCCTTGCTGCCGAAAATTGTTGTAAAAGGAGATCGTCAACATGAAAGCGCTTAAGAAACATATTTCTGATGAAAAGAATGGACTCGATTATATATTGATTGGCGACTATTACTTCCCCGAACTGCGGCTGCCGGAGGAAACGCGTCCGATAGGAAGATGGGGCAGGATGCATAGAGAGTATCTGGAGCAGTATCATGCGGCCCGATACAGCTACTTGCTCTTGTCCGGCAAGCTCTGGACGTATTTGGCGGACCTCAACGAGCAAGCACAGGATCGGATGGAATGCATGATTACCCAGATGAAGGCAGCGGAAGGCGTAACCGAGGAGCTGAAGGCCCGCGATCCCATGGCGTGGGTGTGGGCGATGAACAGCATTCGCAGCCAGGACGAAGAAATCATTCTGCGAGAGATGATCTATGAGAAAAATGTCATTATTTCAACATGACATTTCAATGTTGACAAAGGCCCGTACCTTGTATATAATGGAATCGGCTCGAGAGAGCTTCATTTTTGAAGCGGGATTGTTATTTTTCGTTCATGACGAAAGAGGGTTAGAGATGAAACTACGAGACCTTGCAATCGTTCGTAGCGGGCTGGTTTTATCAAGAAAACAGTCCAAGGAACGGGGAGGTGACCGTTATCCTCTGCTGAACCTGCGATGTATCCGGCAGGAAGGATCGGTTGATTTGGGAGAGGCTGACGTCTACGAGGCAAAAGAGCCGTTGAAGGATGAATATCTCACGCAAAGCGGCGACATTATCATGCGGCTCACCGCTCCATATACCGCCGTTTTGATCGATGAAACCACGGCCGGAATGGTCATCTCCTCAAACTTTGTGGTGATACGAACCGAAAGCGGGCTTCTATTGCCGGAATACCTTTTCTGGCTGCTGAACACTCAAAACATGAAACGGAAAATCTATGAAAACGCCACCAGCAACATGCTCGGTTCCGTCAAAGCGACCTTCCTGATGGACCTTGAGCTGACCGTCCTTCCTCTGGAACACCAGCGCAGAATCGCCCGGTTGAATCTGCTGGCAAAGAAGGAAGAACGGTTGCTCAAAGAACTGGCGGACGAAAAAGAGAAACTGTATGACATCCTCCTTAACCAGGCCTACAAGAGCGCAAAGAAAGGAAAATGAACATGACCACCAGAAAAGATATCGAGCAAGTCCTGTGGAACGCCTGCGACAGTTTCCGCGGAAAGATCGACAGTTCCCGCTACAAAGATTATATTCTCTCCATGCTGTTCGTGAAATATTTGAGCGATGTTTCCAAGGAAAAGCGCGAGGAGTACATCAAGCAGTATGAGGGCGACATGCGCCGCGTGGAGCGCGCCATGAGCCGCGAACGCTTCGCCATCGACGAACATTCCACGTTTGATTACCTCTATGAAAACCGCAACGATGCGGAGATTGGGCAGAAGATCAACGTGGCGCTGAGACAGATCGAGGATCATAACAGCGGAAAACTGCGAAACGTGTTTCGCGCCATCGACTTCAACTCTCAAGTGGATTTTGGCGAACCTCGGGAGAAGAACGCGACCCTCCGCAATCTGCTGGAGGACTTTCACGCCCTTGACCTGCGCCCCAGCCAGCTGGGCTCTTCTGATATCATCGGCGATGCCTACGAATACATGATTGCCATGTTTGCCTCCGATGCCGGGAAGAAGGGCGGAGAATTCTTCACGCCCAGCCAGGTTTCCGAACTGGTGGCCTCTCTGGTGGAGCCGAGGGAAAACGACCGCAT
>OLNX01001088.1_pt1 | contig 24372 bp, 20 predicted proteins | sample 1672611 | NCBI WGS metagenome assembly OLNX01 (sample SAMEA3136705, study PRJEB25190) | human gut metagenome | reverse complement strand
CGAAAAACCGAGCCCTGCTCGTCAAAAAGCCTGATTTATCAGCCTTTTTGATGGCTATTTATCCAATTCGAGGCGGGCTGGCGCCCCCTCGAGCTCCCCCATCCTTTGTCGGGGATTATGCTTTCATTTTTAGTTTTTCGACAGACTGAAATGCCGCTCCAAACGGAGCGGCATTTTTTATTGTGAATATAACGAGGCTTTCCATTATCACTGGTCGGGCTATTGCAAAGGCGATTATTTGAAGCCCTGATCCGAAGTGTTTTCCGCCAACCGGCGGTCAAAGTAAAGGCGCGATGGCGCGCAGTATGCTGTTCAGGATCTCACCGAAGAAGCTCGTGCGGCAGTCGGAAAGCTCCACGCGGCGGCTTTTTTCCATTGTCGCAAGGTCGTCTGCCTTAACCTTAGCTATTGCCGGGTTATTATACATCAGCGTTCCGCACTCAAAGTGCAGGTACAGACTGCGGTAGTCCATGTTGATGGTTCCTACAATACACAGCTTATCATCGCAGACAAAGCTCTTCGCGTGCACAAAGCCGGGGGTGTACTCATATATCTTCACGCCCGCTTTAAGCAGCGCCGGATAATACGAGCGCGTGAGCTGATAGACCATCTTCTTGTCCGGTATGCCGGGGGTTATCATGCGCACGTCAACTCCGCGCTTTGCCGCCATGCACAGAGCGCTTTGAAGCTCACTGTCTATGGCAAGATAGGGCGTGGTTATATAAAGGTAGTCACGAGCCTGATACAGCATATCGGTGTACACGCTCTCGCCGACATTTTCATCATCCAGCGGGCTGTCGGAAAAGCTGAGAACATAGCCGTCGGCGTCGCCGCCCTTTTCCTCGAAGCTATCGGCAACGAAGTCGCCGTACTCGCCGCCGTTGGGGTTAAACGCGTTCCACATCTCAAGGAACATGACCGTCAGGTTCTCGACTCCGGGGCCTTTGAGCATCAGCCCCGTGTCCTTCCAGTGGCCGAAGCGCTCCTTTTCATTTATATATTCGTCGCTTATATTTATTCCGCCGGTAAAGCCGGTTTTTCCGTCTATTACGGTTATCTTTCTATGGTCGCGGTTGTTCATAACAAGGCTTACAGCGGGGATAAAGCGGTTAAAGGCCATAGTCTTTATGCCCCAGCTTCGCAGTGTGCTGCAGTAGTTTGTCGGCAGGCGGTCAACGCAGCCCATATCGTCGTATATGACGCGCACATCCACACCCTCGGCGGCCTTGCGCTTTAGTATCTCCAAAACGCCGTCCCACATTTTGCCCATGTCAATTATGAAATACTCAAGGAAAATGAATTTTTCGGCCTTCTCAAGCTCGGGTATGAGGTCAGCATACAGCTCCTCTCCGACGCTGTAATAGCTTATCTTTGTATCCCGTCCGGCAGGATAGCCTCCGGCTTTCTCAAGATATTTAAACAGTCCGGCCACAGCAGGGTCGCTGAGCGCGATCTCATCCGAGACGCTCCCCCGCTCTTTGAAATACCCCGCCGATTTCTCAAGCTGAGCATTGAGCAGTCTGCGCATATGGCGGGTAGGTCTTTTGTTGCCGTATATAAGGAACATCAGTCCGCCCAGCAGCGGGAGCACCGAAATAAACAGTATCCAGCCGACCTTATACGACGGGTTCATCTCGCTTTTTATTATGAACAGTATCGCCAAAACACTGAGCACGCGAAAAACCTTCTGAATATTAGGCAGTGCGGCGTTCAGCTCGCCGAAAAGCGCGACAAGCCACGCTATCTGAATTACTATCAGCAGCGCGGTTATCACCGTTCGGGAGAAAATTTTTTTCAGCAGCTTAGTCATGGCACATACCTCCTGTTCACATTTATTATGCCATTAATTTCACCGTATTTCAAGCACTTTTATGCTTGACACGGAAGTTTCGGAATGGTATACTACTAAGGCCGCATTGAGTGGGTCGGAAGTTCGGGATCAGCCCGGCACCTACGAGAGCGAGACCTGAAGAAAGGATTTGTAAGTTCATGAAGCATGCTATCATCATGACCGGCGGCAAGCAGTACCGTGTCGCAGAGGGCGACGTCATCTTCGTCGAGAAGCTCGATGTTGAGGCTGGCGAGTCTGTTAAGTTTGATAAGGTTCTGGCCGTTATCGACGAGGAAAACACCGTTTTCGGCGCACCTGTCATCGAAGGCGCAAGTGTTTCCGCAAACGTCGTCAAGACCGGCAAGGGCAAGAAGATCCGCGTCTACAAGATGAAGCCCAAAAAGGGCTACCGCAGAACTCAGGGTCACAGACAGCCCTATACCAAGGTTCAGATCGAAACCATCAATGCATAATTTATTCCGCTACTACTGATAATGGAGGTGTAACCTTAATGGCACATAAAAAAGGTATGGGTTCTACCAAGAACGGCCGCGACAGTGAGTCGAAGCGTCTTGGTCTTAAAAGAGCAGACGGTCAGTTTGTTCTGGCCGGCAATATCCTTGTCAGACAGCGCGGTACCAAAATCCACCCCGGCACTAACGTCGGTAAGGGTAAGGACGATACCCTGTTCGCCCTCGTGGACGGCAAGGTGAAGTTCGAGCGCAAGGACAAGGGTCGCAAGCAGGTCTCTGTTTACGAAGAAATCGCGCAGTAAATGAAGATTTGACAATGCCGGACAAGTACGTCCGGCATTGTTTTTAACTTTTAAAGGAGGATACAATACATGGCTACCTCTTTTGTAGATAAAGCAAGAATAAGCGTCCGCGCAGGAAACGGCGGCAACGGCGCCGTCGCGTTCCACCGCGAGAAATATGTCGCGGCCGGCGGGCCTGACGGCGGCGACGGCGGCAAGGGTGGCGATATCGTTTTCGTTGTTGACGACAATATGTCCACGCTGATGGATTTCAGGTACAAGCGCAAGTACGTCGCCGGAAACGGCGCCGACGGTCAGGGCAAGCGCTGCTCCGGCAAGGACGGCGAGAGCATGTATATCCGCGTTCCGCGCGGCACGCTCGTGCGCGATACGGAGACGGGCGCAATAATGCACGACATGTCCGACGGCAAGGATTTTACCGTTGCAAAAGGCGGCAAGGGCGGCTGGGGCAACAAGCATTTTGCGACTCCAACGCGTCAGGTGCCCCGCTTTGCAAAGCCGGGGCTTCCCGGCGAGAGCCACGATATAACCCTTGAACTGAAGCTTCTTGCGGACGTCGGGCTTGTGGGCTTTCCGAATGTCGGAAAGAGCACTCTGCTTTCCGTTGTCAGCAAGGCTCACCCGAAGATAGCAAACTATCACTTCACCACTCTTTTCCCCAACCTCGGCGTTGTGTATGTCGATGAGGGGCGCTCCTTCGTCATGGCCGATATCCCCGGCATCATTGAGGGCGCGTCGGAGGGTGCGGGGCTCGGCCACGATTTTCTGCGGCATATCGACCGCTGCCGCCTGCTGATACACCTTGTTGACGTCTCCGGCTCTGAGGGGCGCGACCCCGTCGCGGATTTTGATGCCATAAACGCCGAGCTGCACGAATACTCCCCCGAGCTTGCCGAGCGTATGCAGATAGTCGCCGCGAACAAATGCGACCTATGCGGCGGCGAGCGCGAGAACATCGAGCGGCTGCGCGCTCATGTCGAGGCGCTGGGCTATGAGTTTTTCGAGATGAGCGCCGCCACCCACAGCGGCACGCGGGAGCTTGTGAACATCGCCGCGGCAAAGCTTCAGGAGCTGCCTCCGGTCATACACTTTGAAGCAGACTACGTTCCCCCCGAGCCTGTTATCGACACCTCTGAGGAGCTCAGCATTGAGCGTTTCGACGATGTGTGGGTCGTCGAGGGGCCGTGGCTCCAGCGGCTCATGGGCTCTGTTAATTTCTCGGACAACGAAAGTCTCATGTACTTTGACCGCGTTCTGCGCGACAACGGCGTTTACAAGCGCATGGAGGATATGGGCATCCAGGACGGCGATACGGTAAGTATCTACAATCTCGAATTTGTATACAGGGATTAATTGGCAGCACCCCATTCGTTAGTATAGCTAACGAGTGGGGTGCACATTTAAGCATAAGACGACAAAAATGCTATGCAATCGGCGAACCTTTTGCATAGCATTTCCCGTTTTCCGCTTTTTCGGCATAAGTCATAAGGCTTTTAATATATCCTTATCACTTCCGCCGTTTGCGGACACTGTTTTCTGCTTTTTACTTGAGGCCGTTCTCGTATGCCTCGATCATCTTCTTGACCATCTGGCCGCCGACAGAACCAGCCTGACGTGCGGTGATATCGCCGTTATAACCGTTCTTCAGATTTACGCCAACCTCAGTTGCGGCTTCCATCTTGAACTTCTCCATTGCCTCGCGTGCTGCGGGGACAACAAGATGATTGCTGGAATTGTTAGACATAGTTTTACATCTCCTTTTCTGTATTGGGTCATCTTTTTCAACCCGTAACTTATCATTGCCATGTAAGGTCGATATATTCTGATTCATAAGATGTAATTCTTGCTAAAAACATAGGCACACAATATATTGTATACCCGCTCTTTTTCAAGCACAATTCGACAAAAATTTATTTATATTATGGTCTTATGTCTACTTGACAATTATTTTGAATGACTGTACAATACCCTTGTATCCGTATCGTTACCTTTTTTCCAATTATATTTCGACAGCTTTCAGCTTTCGTTTATACTATACTACTCTTTAATACAACAGGAGTATTATTCAATATGCGTAATGTTTTAAGAATCTTTCAAAATGACATAAGAACCTTGTCAAAGCATTTCTTCGCTTTGACTATCGTCATTGCCATAACGTTCCTGCCGGCGCTTTACGCGTGGTTCAATGTCTATGCCTTCTGGGATCCTTACGGCAAAACGGATCAGGTCAAAGTCGCCGTCGTTTGCAACGACCAGGACTACATGGACTCCGACGGCAAGATCATAAACATAGGCAAGGATCTTGTGGACGAGCTAAAGGATAATACGACATTCGGTTACGTTTTTATTGACGACGCCGACGAGGCCATCGAGGGCGTCTACTCCGGCGACTATTACGCAGCGGTAGTTATAGATTCCGACTTTACATATAATATGTATAACTTCCTCACAACGGACATCTATAACCCCACCATAGCCTTTTACCAGAACGAAAAGCAAAACGCCGTTGCCGTCAAAATCGTTGAGGCCGCGGCAAGCGAGATAAAGCAGAGCGTTAACCAGAAATACATCTCCGCAATGGTGGAGACCCTGTTTGACAAGCTCAACGCTTTCTCCGAGGACGTTCAGGGCGATTCCTCCGCAGAGCTGCTCAAGAACACTCTCGAAAAGGTCAACAACAACCTGAAAAGCTACAGCGGCACGATCGATCGCTTCATCTCCGCGAACAACGCGCTTATTGACACTCTCCAGCGCACAAATAATACCCTCAACTACTCCATTTATCTTATCGGCAACGAGAGAGTAAACATTTCCGATCAGATAGTCTATATTGAGGACACTCAGACAGATCTTGCGCTTATAAATGAAGAAGTAAACAACATGCTGCTCGGCTTGCAGGACTCCGTCCAGGAGGCTATATACAAGCTTGACAGGCTGTATCAGGGCGGCACCGATGACGCCGAAGCCGCCAAGAAAGCTCTTGCCGAGCTTGAGCGGCAGTACCAGGAGCTTATAGACTACCTCACTCACTCCGGCCTGACCGGCCCTGAGATCGAGGACGCGCTCACCGCGCTCAATAAGATCACCGACAAGATCACCGAGCTGCGCGATAAGCTTGGGCTTAACCAGCCGGCTGACGCCGCGCAGATCAACGTGCTTGCAGCGCATAACGCCGAGGCTATCAAGGAAATTCAAACCGACTACGAAACCATCGCTGTTCCCAAGGTATACGAGGCCGTTACCGGCAACGATTACGACGACCTTACAAGCCAGACGTCCTCCGCGAATACCATGGATTCTCTGATGAGCTTCATGGTCGAGGACACCGGCGATCGCATCGGCAGCATCCAGGATAAGCTCGCCACCGCGAAGTCCACCTCCGACGCGGAGGTCAGAAACGAGGCTCTCAAGAGCGCGCAGAGCGATGCCGCCATCGTTGAGCAGGAGATGTCCGCTCTGAGCGTGGCATTCAGCTCCGTCGAAACCGCCTCCGGCACTTCCACCGGCGCCGCTTCCGCTGTTGACTCAGCCGCCAACGACGCCAAGACCGCAAGGGATATTCTCGACGATATCCTCAACGGAAACCGTGACATTGATCTTATAAACGATCTCCAGATAATAAGCGATACTCTCGGCACCGTTAGAGTCACCCTGACCGAGACCGTTTACCCCGCTCTCAACACCCTGCTCGATAATTTGCAGGACAGCTTGGGCGATGTGTCCTCCCTGCTGCTCGATCTGAGCGGCATTCTCGGTAAGACCACGCCCATAGTCTCCGAGCTGGGAAGCACCTTCGGCGCAGTTAACAACGCGCTCATTCAGGTTCAGGACCTGCTTGCCTCCTACAGCAGCAGGATCACCGATTTCATCGACGTCCTCAACGGGACGGACGATAACGGCATCATTCAGGGTATATTCGATTTCTTTGACGTCAACCCCGAAAGCATTGGCGCTTTTCTCTCCAACCCCGTGTCAATTAGGTTCGAGAGTGTCTATCCCATAGAGTCCTACGGCGCCGGTATGGCTCCGTTCTACACGATCCTTGCTATCTGGGTCGGCTGCGTCATGATAAACGCTATTCTGAAGATCGACACTCCCGTCGAGCTTTTGGGCGCAACGTCCGCTCAGAAATTCATCGGCAGATACCTGCTGTTCTTCCTTATCAGTCAGTTGCAGTCCCTTATCATCATCGTGGGTAATATACTCATCCTCGGCGTAAGCTGTGTGCACCCCGGGCTGTTCATTCTCGCGGGCGCGATTTCTTCCCTTGCCTGCTCAATGATCGCCTACTGCCTCGCCATAATCTTCGGCAACGTCGGAAAAATGCTCTCCGTCGTCATCATGATCATCCAGATCGCAGGCTCCGGCGGCTCTTACCCCATTGAGCTTCTTCCCGACTTCTTCCAGCAGATATATCTGCTCTTCCCCTTCCCCTACGCAATTAACGCAATGCGCGAGGCGATAGCAGGTCTGTACGGCAACCAGTATCTTATCTATATTCTGCTGCTCCTGCTCTTCTTCGCAATTTTCCTGGTTCTCGGACTTACGCTGAAGCGTCCGCTTTCCGGCATGAGCGAATACATGGACGAGCAGCTTGAAAAGACCGAAATGATGTAAAATCTTTGGCGCAGAGGAGCGTTGTTATGGATTCTCAATACGAAATCAAATACAATAATCTCATACAGGGTCTTGAGGAAATGCACGCAAAGAATGTCAAAAGGACCAAAGCTGCGCTAAGGTGCCTGCTTATCATCCCCGCGGTCATTCTTATCATGCTGTTCATGACAAAAGGCTCAAAAACCATCTTCCTCGTGCTGTGGATAGCGTCCATGTTCATTATAGCATTTGTGCTCATTGTCGTTGAGTATCAGGACTATCTGCTGAGAAAAATGGTCGCCAAGGCGCAGAGTGCCACTGCCGACGCTGAGGCATCGGCTGCTATTGCGGCTCCCGCCGCGAATGACGCCGCTCCCGCAACCCAGCGCGCAGGCGCGATACGCCAGGCGGTTCAGCAGCGCTCACCGGAGCAGGACTCGGGCGGTTTCAGGTACGATAACTATGATGAAAGTGCCGGTGACAACTGACTCACATCCCAATGAAACAAACTCCCAAAGGAAAGAGTTATGATATGAAGAACTTTAAAGTAACAGCTTCAAATATCTTATCCGTTGCGCGTTCGGACGTTAGGCGTCTGAGCCGGAGCGTTGTCGCGGTTGTATGTGTGTTCTGCCTTGCACTTGTCCCCTGTCTGTACGCATGGTTTAATATCATCTCCAACTGGAATCCCTACACTCCCGACGCCACAAGCAATTTGAAGATAGCGGTCGCCTCCGAGGACGCAGGCACGACCTTCCTCGGCATGAATTTTAATGTCGGCAATATTATCATTGAGCGCCTGAAATCCGACGATCAGATAGACTGGCAGTTCCCCGAATCCTCGCAGGCTGTCATGGACGGGCTTTACAGCAGTGATTACTACGCCGGAATAATCATCCCCGAGGATTTCAGCAGCAGCATGCTCGGCTTTACCGACGGCGAATTTGAGCAGCCCGAGATCCTTTACTACGACAACCAGAAGATGAACGTTATCGCGTCAAGGGTCACGGATCGTGCGCAGAGCCTTATCAAGAATGAGATAAACGGTATCTTCGTCGCAACCATAGTCGAGGAGCTGTCGACCTTCACCTCCCTGTTCTCCGGCATGGGCGTCAACTCCGAAAACACGCTTGATGGTCTCAGCGATGAGCTGGAAAACGTGAAATCTGACCTTCGCACCTACGTCTCCATAATGGATTCCATGGCTTCGGTAACGCAGTCGGCCGCAAACGTCGCCTCGATGACGAATAACCTGCTGCCCGACGTCGTAACGATGCTCAACAACAGCCGCAGCTCCATCGCCGACATGAAAGATCGCCTTGCGACAAGCAAGGAGGATATAATCTACGCCGCCGACGCGATCAGAAACAGCTCCGAGGAGCTGAGAAACACCATTGAAAAACTTGACTCTGCAGTAGACGGCGACCCCGCCGAGGCCGGAAAGTCGTACATAGACTGGGACGCGATCTACGGAGAGGGCGGCATCACCGAGTATGAGGGCGAGATCCTCGATGACCTCTACTACGACATCAACAAGCAGCTCCATGACAGCGTCATTCGCTTCGACGATATACTCCAGCAGACCAATATCGACAGCAACCTCATAAATTCCATGACAACGCTGCAATCCTCGCTGGACAATCTGGATTCGCTGCTGGCTAACATCGAATCCGATGTCGACGGTCAGTCGTACACCTTGCAGCAGTACACCACCGCGCTCAACTCCTGCACGCAGAGCATCAATGGCACTCGTGATGTAATGAACTCAATGCTGCAAATGGTAACGAACGTGCAGTCGAACATCAACGATCTGCGCTCCAGTGAGAGCTTCTCTAACATTCTCTCGCTCATGAACGACGACGTCGCAGGACTGGTCAAATACCTCGCCTCCCCCGCGAACCTTGAGGTAGTCAGGGTTTACGCGCTCGATAATTTTGGCTCGGGCATGGCTCCGTTCTATACCGTGCTCTCACTCTGGGCCTGCGCGCTTCTGAGCGTCTCGCTTCTGCACACTCACATCAAGCGGAAAGACGGTCTCCCGAATCTTACAACAACAGAGTCTTTCTTCGGACGATTCTTCATTTTCTTCGCCGTGGGTCAGCTTTGCGCTCTGCTTACAGTTCTCGGCAACCTGTTCTATATCGGCATACAGTGCTACAATCCGTTCCTGTACTGGCTGGCAGCAGCGGTTGCAAGTCTGCTGTTTACCGTTATAAACTACGGCCTGCTGTTCTCATTCGGTAATACCGGCGAAGCAGTCGCGATCATCGTTCTGGTCATTCAGGTCGCGGGTGCCGGCGGTACATATCCTATCCAGATGCTCCCCAAGGTGTTCCAGGTGATGTATAACGTCATGCCGTTCAAGTTTGCAATGACGGCAATGCGCGAGACGATAGCGGGCAGCTACGGTCATGTATATCTCAAGAATATTCTCATAATGCTGCTCATTACAATCGTCCTCATTCCTCTGTTCATACTGCTGCATAATCTTTATAAGCCCGCGCTCAGGAAGTTTACTACCAGCAAGGAACAGACCGGCATGATGCACGGCGGCTGATGCAGAATACTACATTTAAACATAAGCAAAAGGACTTTACCGCTAATAACGGTAAAGTCCTTTCAGTGTGTCAAAAAGTCCTGCGAGCATTTTGTAAGATTCACAAAACGCCACGTTTTTTCTGAAATTGCATTGGAGGCTGGTTGAATGAGTGAAATTGCGAAAATTATCGGGCAGCGTATCCGTAATTATAGAACCGAAAAAGGATTAAGTCAGGAAAAGCTTGCTGAAATGTCCGGATGCCATCCTACTTACATTGGACAAGTTGAACGCGGGGAAAAGAATGCAACGCTTGAGAGCATTGAGAAAATTTCCTCTGCAATGAATGTTCCCCTGTCAAAGCTTTTTGAAAAACTCGGTGAAGATACCGATGAGAGTATTCCTTTAAAGTGCTACGAGTTTATAGCATCAAAAAGCAAATCAGAGCAGGAGCATCTCTATAAAATGCTTGTTGAGTTAGATGCATACAAGAATCAGTAATATACGACAAGATGCCGCCCGTTTGGGGCGGCATCTTTTTATATCATATCATTTTATCGATCGGTTTGCTTACGAAGATATGCGTCTCGTCGCAGCGTTTCTTTCGTTGCCTCCGCCACATCACGAATAACACGAATTTCGTATTCATCGCAGTCATCCAATACGAGTGCAATATCCTGTTCAAACTGAACCTTGGCCTTAATTATATTATCGCAGAGCAGATCATCGCTTGTAACCTTCAAAGCGTTTGCGATATTGACTATGGCATTTAAGCTGACACGGGTCGTTCCTGTCTCAATATTGCTCAAATGTGTAGGAGAAACGCCGACAATTTCTGAAAGCTTCTCTTGAGTCAAGTCTGCTTTTATTCTTGCAATTTTAATTCTTTTCCCAATCGCTTTATAATCGAGTTCCATATTGCACCCCCTTTATTTCAAATTTCTCGCTAATATAGTGTATCTACGACGAGAATATATTATAATAATCTATATCCGTATAATACGGATATAGATTATATTTTCAAAAATAGCAAGGAGATTTGATATGATTTCCTGTTCTTTTGCAGGTCATAGGGAGCTTTATGGGCGAAACATTGACAGTCAAATTGAAAGTGCCATTGAAAACATACTAAAAAAAGATAGTTCTTTCGTATTCTATTCCGGCGATATGGGTGAATTTGATAGTATGTGCTCTTCTGCCGTGCGAAAAGCCAAATGGCAACACCCTGAGCTTGATATAAAACTAATCGTTGTTCTTCCATATATGATGACTAAAGTAAATACACACAAAGAACAATATGAACGCCTGTATGATGAAATAATCATTCCAATGGAGTTATCAGAGGCACATTATAAATCGGCAATTTCAAAGCGTAATCGTTGGATTGTTGATCGTATTGACTGTTTGATTGCTTATGTATACAGAGATTTCGGCGGTGCTTATGCAACGCTCAATTATGCTTATCAAATGAAAAAGGACATTATAAATTTAGCAGATATATAAAAAAGACCTTGCAGAATTTCTTCTGCAAGGTCTTTCATTTAGTTCATCTTCTATATCAAGAATATCTTAGTTATCCTTGATAGCTGCCTGCGCTGCTGCGAGGCGGGCGATGGGAACGCGGAAGGGGCTACAGGAGACATAGTCGAGGCCAACCTTATGGCAGAACTCAACGGAGCTGGGATCGCCACCGTGTTCGCCGCAGATGCCCAGGTGCAGCTCGGGACGGGTAGCACGTCCGAGACGGCACGCCATCTCCACGAGCTTGCCAACGCCGACCTGGTCGAGCTTTGCAAACGGGTCATTCTCGTATATCTTCTTATCGTAGTAAGCGCCGAGGAACTTGCCGGCGTCGTCACGGCTGAAGCCGAAGGTCATCTGGGTCAGATCGTTGGTGCCGAAGGAGAAGAACTCAGCTTCCTTGGCGATCTCATCGGCGGTGAGTGCAGCTCTGGGGATCTCTATCATCGTGCCGACAAGGTACTTCATATCGATGCCGCTTGCCTTGATGATCTCGTCCGCGTTCTTGACGACAACGTCCTTAACGTACTTGAGTTCCTTGACCTCGCCTACCAGCGGGATCATGATCTCGGGAACCATCGTCCACTCGGGATGGCGCTTCTGGACGCTGATGGCAGCGTTTATTACAGCGCGGGTCTGCATTGCGGCGATCTCGGGATAGGTGACAGCCAGACGGCAGCCACGGTGGCCCATCATCGGGTTAAACTCATGCAGGGATGCGATGAGCGCCTTGATAGACTCGACGGATTTGCCCTGAGCCTTTGCGAGAGCCTCAATGTCAGCTTCCTCGGTGGGAACGAACTCGTGGAGAGGAGGATCGAGGAAACGGATGGTTACGGGGCAGCCCTCCATGGCCTCGTAGATGCCCTCAAAGTCTGCCTGCTGCATGGGCTGGAGCTTTGCAAGAGCAGCTTCGCGCTCTTCAAGCGTATCGGCGCAGATCATCTCGCGGAAAGCCGCAATTCTGTCAGAATCGAAGAACATATGCTCGGTACGGGTAAGGCCGATGCCCTGTGCGCCCAGCTCGCGTGCCTTGCGTGCGTCGGCGGGAGTATCAGCGTTGGTGCGAACCTTCAGGCGGCGGTACTTGTCCGCCCATGCCATGATGCGGCCGAATTCGCCCGCGATGGATGCGTCAACAGTCGGGATGATGCCGTCATAGATCTTGCCGGTGGAGCCGTCGAGAGAGATGAAGTCGCCCTCGTGGAAGGTCTTGCCCGCCAGCTCGAACTTCTTGTTCTCCTCGTCCATCTTGATATCGCCGCAGCCGGAGACACAGCACTTGCCCATGCCTCTGGCGACAACGGCAGCGTGGCTGGTCATACCGCCGCGAACGGTGAGTATGCCCTGTGCGGCCTTCATGCCCTCGATGTCCTCGGGAGAGGTCTCGAGACGGACGAGAACGACCTTCTCGCCGCGTGCCTGCCACTCCTTGGCATCCTCTGCGGTGAAGACGACCTTGCCGCAGGCCGCGCCGGGAGATGCGCCGAGGCCCTTGCCCATGGGAGTCGCTGCCTTGAGCGCGGCGGCGTCAAACTGGGGATGGAGCAGGGTGTCAAGGTTTCTGGGGTCTATCATCGCAACGGCTTCCTTCTCGGAGATCATGCTCTCGTCAACGAGGTCGCAGGCGATCTTGAGCGCTGCCTGTGCGGTGCGCTTGCCGTTACGGGTCTGGAGCATATAGAGCTTGCCGTTTTCAACGGTGAACTCCATGTCCTGCATATCGCGGTAGTGATCCTCAAGGGTCTGGCACACGTTCTTAAACTGTGCGAAAGCCTCGGGGAACTTCTCTGCCATCTGAGCGATGGGCATGGGGGTACGAACGCCTGCAACGACGTCCTCGCCCTGTGCGTTGGTAAGGAACTCGCCCATGAGCTTCTTCTCGCCGGTCGCGGGGTCGCGGGTAAACGCAACGCCGGTGCCGCAGTCGTCGCCCATATTGCCGAACGCCATCATCTGTACGTTGACAGCGGTGCCCCAGCTATAAGGGATGTCGTTATCGCGGCGGTATACGTTCGCGCGGGGGTTGTCCCAGCTGCGGAAAACTGCCTTGATAGCGCCCATGAGCTGCTCTTTGGGATCATCGGGGAAATCAACGCCGATCTTGGCCTTGTACTCGGCCTTGAACTGGCCTGCCAGCTCCTTGAGATCGTCGGCGTTCAGCTCAACGTCCTGAGTGACACCGCGAGCTTCCTTCATCTCGTCAATGAGCTGCTCGAAGTACTTCTTGCCTACCTCCATAACAACGTCGGAATACATCTGAATGAAACGGCGGTAGCAGTCCCATGCCCAGCGGGGGTTATTGGACTTCTTTGCCATTACTTCCACGACTTTTTCGTTAAGACCCAGGTTCAGGATGGTATCCATCATGCCGGGCATGGATGCACGGGCACCGGAGCGGACGGAGACGAGGAGGGGATTTTCAAGGTCACCGAACTTTTTGCCGGTAATGCCTTCCATCTTCTCGATGTACTCCATGATTTCAGCCATGATCTCATCATTGATCTTCTGACCGTCTTCATAGTACTGGGTGCATGCCTCGGTGGTGATCGTGAAGCCCTGAGGCACGGGCAGGCCGATATTGGTCATCTCAGCTAAGTTTGCACCCTTGCCGCCAAGCAGCTCACGCATCTTTGCGTTGCCTTCGGAGAACAAATAAACATACTTCTTGCTCATTGATATTATCCTTTCTATTGCAACCGTATGGGGTTTTTAAGCCCCATACGAAAATTTTGACTTATTTAAGTCTGGCCTCGAGCGCGTCAAGCTCTTCGGCGAGCTTTTTGGGAAGCTTATCGCCGAACTGGGCGTAGTATTCGCGGATGCCCGCGCATTCCTCAAGCCACAGCTCCTTGTCAACGCCGAGGATCTCCTTGACGGTGTCAAGAGACACATCAACGCCCTCAAGGTTGATATCCTCAGGCTTAGGCTCGTAGCCAAGCTCAGTCTCGACTGCGTCCTTCTCACCGAAGCAACGGCCGAGGATCCACTCTACGACGCGGAGGTTATCGCCGAAGCCCGGCCACAGGAAGTTACCCTCGTCATCGGTGCGGAACCAGTTGACGTTGAAGATTTTCGGGGGATTTGAGAGCTTCTTGCCCATATCGAGCCAGTGCTGCCAGTAATCGCCCATGTTATAGCCGCAGAAAGGACGCATCGCCATAGGATCGCGTCTTACAACGCCGACCTGGCCGGTAGCTGCTGCGGTGGTCTCGCTGGCCATTATAGAGCCGACAAAAACGCCGTGATCCCAGTCTCTGGACTGATAGACCAGAGGTGCGGTCTTTGCGCGGCGGCCGCCGAAGATGATAGCGGAGATGGGAACGCCCTTCTTGCTCTCAAACTCGGGGCTTATGCAGGGGCAGTTGATCGCGGGAGCGGTAAACCGGGAGTTGGGGTGAGCGCCCTTGCTTCCGTCGGTGCAGTCCCACTTCTCGCCCTTCCAGTTTTCTGCGTTCTTGGGAGGATTCTTATCCATACCCTCCCACCACACGGTGTTGTCGTCAAGATTATGGACAACGTTGGTGAAGATGGTATTCTTCTTGGTTGCCGCCAGAGCGTTGGGATTGCTCTTGGCGCTGGTTCCGGGAGCGACGCCGAAGAAGCCGTTCTCGGGGTTTACAGCCCACAGCCTGCCGTCCTCGCCTATGCGCAGCCATGCGATATCGTCGCCAACCGTCCAGCACTTCCAGCCCTTTTCACGATATGCCTCGGGAGGAATGAGCATCGCGAGGTTTGTCTTGCCGCAGGCGGAGGGGAATGCGCCGCAGACATAACGGATCTCGCCCTGGGGATTCTCAACGCCGAGGATGAGCATATGCTCGGCCATCCAATCCTCCTTGCGGCCGAGGGTGGAGGCTATACGCAGAGCAAAGCACTTTTTGCCCAGCAGCACGTTGCCGCCGTAGCCGGAGTTGACGGACATGATGGTATTATCCTCGGGGAAGTGAACGATGTATCTCTTCTCGGGGTCAAGCTCTGCCTTGGAGTGCAGACCCTTGATGTAATCGGCGCTGTCGCCGATAGCGTCGAGCACGCTCTGGCCGATGCGGGTCATGATAGCCATGGACACGACAACGTAAATGCTGTCTGTAAGCTCAATGCCGTATTTTGCAAAGTCGGAGCCGACGACGCCCATGGAATAAGGGATAACGTACATGGTGCGACCCTTCATGGAGCCGTCGTATATCTCGTAAAGCTTCTTGTACATCTCCTGCGGGTCCATCCAGTTGTTGGTGGGGCCTGCGTCCTCCTGACGCTTTGAGCAGATAAAGGTGCGGCCCTCAACGCGGGCGACGTCGTTTACGTCGGAGCGGTGAAGAACGCAGCCGGGAAGCTTTTCCTCGTTAAGCTTGATAAGCTCGCCCGTGCCGATTGCCTCCTGACGTATCGCGTCAAGCTGCTCCTCGGAACCGTCTACCCAGACGATCTTCTCGGGCTTTGTAAGTGCGGCCATTTCATCGACCCACTTCAGAATATGGACATTATCGGTCAGTTTCATGGTTTTCCCTCCATTAATTAAAATTATCACCAATAATACCTCAATTAAGACTACCATTTCCGGCACTTCTTAATCAATGCATTTTGCTTACAAAAATTTTTCGGAAACCTCACAAAAAGCGTCTGCTATTTTTGCAAAATCACCAATTTCCAGAGTCTCGCCCCTGATTTTTGGGTCAAAGCCACAGTCGGCTATGATTTTTCCCACGGTTTCTTTGGAAAACTCACCAAATCCGGCTGCAAGCGCGTTGGCAAGGGTTTTGCGGCGCATACCGAACGCGGCTCTGACAACTCTGAAAAACATATCTCTGCTTTTTACCTCGGCAGGCGGCGTCTGCCTCATGCGCAGACGTATTACCGAGCTTGTTACCTTCGGCTGCGGGATGAAGCAGTGAGGCTGCACGTCAAACAGCAGCTCAGGCTCGGCATACCAGTTTACAAGCACCGTAAACGCACCGTAATCCGACGTCGCCGGCTTTGCGCATATCCTCCGCGCCACCTCGCGCTGTATCATCACCGTCACCGTGTCAAAGCAGCCGGCCTCCAAAAATGCCGTTATCAGCGGGCTGGTTACATTATACGGCAGATTCGCGCACACAACGTGTCGCATTCCCGCCAGTTTTTCATCGACAAGGGAGGCGAGCTCCAGCTTGAGCACATCGCCGAAGATAATTTCAACATTATCCCGCCCGGATAAGGTCTCCTCCAGAACGGGCTTCAGCGCCTTGTCAAGCTCAACGGCAAGCACCCTGCCCGCGCGCATTGAAAGCTGCTCGGTAAGGCAGCCTATGCCGGGGCCGACCTCCAAAACGCCGGTACGCTCGTCAATCTCTGCCGCCTCCGCTATATCCTCCGGCACCCATGCCGCTGTCAGAAAGTTCTGACCCATGGATTTTGAAAAGCGGAAGCCGTGCCGCGACAGGAGCCGCTTTATATCATTAATATCAGTAAGTCTCATAAAGCTTAGTCCCGTTTCAGCGCCTTCTCAAACGCCTGACGCGCGGGGTCATGCCCCGGCTCGCTGTCTACCTTAACGTTTCCCCGATAGCTGTAGCCCATGCGCCGGAGCAAGCCTTGCATGGCCTTATTCTTCCTGTGCGTATCAACGCGCATGCTCTCAGCGCCAGCCTCCACGGCAAGACGCTCGGCCTGCGCAATGAGCATGTCGCTCATGCTCGTGCCACGAAACTCTGCCGACACCGCCGACCTGTGTATGGTGCAGTATCTGCCCTCGCAGCGCCACTTGCCGTCGGTTATGGCGTCATAGCACGGCTCAGGCTCGGCACTCAGGCAGAACACGCCCGCGACGCGCTCGCCGTAGAGCATGACATGGCATTCGCCGCGCTGCATTGATCCTAAGAAGCTTTTTTCGTCGGGGTACTCCCCCTGCCACTGGTCAACCCGGTATTTCCGCAGATAGTTTTTAGCCTGACGGACGATAAGCATTATATCGTCAATATCACTCTCTGATGCCTTGCGGCAGGATACAGGCTGCGTCAGCTTCATGCGGGCGCGGTCTTTTTTTATCTCCTCCAAAAGCTTCAGATCGCTTTTTTCACTCAGGCTCAGTTTTTCAAACATGTCCGGGCGCTTATCCATCGTGCGCTCAAGGCTTTTTTTCCTGCGCCAGATATCCACCTTGGCGTGATCGCCGCCTAACAGCACCTCGGGCACGCGCTCACCCTCCCATACCTCCGGTCTTGTATACTGGGGATACTCCAGAACGCCGTCCCAATGGCTCTCGCCTGTAAAGCACTCCTCGTCGGACAGCACTCCCGGCACAAGGCGGCACACGGAATCGGCGACCGCCATAGCCGCAAGCTCCCCGCCCGTGAGTACAAAATCTCCGATGGATATCTCCTCGTCAACGCACTTTTCTATAAAGCGCTCGTCAACGCCCTCGTAATGTCCGCACACGAGCACAAGGTGGTCATAGTCGCGGCGAAGCCTCTTTGCCGTCTCCTGATTAAAGGGCTTTCCCTGCGGGCTCATGTATATCACGCGGCTGCGTTTATCTTGCGCGGTTGACATAATATCATCAAGACAGGATTTCAGCGGCTGCGCCATCATCACGCAGCCCCAGCCGCCGCCGTAGGGATAATCATCAACCTGGCACTGCTTATTCTCGGTATAATCCCGTATTTGCACACAATTTATCTCAATTATGCCCTTTTTCGCCGCTCTGCCGAGTATGCTCTCGTGCATCATGGCGTTCATGTTATCCGGAAAAAGAGTCATTATATCTATTCTCATGGTTGACATAATATAATCACATTCCCTCGATGAGATGAACCCTGATGATTCCGTTTTCGGCGTCTGCGGACAGGATAAATTCGGGCACTGCGGGTATCATATGCTCAGTCTCGCCTTTGACGATATAGATATCCGAGGCCGGCGTTTCCAATATATCGCTGAGAATGCCTATCTCCGTTCCGTCCTCATCAATCACTTTCGCGCCGATGATATCCTGAAGGAAATAAGCGCCCTCCGGCAGATCGGCGTCAGCGCGGTCTATAAACACCGTCTTATTTTTCAGGCACATGGCGGCGTTTACGTCCTCCACGCCCTCCAAGGCCGCTATCACAAAGCCTTTGTGTATGCGCGCAGAGAGCATTTTGACGGGCTTGCGCTCGATATATACGGTTTTGAAGCCGCGCAGGAATTCGGGGCTGTCCAGCCAGACCTGGATCTTGACCTCGCCCCGGACGCCGTGGGTATTCACGATTTTTCCCGCCTCGATATACTGATTTTTCTCCATTGCTTTCTCCTGTCGATAACCTTAAAAACGGGTTAATATGCTCTTAAAGGGCTACCGCGAACTCAGGTAGCCCTTTAATATTTTCAGTCCATAATCTCGACTGATACTTTTTTGCCCTTTCTCTGGGCGACAGCCCGCATGAGTATACGGATCTCCTTGACGATCCTGCCCTGCCGGCCAATGACCTTGCCCATATCCCCGTCGGCAACCCGCACTTCAAACACGGTCTCGCCGCCGACAACGCGCTCGGTCACAGAAACCTCGTCCGGTTTTTCAACGAGGTTCTGTACAATATAGGTCAAAAGTTCTTTCATGCCGGTAGAATCTCCTTATTAGGCCTCGACCTTTTTAAGCAGGCCGCGTACGGTGTCGGTGGGCTGTGCGCCGTTTGCAATCCAGTACTTTGCGCGCTCCATATCGACCTTGATCTTCTGAGCGCCCTCTGCCATGGGGTCATAGGTGCCGAGCTCCTCGATGAAGCGTCCGTCGCGGGGGCTGCGGGAATCTGCAACGATGATGCGGTAGTAGGGAGCCTTCTTCGCGCCCATTCTGCGAAGTCTGATTTTAACCATGTGTATTCACCTCCATTATTATCCTCACGGTGCTTGGCACCGCCATATATTACAAACGCTTTTGCGTGAGTAAACTTTATTAAAATTAGAATTTAAATCCGCCGAAGCCGCCCATACCGCCGAGGTTCGGCATTCCGCCGCCCATCGCGCCAAGCTTTCTTTGCAGCTTCTTCATGTTCTTGCCCGAGAGCTGCTTCATCATGCTCTGCATTGCGTCAAACTGCTTTATCAGGCGGTTTATATCCACGACCGATGTTCCGCTGCCTGCGGCGATGCGCTTTTTGCGGCTGGCGTTGAGGATGGACGGATCGTCCCGCTCGGCCTGGGTCATGGAGAGAATTATCGCCTCTATGCGGTCGAGGCTCTTTTCATCGACCTTTGCGCCCTTGAGCGCTTTTGCGTCAAGCCCCGGTATCATCTGGGCAAGGTCGTTTATATCGCCCATGCCCTTGAGCGAGCGCATCTGCTCGAGATAGTCCGACAGCGACATGCGGTTTGCCTTCATGCGCTCGGCCATCTCCTGAGCCTTTTTCTCGTCAAAGCTCTGCTCGGCTTTTTCGATAAGCGTCAGGACATCGCCCATACCGAGGATTCGGGACGCCATGCGGTCGGGGTAAAACGGCTCGATCTGGTCAAGCTTCTCGCCGACGCCGATGAATTTTATGGGCTTGCCGGTGCTCGCCTTTATAGACAGCGCAGCGCCGCCTCGCGCGTCGCCGTCAAGCTTTGTGAGCATAACGCCGGTAACTCCCAGCGCCTCGTCAAATGCGTTTGCGGCGTTCACGGCGTCCTGACCGGTCATCGCGTCGACAACGAGCAGGATCTCAGCAGGTTCGACCGCGTCACGGATATTCTGAAGCTCCTGCATAAGCTCCTCGTCTATATGCAGGCGACCGGCGGTATCGAGAAACACAAGGTCGTTGCCGTGCTTTTTCGCATGCTCAACGGCGGCCTTTGCGATATCGACCGGGTCGGTAGTGCCCATCTGGAAAACGGGTATATCAAGCTGCTCACCGACAGTCTCAAGCTGTTTTATAGCGGCCGGGCGATATATATCGCAGGCTGCCAGCAGCGGGCGCTTGCCCTGCTTGCGCATGTAGGCCGCGAGCTTTGCGCCGTTTGTCGTCTTGCCCGCGCCCTGAAGTCCGACCAGCATCACAACACTGGGCGACTTGGAGCTTATGGCAAGGCGCTGATTTTCACTGCCCATGAGCTTAACAAGCTCTTCGTTTACTATCTTGATGACCTGCTGCGCCGGGGACAGCGCCTCAAGCACGTCCGCGCCCGATGCGCGCTCTGTAACGCTTTTGGTAAATTCCTTTACGACCTTATAGCTGACGTCGGCCTCCAAAAGAGCCATCCGGACTTCCTTCATAGCCTCTTTTACGTCAGCCGCCGTAAGTCTGCCCTTGCCGCGCAGCTTCTTAAAGGCTGCGGACAGCTTATCGGACAATGATTCAAATGCCATATCGCGGCCTCCTAAATTTTCAGGTTTTCAAGCTTTGCGCGTATATCCTCGTTCATAACGCCCATATCCGCAAGCTCGTTTTCAAGCTGGTCTATCTGGGCATTGCGCTCGATAAAACGCTTTATAAGCCCGGTTTTTTCCTCGATCTCCGTCATTGCGACCTCAGCGCGGCGGATCATGTCCCAAACGCCCTGCCTTGATATTCCGCCCTGCTCAGCGATCTCCGCCAGAGACAGATCCTCGTTATAGTGGAGGTCAAAATACTCACGCTGCTTCTCGGTAAGCAGCTCGCCGTAAAAATCAAACAGCATCGAACGCATGACCCTGCTGTCCTCCACGGCGCGCACCTCCCCTGTAAACCGTATTTACTTTACAGAGTATAACACCGCGCCGTGTACCCTGTCAAGCATTTTATCTTGTCAGCTTCGCCGAATATATTTCAGTATTTACGTCAAAACTGTTATTTATAGCTACATTTTATTTCAGGGAGCTTGCATATGAGTATTAAGGAACAAAACAATCCCACGGAAAATCTTTATGCGCTTGCGGCCTCCAACGCAAGGCTGAATAAATTCACCGAAAACCTGCCGGTGCGGTATGTAAAGGCCGACATAAGAGCCGCCTGCGCGAGCATAAACCGCGCTTTCGAGGCTGTCGAAAAGCGCTTTGCAGCAGCGGTTCATGTGCCGGGAGCCTGCGAATGGCTGCTGGATAACCGATATATCGCGCTGCGCGAGGCTCAGAACGCGATCTCAGGCTTTGCAAACGTGAGCCGGCTTCGCGCGGGAAGCGAGGGAGTTATCATTCTCTCGATGTGCTCTGCTCTGCTCACGGCGGCAGCATACCACTTTGACGAAGATAAGGCGCAGGTATTTTTAGACGGCTTCCAGAGCGTATCCGTGCTCCCGCGAAGAGAGCTTTACCTCTTCCCCGCCGCGCTCAGAGCCGCGCTGATAATACGGCTCGGCAAGCTCTGCGAGGAGCTTAGGAAAACCGCGTCTCCGGAGGATTTTTCGGACGATTTCGCGGCGATATTCGGCTCGCTCAGGCTCGTTGCGGAGCTTGATATGCGGCCGCTTCTCGAGCGCGTGGATATCGCGGAAAAAGCGCTCATGGCAGACCCCGCGGGCATCTACCCCCGCATGGACGAACCCAGCCGCGCGCTCTATCGCGAGCGGCTTTCGGTTCTGGCAAAGCACAGCGCCCTTGAGGAGCACAGCATGGCGCAGCATATTCTCAAGCAGTGCCGTCAGGCCGAGGGCGAAAAGCGCCATGTAGGATACTATCTGTTCTCAGGTAGCGAAAATCGCTCCAAGGGCGGAGCGTATATCGCGGCAAACCTGCTGCTGACCCTGTTTTTATCGCTGCTGTGCGGATTTTTATCCCACAGCGTGGCCGCCGCGCTTCTTCTGCTGCTGCCCATTTCGGAGCTGACAAAAAGTCTTTTGGACTACATCATACTGCTCGCCGTACCGCCGCGCAGACTTCCTCGGCTTGAGCTTTTAGGCGGCATTCCCGACGAGGGGAAAACCATATGCGTCATATCCGCGCTCCTGAGCTCACCCGACAGCGGCGCAAAGCTTGCCAAGCGGCTGGAGGCTTTTTATCTCTCAAACCGCAGGTGCGGGAAAAATCTTCTCTTCGGCATTCTCGCCGATCTGCCGGAGGCCGACAGTGACGCGACCGACAAAGACGAGGAGCTTATATCCTCCTGCGCCGAGGCGATAGACGCGCTAAACTCGCGCTACGGCGGCTCTTTCTATCTCTTCACCCGTCCGAGGACGGAGGACAAGGGGCGGGGAAAATTCAGCGGCCATGAGCGCAAGCGCGGCGCCGTGCTCGCTCTCGCGCAGCTTCTTACCGGCGAAGAAAGCGAGCTTCGCGTCTCCGCCGGAAGCAAAAAAAGCCTCATGGGCACAAAGTTCATTTTAACGCTCGACAGCGACACCGCTCCAGTTCCCGACTCCATAGCGGAGCTTGTCGGCGCTATGCTGCACCCGCTGAACGCCCCCGTTCTCGACCATGAAAAGGCTTTAGTCGTGTCCGGGCACGGCATCATACACCCTCGGATATCCACACAGCTCCACTCGGCCGGAGCCACTGATTTTTCCCGCGTTTTCGCGGGTCCCGGCGGCTGCGAGCCTTACAGCGCCATCTGCGGCGAGGTCTACATGGATCTGTTTGACAGAGGCGGCTTCTACGGCAAGGGTATCATCGACGCCAAGGCACTTGTCGTTTCCTCCCGGGCGCACATTCCTGACGGCGCTGTGCTCTCGCATGATGCGCTCGAAGGCGCATACCTGCGCGGCGGCTACATGAGCGATACGGAGTTTTCCGATTCATTCCCCTCCTCGCCGCTTGCATACTACCGCCGCAGCCACCGCTGGATCAGGGGCGATTGGCAAAACGCCGCGTGGATATTCCGCCGCGACGCCGCCATGCCCGATATCGAGCGCTGGAGGCTTTTTGACTCCCTTCGCCGAAGCCTCGTCGCTCCTGCGACCTTCATTGCGATTTTTTTAGGACTTCTGCTCGCGAAAAATGGGCTTATACTCGCCGCGTGGGCAGCGCTGCTCTCACTTGCGGTGGGCTTTCTCATAGCGCTAACGGAGTTCGGCACAAACAGGGCTGCTGACCTTGATCTTAAATACCACAGCAGGCTTTTAAAGGGCATATCCGCCGCACTGTTCCAGGCCGTTTTCAGGCTGTGGTTTTTGCCGTACGAGGCATGGATAAACCTCTCGGCGGCGGTGACGGCGCTGTGGCGGCAGCTTGTCAGCCGCAAAAACCTTCTCGAATGGGAAACTGCCGCGCAAAGCGAAAAGAAAAAGGGCGGTGCAGTTGCGTATTACCGCAATATGTGGCTCGCTCCCGTCTCCGGCGCCGCGCTTATCATTTTTTCGGCGGGCATATTCGCGAAAACCGTGGGGCTTTTGTGGATATTTGCCCCTCTTGCCGCGCTCGCGCTGGCGCTTCCGGCTGCGAAAGAATCGGAGCTTCCACGGGATGACAGACAGTATCTTCTCTCCTGTGCGGAGGATATATGGAGCTATTTTGACTTCTTCTGCACAGCCGAGGATAACTTCCTGCCGCCGGATAACTATCAGGAGCAGCCGCCTGTCGGCATAGCTCACCGCACCTCCCCGACGAATATGGGGCTTGCCCTTGTATCGGCCATGTGCGCGTCATTGCTCGGCATCGATCGCGACAACAGTGCCATTGATATAATAGATAAAATGCTCGGCACAATGGAAAAGCTGCCGAAATACGGCGGGCATTTCTGCAACTGGTACGACACGCGCACACTGCGCCCGCTCGAACCGAAATACCTCTCCACCGTGGACTGCGGCAACCTCTGCGCATGTCTTATAGCGCTCAAAAACGCTCTTTTGAAGTCAGACCGGTCGGAGCTTGCCAATAGGGTCAGTTCTCTACTCGAGCCGATGGATTTTTCGATATTCTACAACGAAAGCCGGGGGCTTTTCCACATCGGAGTCGACCTTGAAAAGGGTACGGCCTCACCGGGGCTTTACGACCTCATGGCGAGCGAGGCAAGGCTCACGAGCTATCTTGCCGTCGCAAAAGGCGATGTGCCGCGGCGGCACTGGCGTAGGCTCTCTCGAGCCATGCGCTCATCGGGCGGATATCAGGGCATGGCAAGCTGGACAGGCACCATGTTTGAATACCTCATGCCCGAGCTTTTCCTGCCGCTGACGCCGGACAGCCTGCTGTACGAGACGGCAAAGTACTGCATGTACGTTCAGAAGCGCCGCAAAAGCCGCAGCGGTCTCTGGGGCATATCCGAAAGCGCGTTT
>OLNX01001084.1_pt1 | contig 24433 bp, 24 predicted proteins | sample 1672611 | NCBI WGS metagenome assembly OLNX01 (sample SAMEA3136705, study PRJEB25190) | human gut metagenome | reverse complement strand
GCTGGGGTAACTTTGTCATGATCGATCACGGCAACGGCATGCAGACGCTTTATGCTCACATGAGTTCCCGCGCAGTGTCAGTCGGACAGACTGTCAGCCGTGGACAGACCATCGGCTATGTTGGCTCGACCGGCATGTCAACGGGTGCGCACCTGCACTTTGAGATGTACGTTAACGGCTCGAAGATAGACCCCGAGACCCGCTACCCCGGAATCAGCTTCACTTATTCTCCCACGGCCTGAGTTTAATCAAAAGATAAAAAACGCAGAGGTTTGCCCTCTGCGTTTTTTTGTCTATATAAAACCGCATGTATTGCGAAAACGGGGGAATTACGGTATAATTACACTATTATATATCTACCGCTCACGGAGGTGCGTATGAAATTCCCATGCATGGTGGTCGATCACGATGATACGGTGGTCGACAGCACCGCAACTGTGCATTTTCCCTGCTTTTGCGAATACATGGCAAAATATCACCCGCAAGTACATTATACCCTCGAACAATATCTGAGGGATAATTTTGACCCCGGCATCGTGGCGCTGTTTCGAGATATCGTCGGCATGAACGACGAGGAGATAAAGCATGAGGAGAGATATTGGAACGCATATGTCCAGAACCATGTGCCCAAAGCCTATGAGGGTATGCGGGAACTGCTATGGGAGCAGAAAAAGCGCGGCGGGAAGCTGTGCGTTGTGTCGCATTCATACACGCATAATATACTCAGAGATTACAGGGAAAACGGTCTGCCGGAGCCGGACATGATATTCGGTTGGGAAAGCCCTCCCGAGCAGCGCAAGCCGAGTACATATCCGCTGCTTAGAATAATGGATGAGTTTGGCCTTGAGCCACCGCAGCTTCTTATGCTGGATGACCTCAAGCCGGGCTACGACATGGCAAAAGCCTGCGGCGTGAGCTTTGCGGCGGCCGGCTGGTCGAATGATGTGCCGGAGATAGAGAGCTTCATGCGCAAAAACTGCGACCTGTATTTCAAAACCGTGCCGGAGCTGAAAAAATACCTGTTTGAATGAACGGAGCTGAGGACATGGAAAAGAGAATAATAAGAATAGTCCTTACCGGCGGCCCCGCCGCTGGCAAAACAACGCTTATAAGCCGTATAATCAAGGAATTCAGGCAGGAAGACGGCTGGCGCGTTATCACGATACCCGAGACCGCGACTGAGCTGATATCGGGCTTTGGCATAAAGCCCTTCGGCAACTGCATGTCGATGCTGCGCTTCCAGGACTTTGTCATCGCCGACCAGATACACAAGGAAAAGCTGGCGCTTGAGGCGGCGGATACCGTGCCGGAGCAGAACATTCTTGTACTCTACGACAGAGCGCTGCTCGACGACAAGGCGTATATAAGCGACGAGGAGTTCGCGGAAACTCTGTACAAATTTGACGGCAGGACAGAGGAGTCGGTCATCGCCGGATATGACGCGGTGCTGCACCTTGTGACCTGCGCGAAGGGCGCGGAGTTTGCGTATAATTTGGGCAACGAGGCGCGCACTGAGCCGATAGAGTACGCAAGAGAGATGGACGACCGCACCCTGCGCGCATGGAGCGGGCACCCGAAGCTGAAGATAATAGACAACTCGATCAATTTTGAGGACAAGATAAACCGCGCTATCCGTGAGATATACCGCATTGCTGGGCAGCCCGAGCCGATGGCGAAAAAGCGCAAGTATCTCATCTCCATGCCGGACATGAAAGCGCTTGCCGAGCGGTACAGGACCGTTTCAATCGACATGGTGCAGACCTATCTGTGCATGACAAACCCGAGCATAGAGCGGCGCGTGCGCAGGCAGAGGTACGGCAGCGAGTATCTGTATTTTTACACCGAGAAGCATTTTCGCCCCGACAGTACGAAGTGGGACACGGAAAGACCCATAAGCGAGAAGGACTACAACCAGTATCTCCTTGAGGCCGATCCCGAGCTGCAAAGCGTGAATAAAACGAAGCACCGCTTTGTGTACGACAGCCGCAGCTTTGAGATAGACATTTACCCGTTTGACGATGAAAACGCGATCATGTTCCGCTATTCGGAGGACGATGAGGCGGTCATACCGCCGGAGATCCGCATAATTCGCGAGGTGACGGGCGATCCGAATTATAAAAATAAGCAGCTTGCGCGGGCGCAGAAGCTGCTGCATTGATTGGCATAAAAACAGGGGGGCACTGAGAGTGCAGAAGAATGAAAAAAGCGCGGAGCTTATCTCCGCAGGCGGCAAGGTAATAGACAGGAAGCTGCTTACCATCCGCGACACGCTGAGATCCGGCGACGCGGGATATATAATCTACATGCACGGCTGGATATACAAAAAGGAGCAGGACTACTCGACCGTTTTTGAGGGCTATGTTGCGCAGACGTTTTACGAATTTCTGCAAAGCTACGATTCCGGACGCGATCACCTGTGGGTAGCGGAGTACGATGGGCAGATCGTCGGCTGCGTAGGAGTTATGAGCCGAGGTGAGCGTGCCCAGCTCAGATGGTTTTTGCTGCACCCGGATTATCGTGGCATAGGGCTTGGCAAACGGCTGCTCACTACCGCTCTCGGTTTCTGCCGCGAAAAGGGCTATAAGTCTGTTTATCTTGAAACAACCGGTAACCTTGAGACGGCAATCGCGATGTATACCAAGGCCGGATTCAGAAAAGTCGCGGAAAAGGAAAATAACCTCTGGCGCGACGGCCTTATCGAAGTCGAGATGGAAATGCAGCTCTGAACGCGGCAAAAATCCCCCGAATATTTTCGGGGGAGGAGAGATCAGACGAATATTACGTTGCAGCTATGCGCGAGGGACTCGGCCACGAGCGTGTCGTTTTTGCCGGTGATAAGCGCGTCGCAGGACTTGAGGTTGTATATGTGCGCGACTGACTTCTTGCCGAGCTTTGTCGAGTCGCAGAGAATATACTTATGCTTTGCGTTGCGCAAGATCGCACTTTCTGCGGTCGCCACAGCGACATTGTCGCTGTAAACTTCACCGTTCTCGTCGATAGCGTCACAGCTTATGAAGGCAAAATCGGTGTTTATGCCGTTAAAGAAGTTGTACGCCTCCGTGCCGATGATGGTGCCGGTCGCGCTGCGTATTATGCCGCCGCAGATGTGGACATCGAGCGAGGCACAGCGGGCGAGATATTCGGCCGCCTGCATTGAGTTTGTATAGATCGCCGCACGTTCCATATCGTCGAGCAAATTGCTCAGGGCAAAGACCGAGGTACCGCTGCCGAGAGATACGGAGCTGCCCTCATGGATGAGGCTGCGTGCCTTGGTAGCAATGCGGCGCTTCTCGGAGACGTTTTTGTGCAGCTTGCTGTCAAAGGTCTCGTCGGGAAACTGGTTGACGGACATAACGCCGCCGTAGGTGCGGATGATAAGCCGCCGCTCCTGCATATCCGCAAGCTGCTTGCGCAGCGTGGACACGGATATTCCGAGGATATCGCTCAAATCGCCGACGGTCATTTCGCCGCGGCTCTCGAGCAGGCTGATGATTTTTTGCTCTCTTAAATTGGTCTTCAAAATTACACCGTCCTAAGAATGAAGGGTGGATATCGCCCTGCTGCGTCTGCCGGAGCGGGAGCGGTCAGTGCAGAAATCCGGGATTAAAAATTGGTGAATACCGACAAAAAAACAGACCGACAACGCGCTTGAAAAGCTGATTTTGAGCGAAACGCGCATTTTTTAAAAATGTTGTTTTTTCACTCATAAATTATAGTTTTCAAGACTTGACTTGCGCGGGAAAAAGCTATATTTTCTACTTAAATGAGGCGGATGATTGACCGTCAGGCATGTGTTTTATTTAATATATCATTCCATAACGGTTTAAATCAATACATTTTGCCAAATTATTCATTAAAAAAGGAGAAAAAGTTATGAGACCCGAAATAATAATAATGCTGACTCACCATGACGTAACGGTGAAAAACGCAGCGGAGATATTTGAAGAGTGCAAGGACCTGCCGGTAAAATACTGGGGCTTCAAGAACGTCGGACTGCCCAAGGACGAGATGAAGGCGCTCGCAAAGGCAATGAAGGACGCAGGCAAGACCACCTTCCTTGAGGTCGTAACGTATGACGAGGCAAGCTGCCTTGACGGAGCACAGACCGCGATAGACTGCGGTTTTGACTGCCTGATGGGAACCCTGTACTACGACTCCGTAGCAAAGCTTCTGAAGGATAACAACATGGATTATATGCCGTTTGTAGGCAAGGTCAGCGGCAGCCCGAGCATACTCGAGGGCAGCAATGAGGAGATCATCGCAAATGCGAAGGAGCTTATGGCAAAGGGCATCACCGGCTTTGACATTCTTGCGTACCGCCACGTTATCGACGGCGAGAAGCTGGCACGCGAGTTCTGCGCGGCAGTTGATGCGAAGATCTGCATAGCGGGCTCCATCAGCAGCTACGAGAGGATCGACACGATGTTTGACATCGGACCCTGGACCTTCACTATGGGTTCTGCGCTGTTTGACAAGAAGTTCGTTCCCAACGGCAGCTTCTATGAGAACCTTGAGGCCGTTGCCAACTATATGGCAAAGAAATAATTGACAGGAAAAAGGAGAGAGAACATGAAGGAGATCACTGTTGGTCAGGCTCAGCGACTCACAAGTCCGTCGCCATTCGGACTTTTGTCCACTCGTGACAGCGAGGGAAAGGTCAACCTGATGGCGATTTCATGGTGGACTTATCTTACAAACCACCCGCCGAAGCTGGGCGTATGCCTCAGCAATAAGGGGTACAGCGGCGAGCTGATACGCAAAACCGGCGAGTTTGCCCTGAACATAGTAGGGGAGGAGCTCAAAGAGGCCGGACTCAAGTGCGGACAGATCTCGGGCCGCACCTGCGATAAATGCGAGCAGTTTGGGATCGAGACCGTTCCGGCAAGCAATATTTCCGGCGCTGTCATCCCCGGCAGCAGGGTCATATTTGAATGCCGCCTGACCGATTCTTTCCCCGTGGGCGACCACACAATGTATGTCGGCGACATCGTATCCGTCAGCGGCGACGACAGCGTAAAGCAGCTCTACGCCTTCGACGGCTACGGACGCCTTGATACCGTCTGATATTAACAGGGAGGCTGATTTCTATGATAATGGATTGCGAAAAGTATGTGGGCAAATGCGAATGCGGCCGCGACCACGAGCTTGAGACGAAAAAGGTCGTTGTCGAGTATAACGCAATAGCGAATTTTGAGCAGTATATGGCGGATGTGGGTCTTGCGGGCAAAAAGCGCACCGTTGTGTACGACAGCGTGATATATAAGCTCACAGAGGGCAAGCACGTTGCCGCCGACCAGGAGATAGTGCTTGAGGCAAACGGCCTGCGTGCCGAGGACGTCATCATCGAGGACATGATGGCAAAGCTCGATAATCCGGAGGTCATCGTGGCTTACGGCGCGGGCACGATAATGGACTTCGGACGTTATCCCGCCTATAAGTTAGGCATCCCGTTTGTGGCGGTGCCGACGCTTGCATCATCCGACGGCTTCACGGCGAATATCTGCTCAGCTATCATCAAGGGGCAGAAGAAGTCCACCGCTATGTGCGCACCGGTTCTGGTTGTGGCGGATCTTGACATAATAAAGGGCGCTCCCGCGCGCTTGGTCGCCAGCGGCATAAACGACATTCTGTCAAAGTACATATCGCTGACCGACTGGAAGATAGCTAAGATAGTGAGCGGCGAATACTACTGTCCGATGGTGGCCGATCTTGCGCAGGAGGCGCTGGATATCATGCGCGAGGCCGCGGACAAATATGCGAAAACCGGCGTTGCAGACCATGAGGCGATGACGATGGCGCAGATGAAGAGCGGTCTTACGATGCAGCTTCTGAACCATTCGAGAGCGGCGTCGGGCGCAGAGCACCTGATGGCGCACCTTGTTGAGATGCAGCCGCCGCGCTTTGAGGGCGCCGAGGGCATCCACGGCGAGTGCGTCGGAGTAGGCACCTTTGCTTGCATAAAGAAGTACCACGAGCTGGCGGAACTGCCGACGCCGAAGGCGAAGGCGTTCGAGCCGCTGAGCGAGGCATGGATAAGAGAGAAGTTCGGCGACAGGCTCGCACCGGGTATCATCAAGGAAAACGCCGAGGATGTTTTGGGAACCTTTGATCCGCAGAACATAGTCGATCACTGGGACGAGATAAAGGCTCTGATAGCTGAGATACCCTCGGCCGAGGAGATGGAGGCGCTTTACAGCGCATGCGGCTGCAAGTATCTGCCCGAGCACATCGGTGTGAAGCCGGAGCTTGGCGAAGAGATGCTCACGATCTCCGCCGCTATCCGCAACCGTCTCACGCTCATCCGCATGCTCCGCGTCCTCGATTTCGGAGAATAATATAAAGCAAAAAATCTGCCGCAAAATTGCGGCAGATTTTTTGCGCGGTGATGAGCGGACGAGCAATGCTCGCCCCTACAGGTATGGTATTTAATCGATCCGTATTGTAGGGGCGGCCATTGGCCGTCCGTTTGTTTGTTTATTGCCATCGTCTATAACCGGGCTGACGCAATAACAATTACCGCCAATTTTAACGCGAATTGCTTCCCGCCAGCCGGCGGGCGAATTGCCCCTCCGGCGAGGAGCGCTCAGAATATAGAGTCGTCGTTTTTGACCCAGTCCTCGACTTCAACCGTTTTGAACTCGCCCTTGCCGGCGCGGATAATGACCTTCTCTATGCCGGCGTTTATGATAAGCCTGCGGCACATGGAGCAGCTTGTCGCATCCGGGAGTAGCTCGCGGGTGAGCGCGTCGCGCCCGACTAAGTAAAGCGTTGCGCCGAGCATATCCCGCCTTGACGCGGAAATGATCGCGTTTGCCTCCGCGTGAACGCTGCGGCACAGCTCGTAGCGCTCTCCGGAGGGAATTTTCTGCTCCTCCCTCGCGCAGCGCCCGGCATCGGTACAGTTTATTCTGCCCCTCGGCGCGCCGTTGTAGCCGGTTGAAATGATCTCGTCATTGCGGACGATTATAGCGCCGTACATCCGCCTCAGGCAGGTCGAGCGCTGAAGAACGGCGTCGGCAATATCAAGATAGTAATTTTCCTTACTTGTGCGGTTATCCATATCTTTCCCCCCCCATGGGCTTAATTTTATTCCACATCCGCCGCTTCGTCAATAGCATCTATTTTCTTTATGTGATTTCCTATGATCTCCGAGACCTCGGAGATCGTAACGAAAGCGCTGACGTCGGCATTGCTGATGATGCGTTTAAGCTCCCTGACCTCAACACGGGTGATAACGCAGTAGAGCACGGTTTTGCGGCTGCTGCTGACAAGACCCTCGGCGGAGATGAAGGTGCAGGTGCGGCCGAGCCGCTGATATATCTCGGCGGCAAGCTCGTCCGCGTGCTCTGTTATTATCATTGCGGCCTTGGCCTGCTCCATGCCTTCCTCGACGATGTCAATGAGCTTGAAGGTGATGAAGTAGGTCAGAAGAGACAGCATGGCTCTGTCCCAGCCGAAAAGTATGCCTGCGGTGACATAGATGACGATATTTATCGCAAATATGATCTGACCCGTTGAGACGCTGGATTTTTTGGACAGCAGCATCGCGGCGATCTCGGTGCCGTCAAGGCAGCCGCCCTGCCGCAGCACCGTACCCACGCCGACGCCCAGCAAAACTCCGCCGAACACGACGGCAAGCAGCTCGGAATCGGTCACCGACGGCACGGGGCCGAACAGCTCAAGGAATATCGCAAACGCGGCCATGGACAGGATCCCGTTAAACAGAAAGCGCTTTCCCAGCGCCCTGTAGCCGACGATGAAAAACGGTATGTTGATGACGATGATAAGTATGCTCAGAGGGACACCGCTGACGTAGTTTATCATCATGCTGATGCCGGTAACGCCGCCGTCGAGTATGGTGTTGGGGATGAGAAAGCATTCAAGCGAGAATGCGGCACATGCCGCGCCTATGAGTATCATGAAGGCGGGCAGGATATGCTCTTTTAAAATACCTTTCATATTGCGCTCCTTTCCGAGATGCTGGTATATTAATAATTATACATAAATTATCAGAAAATTTGGTAAATTAAAAGTAAATTTTGAATTTTTGATAACTTTTGCGTTAATTTGAACAAAGCTATTGACAAATCGCGCGGAGAGACGTATTATGCAGTAGGGCAATCACCCATAATTTCGGTAGGAATTAAAAAGGAGCGATGAAAATGAGGACTACGGCCGCTAAGACTTACTGTTGCAGCATCTGTACCTGTCGATGTTGCCGCCGCCGCACGCTCTGATTTTGCCGAATGGCTTATGTTGTGCGACGATGCGGTGTGCATCGTCATTTTTTATTATAAATGAAAGGAATTATTGGAAAATGAAAATATATAAATCCGTGTCCGAGCTCGTTGGGCACACGCCCATTGCTGAGCTGAGAAATATCGAAAAAGAGAACGGGCTGCTTGCCCGCGTGCTGGTCAAGCTGGAGAGATTTAACCCCACAGGCTCTGCCAAGGACAGAGCCGCGAAGGCAATTTTGGACGACGCCGAGGCCAAGGGAATCATAGGACGCGGCAGCGTCATAATCGAGCCGACCAGCGGCAACACCGGCATCGGCATCGCCGCCATAGGCGCCTCGCGCGGCTACAAAGTTATCATTGTAATGCCCGACAGCATGAGCGAAGAGCGCAGACTGCTTATGACAGCATACGGCGCGGAGCTTGTACTCACTCCGGGCAAGCTTGGCATGGCGGGCGCTGTCAAAAAGGCCGAGGAGCTTAAAAGCAGCATCCCCGGCAGCATTATCGCGGGGCAGTTTGTAAATCCCGCAAACCCCGCCGCGCACAGAGTGACGACCGGCCCCGAGATCTGGGAGGACACCGACGGCAAGGTGGATATATTCGTCGCCGGTGTCGGCACCGGCGGAACGATAAGCGGCGTGGGAGAATACCTCAAAAGCCGCAATAAGGATGTAAAAATTGTCGCCGTTGAGCCTGCCGGCTCGCCGCTGCTGTCCAAGGGCATAGCGGGCCCGCACGACCTTCAGGGTATAGGCGCAAACTTTGTGCCCGAGACCCTCAACCGCGATATCTTGGACGAGATAATGACCGTATCGGACGAGGACGCCTACGCCGCCGGACGCGAGATTGCCCGCAGCGAGGGGCTGCTCGTCGGCATAAGCTCCGGCGCGGCTCTGCACGCGGCAAAGGAGCTGGCAAAGCGCCGCGAAAACGCGGGCAAGACCATCGTGGCTCTGCTGCCGGATACGGGAGAGAGATATCTCTCAAGCCGTATGTTTAAGGAGGACTGATCATGTCATTTCAGGATACGCTTGAGACCGTAAACGCCTATCTCGCCCGCGACCCGGCGGCGAGAAATCCGCTCGAAGTGCTGCTGCTGTACCCGGGCGTCAAGGCCGTCAGATATCACAGGAAGGCGCACTGGTGCTATGAGCATAATTATATGTTCATCGCCCGCCTGATATCACAGATCGCGAGGCACCGCACCGGCATTGAGATCCACCCCGGCGCGAAGATAGGCAAGCGCCTTGTCATCGACCACGGCATGGGCATAGTCATAGGCGAAACCGCCGAGATAGGCGACGACTGCCTCATCTACCACGGCGTCACGCTCGGCGGTACCGGTAAGGACAGCGGCAAGCGCCACCCGACGATAGGCAACAACGTGCTCATCGGCACGGGAGCCAAGGTTTTAGGGCCGTTCAAGGTGGGCGATAACAGCCGAATCGCCGCAAACTCCGTCGTGCTCAGCGAGATACCGCCCGACAGCACCGCGGTCGGCATCCCCGCAAGAGTTGTAAAGCGCAGGGGCGAGAAAATGGACTTTGCGACCGAGGTCGACCAGGTCAACATCTCCGACCCCATTACAGAGGAGCTTTCCGCCATACGCCGGGCGCTGTGCGATATAAACACCAGACTTATAAACATGGACAACAAATAAAGGGAAAATCTCCTGCTGTTTTTGCAGCAGGAGATTTTTCATATATGCATCACTTGTTTTTCAGGATAACGTCGTGGCTTCCGCCCTCAACGATGCTGACGGAGGAGACAAGGGTGAGCTTTGCGTTGCGCTTGAGCGCGTCAAGATCGGTCACGCCGCAGTTGCACATGGTGGACTTTATCTTATAAACGCTCTTTTCAAGGTTGTCGTGCAGGGGGCCTGCGTAGGTGACATAGGAGTCAACGCCTTCCTCGAAGCTGAGCTTGCTCTGACCGCCGAGGTCGTAGCGCTGCCAGTTGCGCGCACGGTTGGAGCCCTCGCCCCAGTATTCTTTGACGTAGCTGCCGTTTACCATAAGCTTTGCCGTGGGGCTTTCGTCGAAGCGGGCGAAGTAGCGGCCCATCATGAGGAAATCCGCGCCCATGGCGAGAGCCAGAGTCATGTGATAATCGTGAACAAGGCCGCCGTCGGAGCATATGGGGACGTAGATGCCGGTTTTCTCAAAATACTCATCGCGAGCCGCCGCGACCTCGATAAGCGCGGTAGCCTGTCCGCGGCCTATGCCCTTGGTCTCGCGCGTTATGCATATCGAGCCGCCGCCTATGCCGACCTTTACAAAGTCAGCGCCGGCCTCGGCGAGGAACAGGAAGCCGTCGCGGTCAACGACGTTGCCTGCGCCGACCTTGACGCTGTCGCCGTACTTTGCGCGGATGAAGTCGATGGTCTTTTTCTGCCAGCAGGAGAAGCCCTCGGAGGAGTCGATGCACAGCACGTCTGCGCCCGCATCGACGAGAGCGGGAACGCGCTGCTCGTAGTCGCGGCTGTTTATGCCCGCGCCGACAACGTAGCGCTTCTGGGAGTCAAGAAGCTCGCCGGGGTTGTTCTTGTGCTCGGCGTAGTCCTTGCGGAAAACGAAATAGAGAAGGTTGCCATCCGGGCTCACGATGGGCAGGGAGTTGAGCTTGTTGTCCCAGATGATATCGTTTGCCTCCTTGAGAGAGGTGCCCTCCGGGGCGGTCACAAGCTTTTCAAGCGGCGTCATGAACTCGCAAACCTTGGTGTCAAGGCTCATGCGTGAGACGCGGTAGTCGCGGCTGGAGACGATGCCCAAAAGCTTGCCGTTGGGAGTGCCGTCTTCAGTGACTGCCATGGTCGAGTAGCCCTTTTCCTCCTTGAGAGCGAGGACGTCCGCAAGGGTCTGACCGGGCATGATGTTGGAGGCGCTCGGCACAAAGCCTGCCTTATAGCTCTTTACGCGGGCGACCATTGCCGCCTCGTCCTCGATAGACTGGGAGCCGTAGATGAAGGAAATGCCGCCCTCTTTTGCAAGCGCGATCGCCATAGTGTCGTTTGAAACAGACTGCATGATGGCAGAGACGAAGGGGACGTTCAGGCTCAGCGCGGGTGTTTCGCCTTTTTTGAACTTAACAAGAGGCGTTTTTAACGAAACATTATCGGGAATGCAGTTTTCGTCGGTGTATCCGGGAATTAGAAGATACTCGCTGAAGGTTCTTGAGGGTTCATTAAAATAAATAGCCATAAGATGCCTCCTGAAATATAGATTTAATAGTTTATAATGTTCGATATTTTCTCACAAAAGCGCAGCGCCGTCAATTGTCAATTCGACGGTTTTTTGCGTGGTTTTCACCCTGCGATTAGGTAATAAATCCGCCCCCGAGCACCCTGTCGCCGTCGTACAGAACCGCCGACTGCCCCTTTGCGGGAGCGCGCACTGGATCATCGCAGATTATCCTGACGATATCGCCCTCAATATAGGCGGTGCAGTCGGGATTTTCCCATTTTGTATGCCGCACCCTGACGCTTGCGCGAACAGGCTCGGAGGGAACATCGCACAGCCAGTTAAAGCCTCGCGCGAGCACCTCGGTTTTAAAAAGCTCCTCCCAGAGTGCCAGCTCGATAGCGTTGGTGTCAGGGTCTATTGCGGAAACATAAAGCTTTCTGCCGTTAAACAGCCCCGGTATGCGCTGACCGACCGTTAGGCGGTGTATGCCCTCGTGGCGGCCTATGGTTTCGCCGTGGAAAACGAGGTCTCCGGCAGGCGGCAGTGTGCTGCGTCTGCCGAGCCAGCCGATGTAGTCCTTGTCGGGAATAAAGCATATCTCCATGCTATCGGGCTTTTTGGCGACGGGTAGCTTAAATTCCTCCGCCAACTGCCGCACCTGCTGCTTGTCATATCCGCCGAGGGGGAGGATTAGCCTATTTAATTGCTCGCGCCTTATGCGACAGAGCATATAGCTCTGGTCGTTGGCGGGCAGGCCCTTATACAAAGCGCCGCCGTCTGCCCTCGCGTAGTGGCCTGTCGCAATGTGCTCTGCGCAGACTTTGTCTGCAAGCTCGAGCAGGGCTTTGAATTTGAGCGTCGGGTTGCAGATTATGCAGGGATTCGGCGTCTCGCCCCTGAGATACGCCTCGGCGAAGGGCTTGCATACGAGATCTTCAAGTTCATTGTTCGCGTCTAATATCTCAAGCGGTATGCCTATATATTCTGCTGTACTCACAGCATCAAAGCGAGCTTTTTCGTCGGCGTTGTCGATATACAGGCCGAGAACGTCGAAGCCTGCGTTTTTCAGAAGCATTGCGCAGACAGAGGAGTCCACGCCGCCGGAGAAGCCGAGTACGACCTTTTTCATCTTCTGCCCTCCATCCATATCATCAGCACCGAGATATCGGCAGGGGAGACCCCCGATATCCGGCTTGCCTGCCCAAAAGAGTGAGGGCGTATCTTCTTGAGCTTTTCCCGCGCCTCAAGGCGAAGCCCCGTAACGGTATCGTAGTCTATATCGTCGGGCAGGAGCTTTTTCTCCATGCGGGCAAATTCCTCTACCTGCTTCAGTTGACGCTTTATATAGCCCTCGTATTTGAGGTTTATCTCCGCCGCGTACCAGACCGGTCTCGGCAGCTCGGGACGATCAGGGTCAAATGGTGCAAGGCATTCGTAGCCGAGCTGAGGTCTGCGGATAAGCTCTGCAAGCGATATGCCGCTTGAAAGCGGCGCCGTGCCGCACTCTAACAGAAACTCGTTCAGCTTCTCCGACGGTGCGAGGTGCGTTTTTTCAAGCCGTGCAAGCTCTGCATCGACTGCAGCGTATTTATCCAGCACCGCCTGATGCCGCTCGGGGGACACAAGCCCGATTCTCAGCCCAATGGCACTCAGACGCTTATCGGCGTTGTCCTGCCGGTGGAGCAGACGGTATTCGCTGCGCGAGGTCATCATACGGTACGGCTCGTTTGTGCCCTTGGTAACCAAATCGTCGATGAGCGTGCCAATATATCCGTCGGATCGCTTTAATATCATCGGCTCCTCGCCGCGAAGATTCAATGCCGCGTTCACGCCCGCGACAAAGCCCTGCGCCGCAGCCTCCTCGTAGCCGGACGAGCCGTTAAACTGTCCCGCGCCGTACAGCCCGCCGACCTTTTTGGTTTCCAGCGTCGGATAAAGCTCTGTGGGGTCTACGCAGTCGTATTCTATCGCGTATGCGCAGCGGGTCATCTCGGCATTTTCAAGCCCTGCTATAGTGTGCAGCATTTTCAGCTGCACCTCCTCCGGCAGGGATGAGGACAGCCCCTGAATGTAAAGCTCCTCGGTGTTAAGCCCCATCGGCTCGATGAAAAGCTGATGCCTCGGCTTGTCCCGGAAGGTCATTATTTTTGTCTCGATGCTCGGGCAATAGCGCGGGCCGACGCCCTCGATGACGCCGGAGTAAATGGGACTGCGGTCGAGATTATCGAGAATTATTTTATGCGTGCGCTCGTTCGTGTAGGTAAGCCAGCAGACCGCCCTGTTCTCCGGCGGGGTGAGGGTATCAAAGGAAAAGCCCTCCGTTTCCTCGTCGCCGGGCTGAAGCTCCATTTTGGAAAAGTCAACGCTGCGTGCGTTCACGCGCGGCGGTGTGCCGGTTTTGAACCTGCGTATGGAAAGCCCAAGCTCCCGCAGGCAGGCGGTCAGACCTGTAGCTGCGGCAAGCCCGTCGGGGCCGGAGGAGCGTATGACCTCGCCGACGATGGTTCGGCTGTCAAGATATGTGCCGCTGGCGATTATAGCGGCGCGGCACTCGAACACAGCGCCCGTGTGCGTTGTCACAGAGCACACAGCGCCGTCTTTGACGCCTATCTCCACGACCTCCGCCTGCTTTGTGCGCAGATTATCCTGTTGCTCAAGAGTCTGCTTCATGACCTCCTGATAGCGGCGGCGGTCGGCCTGAGCGCGCAGTGAGTGTACGGCGGGACCCTTGCCACGGTTGAGCATACGGTACTGGATGCATGCCTTATCCGCGGCTTTGCCCATCTCGCCGCCGAGAGCGTCAAGCTCGCGCACTAAATGACCCTTGCCGGTGCCGCCTATTGCCGGATTGCAGGGCATATTCCCGACGCTGTCAAGATTTATGGCAAAGCATATCGTGTCAAGCCCCATGCGGGCCGCCGCCAGCGCGGCCTCAATGCCCGCGTGGCCTGCGCCGATGACCGCAATATCGCATTTTCCAGCAGAGTATTTAATCAATTTCGTTCACCTTAATGCCGTACATAATAATAAGAGCGCCGTTAGAAACGGATATCTCCGCTTCGGGGCAGACAAAGCTGTTGCTGACGCCGAGCGGGAAATCCGAGCAGAGAGACGCGTCGGAAAGCTCGTATTTAAGCCCCTTGAGGGACACGCCCTCGGCTCTCCCGTCAAGGCAGAACACGGATACATCGCCCTCGCCCGCGATACGCAGGGAGGAGTTTTTAATTGCCGTCCATACATATTTCTCGCCGAAAAGCCAGCCCCTTGCACCCCTGTTTGCAAGGTACAGCAGCGACTGCAAATTGGCGACGCTGTGGTCGGGGCGCTTGCCGCCTAAGCCGCCGTAGATATAAAATCGCCGGTAGCCCTTTTCAAGACCGAGCTTCAGGGCGTACATTGCGTCGGTATCATCCTTTTCAACTGGAAGCTCCAGCAGATGCTCATGCTTCGGCTTTTCGCCGAGGGAGTCAAAATCGCCGAGAACGAGGTCAGGGATAATGTTGTTTTCACGGCAGTAATTATATCCTGCGTCTGCGGCTATGACATAGTCGCTGTCGTCGGGAGCCTCGCGCAGACCGTAGAAATCGCCCGCGCCGATTATATAGCATTCGTGTCCGTTCATGTCTGCCTCCAAAAAACCTTATTAGTAAATGATATCACACAATGCGGCAAAATAAAAGACGCTATTGCCGTGTGCAATGTCATTTGCAGACTTTTTTCGCGCGCTTAATGTTTGACTTGCGCATACTGTTGTGGTATTATGTAAAGCGATAAATTATGTAAACGGAGGTACAAGTATGGCGGATAACCCGGTATTTGACCCCAAAAAACTGCTCGGCGACGACCTTGCGAAGTATGAACCGGCGCAGCTTTTAGACCTTATAAAAAAGCTCTGCAAGATCGCGGCTTCCGAATGCGGAGAGAACGGATTCAGAGGCGGATTCCGCACGGGTAATATATATATCGCTGATGACGGCCGCGTCGCCGTCGGCCCTGCCGGCAAAGCCGGGGAAGAGGGCTGGACGAAGCTTGAGCTTGAGTTTATGGCGCCGGAAATGTTCTGGAGCGGCGAGAAAAGCGCGGCGGCCGATGTGTATTCAATCGGCCTTATCCTGTACACCGGCTTAAACGGCGGACGGCTGCCGTTTCTTCCCGAAAGCGGCGAGCCAAGCGCCGAGGAGCGGGTAAACGCGCTGAAAACCCGCATGAACGGCAGTATCCCGCCTATACCCGCGCCTGTTGATGAAAAGCTTGGTGCGATCATAAAAAAGGCGCTTGCATTTGATGTACGGGAGAGATATCAGGACAGCAAAGAGCTTCTCAAGGCGCTGTGGGATTACTGCGGCGACGAGCCTGAGGAGCTGCCTGAGCGCGTCGCACCGGCTCCCGAAGCTCCGGCAGAGAAGCCGGAGCCTGAGAAAGAACCGGAACCGGAGAAAGAGCCGGAGCCTGAGAAGCCGGCTCCCAAGCCCGAACCCGAGAAAAAGCCCGCGCCTGCGCCGGAGAAGAAACCTGAGCCGAAGCCGGAGGCAAAGAAGGAAAAACAGGCCAAGCCCGCGATGAACATTCATCAGAAGCACTCGGCGACAGTGTCCTGCGTCACGCTTATTATCATAGCTCTGCTGCTGACGGCATCGGGCTTTGCGGGGAGATACATAGACATTACATTACCCGAGCCTGCTCCTGCGCCGACGCCCACCGTGGCCGTGACTCCGGAGCCTACTCCGACTCCTACACCCACGCCGACCACGACGCCGGAACCCACCCCTACGCCCACGCCACCCATAGAGAAGCACTACAGCCTTTATGCCGAGGATGTGAGCTGGGAGGTAGCGGAGCAGAGATGCATGGAGCTTGGCGGACATCTGGCTACCATAAGCAGTGACGAGGACTATGCGAGAATATGCGAGCTGCTCACAAGCACGGAAGCTCAGTACGTCTGGATCGGCTGCTATCGCAACGACAGCGGCGATATGAAGTGGAGCGGCGGCGAAAGCTCTGAATACTTCAAATGGGCCACCGGAGAGCCGTCATATTCCGACTCTTACGACGGCGCGGCGGAGAACTACATCATGCTTGTAAAGCAGCCCGACGGTACATGGCTGTATAACGACAGCAGGATGGACCCGATGGCAGACTTCTCCCGCTTCTACAGCGGCAAAATGGCGTATATCTGCCAGGTAGGATAAATAAAAGCAAAAAAGCACCGCTTGCGGTGCTTTTTTGCTTTGTGCTTAAAAAATTTTTATCAGACATCCGATTAAAAAACATACCAGAGCTGTGATAACGGCGGCGGCCGCGGCCAAAAGGAACTTTTGATACGGACGCTTGCCTATCTCCCGCTGCTTTTGTATCTCGTCGAGCTGCTTGCCCTCGGAAAACGCAACGATCTCCCTGTAGGTCTGGATATCGTTATCTTTTTTTACCTTTTCGATTTTAAACGCAAAATACAAGGCCGCCGCAAGGATGATCCCCCACGGAACGAGTCCCCAGAATCCGAGCAGATCGGCAAGCGGAATTGCCGACACAACCGCGGCAATAAGCAGCACCGCGTAGATCGCACTATAGCGGTTTAGTTTGGCTATGTCTTCCGTTTTTATTACTGCTTTCATGACGTCAATATCTCCTTTGATCAGTTTGTCAAGGGAGACTCTAAATACTTCGCTCAGCAGCACTAAGCTATTCACGTCGGGATAGCTTTTATCGTTTTCCCAGTTTGATACGGTCTGCCTTGAAACGTAAATGCGCTCGGCCAGCTCCTCCTGGGTCAGATTCGCGTCCTGACGGCATTTTTTGATTTGCTTTCCAAGCTCCATAGCTTTGCCCCCCCTTCGCAGTTATACTAATCAAATAATTGCGCCTGCGCCATCAAATAATGCTGACATTATGGGCTTTTTTCATGTCAAAGGTTTTTGGCGCGCCGTTAAAGAGCGCATCATCTCTCCCAAAACGCGGTATATCCGGCATTCAGGAATCTGTCGATCATCTGCTGGGTCAGGCACCATGAGTCGTCGGGCTTATGCCAAGCGGGGGTGAGTTCGTATGCGGCTTTAAAGCTTGCGGCTGTAATACAGCTTGGAGAAGGCTATCAGAAGCGACAGACCCAACTCGCACGCAATACAGGATAAAAACACGGTGGAATTAAAGTACCCCAAAATGATGGCAACGGGCAGAATAATAATCATGAAAATAGTCGCCCCGGTGCTTTTGCCCTTGGCGTGTATCTGGATGCTGCGCTCGTCGTTGTCCTTTATGTACTGCTTTTTCATGTATGTCTCGTTGTGCAGGGCGCGGATGTTCATAATAAGCCCGATAACGAACAGGATCATAACGCCCATAGCAGCTCCTGCGATGAAACCATTGTAAAAACCGTGCCAGCGCTCACCCGTGCCGACAGGAACCACAACGCCGGTGAAGGCAAGAATTTGTATGACAAGCAGCGCCGCCGCGCCGATGCAGTAGAGAATATTTTGCGTTTTAAGCTTTTTGCGGTAACTATCCATTTTATTGCTCCTTTTATTGATCCAAATCAGAAAAATCGAACACTTCTTCGATGCTCATGCCGAAAAAATGGGCGATTTTGTATGCCAGGGTGAGGGAAGCGGTGTACTTTCCCACCTCGATCGAGGTGATGGTCTGGCGAGTGGTGCCCACGGCATCCGCCAGATCCTCCTGCGACATCTTCCTCTGTTTCCTCAGCTCTCGAATTTTAGTTTTCATGTGTACATCCTTTTTTGATAAGTTAACTTTGCAAAAATAGTATAGCAAGCTTTGCACAAAATGTCAAGTATACTTTGCGAAAAAATAATTTGCAGCAAAAAAGCTCGCCGCAAGCGATATATCGTCCGTTTCAACTTCTTCGCTATTCACTATTACTTATTACCTCAAAAAACGACAGTCTCCATCGGGAGACTGTCGTTTTTTGGTGCCGGTGGCCGGACTCGAACCGGCACGATGCAAGCATCAGAGGATTTTAAGTCCGCCGTGTCTACCATTCCACCACACCGGCATATATCTCAATTATTTTAACATTAAGACAGGCTTATGTCAATAATTATAGAAATGCTTTCCTTGCACTTGCGCTCGGCGGCTAATTTTGATATTATATTCTATTATAATATTATTGTGAAGTAGTGTTTATGAATGAATTACAGTAAATGGAAAATATCAGAGCGCTCAGGCGAGATACCTGAGGCGCTGCTGGCTGCGGGATATCCGCCGCTGCTGGCGGCGCTGCTGAACATTCGCGGCATCAGCACGGCGGAGGAAGCGGAAAAATTCCTGCACTGCGGGGAGGAGAGCCTCATCGACCCCATGCGCATGAAGGACATGGACAAGGCGGTGCGGCGCATAAAGACAGCGTTTGAGAAAGGAGAGACCGTTGCCGTTTACGGCGACTATGACGTTGACGGAATAACGTCAACCTGCCTTCTGACCGACTGGCTGCGCAACCGGGGGATAAGCTGCTATCCCTATATACCGGACAGAATAGAGGAGGGCTACGGCCTTAACATCCCCGCCATAGACAAGCTCAAAAGCCGCGGCGTCAGCCTCATAATAAGCGTTGACTGCGGCATAACCGCGGCAGAGGAGGCAAAGCACGCGAGGGAGGTCGGAGTTGACCTTATCATAACAGACCACCACGAATGCCGCGAGCAGACCTTGCCGGATGCGGTCGCGGTCATCGACCCGAAGCAGCTCGGCTGCGGCTACCCGAACAAAAATCTGGCCGGAGTCGGCGTCGCGATGAAGCTCATCTGCGCAGTGGAGGGCAAGGGCGCGGAGATGCTGCGGCATTACGCGGACCTTGTCGCTATCGGCACTGTCGCGGACGTGGTGCCGCTGACGGACGAGAACCGCTATATCGTCCGCATGGGGCTTGGCATGATCGAGCAGACCTCCCGTCCCGGTATTGCGGCACTTCTGCATGAATCGGGCGTTGAGGACAAAAAAATATCCTCCTCGACCATAGGCTTTACCCTTGCGCCGAGACTGAACGCCGCCGGCAGATTAGGCTGCGTCTCCGTCGCGGGCAAATTGCTTATGACAAGCGACAGAGCCGAGGCGTGCAGGCTTGCCGCAGAGCTGTGCGAATTAAACCGCCGCAGGCAGCATCTCGAAACGGAGATCTGGGACGACGCCTCCGGAATGATGGACGGGAAAAAGCCCGAGACGCCGATCGTGCTCGCGAGCGAGAAGTGGCATCAGGGAGTGATCGGCATCGCCGCGTCCAAGCTTGCCGAGCAGTATTCTCTGCCGACAATTATGATATGTCTCGACGGTGAAAAGGGCAAGGGCTCCTGCCGCAGCTTCGGAGGCTTTAATCTGTTCGACGCACTGTCCGCGTGCTCGGAATATCTTGAGGGCTTCGGCGGCCATGCGCTGGCGGCGGGGCTGAATATAAAGCGCAGCAAGCTTCATGAATTTTGCGCCGCTCTCGGGGAGTATTACAAGCAAAACAAGCCCGAGGAGCTGCCCACGCTAAACTGCGACATTGAGATCAGGGACCCCAAAATGCTGAACATGGAGGGGGTCGAGTCGCTCTCAATGCTTGAGCCATTCGGCAGCGGGAACCCGAGGCCGACAATGTGCATATTGGGAGCGAGGCTCGAACGGCTGATGCCCATCGGCGGCGGAAAGCACCTGCGCCTGAGCGTAAGCTTCAGGGGATGCAGCTTTGAATGCGTGTTCTTTTCGCACACACAGGAGGAGTTAGGCGTCGGCGTAGGCGACTGCGTTGATATCGCGTTCACTCCGCAGATAAACGAGTTCAGATTCCGCAGCAGCGTACAGCTTCAGCTTACGGCTGTAAGGCGGCACGACCCGCGCCCGCTGTGTGAGCGGCTGCTCAGGGGTATGCCCGCCTCCGAGGCGGCGGCCTATTGCCCGGACAGGGGCGCGTTCGTGAAAGCGTGGCGCCGAATCCAGGCGGCGGGAGGCGCGGTTGCCTCGGATATCGACGGTGTGATCCGCCAATGCCCCAACGGACTTGAGCCGGAGCGCTTTTGCATTTGCCTTTTGGCGCTGAGCGAGCTGGGGCTGCTCCGCTCCGCCATACCCGGCTCCGTACTCGGTGCGAGGATAGTCCCCAAGGCCGGAAAGGTAAATTTAGATGACTCAAAGCTTATAAAACGTTTGAAAGCGAGACGTTTGCAATGGCAGAAAAAGACACCCAAAACGTAATACTTGACCCGGACGAGATGTTTGCATCCCTGCGCAAGAAGATCGAGGACAGCGGCACCGACATGGACATGGGCAGGATAGAGGCCGCCTACGCGATGGCGCGCCTTGCGCATTCCGGCCAGCTCCGGCGCGACGGCTCGCCGTATGTCACCCACTGCGTCGCGGCTGCCGATATCGCCGTAGACATGGGGCTTGACGAGGACTCGATAGCCGCGGCTCTGCTGCACGACGTCATCGAGGATACGCAGCTTACCTATCACGATATCGCGCGGCAGTTCGGTGAGCCGGTAGCGAATATCGTCGAGGGCGTTACCAAGCTGACCCGTGTGCAGTACACCAGCAAGGAAGACGAGCAGATGGAAAATCTGCGCAAGATGCTCATGGCAATGTCCAAGGACATCCGCGTCATTCTCATCAAGATAGCCGACCGTCTGCACAATATGCGCACCATGGCGTATCAGACCGAGGAGAAGCAGCGCATAAAATCCCTTGAGACGATGGAGATCTATGCGCCCATAGCCCATCGCCTCGGCATGCAGAAGGCCAAGTGGGAGCTGGAGGATCTTGCTCTCATGTACCTTGACCCGACCGGCTACAACGAGATCATGAGCACGCTCCAGTCCCGTATGGACACGCTGGAGAGCTTTATGCAGAGCATGGAGGAGAAGATGAAAAAGCGCCTCCGTGACGAGGGTTTAGAGGTCACGGTCTACAGCCGCATAAAGCATATATACAGCATTTACAGGAAGATGTATGCCCAGAAAATAGATATCAACGGCATCTTCGATCTGTGCGCATTCCGCGTCATTGTCGACACCATTCCCGACTGCTACAATGTTTTGGGAATAATCCACGATATGTTCAAGCCCGTGCCGGGGCGCTTCAAGGACTATATATCAACACCCAAGCCCAACATGTACCAGAGCGTACACACGACCGTCATAGGCTCAGAGGGCATACCCTTCGAGGTGCAGATACGCACATGGGATATGCACCGCACAGCCGAATACGGTATCGCCGCGCACTGGAAGTATAAGATGGGCGATTCCGGACTGAAAAACGGCGACGAGGAAAAATTCGCGTGGGTGCGCAAGCTGCTCGAGAGTCAGCAGGAATCCGACGCAACGGACTTTTTCCACAACCTGAAGATAGATATGTTCGCCGACGAGGTGTTTGTGTTCTCTCCAAAGGGCGATGTCATAAACCTGCCTGCCGGCGCGACGCCCATAGATTTCGCCTACAGCATACACTCCGCCGTAGGCAACAGCATGGTCGGCGCCTCCGTCAACGGGCGCATCGTCACCTTCGATTATGTTCTGCAAAACGGAGATATCGTGGAGGTGCGAACCTCGAAGAACGCCACAGGCCCCAGCCGCGACTGGCTCAATATCGCCAAAAGCGGCTCTGCCAGAACTAAGATAAAGCAGTGGTTCAAGAAAGAGCGCCGCGAGGAGAACATTGAGCGCGGCCGCGCGATGTTTGAGGCGGAGCTGAAGAACAAGGGACTGCGGATGGAGGACATCACCGACGAGGAGGTGCTGCCTCAGCTTCTGAAAAAGGTGTCCTATGCCAGCCTTGACGATATGTACGCCGCTATCGGCTATGGCGGCATGGCGGCGACGAGAGCCGTCAACCGAATAAAGGACGAGCTTGCGCGCCTGCACCATGTCAGCGGCAAAAAAACCGTGCTTGAAAAGGTAACGGAGGCCGCCGAGCGCAGGGAGAATCAGAGCAGGAAAAATATAAAGCCCGTCCACGGTGTGCTTGTAGAGGGGCTTGATAACTGCCTTATAAAGTTTTCACGCTGCTGCACACCCATACCCGGCGACGATATCGTAGGCTATATCACGCGCGGCCAGGGCGTATCCATACACCGCACGGACTGCGCAAACTATATCCGGCGAGAGTTCACCGCGGAGGATATAGGACGCTGGATAAGCGTGAGCTGGGCCGATGAGATAAAGGAGAGCTACGCGACCGCCATAACGGTAGTCTCGCGCGAGCGCAACGGCCTTATCATGGATATTGCATCCATCCTGAATACGCTAAATTCCAAGGTGCGCACCATAAACGCCCGGGACACCGGCGATAAGTCGATCGTGAACATCACGCTTGAAACGACCGGGCTCGATGAGCTTAGAGTCGTGGTAAACAAGCTGGCGGCGCTGCCGGGTGTGGTCGAGGTCAACAGAAACGGAGGTAAAAAATGAGAGCTGTAGTTACAAGAGTCGACAGCGCTTCTGTCGTAATAGGAGGCGAAGTAAAAAGCAGCATAGGTAAGGGCTTTCTCGTGCTGCTCGGCGTGCACGCCGACGACGAGGAGGCCGAGGCAGTAAAAATTGCCGACAAGATCTGCGGCCTGAGAGTTTTTGAGGACGAGGCGGGGAAGATGAACGTAAATCCCGCCGATGCGGGAGCCGAGCTTCTGATAATAAGCCAGTTTACCCTGTTTGCCGACTGCAAGTCGCGCAGGCCGGGCTTTTCAAAGGCGGCTCGCCCGGAAAAGGCGATACCGCTTTATGAGAAAGTGATTTCCGAGTGCCGCAGCCGCGGCTTCAAGGTGGGAACGGGCGAGTTCGGTGCTGAGATGAAAGTCAGCTCCGTCAACGACGGCCCGGTAACGATTATTTTGGATACAAGGGAGCTTTGACATGAACGTAAAAACATTACCCGTCGGACAGCTTGAAACAAACTGCTACGTCGTTATAAACGAGGGCACGCTTGCATGTGTTGTAATAGACCCGGGCGATGAGAGCAACACAATAATGGACTATATCGAGCAAAACCACCTCAAATGCGAGGCGATCATGCTCACGCACGGCCACTTTGACCACGTCGGCGCCGTGAATGAGATAATGGAGCAGACCGGCTGCGCGCTGTATATAAACCCCCGCGACGAGGGCTATGAAGTCGGCATGAGCGGCATGAAGTTCAAGATGCCCGAGGGCGGAAAATACTATGATGACGGCGATGTTGTCGTTGAGGCGGGGCTTGAATTCAAGGTGCTGGCAACTCCGGGGCACACGCCCGGAAGCGTTTCCCTGATCTGCGGCAGCGCTCTTTTCACCGGCGATACCCTGTTCAGAGGAAGCTGCGGCAGAGCCGATCTGCCCGGCGGAAGCATGCGCCAGGAGATGAGATCGATCAGGAAAATATGCGAGCTGGAGGGCGATTACGAGGTCTACCCCGGCCACATGGATGCTTCCACCCTTGAGCGGGAGCGCCGCTTCAACCACTATTGCCGGGAGGCCATGGCAAAATTCTAATTTCCGGAGACACATATGCTTTTAGACATACTGAAAACGCTTTTCACGGCTATGCTGCCGGTTCTTGAAATAAGGGGCGCGATACCGGTCGGTATCGCCGCAGGGCTTGACCCCTGGCTGGCATTTGCCATAGGCGTTGTAGGCAATATGCTGCCTATCCCTATCCTGATTCTGATAACGCGACATATTATTAATTGGATGAAAAAGCATGGTATACTCGTGAGATTCACCGAGTGGCTGGAGCGCAAGGGAGAGAAGAAAGCAAAGACTATCCAGCAATACAGCTTCTGGGGGCTGTTTATCCTTGTTGCCATCCCGCTGCCGGGAACGGGCGCGTGGACGGGCGCTCTGGCGGCGTCGCTGCTGGATATGCGCCTTAAAAACGCGCTGCCGGCCATATTGATGGGCGTTATAGTCGCAGGAATTATCGTTATGCTCCTGACCTTCGGCGTCATATCGGTCGGCTCGCTGGCATAAGCTTATAATGGATAGAAAAAACGCACAGGCTTTTGAACAGCACCCCATTTGTTAGACAGTATGATATACTATCTAACAAGTGGGG
>OLNX01001070.1_pt1 | contig 24608 bp, 36 predicted proteins | sample 1672611 | NCBI WGS metagenome assembly OLNX01 (sample SAMEA3136705, study PRJEB25190) | human gut metagenome | reverse complement strand
CCTCTTTTCCATCCATTTACAGATGTTTTAGAAAGTCCGGCGTTTAATGCTGCGCGGGATGGTGATATTCCGGTGGTATTACATAACTTAATAAACTGTTGGTAAAACGCCATAAAACACCCCTGCCTTTTTGTTTAGAATGCCGAAGTTACCGAAGTTAGCAAAAAGATGTTTACTTCAATAACGTCATGGGTTATAATGCAATCATGGTTAGCGAAGTTAATAAAGCGCAGTTGCTTTTGCGCCCCGTTTCTGCTGTTTTGTAAGTGCAATTTCATTATAGCAGACGGTGTTAACTTTTGCAACTATCAAATCAAAATAATTTGATGGGGGTGAAAAAGTGAATCTTCCCGAAGCATGGACTGGACGGCTGATCGGCAAGATGCATAACAACGGCATCACGAACACGGAGCTTGCCAATCGGCTCGGCTACCACAAGGCGTATGTTAGCATGATCCTGAATGGTCAGCGAAGCCCAAGCAATGGCCGCGCCAAACTTGAGGCGGCTGTCGATGAGATCATCAAGGAACGGAGGGGAAACGGTGCAGACTGAAATGACGGTAGCGGACGGCGAGCGCTTTGCCGCTATTGTTTGGCAGACTTATGCGAAATACTTCAACGTCACTGTTGAGCCCTTGAACCAACGCAAAAAGGAGAGCAAACAAGATGATCGCCCCGTGTAAGGACTGCGCCGAGCGCTTCGTCGGCGGTCACGTATCCTGCCCCCGTTATGCGGAATTTAAAGCCGGATGCGAAGCACGGAGGGAAGCGCGGACAAAGCAGCACCCGATTGCCGATTACACCATCGACATCAAAAAGAGAGTACAAAAAGCGGCGTACCGCCGCAGAAAGTAGGGAAAACAACCATGGAAAAGACTTGCGAAACATGCCGCCGGTCGGCAATGTGCAACCACAGCGGAAGCGTGTGCCGCAACTGGCGGGAACAGAAAATGGAACCCCGGAAGGTCACGCCGGAGGAGTTTGCTGCACAGTGCATCATCGCGCGCATCGAGTGGCGCACGAAACGCGACCACGTGGAAAACGCCGACGGCTCCAGAACGGTGCTTGAGCACCACTACCCGGTCGTTATTGTAGACAATGCAAGCGGTGGCATCTTCTACAGCTACTACGCCTACCTCTCCCGCAACGAGATAAGCCCACCCGTGAAGATGTCCGACGAGTGGAAGGGAACGACCACAGTCGTTGACGAGTACATGCCGCACGATGGCGGGTTCTCCCTCATCCGCGCAATGGAGGAGGGATGACAAGTGACAAAACGGAAAGCCGCATTTGCGACAACCGCCATAATGACGCTGCTTGCAGCGGTCGTCTTCTTCGTCTGGCGCTTCGGCGCTGGCCTCGGCTTTGCCATCATAGAGGGCATTTTCGCCGTCTATGGCTTTTCCAGCCTCGCCGACGACTGCTGCCGCTGGCTTCAAATGCCGGACACGTCGATCATGCAGAGAGGAGGACGGCACTAATGATTATCTATCTCGCCGGTAAGATCACTGGCAATCCCGAATACCGCATACAGTTCACTGCGGCAAAGATGGAACTGGAAAGAGATGGTCATATCGTTCTGAATCCTGCCGAGCTGCCGGAGGGCATGAGCAAGGCCGCATATATGCGTATCTGCTTTGCAATGATCGACGTAGCGGACGAAATACGCACAATCCCCAACTGGTATAACAGCCCCGGCGCAAGAGTAGAAACCGCTTACGCTGAATACATCGGTAAGCCGATCGGCGTGGCAGAATACGCACTGATGGGAGGAGCGGAATGAACGACACACGTTATACGGCCATCGCCGCCGCCCTCCGGGAAGAGTTTCCGAAAGCCAATAAGGGCGCGGTGAGCATGGCACTTCACACGAACGACTACGGCGTAAAGTTCTGCACCAGAGCGCAGGAGATTTACGACGCCGTTACGCAACAGAAGCCCCGCAGACCGCACCGCGTCAAGCCCATACGGTTACAGTGCCGGTTAACCGAAAGCACCGCACAGCGCGTTAAACAGGCGCTTGAGAGAAACGGCATCGCGTCCATGCAGACATTTCTTGAATCCCTCGTTCTCGCGTGGCTCGCACAAAGCGAAAGCGCCGCCGGTGGAGATGACACCGACAGCGCTTACAGGAAAAACAACCTTGCTTCAAATTTTACCGCAAAGGAGGCGGAATTGTCAAGTGTCCAGAACGTGCCGCTGCCGTGACTGCGGCGAGGACGGATTCTACCCCGTCGTCTACGCCGACGAGGGCTACGGCTGGGAACGCTGCCCGACCTGCGGGTCTGACCGTATCGAATGGGGAAATAAATGCCCTTTGTGCGGACGGTACGCCGAGGAAAGCTACTGCGAGGACTGCAAGAAGGACCTCCGTGACCGCTTCCACGAGCTTTTAATTTGCAATTTTGACCCCGAAGAGATCAAAGCATTAAACGAAATCTATGATGGAAAGGGACTTGATGAATAATGGCTTACTACAAAAACGAATTTGACACCGGCTTCGTCGTCGACGAAAAGACCGGAGATAGCACGGCAATGTTTACCGTCAGAATCACCGTCGCGGAATACCGCGAGCTCGTAGAAAGAGCCGCGAAGAACGAGGCGGCGCGCCTCGCCGATGACTACTGGGAGATGAAAAAAGAGAACATCGATCTGAGAGCCGAGCTTTTCGATCTCCGGAAGAAGCTCGCGGAGGCAAAGGAGGCGGCGGAATGAGCGAGAACATGAGCATTTATAACGCCGTCCGATCGGTGCCGAACGAAGCGATCAAGCCCATCAGCGCTGGACGCTTGAAAGGATTCAGCGACATTAACCCTATGTGGCGCATTAAGAAACTGACAGAAATGTTCGGCCCCTGCGGTGTTGGCTGGTGGTATGAAATCACCGACAAGCGAATCGTTGATGACAACATCACACAGCAGCGCGCGGTTTTCCTTGACATTCTTTTATTTTACGTCGATCCAGAAACCGGCGTTGCGTCTCACGGAATCCCCGGAACGGGCGGCAGCTCCCTTGTCGCTCAGGAAAAGAACGGGCCGTACCTATCCGATGAGTGCTTCAAGATGGCTCTCACGGACGCCATCTCCGTTGCTTCTAAGGCGCTCGGCCTTGCGGCAGACATTTATTACGCCAAAGACCGAAGCAAGTATACCGCGCCGGGTGAAGCGGCAGATTACACCACCGCGCCGCCTCCGGCAAAGCCCGCAAATATCATCATTGGTGGGAATGCCGATCTTCCGATGATCTGCGCAGACTGCGGAGCAGAGATCAAGGATGATGTGCATGATTACAGCGTGAAATGGTACGGAAAACCGCTCTGCCGCGACTGTCAGAGAAAGAACCCGAGGTTGAAGAAGTGAAGGTCGATTCCGCCGTTTGGGAGGGCGGCTTCTTGAAGCTCCATACCGCGGACGTGGACGCGAGGCACTTTGCCTACGTGTTCACGCCGGGGGAATACGAAATAAAGCCCAAAAACATACGCAGCCTCGACGCAAACGCTTATGCCTGGGCATTGATCGACAAGCTCGCCAAAGCTACCGGCGTTCCTGCGTCCGAAGTCTACCGCCGCGCCGTCCGCGACGTTGGCGGTAACATGAAGATCGTCTGCATCCAGTCAACGGCGGCGGAAGAGCTGCGGCAAGTCTGGGCATCAAACGGCCTCGGCTGGCAGTCCGATGTCACAGCGTCCAAGATCCCCGACTGCGTGAATGTGATTCTTTACTATGGCTCCTCGGTCTTTTCCAGCTCCACGATGAGCCGCCTTATAGACAACCTGATTCAGGACGCAAAGGCCGTTGGTATCGAGACCATGCCGCCGGACAAGCTCGCCGCCCTGCTCGGCGAATGGGAGGGAAAACGTGAAAAGAATCTCAAGCAAACGCGCTAAAGCGTGCGCCATTCCCAAGGCCGTCAAAGAGCGCGTTTGGGAACGCGACCATCACTGCTGCGTTTACTGCAAATCCATTTACGCTTTCCCCGAAGCCCACTATATCCCCCGTTCCCGCGGGGGATTGGGTATCGAGGAAAACGTACTGACACTCTGCCGCCTCTGTCACGACGCCTTTGACAACGGCACGGCGACGATGCGGCAGGAGATCGGGCACTACTGCCGGGACTATCTCAAAGCCCATTACCGATGCTGGGACGAACAAAAGTTAATCTACCGAAAGGATGATCCAAGATGGCAATGAACACATGCGTCCTCATGGGACGCCTTACACGAGACCCGGAGAAGCGTTACACGGCGAACAACACGCCGGTCGCGTCGTTTGCGATCGCCGTTGACCGCTTCAAGGAGGGCACGGACTTCTTCGACATTACCGCATGGCGTGAGACCGGCGAGTTTGTATCCAAGTGGTTTTCCAAAGGCGACATGATCTGCGTCCGCGGTCGCATCCAGAACCGCGATTGGACGGATAAAAACGGCAACGCCCGCCGGTCAACGGAGATCGTCGCGGATGAGGTCAGCTTCTGCGGCGGCAAAAAGGACAAGCCCGACCAGAAGGAAGCCTACGAGCGCGCACAGCTCGAGCCGGTTGAGGATGACGGACAGATTCCGTTTTAACGGAGGCGCACAATGGCATTAGAGAGCTTCAATGCCTATCACAGCTACCTCGACACCATGGAAGCGCTGAATGACGCGGAGTGCGGGAGACTGTTCAGGGCGCTGCTGGAATACAGCGCGACCGGCGCAGCTCCGGAACTCCGCGGTAATGAACGCTTTGTCTTCCCCGGCATGAGGTCGCAGATCGATAGGGACATTGAGAAATACAACGCCAAATGCGCGCGAAACCGCGAGAACGGAGAAAAGGGTGGGGGGCATTCGCCACCGAACGCCCCCGAACGCCCCCGAACGCCCCCCAAGGACAAGGACAAGGACAAAGACAAGGACAAAGACAAGGACATATCTTTCCCACCTAACGGTGTGAAAGAGAATGCGCGCGCGCACCACCCCACCGTGGAAGAGGTTGCTGCCTACTGCCGGGAGCGCGGAAACCGCGTTGACGCCGAACGCTTTGTTGACTTCTACGCCTCCAAGGGCTGGAAAGTGGGCAATCAGCCCATGAAAGACTGGAAAGCCTGCGTCCGAACATGGGAAAGGCGGGAGGACAAACCCAAACAAACCGGTCGCTTTGCGACACCAGACTATGACGCAATGGAGGACTTGCCATGCTGACAGAAGACATTATCGGCAGCATTGCCGAACGCGCGAAACGAAACAACCCCGCCATGCCGGAGGATTACATCGCCTCCGACGGCTTTCTCCATTGCGGCAAATGCGGCGAGCAGAAAGAATGCGCCATTGACGCCGGAGGAAAAGAGATCATCGTCCGCTGCCTCTGCCGGTGCGGAGCGGAGGCGCGGAAGCAGACCGCCGAGGACGCTTTCAGGAAGCTCAACGAGGAACGCCGTGCAGATTGGCTGTGCGGATACGAGGGCATGACCTTTGACAATTCCACGGGTAACCCGTCCATGTTCTTCGCCGAGAAGTTCATCCACCGTTGGACGGATATTTTGGAAAACGGCCTGTCGTTCACGCTCTCCGGCGCTGTCGGATGCGGCAAGACCTACGCTGCGGCGAGCATTGCCAACGAGCTTTTAGACCGTGGGTATCGCGTCTGGATGGTCTCAACGGTCAATCTGCTTGACCGGATGTTTGACGAGGCCGACATCATCCGCAACCGGCTGGCGACGTTTGAGCTTGTGGTGCTGGACGATTTCGGCGCAGAACGAAACACGGAATACGCCGCCGAAAAGATGTTTCAGATCATCGACGACCGCATGAGATCGCGCCTGCCTACGATCATCACGACGAACATAGACATCACCCAGCCGACGGACAATCTGACATATCAGCGCATTTTCTCCCGCCTGAACGGGGAAGCGCCGCAGTTCCGCTGCAAGGGCGGTGATCTGCGAGCCGACAGGGGAAGAGAAAAACGGCAGTTTGCCAATGAAATTTTGAAATCCTAAAAATTTTTTGAAAGAAGGAAAACAACATGAAAGAAACAAACATCGGAAAGTACGTTATCGTCCGCGGAGACCGCTCCGGCGTGTTCGCGGGAAACCTCGCCGCCAGAGATGGGCGGGAAGTCCAGCTCACCGAATGCCGACGCATCTGGTATTGGAATGGGGCAGCAAGCATTTCCCAGCTTGCCATTGACGGCACGCGCAAGCCACAAGAATGCAAGTTCCCGGCGCCGGTGGAGGAAATCACAATCCTTGACGCTATTGAGATCATCCCCTGCACGGAGAAGGCCGAAGCGAGCATCAAGGCGGTGTACGAATGGAAGTGCTGACGCGGGAGGCGTTCCTCCATACGGATTATTTCGAAGGCAACGGTTGTGGGTCAGGTTCTGGTTCAGGTTCTCCTTTTGGATCGGGGTTTGGATCATGTTCTGAATATGGCGCTGTTTCTGGTTTGGGGCGTGGATATGGCTCGGGCGCCGGCTCCATCTCCGGCCACGGATGCGGCTGTGGTTACGTCTCCAGCTCTGGCTGTGACGACGGCTCCGGTTGCGGTCATGATTCTGGCGATGGAATAAAATCTTTTAACGGTCAGTCGGTCGATATGATCGACGGCGTACCGACGATTCTCACGCGCATCATCGGCAACGTTGCCAAGGGCTTTATCGTTGGCCCCGATTTTTTGCTTGCCCCGACCTTTGTGTGTAAGCAGGGCAACACATTTGCCCACGGCGAGACGTTGCACAAGGCGCGGGAAGCGCTGCTCGAAAAGCTGTTTGACGATATGCCGACGGATGAGCGCATCGCAGCGTTCTGCAAAGAGTTCAAGCCCGGCGTAAAGCGCCCGGCCATGGACTTTTTCTCGTGGCACCACCGGCTGACCGGAAGCTGCGAGCAGGGGCGGAGAGAGTTCGCCAAGCAGCATGACATTGACATCGACAGCGATGAGCTGACGCCCGAAGAGTTCTTCGCTCTGGCGCGCGATTCCTACGGCGGCAGCATCATCCGACAGACGGAAGATGCATTTGCCGCCAGTAATGGCGAGATCGTAGAGGCGGAAAAATGAAAGTCCTGATTGCCTGCGAAGAATCGCAGCGTGTGTGCATCGCTTTCCGCAAGCGCGGCCACGAGGCGTACAGCTGCGATATTCAGGAGCCGTCCGGCGGTCATCCTGAATGGCACATTTTCGGCGATGCACTAAGGGCCATAGAGGGTGGGAAAGTAACCACCATGGACGGGAAAACGCACGACATAGGCCGATGGGACATGATTATCGCTTTCGTCCCATGCACAAAAACAAGCAATGCCGGAGCGCGCCATCTCTACAAAGGCGGCAAACTGAACTTGCAGCGCTACTATGAAGGACTGTGCGGCAAAGCACTTTTCATGGCGGTTTGGGCGGCAGACTGTGACAAAGTAGTGATTGAAAATCCGACGCCGAGCAGGATTTTCGACTACCCGCCGCCTACACAGGCGATACAGCCGTTCATGTTTGGGCATCCGTTCAGCAAAAAAACCCTCCTCTGGGAGCGTGGCGTTGATCCTCTGACGCCTACAAATATCGTGGAGCCGACGGCGACATGGTGTCCAAGCGGAAGTTACAGCGGGAAACACGGTGAGGAACACAAGGGAATGTTCACGACAGACAGGGCAAGGAACCGAGCAAAGACATTTCCCGGCATTGCGGAGGCAATGGCCGAACAATGGGGAGGCGATATCCGATGACTTACATCGGCATAGACCCCGGCAAGAACGGCGCACTCGCCATTCTGAACGGGGAGGAAGCCCAGACGTTCCGGTATGACCGCGATACCTACCGCTGCGTCCTCTCCGACATGCGCGGGGAAAAGGCGGTGTGCTGCCTGGAGCACGTCAGCGCCATGCCGGGGCAGGGGGTTACGTCCATGTTCCATTTCTGCGAGGGATTCGGCTGGCTGCAAGGGATGCTCGAAGCATACGAGATCCCCTATGAGCTCGTCCGCCCGCAGAAGTGGAAGAAGGAATTTTCCGTCACGGCAGACAAGAACACGTCCATAGAGGTCTGCAAGCGGCTCTTCCCCGGCGTGAATTTAATCCCGCCGGGCTGCCGCAAGGAGCATGACGGAATGGCGGAATCTTTACTTATGGCACTCTACGCCAAGCGGAGGCTCGGATGAAACGAATTGACCTGACCGGGCAGCGCTTCGGACGCCTGACGGTCATACGATACGACCACTCCGAGCACGACGGGGCGCACTGGCTCTGCAAATGCGATTGCGGAAAAGAAAAGGTTGCCGCCGGGTATTCCCTGCGGAGCGGAAATACAAAATCCTGCGGCTGTCTGAACTCCGACGCTTCGCGGGCAAAGCTCGAAAAAGCAAGGGAAGCTCTGAAAGCAAGACCGAGAAAAGACCTGACAGGTCAGCGGTTCGGGCGGCTCGTCGTTCTCGGCCTTGCCGACGTGCCGGACAGAAAGGGATTTATTTTTTGGCGCGTCCGGTGTGACTGCGGAACGGAGAAAACGGTCATGCAGAACAACATCATTTACGGGCAGACGCGATCCTGCGGCTGTCTCGCAAACGAAGTGAGAGCGGCCAGAGCCGAACACATGAGGCAGGGAAGAAAGCCGAAAAAAGCGCCTGTGGAAGTCAGGAAGCCGAAAACCGAGAAAACCGCCGTCCGCAAAGTTTACCAAACAAGAACCGCCGCAGAGTTTTTCCGCTTCTCCAAAGCGCACGGGTGCAGCGTGTGCGCGGATAGGAAGGACTGCGACATGTCGTTCTGCAAATATGAAAAGGAGATGACATCGTGAACGAAAAACAGGAAAAGAAGCGCCGGTACAATCTGCGCCTTGAGTTTATCGCGCATTTCAACAAGTGGCTGGACAGCGAGCCGCCCCGGTGGCGCTTTATCCGCTGGCGCAAGAGATCACCAGGGAAGGGGAGGTCGGCTACTTTTTGCAGCCCACCCGCTGCGGCGGGCAGGTGTTTGAGGCAAAGGTGGGGGACTATCTGGCCCGGTACGATGTCCCGGCGCGGGAGGCAACGGATGTGCGCTGGGCGCAGACCTGCCTTGCGTTGGAAGACCGGGTGGAGGTGCTGGAAGCACTCTTTGAACCGGTCTTCCTCCGGCGGATGCAGCAGAAATTGTGGCAGGCGCTCTATTATCAATATGAGATCACGCAGCCGTTTCTGCCCCAATTGGAGAAAAATCTCGTCTGGCTGGAGGAGGAACTCGAAAAGCTGTCCGCGCTGCAACGGCGCAGGAACGCGCGTTTTGATGAAACTATTGAAAAAATCGAACGATAAAATTACTTCCATCGATAACTTAGGCTGCGGACGGATTGTATTCGGGCAGGAAATGTGCTATACTTCACGAGTGTAAAGCGGACGCGAAAAGCCGCTTGAGAAAACGCTTTCCTGCGGCATCCTGTGGCCGCAAAACGGAAATTGAGGGAGTAATCATTATGCGTAAAATCACTCGTCGTTCGTTCCTGTCTGCTGCCGCTGTCTGCGGCGCAGCTGCTGCTCTGACTGCCTGCGGTGGTTCCGCCTCCAGCGCAGCCTCCTCCACGGCTTCGTCTGTGGCTTCCACGGCCGCTTCGGCCGCAGCTGACGGCAAGAGCTATACCATCGGCATCTGCCAGCTGGTCGAGCATGCCGCTCTGGACGCTGCAACGCAGGGCTTTGAGGACAAGCTGATGGAGCTGCTGGGAGAAGAAAATGTCACCTTCGATTATCAGAACGCGCAGGGCGAACAGGCAAACAGCACCACCATTGCTACGAAATTTGTTTCCGATGGCTGCGATTTGATTCTGGCAAACGGCACAACGGCTTTGCAGTCTGCGGCAGCGGCAACGGCGGATATCCCTATTGTGGGTACATCCGTAACGGATTATATCGCGGCAGGTGCAGTAAATTCCAATGAAAAGCCCGGCACAAATGTCACAGGTGTTTCCGATTTGGGCGAAATCAAGGCACAGGTGGATGTGCTGCTTACATTCTGCGAGCCCGATACGAAGATTGCGGTGGTTTACTGCTCCGCAGAGCCTAACTCCATCTATCAGGCGGAGCGCGCGGAAAGATATTTGAAGCGGCTCAAACGGGACTATGCCATCTATACCGTTGCGGATTCCAATGATGTGCAGGCGGTGCTGACAAAGGCGGTGCAGGAATGTGGCGCTATCTTCATCCCGACCGACAACACCATGGCGAACAGTATGGAAATCGTAAAAAATATCACGATTCCGGCAGGTGTGCCTACCTTTGCAGGGGCGGAATATATGAGCCGCATCGGTGCGTTGGCCACGCTTTCCGTTCGTTATTATGACCTGGGGGTGAAGGCGGCGGAAATGGCGTATAATATTCTGGTAAACGGCACAAAGCCTGCCGAACTGCCAATCGCGTTTGTTTCCGACGGCGTGACACCGAAGTATAATGCGGAAATCGCAAGGGCTTTGGGCATCACTCCTCCTGCCGATATGGAAGCGTTGGAGGAAACCATGGAATAACCTTCCCCTTCGCAGAGGATGAAAGCGCCTGTATCGAAGAAACAGTTTTCTCGATACACTTAATCGAAAAATTAGATTTACTGTTGACAATCAAAACAGGGATGCTATAATTCATTTTGCGATGAAATTATATGTCGAAATCAGACATGAAAAAATCAAAGAGGGAGAGGGTAGATTATGAAAATGAAAAAAGTAACAGGCCTTCTGGCTATGACCGTAGCGGCAGTAATGGCAATGACAGGCTGCGGCGGCAATGATGCGGCAGATGACAGCGCAGGGAATAAGGTATATCACATCGGCATTATTCAGCAGATGGAGCACGGTTCTCTGGATCAGGCAACAAAGGGCTTTGAGGATAAGCTGACAGAGCTTCTGGGTGAGGATAATGTGGAATTTGACTACCAGAATGCACAGGGGGAGCAGGCAAACTGCACCACCATTTCCACGAAATTTGTTTCCGACGGCTGTGACCTGATTATGGCAAACGCAACCACAGCATTGCAGACAGCAGCGGCAGCAACCTCCGATATCCCCATCGTCGGCACCTCCGTTACAGATTATGTGACAGCAGGCGTGGTAGAATCCAATGAAGCACCCGGCAAAAATGTTACAGGTGTTTCCGATCTGGCTTCCGTCGAAAAGCAGATTGATGTGCTGATGCAGTTCTGCGATAAGGAAAACACAAAGGTTGCAGTGGTTTACTGCTCCGCAGAGCCAAACTCTACCTATCAGGCAGATCTGGCAAAGAAATATCTGGATGAACAGAAGATTCCTTATGCAATCTACACCGCAGCAGATTCTAACGAAATTCAGGCGGTTGTGACAAAGGCAGTTGCAGACTGCAACGCAATGTATATCCCTACCGATAACACATTTGCAAACAATATGGAAATCGTAAAGAATATCGCAGTTCCTGCACGCGTGCCCACCGTTACAGGTGCGGAAGCAATGTGCGAGGTTGGCGCATTGGCAACACTGTCTATCAGCTACTATGATCTGGGCGCAAAGGCTGCCGAAATGGCTTATGATATTTTGGTGAACGGGAAGAAGCCTGCGGAAATGCCCATTGAATATCTGACAGATGGTCTGGTTCCCAAATATAATGCAGATATCGCAGAGGCATTGGGTGTTACAATCCCCGAAGGGATGGAGCCGGTTGCTTAAGCGAAAGACCTGCGGTTTGATTTGAATTAAATACAGGAATAAGCGAAGCATGTGCTTCGCTTATTCCTGTAAAAAAAGAAAGCATAGAAAGAGGTATATTTATGAATATTATGGCATTGCTCAATGCCCTTCCGGGCTCCATCGCCCAAGGGCTGATTTGGGGTGTTTTTGCCATCGGCGTTTACATCACCTTTAAGGTATTGGATTTTGCGGATATGACCGTAGACGGCAGCATTGCGACAGGCGGCTCCGTTGCAGTTATGATGATGCTTTCCGGGCATAATGTAGCGGTTGCTCTGGTAGCGGCTACGATTGTCGGTATGCTGGCAGGCATGGTAACAGGTATCTTCCATGTGGCTTTGGGTATCCCCGGTATTCTGGCAGGTATCCTGTCCCAGCTGGGTCTGTATTCTGTCAATATGCGTATTTTGGGTAAATCCAATCAGGCAATCAGCGTAGATAAATATAATCTGATTCTCAGCCTGAGAGATATCCATGGTGCAATCATTGTTTCCGCGATTTTCTGTATTGTAGTCATCGCGCTGATGTATGGCTTCTTCGGTACAGAAATGGGTCGTGCCTTCCGTGCAACGGGCAATAATGAAAAAATGGCGCGCGCACAGGGCATCAATACCAATACAATGAAGGTTCTGGGGCTTATGGTATCCAATGGTCTGGTTGCGCTTGCAGGCGGTCTGTATGCGCAGTATCAGGGCAATGCAGACGTAAACATGGGGCGTGGTGCCATCGTTATCGGTCTGGCATCCGTTATCATTGCGGGCGTTGTATTCAAGAGATTTGATTATAACTATGCACTGCGTATGCTTGGCGTTGTCGGCGGTGCAATCCTGTATTATATCGTTATCGCAGTGGTGCTGTGGCTTGGTCTGGAAACCACCGACCTGAAGCTGATCAGTGCTTTGATTGTAGCGGCATTCCTTGCTTTGCCCCACCTGAAGGGCAAATATGCTGCCAGCCATGTAAAGAGAGGAGGCGGCAAGAATGCTTGAGCTGAAAAATATTTATAAAACCTTCAATCCAGGTTCTATCAATGAAAAAAGAGCCTTAAACGGCATCAATCTGACGCTGGAGGATGGCGACTTTGTTACCATCATCGGCGGCAACGGTGCAGGGAAATCCACCATGCTGAATGCCATTGCGGGCGTTTGGCCTGTAGACAGCGGCTCTGTTATCATTGACGGCGAGGATATCACAAAGCTGCCCGAACACAAAAGAGCAAAATATCTGGGGCGCGTATTCCAGGATCCCATGAACGGGACAGCTGCCGATATGGAAATCGAAGAAAATCTGGCTGTGGCAAAACGCCGCGGACAGACCCGTACCCTCAGATGGGGGATTACAAAAAAAGAGAGAGAAGAATATGTTGAGCTGCTGAAGCCACTGGATTTGGGACTGGAAACCCGTCTGCGCGCAAAGGTAGGTCTGCTTTCCGGCGGACAGAGACAGGCGCTGACCCTTCTGATGGCAACGCTGAAAAAGCCCAAGCTGCTCCTGCTCGATGAGCATACCGCGGCACTGGACCCTAAAACAGCGGCGAAGGTTCTGGAGCTTTCCGATAAGATTATTGCGGAGCATAACCTGACTGCGCTGATGGTAACGCATAACATGAAGGATGCCATTGTGCATGGCAACCGTCTGATTATGATGTGGGACGGCAAGATTATTCTGGACATCAAGGGAGAGGAAAAGAAAAACCTGACCGTTGATGACCTGCTGCATCAGTTCACCGTTGCCAGCGGCAAGGAATTTGCAAACGACCGCGCCCTGCTCGGCTGATTTGAAAACAGAAAAAACAAAAAGGACACTCTATAGGATGTGTCCTTTTTTTGTGCGCGGACGGTGGATACAGGTATACAAAATACTTGCAGAAAAGGGAGGATTATGCTTGACATTGAAGATTTGAGTGCTATAATGACTTTAACAGTGTGACGCGGATATGCGTGCATGTAATAAAGCAAAACCCGGAAGGGGAAACTGAGGAAAAAGGGAGAGATTCTTATGAAAAAATGGATGAAAATGACAGCCACAATGATGGTTGCAGCGATGGCATTGACAGCCTGCGGCGGCAATGATGCGGCAGACGATTCCGCTGATGCAGGCGAAACATATACAGTCGGCATCATTCAGCAGCTGGAGCACCCTGCATTGGATCAGGCAACAAAGGGCTTTGAGGATAAGCTGACAGAGCTTCTGGGCGATAAGGTAAAATTCGATTATCAGAACGCACAGGGCGAGCAGACAAACTGCACCACGATTGCAACAAAATTTGTTTCCAATGATGTTGATTTGATTATGGCAAACGCAACCACAGCTTTGCAGGCGGCAGCAGCGGCAACAGGGGATATTCCTATCGTTGGTACCTCCGTAACAGACTATAAAACAGCAGGCGTGGTTGATTCCAATGAAAAGCCCGGCAGAAATGTAACCGGTGTTTCCGATCTGGCACCCGTTGATCAGCAGATTCAGCTGCTTATGAAGCTGGTTCCTGATACAAAGAAGGTTGGCATCGTATACTGCTCTGCAGAACCCAACTCTGCATATCAGGCGAAGCTGGCAGAGGCTGAGCTGGATAAGGAAGGCATTGCATGGGCTGAATTTACAGCGGCAGATTCCAACGAGGTACAGTCTGTTGTAACAAAGGCAGTCGGCGAATGTGATGCACTGTATATCCCTACAGACAACACCATCGCAAATAACACAGAAATCGTAAAGAACGTAGCGGTTCCTGCAGGGATTCCTGTTGTAACCGGTGAAGAAGGCATGTGCAGCGGCTGTGGTCTGGCAACTCTGTCCATCAGCTACTATGATTTGGGCGTAAAGGCAGCGGAAATGGCTTATGAAATTCTGACAAACGGCGCAGATCCCGCACAGATGGCAATCGGCTATGTAACTGATGGCATCACAGAAAAATACAATGCTGACATCGCAGAAGCACTGAATATCACCATTCCCGAGGATATGGTAGCAATCGAAAACTAAAGAGCAGCAATCAAAAATGAAGCAGTTCCTCTCACATGAGAGTTCCTCTGAAAAAAATGAATGCGCACAGCGAAAAGGCGGAGCAAAGGCTCTGCCTTTTTGCATGCAGAAAAGCATGTAGAAAATTCTAGTTTATCCCCTGCTTGCATAAAGTGAATAAATGAGGTGATGGCATGGGATTTCGTAGGAATATGACAGAGGCACTGGAGCTGCCGAAGGAAATACTGCTGCATCTGCCGCTGATTTCCTTTATCGGACAGGAGGAGGTTACGATAGAAAATTATAAGGGGATTCTGGAATACAGCGAGGAGACGGTGCGCATCGGCACGGCGGCAGGGGTTCTGCGGCTGGAGGGGCAGGGGCTTTGCCTGAAGCAGCTTTCGGCGGAGTGCATGGTGGTGACGGGCAGAGTGGAAAAAATGGAATTTCTGCAATGAGCATCCGGGCAGGACATTGGGGGGAGGATTTTGTTCCTAGCGTTATGGTATTATTTATGTGGATATGTTAAAATAAGGGTGAAAGGCTTTTCGGCGGAACGCTTTATGAATATGGCGGCGTATCGCGGTGTCTATCTATGGGAGGTGGCGCGCGAAGGTGCCAGCATGACGATGAAAGCAGCAGGAAACAGCCTGGAGCTTTTGCAGGCGTGTGCCGAAAAAACGGGCTGTGCGCTGGAGGTGCTTTCCTATGGCGGTCTGCCCGTTTTTCTGGGGCGATTTGGCAGGCGGCAGGTCTGGACGGCAGGGCTTTTGTGCTTTGCGGCAGGGCTGTATCTTCTGTCCTCGTTTGTCTGGGTAATGCGGATTGAAGGGAATGAACGCCTTTCCAAGGAGGAGCTTCTCTCCGCCTGCAGGGAAATGGGACTATACCCCGGTGTCCGGAAACGGAGTGTGGATACACAGGCTGTCACCAATGGACTTTTGGAGGACTTTGCGGACATTTCGTGGGTAAGCGTCGGGATTCACGGAACAGATGCGACCATCCGACTTGCGGAAACGATTGAAGGGGTCGAAATCATTGATAAGGAAACGCCCTGTGATATTGTTGCATCGACGGATGGCGTGATTTTGCAGATTACTGCGGAACGGGGAACCCCTCTGGTTGCCGCAGGGGATGTAGTGAAAAAGGGGGATGTGCTGATTTCCTCCGCGCTGACGATTGGCTTGGAGGGGGAGGAACAGCATACGGAATACACCGCGGCGGAGGGCACCGTAACGGCGCGCATCTGGCGGCGGCTGACTGAGGAGCTGCCCTTGCAGTATGAGGAAGCCGTCTATAGTGGTGAGGTAAGGAAAAACCACAGCCTTCTCTTTTCGGGAAGGGAATTGGATATCCTTCACCCCGACAGTGATGTGCAGTGGGAAAGAGAGCTGCTTTCCGAGAAAACCCTCGGTCTGGGGGATAGGAAGCTGCCCCTCACATGGCGGAGGGAGCGCTGGCGGGCATACGAAACGGTGCAGAAAACGCGCACCGCGGCGGAAGCAAAAACGCTTCTGGAAGAAAAATTAAGAAAAAATGCAGAGAATTTATTGTCTCCTTACGGTACAATAGAGGATATACAAATCAGATATGAGGTTTACGCCAACAGTGTCCGCGCAGATGCGGAAATTACCATGGCGGAAAGAATAGAGGAGAAAAAGCAGAACATAGAAACAGAAAATCAGAACGAAGAAAAGGAGCAGGAAAACGCGAATGAGCTTTGAAAGAACCATACAGATGGAAAACCATATCATTCTGCCTGTATTTGGGCAGTTTGATGCAAATATCAAGAAAATCGAGAAGGCGTGCGGCGTGAGCATTGTCAATCGTGGGGATGATGTAAAGATTTCGGGCGAGGAAAAGGATGTCCATAAGGCTTGGAATATTCTCCATTCCCTTGTTGCTCTGGTGAAAAAGGGCGAGGAAATTACGGAGCAGAATCTGGAATATTTCATTTCCTCCGCGGAGGAAACCGACCTGCGTGAACTGGAAAAAATGTATGATGATTTCATCTGCATTACCGTAAATGGCAGACCCTTAAAGCCCAAAACACTGGGGCAGAAAAAATATGTTGATTTAATCAAGAATAATACGATTGTGTTCGGCATTGGCCCTGCCGGTACAGGGAAAACCTATCTGGCAATGGCAATGGCGATTACTGCCTTTAAAAATAATGAGGTGAACCGCATTATCCTGACCCGTCCTGCCATTGAAGCGGGGGAAAAGCTGGGCTTTCTGCCCGGAGATTTGCAGCAGAAGGTAGACCCCTATCTGCGTCCCCTGTATGATGCGCTGTATGAAATCATGGGCGCGGAAAATTTCATGAAAAACATGGAAAAGGGTCTGATTGAGGTTGCCCCTCTGGCATATATGCGCGGACGCACGCTGGATAATGCGTTTATCGTTCTGGATGAAGCGCAGAATACGACACCGGAGCAGATGAAAATGTTTCTGACCCGTATCGGGTATGGCTCGAAGGCGGTTATTACGGGAGATGTGACGCAGATTGACCTGACGGAGGGCAAGCGCAGCGGCTTGATGGAGGCAACGCGAATTCTTTCCGGTATCGAGGGCATCGGGCAGATTACCCTGACGAATAAGGACGTTGTGCGTCATCCTCTGGTGCAGAAAATCATTCTGGCATACGAAAAGTTTGAAAACAGGAAACGAGGCGAGCAGGATGGCAAGAAGGAAAGACGAATCCCTCATAAATAACAGAAAGCAGAAAAAGGCGCGCAAGGTGATGTTTGCGGTTGCCTTTCTGCTGACGCTTCTCTGCATCGGCACAGGCTCCTATGTGCAGGAGCTGGATACCGTGCAGGTCGGCTCTGTGGCGGAAAAACGCTATGTTGCCGAAGCGGATGCGGTGGATGAGGTTGCGACCAATAAGCTCAAGGATGCGGCGGCGGACAGCGTTGCCCCTATTTATAAGCAGGATGCCGCGGTGGAGGAGGGAAGCAATGCCGAGGTGAAGGAGCTGTTTCAGGATTTGGAACAGATTCTTGCCAATTTGAAGCAGGGCGAAAGCTTTGTCGAGAAGGCGCAGGAGGCCCCCTGGAAGCTGCCGGTTGTGCTTTCTGAACGAGAGCTTAAGGCGTATCAGGCATTGGGGAAATCTAACCGCACCCTTTTTCAGGAGGATTGCCTGGTCACGATGAATAATCTCTATACCGAGGGCATTACCGCCGATGCGCTGGAGGAGGGCAGGCAGAAGGCAAACGAAGCCTTTGCGGCAACGGCATGGAATAAAGGCTTAAAGGAAATGGCAGGGGCGATTTTCGATGCGGCGATTACACCGAACCTTTTGCCAGATGAAGCGGCAATCGAAGCGGCGCGAGAGGAAAAGCGCGCAGAGGTTGCGGATGTGATGATCCGCAAAAACCAGAAAATTGTAGATGAGGGCGAAATCATCACGCAGGAGATTTATGACAGATTGGTGAGCCTGCATCTGGTCGGCGGTGCCGATTATAAGAGTAGTGTGCTGCCGCTTTTGGGGAGCTTTCTGCTGGTTGTGCTGCTGTTTGTTGCGCTGTACATCTTCTTCGCATGGGGCAGAGGGCAGTTTGTGCTGAAGCCCAATGAAGCGAAAATGCTCTTTACGATTTATGTGATTATGATACTGCTGCTGCGGCTGATGGGCGGCGCGGCTTATTTTACGCTGATTCCCCTTGGGCTGTTTGCCATGCTGACAAGCCTTCTGGTGGGGCGGCGCGTAGCATTGGTGATGAATACGCTGTTCTGCATCATCGGCTGCTTCATCTTCAATGGGGATGTGCAGTTTCTGATGTATTCCCTTCTGGTCGGCACCTTGGGTGCATTGCTCATCCAGAAAACGGAAAAGCGTCAGCGGATGGTCTGGGTGACTGTGGCGATGGCGGCGGTCAGCTTTGCGGCAATGTTTGGGGTAGGGCTGTTTTTTGAAAGCGGCTATTCCGCAGGACTTTTGTTAAAGTGCCTGTTTGCGGCGGTGATGGGACTGGTTTCCGTTGTGATTGCGGTGGGCAGCCTGCCCTTCTGGGAGGCAACCTTTGAGGCGAATACGCCCCTGCGCCTGCTGGAGCTGACAAACCCGAATAATGAGCTGCTTCGTCGGCTGATGATTGAAGCGCCGGGAACGTATCATCATAGCCTGATTGTGGCAAATCTGGCAGAGACGGCGGCGTATGAAATCGGCGCAAATACTGCTCTGGCAAGAGCAGGTGCATATTATCACGATATCGGCAAGCTGAAAAATCCGCAGATGTTTTCGGAAAATCAGGCGGGTTATAATCCCCATGATGACCTTGCACCCGAAACGAGTGCGAAAATCATTACACAGCACCCGAAGGACGGTGTGGAAATGGGGAGGGCACACGGTCTGCCGAATGTCATTCTGGATGTCATTCGGGAGCATCATGGGACAAGCCTTGTGAAGTTTTTCTATTTTAAGGCGCTCAAGCTTTATGGTGCGGATAACGTGAATGAAGCGGATTACCGCTATCAGGGCGTGATTCCGAGCACGAGAGAATCTGCGGTTGTCATGCTTGCGGATACGGTAGAAGCGGCGGTGCGCTCCATGCTTGGCAGCGGAAAAACACTGGCAGAAGCGGAAAGTGTTATTAAAACGCTCATCAAGGACAAGCTGGATGATGGACAGCTGAACAACAGCGGCTTAGGGATTCATGAGCTGGAAATCATCCGCAGAGCATTTTTGAAGGTATTCCAGGGGATGTACCACGAGAGAGTGGCGTATCCCAAGCAGGAAGAAATCAATGCGGCGGCGAAGAAGGGCGCAGAAGAAAGCAAGGCGGAAGAAAAGAAAGAAAAAAGAGAAGAAAAAATAGAAGAAGAAAAAAGAGAGGAAGAAAGCAGTGAATTTACTGATTGACAACAGAACGGACGAGCCATTGACGGCGGAGTTGGAGGATGCCATCCGCAGGGCGGCGGCAGAGGCCCTGCGATACGAAGAATTTGACGAGGACTGCGAAATCAGCGTTTCCATTGTGGATAACGAGGAAATCCGTGAGATTAACCGCCAGTTCAGAAGCATTGACAGAGCAACGGATGTACTCAGCTTTCCCATGCTGACGTTTGCGGAGGGGGAAGAAGCAGAGGTCAACGAGAATGACGAAATCGTTCTGGGGGATATTATTATTTCTCTGGAGCGTGCGAAGGAGCAGGCGGAGGAATACGGACATTCTCTGAAACGGGAGATTGCGTTTCTGACGGCGCACAGTATGCTGCATCTTTTAGGCTACGACCACATGGAGCCGGAGGAGGAAGCGGAGATGTTCCGCCGCCAGAAGGAAATACTGTTGCAGGCAGGTTTCCCAAGAGAATGAGGGAAAAAGTCACCCTAAGGGCGAAGTTGTCCTTGCATAGAAAAAACTCGTTTAACCGCCCTTGCATAGAAAAAACTTTTCAGAACAGAGACGCAGGCTAAACAGTTCTGAAAAGTATTTTCTATCGGGCGGAATGATTTTCGGGCGGCGGCTTGTTGAAAAAACTTTTTCTCATTGGAAAAAGCAATGAATGCCGAAGAGAAACGGCACCGCCGCAGGCGGCTTTGCGGAGCAAAGTTCTGACAGCGTTTTTAAATCTTCGGAAAAGCATTTTCTGCCGGATGGCAGGCAGCAAAGGAGGGATTCCCTTTATGACAGACGAAGCATTGATTTTACAGGCGAAGGATGCGATGAAAAACGCCTACGCGCCCTATTCCGAATTCCGGGTCGGGTCGGCGCTTTTAGCGAAGGATGGGGCGGTTTTCAAGGGCTGCAACGTTGAAAATGCGTCCTATGGAGCAACGAACTGTGCCGAGCGGACAGCCGTTTTCAAGGCGGTTTCCGAGGGATATCGGGAGTTTGAGAAAATCGCAATCGTGGCAAGCAGTGGGGACTATGCCTCTCCCTGCGGCATTTGCAGGCAGGTTTTAGCGGAATTTATGCCCGAAGGCAAAGTCCTGCTTTACAGCGAGGAAAAGGGCATGGTAACATATACAGTCAGAGAGCTGCTCCCGATGGGCTTTCGCAAGGAGGATATTCGGTAAGGAGGAATCCCGATGGAAAAAATGGATTTTTATGTATATCTTTCCCCGAAAGAAGCGGCGGAGAAGGTCAAGGAGGCAGTGACAGCCGGCTTATATTCGGGAGAAATTCTGGATGAATATGTGCGAATCCTGCCGAATGGCAAGGAAATCATCATGGTTTTATTCGAGAAATATTATATGCGCTCCGGCAACAGAGCCACGCTGACCTTTCTGGCGGATAATCTGGAGGAGCACACGAGGGTGCATCTTTCTGCCGGCGGTGGCGGTCAAGGGGTGATTTTCCGATTTGACTGGGGCGCAGGTGCAAGCTTCAGCACTTCGGCGCGGGACGCTTTAGCGGAATATATTTGTAAGTAAGAGTTTGAGGTGGAAGGCATGGCGGAAAAAAGCTGGGAAATTTTAGAGGGCGCGTGCCATTCCTGCAAAAAATGCAGGCTATGGGAAATGCGCACCAATGTTGTCATTGGCAAGGGCAGCCGCAATGCGGATATTCTGTTCATCGGGGAGGGCCCCGGTCAGCAGGAGGATTTGCAGGGCGTACCCTTTGTAGGCCCTGCGGGACAATTATTGGATAAAATGCTGGCAAGTGTCGGACTTTCCTTAGAGGATGCCTATATTGCCAATGTGGTCAAGTGTCGTCCGCCCGGCAACCGTGACCCCCATGATGATGAAAAGGAGGCATGTCTGAATTATCTCAGATATCAGCTGATGCTGATTCAGCCGAAAATCATCGTTTGTCTGGGGCGTATTGCCGCCACAACGATTATCGACCCCGAATTTCGCATTACACGCCAGAGAGGGCAGTGGTTTGAGCGAAAGGGGTATCATATCATAGCAACCTATCATCCCTCTGCACTGCTCAGGGATGCCACAAAAAAACGTCCTGCATGGGAGGATATGCAGGCGATTCGTGCCAAGTGGGACGAATTGAAGGAACATGGAAAGAGAATTTAGGAGGAAAAAAACATGAACGGCATTGACGCTTTGAAGGCAAAATTTGCAGATGTGGAACTGAAGGCAAACGCAAGAACCATGGAAGAGGTGGTTGCCTATATCGAGGAAAACTGGGGCGCATTTCGTGTGAAAATCACAGAAAGCGAGCTGATGGCGCATTATAAGGCTGCCTGCGAATTTGCAAAAATGATGGGAAAGGATGTAACCGATTTTCAGGATGATATCAGAAGATATCGCCTGCCCAATACCAACAAAATCCACGTTGTTCTGGGGATGAATTCCGAATATATGACAGCAGAAAACGGCATGAAATATTATCAGGCGCTGTGTCTGATTAAGGGGCTGTCGCAGGAGGATATTGATACCAAAAACGAAAGATGGCTGCAATATGTGCTTCTTTTGGATATGGCGAAGGATTGGGAGAAAAAGGATGAAATCTTCCTGGCAGAGCAGAAGGAAATGCTGAAGGAAAGAGGGGTAGAAACAGAATGAAAAAATTTCACTCCGGCTTTGTTGCATTGATCGGCAGACCGAATGTCGGCAAATCCACGCTGATGAACTGCCTGATCGGGGAGAAGATTGCCATTACCTCGCATAAGCCGCAGACCACAAGAAATAAGATTACCTCCATTCTGACGAAGGATGATTTTCAGTGTGTTTTTCTGGATACCCCCGGTATTCATAAGCCGAAATCCAAGCTGGGCGAATATATGATGCGTTCTGCGGAAACAACCTTTAATGAGGTGGATCTGGTGCTGATGCTCATTGAACCCACCACAGAGGTGCAGACAATGGATGAATACGTTCTGGAACGCATCAAAAATGTAAAAACACCCGTTGTACTGGTTATCAATAAAATCGACACCGTAGAACGGGAAGCACTGCTGGAGGTGATTTCCGTTTACAGCAAGGCATATCCCTTTGCGGAGGTGGTGCCGATTTCTGCCATGAAGGACAGAAATACAGGCGAGCTGCTGGAGGTAATTCGGAAATATCTGCCGGAGGGGCCGCAGTATTTCCCTGCGGATATGGTGACGGATCAGCCCGAACGCCAGATTGCATCGGAGATTATCCGCGAAAAGGCGCTGTATTTGTTGCAGGATGAGGTGCCGCATGGGATTGCGGTGGAGATTATGTCCATGAAGAAGCGTCCCGATAAGGATATTGTGGATGTGCAGGCAACCATTTACTGTGAGAGGGATTCGCATAAGGGCATTATCATCGGCAAGCAGGGGGCAATGCTCAAGCGCATTGGCTCCACCGCACGCTATGATATGCAGAGATTGCTCGGCTCGCCCATTTACTTACAGCTTTGGGTGAAGGTAAAGAAGGATTGGCGCGACAGTGATTTCCTGCTGAAAAACTTCGGCTACGATAAGAAAAACATTTAAGACCTTGGGGGAAGACCTTGGGGACTTTGCCCCCAACACCCCCACAAGGGCATCATGCCCTTGACCTGAATTTTTTGCAGAAACATTTTATGTTTCTGCAAAAGTATAAGGGTTCTAGGGAAATTATTTCCCTAGTGGGGTGTGGGGCAGCACCCCACGGAAGAATGGCAAGTTTTTTATAGTATGGGCGGTTTTCTTTCTCCATATCCTATTCCCGAAAGGGGATGTGCTGTATGAACGAAAGAGAACATTGGCAGAGATTTTTGCAGACAGGACAGGTGGCGGATTATCTGCGCTACCGCAGACAGGCGGAAAAGGAATCGCAAAATCCGCGCCGCCGTATAGAGGAAGCGTCAAGGCATAAGCATTTTTATTAAGCATTTTTTCAGTGCTTTAGGAAGGAAACGAGGTCGGCTATGGGAACGGAAAAGCTGCGTGGCATTGTCCTGCGTGAGCAGGCAAAGGGCGAAAGCAATAAGCAGATTGTGCTTCTGGCGCAGGGCGTGGGTCGCGTGCTGCTTTCTGCCCGTGGTGCCAGAAGGGCGAAAAGTAAGCTTCTGGCGGCAACGCAGCTGTTCTGCTATGCCGATTTTGTGGTCTATGAGGGTAGGGGCTTTTATTCCGTCACGCAGGCGGAGCTGAAAAACAGCTTTTACGGTCTGCGGCTGGATATGGATAAGTTCTCCGAGGGCATGTATCTGGCGGAGCTGACGGAACGCAGCTGCCCTGCCGGTATGGAGCAGGATGCTGTGCTGGAGCTTTTGTATTATGCCTTTCTTGTGATGGATAGGGGTATTCTGCCGCCGAAGCTGATTTCCCGTATCTTTGAATTAAAGCTTTTGCAGCTGAATGGGCTCTTTGCGTCAGATGTATGCCATATCTGCGGCGAAGGCAAGGGGACACTCTATTTTGATGGCAGGATGGGTGCGTTTTACTGTGAAAAGCACCGCACAGAGGATAGCATTTTTGTGCTGGATGCCGTCCGAAGGGCGGTTCGGTTTGTGCTGGAAAGAGAGAGCCGCGCGGCGTTTGGCTTTCAGCTTTCTGCCGAAGCACTCGAACAGCTGACCTTTATCCTGCGGAAATATATGGAGGTTCACATGGGCATAAGGCTGAAAACACGCGATTTTTTTGAACAGTGAATAAAGTATCGTACATTTTTTGTCTATTCCTTTGCAGAAAGACGGAAAAATACATGGATTTAAGTGCAATTTTTTGCCTTGACAGAAAAAGAGAAAAGCGTTATCATAAACCACAAGTTAATCATTACTGCGATGAAGAAGAGGAGTATCTGCGGAGCATTTGCAGAGAGCTGTCGGTTGGTGTGAGGCAGCGATGCGAAACAGAGAAGGGCACTTTGGAGCAGTGTCACAAGAGAGGGTTGATGCGTCGGCATCAATCAACGAGGGTGGAACCGCGGAAGATTTTAAGAGCTTTCGTCCCTTGCTGAACAGCGAGGAGACGGGAGCTTTTCTAGTTTCTATTCGTCCCTTGCAAGATACATTGGTGAGTCCCACAGAAATAAGGAGGAATTCAAATGGCAGTAGAATCTATGGAAAAAATCGTAGCATTGGCAAAAAACAGAGGCTTTGTTTACCCAGGCTCCGAAATTTACGGCGGTCTGGCAAACACATGGGAT
>OLNX01001042.1_pt1 | contig 25111 bp, 20 predicted proteins | sample 1672611 | NCBI WGS metagenome assembly OLNX01 (sample SAMEA3136705, study PRJEB25190) | human gut metagenome | reverse complement strand
GTCGCCGTGAGCGGCGGCGGAAGCACCGTGTACGGCTGGGTGGACGCGGCGGTGTTCGCTGCCGTCGCGCTCGCGGCGCTCGTGTGCGCGGTGAGCTTCACCGGCAGCTCCCGTCCGCTGAGCGCGGTCTGCGGTGATTTTTGGGATGCGGAAGCGACCTGCACCTATGTGGAGGAGCGGCCCGACGTGGACGCGCGGTACACCCCCGCCGACGGGACGGTTCGGCTCTCCGAGCATCTTGCGCTCGTTCGCATCGGCAGTGCGCATCCGAAGAAAACAGTCGCCGTCAACCCTGCGTGGTCTACGCTCTACCTTACGCTGCCTGACGCTGACGGGGGCACTGCCGGGCATCTGACCATCAACTTCATTCGGGAGTATGACGCGTCAGGGGACACGGAGGCAGTATACACACTGAACATCGGCACGCGGGACGCCGCTAAGTCCTACAAGGTCCTCTCCGGACAGGACGAAATCGACGCATTCCTCGCGTATCTGCGCGGCGAAGCGGCACCGGAGCAAATATCCCAGCCTGCGTTCCCCAACAATCTGACAGAGGCCGAGCGCAGCGTCGTCGACGAATTTCTGCACTGGGCGCAAGCTCTGCGCGCAGAGGACATTCATAACCTGCAATTCCGCGATGGCAGCGGCTCGCGCTATCTCGTCGATGCAGAGCTGACCGCACTTTCGGCGCAGCTCGTGCCCGCTCTCAACGCCCTCACCGAAGCGGAGCTTTACACGCAGCGCGGCTACGGCGACAGCACGTACTACACGCTCGCGGTGAATCTGCGGGACGGCACGCAATACACCTTCCTCTGCGGCTTCGACTGCGTGCGCCTCCTCTCTCCCGCCTTCGAGCCGGCGCTCTCCTCCAGCTATCCCAGCAACCGCCCGACGCTCTGGCTCGACAGTCCCGCGCTGATGGCGTGCATCGACAGTCTGGAAGCCTCTCCCGCGCCTTTGCCGGACTTTGAGACCGCCGCGCCGACGCCGCTCGCGGACATCCTGCCCGCGCGGGAGCCGTGGATGACTATTCCCCTTGCCGGGAAGGCACAGCGCATTGCCGACCGCCGCATCCCCTCCGATGCCCTTGACTGGCTCACGCAGATGGACATGGACGGCGACGGCGTGTGTGAGATCGTCAACAGCTCTCCCAACTTCCCCGCGATCTACTACAAGCGCGGCGGCGAGCTCTACGGCGTCGACCTCAAGAGCGTCATCACCGCCGCGTGGCCGGAGATGAGCTACTGGGATTACACGTCCGCCGCTCCCGCCAGCCGCTCGATCCTCCTCGGCGGCTTGTCTGCGGGTGACGCTCCCGGCGATGGGATCAACTTCACGCGCTATCTCTACTTCGACGGTGAAAGCCTGCTGCTCTACAAGCCCGATCGCAGCCACACCGACCACGTCGCCGACGCGACGCTTGCCGATCCGAGCGTTCCCGCCGAAATCGTCGCGCGGGCAAAGCAGCTTGTTCGGCAGCGGTACGACACCCTTGCGGGCAGCGCCGCGCAGTACGACGACTGGTACACAGACGTCTCCTTTCTCGGTGCGGAGACCCGCTATGAGGGTCTGACGCTGGAGGTTTACAGCTTCAGCCAGCATTACCACGCGCAAAAGCCGGAAAATATCCTGCTCGCGGGCGGCACTGAGGTGGACGAGGACGGCTGGGCCTTTCTGGACGGCGACACGGTCCTGGACGGCCCCTATATCGTCTGCCTCACGGACGGCGGCACGCGACGCATGTTAGAGGGCAGCATGAGCGGCGATTGCAGCACGGGCAGCCCCGCTTATTATGCCGATCTGACCGCGCTGCTGGCGAAAAACAATGTCCTCCGCCCCGATGCTCTGGACGGCGGCAGGCTGAACGAGGTGATGAGCAGCAGCGGCATTAGCTTCCTCAACTGGCTGGGTCAATACGACGCTGCCGAGCAGGACCGCGCGCTTGAAAGGCTGAGTGCCTACCGCACCTCGCTCACCGACAGCTACGACCTCGATATGTTCTCCCGCATCGTCGCCTATCTGCTCGGCGACCGTGACGGCCTGACCGACGCGGGCCGTGCCGCGCAGGAGCGCTTCCGCGCAATGTTTGGATAAACGTCTGGAAGAATGGCAAATTTGCGAATTCTTTCGAGAAACTGTAGCTAAATTGTCCATAAAAAAGCAAAGGGCTGTAGCGATTTTTATTTCGCTACAGCCCCGGTTTTGATAATGGTCACATATATTATTGCAATACTGCATTGGCTTTTACAAGGGCATCTTCCCGAACCATCAGCTTAAGGTCACCGATGAGGAGCTGGCCTCCTACGGTCTGGACGACCCCGAGCTGACCGTCCGCGTGGATTATACCGACGACGGGACTTCCGATACCTTCGTTCTGCACATCAGCCGCGCTCCGGAGGAGCGGAAAGAAGCTGCCGACAGCGGCTCGGAGGCGGATACCGCAGACATCACAGACTATACCCGCATCGGCGATTTCAAAATTATCTACCGGCTCTCCGGCAGCAGCTATGAAACGCTGATAGCCGCAGACTATGATGACCTGCGGAATCAGGAAATTTCCCCCGGCGATTTTGGCGAGGTGAACAGCATCGAGGCAACGCTGAAAAATGTGACATGCACGATTGCTTCGCAAAAGGACGGCAAGGCTCTACAGTGTCTCTACCAGGATGAAAAATCGAAATCGATGATCTGCAGAAGGCGTTGGAGGCATTGACCGCCGAGGAGTTTACCTCCGAAAAGGCCACCGGTCAACTGGAGGCCAGCTTGACGCTGCATCTGGACAACGAGGGTCATCCCGAAGTTATGATCTCTCTGTACCGCTATAATGGCTCCAGTTGTCTCGCCGCCATAGATGGCAAAAGCGTTGCCTATGTACTGCGCAGCGAAGTGGTCGAGCTGATGGAAGCCGTCCGCGCGATCGTGCTGAATTAAGGCCCATTGCATCATCCAAAATAGAAAGATAGCGGAGAATCTTTCAATTTCTTCGCTATCTTTTCTTGGTATGCCCGACTGGATTCGAACCAGCGGCCTTCAGAGTCGGAGTCTGACGCTCTATCCAACTGAGCTACGGGCACATATTTGGTTGTGGGTTTCTGCGATAGTCGTCAAATAGTAGTCAACGACCACCCATTTTTTCTCTGCCGTTCCCGCAAACGCAGGCGCGGCAAGGCTTTGCGCCATATCTCAACTAGAAACGCCTGAAACGTCGGAGTCTGACGCTCTATCCAACTGAGCTACGGGCACATATTGAATTGGGACGCAGGGGTTAATAAAGTAAGTATAGCAACTTTTTCCACTTCTGTAAAGCTAAAATTTTCGTCAAAGATCGTTAAAAAAATTGACAACTTCTTCTCTCGCTCGTATAATTGCAGTATCCTAAAGCAAAGGATCGTTCCTTATGAAAAAACGCAAAATTTCCGACGCTGTCGTCCGGCGTCTTCCCCGTTACTACCGCTATCTCGACGATCTGCACTCCAAGGGCATCGTGCGCATCTCGTCGAGCTCGCTCGGCGAGCGCATGGGCATCACCGCCTCGCAGATCCGCCAGGACCTGAGCTGCTTTGGCGAATTCGGCCAGCAGGGCTACGGCTACAACATTTTGGAGCTGCGCACCGAGATCGGTCACATTCTCGGCGTGGACGAGCAGCACCGCCTCGTCGTCGTCGGCGCCGGCCACCTGGGCCACGCGCTGCTGCGCAACTTTGACTTCATGCAGACCGGTTTTCTGCTTGACACCGCGTTCGACGTCTCCCCCACGCTCATCGGCACGCGCGTCAACAACGTGCTTATCCGCTCGTTCGACGAGATCGGCGACTATTTCGCCGCGTGCCATCCCGATGTTGCGGTACTGACCGTGCCCAAGCACATCGCGCAGGAGGTCGCCGAGCAGCTCGTTGCGCTCGGCGTGCGCGGGATTTGGAATTTCACCAACACAGAGCTGCACGTCGGCAGCGAGGTCTTCACCGAGGACGTCCACTTTGCCGACAGTCTGCTCACGCTGAGCTACCGCATCTCCAAGACCTCCGCCGAGGCGGAGGAGGAAGGAGCCAAACCGTGAAAAGGCCCATTGCCCTGCTCGCATCGCTCCTCGCAGTGACGGTGCTCGCCACCGCGGCCATGGCCGCAGGGGGAGACAGCAGCGACCCGCTGATCTCGCTCAACTATCTGCAAACAACGTTTACCACCAAGGCGACTTCGTCCATCGACGCCGCCCTCGACAAGGCCGATCAGGCGGCGTATGCAAAGGCTGAGGCCGCACTCCGCTCGACCATCGCCGCAGCCGAGGCCAACGTGGGCGCGCAGCGCGCCGACGTCTTCACCGAGTCGCGCCTCAAGCAGGGAGATGTGCTCTCCGGCACGACAGGGCTTCAGGTCATCGTGCTGGCGGGCAGCGTCAATGTGCAGTTTTCCTCTGGCGCGGTCGTCGACGTGACGACCGGCAGCGAGGTCAAAAACGGCGCGGCGCTCGCGGAAAATCACCGCTATCTCGTCGCCGAGGACACGACAGCGCTTTTCACCGTCACCGGCAAGACCGCGGTCGTGAATTACTGCGGCTTCTATTCCATCACAAGCTCTTCCTCGGTCGACTATCCGGCCATGGCCGCCTCACTCAAAACGCTCACGCTCTTCCGCGGGTCGGACACGGGCTACGGCGAGGGCTTTGACCTCGAAAAGGCCCCCACGCGCATGGAGGCGCTCATTATGCTCATTCGTCTTCTCGGCGAGGAGAGCGAGGCGCTGACCTGCACGGCCTACCAGCCCTTTACCGACGTGCCCGACTGGGCGCTGCCCTACGCGGCCTACGCCTACTCCAAAGGCTACACCAACGGCGTCGGCCCAACGACATTCGGCACGACGATGAGTGCATCGGCGGAGATGTACACAGAGTTTCTGCTGCGCGCGCTGCGCTACAGCTCCACCGCACAGGCCGATATCTCCAACGCGCCCGAGCGCGCGTACTTTGCGGGCGTTCTGACCGCGGGCGAGGTGAGCGCTTTGCGCGCCTCCGCATTCCTGCGCGCCGACGTCGTATACCTCTCTTACTACGCACTCGAAACGAACGTCAGCGGCGGCAGCAAGCTGAGCGACACGCTCATCGCGCGTGGTGTCTTCTCCGACGCGGCCTACCGCGCTTCCCGCGCGATGGTAAATTCTGCGCGCATCGGCTGACACCTTTTTGCGTTCCCACCATACTATGGATTGAGACCGCCGCGCGGGCGGTTTCAATCTTCATAGGGGGTTCGTTTTATGTGCAATAATAACTGTGGTTTTGGCGGCGGCTGCTGCCTGTGGATCCTGATCCTCATCATCCTGATCTTCGCCTGCGGCGGCTGCGGCGGTGGCTGCGGCTGCAACAATGGCTGCGGCTGCAACAATGGCTGTGGCTGCAATAACGGCTGCGGCTGCTAAACCTGCATAAGAAGGGGGCTGTGCGAAAGCACGGCCCTCTTTTTTTGCTTTCTGCGCACAGCGCAGTGGGGATGGCAGCGCCGGTGGCGCTGCACGGTCTAAGGGGGATATTCTCTCACGTGAGAGAATATCCCCCTTGGACCCCCAAGAGAACGCAAGGGGCCTTGCCCCTTGACCCCGCCATTGCAAGCGAGCAGCTCGAAGAACTGCAATGCTTGCCGAATCAGGTGCCTGCCTTGTTTTATATCTAAACGATTTGACTTACTTCTATCTTCGCTGTCGCTTTGCCTGCGATTCGTTACCCTTACATAACTGCGTTCTACTTCGGATTCTATCAATCCTGGTATTGCCTGCCGAAGCGGCATAGCTTCGCTCGCCGCAGTACGCATTATCGAAACGGTATGCATTGTTGCCAGCAGGAGATTAGTCTGTACCTCTACAAGATGGGCAGAGCGGCAGCGGATAGTAGGAGCAGAGGCAAATCGTATAGTAGCTCTAAACGCGGCATCACCGCGCGCAGGCATTTTCATTCCGGAGGCAAAAAGGTCATTCGAGATTGAGACTGCCAATCTAAAACCTTTCTCTTGGGGGATTGAAAGGGGGCTATTCTCTTTTGTGAAAGAGAATAGCCCCCTTTGACTCGCACCGCGCTCAGCGAACGCGACTATTTACATCGAGATCCAGCCGAACGCGCTGGCGATCGAGCTGATCAAAATGATCGCCGCGAAGAAAGGGCACAGGAAGCGGATCATGGCGTTGAAGATCTTTCTTCTGCGGAAGGGCGCGCCGTTCAGCGTGACCTCGTCCGCGATGCGGTCGACGCCGATGACGCGGGAGACGAGGATGCAGCTTGCGATGGCCGCGATGGGCATCATCACGGAGTTGGTCAGGAAATCGAAGAAGTCCAAAAACTGCATGCCGATCACGGTGACATTTGCCAGCGGGCCATAGCCCAGGCTGGAGAGGCTTCCGAGGAGAACCATGGAGACGCCCATGATGCTCGTGGCCTTCTTACGGCTCCAGTGCAGCTCATCCTGCAAGGTAGAGACGGCACTTTCCGTCAGCGCGATGGAGCTCGTCAGCGCGGCGAACAGGACCAGCAGGAAGAACGCGATGCCGATCACCGTGCCGAAGCCCATGGAATCAAAGACCTTCGGGATGGTGATGAACATCAGCGAGGGGCCGGCCTTCAGCGCGCTGGGATCGCCGCCGGAGAAGGCGAACACCGCGGGGATGATCATCAGGCCCGCCATGATGGCGATGGCCGTGTCGAAGACCTCGACATTGCGGGTGGAGCTTTCGATCGGGACGTCCTTTTTCATGTAGGAACCGAACGTGATGAGAATGCCCATGGCGATGGACAGGGAATAAAACATCTGCCCCATGGCGGAGACGACCGTCATCCAGGAGAAGTTGTCAAGATTGGGCACAAGGAAGTACTTGACGCCCTCCAGCGCACCGGGGCGGGTCACGGAATACACGGCGATGATCAGCGACAGCACCACGAGAATGGGCATCATGATCTTGGAGACGCGCTCGATGCCGTTTTCCACGCCCGCAAAGATGATCGCCAGCGTCATGGCCGTGAAGACGAGGAAGCAAAGCTCCGAGGACACGCCGTTGGAGATGAAGGACGAGAAATAGCCGTCCTCCGCGACGAGGTGTGCCTTGCCCATCAGGTATTCCGCCAGATATTTGATGACCCAGCCGCCGATGACGGAGTAGTAGGGGACGATCAGAATCGGAATGATGGCGTTGATCCAGCCGCCCACGCGCAGCGCAGGCTTATCGCTGAAGGACTTGTAAGCGCCGACAGGGCTCTTGCCGGTCATGCGGCCGATCGAAGTCTCCGCAATGATCATCGTGTAGCCGAAGGTCATCGCCAGAATGATGTATACCAGCAGGAAAATAGCGCCGCCGTATTTGGCGGCCAGATAAGGAAAGCGCCAGATGTTTCCGAGGCCGACGGACGCGCCCGCAGCCGAAAGGACAAAGCCAATCTTGCCGGAAAAGGAACCTCTTTTATGATCCATGAAGAATCTCCTCTCTTTTTTACGACATACAATTCATCTAGTATATCATAGAATAAAGATGAAAACAATCTGAAATCCGAAGAAAAGAGAGCTATTTGTCGTTGGCCGTGCAGAAAAATAAAAAAGGAAGACTCGAAAGAGTCTTCCTTTTTCCATATTTAAGACCAGAGCAGCTGCATCGCGACGATTAGCGCCGCAGCGGCGAGGATATACACACCTGCGATCAGCAGTCCCGCCTTGAGCGCGCCGCGGATGGCGGCATTGCGCTCCTCGCGCGTCAGCTCACCGGCAGCGCTTTCCCACGGGCGGTCGTTCGCACGGGGCGCGTCGGGCGCGGAAAAGTCGCTGCGCTTGCGGTGAAAGTGTGGGAGAAAGGTCGGCTGGCGTTCGATGCCGCTCATGTCGGCGATCGTGCGGCCGTCGTCCTCCTCGTAGAAGTCGTCCTTCTTCATCACTTATCGTACAGGTGGCAGCACACGAAGTGGCCCGGCTCGATCTCGCGCTGGACGGGTGCTTCCTCCTTGCAGCAGGCCATGCAGTTGGCGCAGCGGGTGTGGAATTTGCAGCCCTTGGGCGGATTGGCAGGGGAGGGGATGGAGCCCTCGAGCACGATGCGGTTCATCTTCACCTTCGGGTCGGGGATGGGGATGGCGGAGAAGAGCGCCTTTGTGTAGGGGTGGAGCGGGTTGCGGAAGATATCTTCCTTCGCGCCGTACTCCACAAGGTTGCCGAGGTACATGACGCCGACGGTGTCGGAGATGTGCTCGACAACGGAGAGGTCGTGGCTGATGAAGAGGTACGTCAGCTTGTATTTATCCTGCAATTCGTTCAGCAGGTTGATGATCTGCGCCTGGATGGACACGTCGAGTGCGGAGACCGGCTCGTCGCAGACGATGAACTCAGGGTTGAGCGCGAGCGCACGCGCGATGCAGATACGCTGGCGCTGGCCGCCGGAGAACTCGTGCGGGTAGCGGTCCTTGTGGAACGGCTGTAGGCCGCAGTTGTCCATGACCTGGTCGATATAATCGTCAAATTCCGCCTTCGGGACGAGGTTGTGCTCGCGCACGGCCTCGCCGATGATCTCGCCGACCGGCATACGCGGGGAGAGCGAGGAGAACGGGTCCTGGAAGATGATCTGCATCTTCGTGCGCAGGGCACGCAGCTCCTTGTGGGAGAGGTCATAGACCTCCTGTCCGTTGAAGAGCACCTGACCGCCGGACTTGGAGTCATACAGGCGCAGGATCGTGCGGCCCGTGGTCGTCTTGCCGCAGCCGGACTCACCGACAAGGCCCATCGTCGTGCCGCGCTTTAAATTGAACGTGACGCCGTCGACGGCCTTGACATAGCCGACCGTCTTCGACACCATACCGCCCTTGATCGGGAAGTATTTCTTGAGGTGATTGACCTGCAGAATGTACTGCGGGTCATATTCCACGGGGGTGAAATTGTTGTCGATGATGAGTGAGGACTTCTGCGCCTCATCGACGTGCTCCTGCTTCTTGACAAATTCATCGGCATTCTGCTTCTGCGTTTCCTTCAGTTCATCGAGAACCTGATCGTCGTTCTTACCGGCTTTCCAAAACGGCATCTTATTCACCCTCCTTTCCGTTTTCCTTGCCCTCGGCCAGCTCTTCCTCCACGACTTCCTCAAGGTCGGGACGCTTGCCATCGTAGTAGCGGTAGCAGCTCACCTTGTGCGTCGGCGAGATGCTCACCTCGCACGGGTAGTCGCCCTCGCAGCCGTTCACGCACATTTCGCAGCGGTCCTTAAAATAGCAGTAGTTCGGCATGTTGATGGGGTTCGGCACCTTGCCGGGGATGGAGTAGAGCTTTTCGACCTGACGGCCCACGACCGGCTTGGAGGCCATGAGGCCGATGGTGTAGGGGTGCGCGGGATGGGAGAAGATCTCCTCCGCCGTGCCCTGCTCGACGATGCGGCCGGCGTACATGACGACCACATAGTCCGCCATTTCGGCGATGACGCCGAGGTCGTGCGTGATGAACATGATCGAGGAATTGATCTGATCCTTCAGATTGCGCAGAAGGTCGAGGATCTGCGCCTGGATCGTCACGTCGAGCGCCGTGGTGGGCTCGTCGGCGATGATGAGCTTCGGGCTGCACGCAAGCGCCATGGCGATCATGACGCGCTGGCGCATACCGCCGGAGAGCTCGTGCGGGAACATCTTGTAAACGCCCTCGCTGTTGGCGATGCCGACCATTTCAAGGAGTTCAATGGTGCGCGCCTTGATCTGCGCTTCGTCGTGGCCCTTTTCGTTGTGCAGGGCTAGCACCTCGTCGACCTGGTCGCCGATGCGGAACACGGGGTTCAGCGCGGTCATCGGCTCCTGGAAGATCATGGAGATATAGTTGCCGCGTAAGTGCTGCATGACGCTGTCAGGTGCCTTCGTGACGTCGTAGGCCTTGCTGCCGAGGTTTAGGCGAATTTCGCCCTCCACGACCTGACCCTGCGGGCGCTGCAAAAGCTGCATGAGCGACAAACTCGTGACCGATTTGCCGCAGCCGGACTCGCCGACGACGCCGACAGTCTTGCCGATGGGCACGGAGAACGTGACGCCGTCGACCGACTTGACAACGCCCGTGTCGGTGAAAAAGTAGGTGTGAAGGTTGTCGAATTCGACCGCGTTGTTGAGGTCGTGCATCTCGGTCAGATACTCGGATTCGGGAACGTTCTTGCGCTTGCGCTTCTTTTCGAGCGCATTTGTGATCTTGCGGTTTTCTTTGGAAATGCGGCGGGATTCCTTTGCGGAAAGATAGCCGTCATTATGCTTCTTAGCCATTCAAATTCCCTCCTTTCTCAGCGCTTCATCTTCGGGTCGAACGCGTCGCGCAGACCGTCGCCGACGAAGTTGAAGCCGAGGACCGTCAGCATCAGGCAGATGCCGGCGGGGATCCAGATGAACCAGTAGCTCGTGAGGACGTAAGAGTTGGAAACGTCGTTCATGATGTTGCCCCAGGAGGCGAACGGGAACTTGACGCCGAGGCCGAGGAAGCTGAGCGTTGCCTCGGTGATGATGGTGGAGCCGAGGCTCATCGTGCAGTTGACGATGAGCTGCGGGATGACGTTGGGGATCAGGTGGCGGAAGATGCGGCGCGAAACGCTGATGCCGCAGGCCTCCGTCGCGGTCATGAACTCCTGCTCGCGCAGAGAGAGGATCTGGCCGCGGACGAGACGGGCGATACCCGGCCAGCCGAGGAAGCCCAAGATCAACATTAAGTAGAGCATTCGGATCTGCGGGTCGACGCGCATGCCGTCCATCGCTGCGCCCAGAATGATGATGAGCGGGGTGGAGGGGATGCAGTAGAAGATATCGACGATACGCATGATGAGGTTATCGACCCAGCCGCCGAAGTAGCCGGAGACGCCGCCGAGCACCACGCCGAGCGCTGCGGAGATGATGACGACGATGAAGCCGATCATCAGCGACACGCGGCCGCCGTACATCAGGCGGGTGAGCATATCCATACCGTTTTTATCCGTACCGAGCCAGTGCGCGGAGCTGGGGAAGGAATAGGCGTCGAACACGCGGGTGGACGTGCCCTCCTTGATCGACCACTGGTACTTGGCGGGATTGTATTCAAGCTTGATCTCGCGCTCCTGACCGGCGTCGTTCACATAGGTGTACTTGGTCTCACCGTTTTCGACGGCCTGCTGCACGCGCTCTTTGAAGTCCTTGCTGATGACCGTGCCGCTGACCTTGGACTGGATGACAAAGCGGCTGATGTAGGCGATCTCCTCGCCATTCAGCATGACGCTGTCTTCATCGAGCGTATAGGTCTTGCCGTTGGCCGTAAACTCCGCTTCGCCGTTGGCGTGCGCCTTGAGGGCGTTGAAGCTGAAGTTGAAGCCGAACTTCTGGCTGGGGTCGCTCGAGCTGATGATGTCCTTATAGGCGATGGCAAGGAGCCTGCCGCCGCTCGAGACGGAGTAAAGCGAGTCGCCCTCCTCGGTCACGTCGTAGGTGACGCCCTTGTAGGAGAAGCTGTCGTCCTTGCCCATGTGCAGCGTGAGCTGCGCCTGGAGGATCGTGCCGAACTCCTGGCCGTCGGCCACGAGATAGCGGTACTCGGTGTTCTCGCTCATGGCGGCGTATTCCTTGAGCTGGATATCGTCGCGGTAGAAGACCTCGTCCTGCCCGTAGGGGCTGATGAGGCCGCCGATGAAGGAGAAAACGAACATCACGGCGAGGATCGTCAGACCTACGACCGCGAGGCGGTTGCGGAAAAAGCGCTTGGCGACCAGCGTGCCCGGGGAAAGAACCTTGACGCGGCGGTCGTCGTTGAGGGAGTAATCCTCCTCGGGAGGCTTGTTTTCCTCGGAGGGCGTGTTGTCCTTTCCTGCGTACTTGTCGTTGAGTTCGTAGGAACGGCGGCGGGCATCATTACCGGGCGTGCCCTGTCCGTGAACGGGATTGGAAAGATCCTTATCGGTTCTATCGTCAAAATAACTCATTCGTCACGTCCTCCTTTCTTACGCGATGCGCACGCGGGGGTCGACCACCGCGTACAGGATGTCGGAGATCAGGTTGCCCAGCAGGGTCAGGATCGCCAGGAACGTCATGTAGAACATGGAGAAGGGGATATCGCCCGCGACCATCGCGTTATACGAGATGAAGCCGATGCCGGGGATGGCGAACAGCGTCTCTGTGATGAGCGCGCCGGCAAAAAGGCCGGGCAGCGAGCCACCGATGAACGTCACGAGCGGGATGAGCGTGTTGCGGAAGGCGTGGTGATAGATGACCTTATGCTCGGAAAGGCCCTTGGCGCGGGCGGTGCGGATGTAGTCGGCGTTGAGCACCTCGAGCATGTTCGTGCGCACATAGCGCATCCACGGGCCGATGGAAATGAAGACCAGCGTCACGATGGGCAGCACCAGATGATTTGCCATATCGAGGATCTGACCAAACTGGCTGAGGGAGTTGAAGTCACGTCCCGTCAGGCCGACAAGGTCGAACCAGCCGAGCTTGACCGAGAAGATGAGCTTTAAGAGCGTCGCGAAGAAGAACGTCGGCAGCGACATACCCAGCAGTGCGACCGTCGTGACGGTGTAGTCAGTCACGCTGTACTGCTTGGTGGCGGCCACGATGCCGAGCGGCACCGCGATGAGAAGCTCGAACACGAGCGAGATAGCGCCCATGATGAACGAGACCCAGATGACCTCGTTGAACTTCTGGATGACGGGCACGGTATACTTCCAGCTGTCGCCGAAGTTGCCGGTGCACAGGTTCTTGAGCTGGACGAAAAAGCCGGGGATGAGGCCCAGGTCCAGGCCGTATTGTGCGTTGAGCTGTGCCAGCCACTCCTCATAGGGCTTGGAGCCGGGAGCCTGCGAGAGCTGCCGCGCCATATTCTCCACGTAGGAACTGGGCATGCAGCGCATAAGCAGGTAGATGATGAATGTCACAAAAAAGAGGATCACCACCGACAGCAGCAGGCGTTTTACCAGATATTTGCGCATAGAATCCCTCCGTTTTTTGATAACGGCCGCCCCGCGCCCGGGGTCTTGTCGCCGTTTCGGGTTTGATATGTCTCTCTCTGCATATCAGCCAAATGCTCCGATGCACCGGGGCATTTGGATCATAGGCAGATGTGCCTGGGGCAGGCTACCCCGCGGCAGAAGCCGCAGGGTAGCCATGCGCCTAAGTAATGTTTTTGTGCAGCGACGGAGCTTACTGCAGGTCGAGCAGCTCGATGTCGTTGTACCAGGTCCAGTAGGTCGTGATATCAGGCGTCACGGTGTCGAGGTTGACACGCTTGGCGGAGAAGATCACGCAGTTCTGGCGCTGATAGATGGGGATCTCGACCGCCCAGTCGGCCACGATGTCAAGGCACTGCTTATACAGGGTCTTGCGGTAGGTCTGGTCGGTGGACTGACGAGCCATCATGATGAGCTCATCGAGGTCGGCATCCTTGATCCAGTAGGACTTCTCGTTGGAGCCGCCCTTGCTGTGATAGATCTGGAACATATCCGGGTCGGGCGTGGCCTGCCATGCCATGGCGAACATGTCGGCAGTACCGGCGTTGATCGCATTGGTCATCTCGGCGAAGTTGGACATATCGGAGACGATCAGGTTGAAGCCGATCTCCTTGAGAGCGTCGGACGCGAGGGTCAGAGCCATGAAGGAGGGGTGGTCGCCCTTGCCGCTGCCGCCAACCATGACTTCAGCGTCCATGCGGCCGCCGGCGGGAGCAGCGGTGACCTTGCCGTCAGCGACGGTGTAGCCGGCAGCCTCGAAGTAGCCGAGAGCGGCCTGCTTGGCGGCGGCGTACTTGTCGTCGGCGCTCATGCCTTCGGTGTAGATGTCGTTGCCGTTGACGTCAACGGAGAAGGCGACCTTGTAGCCCTCATCGGTAACGCGCGGAGCGGCCCAGGAGGTGTCGGAGATGGGGTAGTTGATGACGTTGGCGAACTCACCGTAGTAGGAGTCGACAGCGACATCGCGGTAAACGGCGATAACCGTGGCGATGGCCTTACGCAGATCCTTGGAGGCCTCATCACCGCCGTTGCCGTCGCCGACCTTCACGCGGTTGGCGTTGAAGCCGACATAGCCGTAGCCGAGGTTGGCAACGAGGTCGGTCTGGATGGTATCGCCGGAGATCTCGCCGTTAGAGTTGGCTTCCTTGATCTGCTCGGCAGCTTCCTTGGAGTAGGAGGGGTCAGTTACGTCGATCGTGCCGGAGACAACGCCGGGGATCTTATCTTCGTCCTGCATCTCGCGCCAGATGACAGTGTCGATCTTGGGCTCGCCCTTCCAGTAGGTCGGGTTCTTCTGCAGGGTGACGGCGCCGTTGGACCAGCCCTCGAAGGTGTACGGGCCGGAGCCGATAGGCGTGGAGGTCACGGACTTGACGTGGGACAGATCGCCCTTGACAAAGCCGAACATGTTGTTGTCGTAGTCATACTTGTCAGTCTCGCCATAGTAGTGCATGGGGCACACGGTGACGGGGAGCTGATAGATGGCGGTGGCGTTGACCTCGGTGAGGGTGACGGTCATGGAGTAGTCACCGGTCTTGACGATACCGGCAACGTTGGGAGCGGACTCGCCGGTCTGGACGGCGACGGTATAGTCGTTGTAGGCGTCGCCCAGCTCAGCCTCGAGGAAGGAGGAGATGCTGGTGCCGGCGGTCTCGGCGTTGATGCCGTCATCGGAGATGTCGTAGCCGTACTTAGCAACGATGGCAGCCCAGAAGTCTTCGACGGTCGCGTCATCGGCGAGATCGAAGCCCCAGTTGCCAGCCTGCGCGGCGACGGAGTCGTCAGCGGTGGCGGAACCGGAGTCGACCACGTAGTCAAGGATCTCCTGGGCGAACTTCACGCCGGCGGCGTTGAAGGCGGCCCAGTAAGCGTTGTACTGCTCTTCGGTGTAGAAGTCGTTGGCGGCGTAGGCGTCAGGACCGGCGGAGAGGATCAGGTTCTGCACAGTGTCCATACCGCTGCGATAGGCTTCCAGACCCTTGATGGGCAGGGAGTACAGCGTGGAAACGCCGTCATAAGCGGGGTCAAGCAGGACATAGTAAGAGAAGATGACATCGTCGATGGTCATTTCCTCACCGTCGGAGAACTTGACGCCCTCTTTCAGGGTGATGTTGTAGTCGACCGTGCCGTCGCTGTTTTCAACGATGTCGCAGTCGGCAATGCCCTTGTAAGTATAGTCGGTGCCGTTGTAGGGACGGACGTCGCCCTCGATGCCCTTGAGGACGACAGAGCCCTCGCGGTCGACGAGAAACAGACCGTCGAAGACCATACCCATGACCTGGTTTTCATAGTCATTGGTATAGAAGAAGGGGGAGAACTTACCGTCGAAGTTCTGCGTGCCGACAACAAGCGTCTTGCCGTCGGTCTGGCCGTCGTCCGTCTTCTTGTCGCCGCAGCCGGCCAGAAGACCAAGACACATGACCAGAGAAAGGATCAGTGCAAGTGTTCTTTTCATTGAATCTACTCCTTTATAAATTTTTGCTAAAACGGGTCGCCCCGTGCAGCACAAAGTAAGGTGCCCGCGCGTATACACGCGCGGAAAGGGGGGAGTGCGCCTCCTATGGACATCTGTGCGCCGAAAAACAGCGCGTAGAATTTTTTTGATTATAGCATGAAAGGATGCACATTGTACAGAGTAAAATCTTAGAAGTTATTTTTTTTAGGCAATTTGTCCCATTCTGCCTGCATAATTTCGGCGCGCAGAACAAGGGCACTCAGTAGGGCTATCAGCTTCAGCAGGACATAGAGCAGCGCGAAAAACGTCTGTCCTGCGTGGTCATTGACGAAAAAGAAGATCAATTCGCACACGATGCCAAGGCCCGAAAAGACCGCCGTGACCGCCGTTCGCACGGGCAGAACGGCCACGCTTTTTTTGTAGTTATACTCGCGCACCGTGCCCCAATCCATGCCGAGCTTTGCAAGCGCCCAGATGACGCTCGCCGCGCCCAGAAACTCGCCGAGGTAGGGGAGCAGAACGTAAAAACAGTTCTGCATCCCCGGCGCAGGAATGCACCCGCCCGCGGTGACCGCAACGGTCAGAATGGCTGCCATTCCCCACACGGCGCGCTTAGATCTGCGCTGCTTTGCATCATCGTTTTGGCAGGCGTAGAGTGCCCCATCGTAAACATATTCGCCCGCGACGTTCAGATGAAAGTCGTTCAGGTGTTCGCGGCGGCTGTGCTTTTTGTGCTGTTCGCCCATTATTCGATGCCCGTGAGGTCAAAGTCCGCGAGGGCCTTCTCCGCCTCGGCACACACGCCGCGAAGGCACGCTTCGTCAAACGGACTCTCAAGGCCGGCGTTTTTGAGAAGGTCGGTGAACGTCCGGCTGCCGCCCTGCACGGTGTAGGCCATGTAGTGCTGCCAGGCGTTCCCCACGTCCTTGCGGATCATCGCCCAGAATTCGAGCGCCACGGTCTGGGCAAGGCAGTAGTCAATATAATAGAAGGGGCTCGAATAGATGTGGTGCTGGCGCTGCCAGCCCATGCCCTCGGAGTAGAACGGGATCTCGCCGTCAAGCTTCATCCACGGCATGTAGACGCCGAGCAGCTCCTTCCAAACGGCGTGGCGCTCGGCGGGCGTCATTTCGGGCTTTTCATACACGATGTGCTGGAAGTGGTCGACCATCGTGCCGTAGGGGATGAACGTCAGCGCGCCGGAGAGGTGGCTGTAGAGGAACTTCTTCGCGTCGGGGCCAAAAAAGCCGTCCGCCCACGGCTCGGCGAAGAATTCCATAGACATCGAGTGGACCTCGCAGGCCTCCATGCTCGGCCAGATGTAGTCGATGGGGATGCGCTTGCGGTTCGTCCAGGCCTCGAAGGCGTGACCGGCCTCGTGCGTCACGACCTCGACGTCGTGCTGCGTGCCGTTGAAGTTGGCGAAGATGAACGGCACCTGATAGTCCATGATGCTCGTGCAGTAGCCGCCCGCCTGCTTGCCCTCGGTCGAGAGCACGTCGAGCAGCTCGTCGCGCAGCATCGTTTCGAAGAACTCCTTCGTCTCGGGCGAAAGCTCGCTGTAGAACTTCATACCCTGGGCGAGAATGTCGTCCGGCGTGCCCGCGGGGCGGGGATTGCCGGAACGGAATTCGAGCGCGTTGTCGGCAAAGCTCATCGGATACTGCTTGCCCAGGCGCTTGGCCTGCTCGCGGTACACCTTGTCGGCCACGGGGACGAGATACTTGACGACCGCCTCGCGGAACTTCTCGACATCGTCTTTCGTATAGCAGTTGCGGCCCATGCGGTAGTAGCCGAGCGTGGTATAGCCCTCGTAGCCGAGCTTTTTGCCCATCGCGTCGCGCAGATGCACGAGCTTGTCGTAGAGCTCGTCGAATTTTGCCTGATTGTCCTTGTACCACTGGCCCTCGGCTTTCCACGCGGCAAGGCGCTTTTCATCGTCAGCGCAGGTCTTGAACGGGGAGAGCTGCGAGAGGGTGTAGACTTTGCCCTCGAACGGGATCTGCGCCGAGGCGAGCAGCTTTTCATACTCCTGCGTCAGGTCGTTTTCCTGCTGCAATTCAGGAATGATGGCGGGGGAGAAGGTCTTGAGCGCGATCTCGGCGTTGACGAACATCAGATCGCCGTATTCCTTCTCAAAGTCCGCGCGGAACGGGCTTTCGAGCATCGCTGCCGTCCACGCCTGATTGTATTCCTCAAGCTCGGGGTTGAAGTTGTTCCAGAATTTTTCTTCACCGTCGTAGAATTCGTCGCGTGTGTCGATCGAGTGGCGGATGCTCGCAAGCGTCGAGGCGGTGGAGATGTGGCTCATCAGCTCCTGCTGCGAAAGGAACACCTTGCGCGCTTCCTCATAGCTCTTGGCGGCCTTGAGTTCCGCCGTCAGCGCGGAAAGACGCTGCTTGCTCGCCGCGGGATCGGGGCGGGTGTAGGTCATTTCGGAAAATTTCATGTTGTTTCCTCCATCAAATTTTTATTGTTACATTTCTTATTCTTGCCGGTTATAGATCGCGGACACGTCCCTGCGTCCGCCGCCGATGACGACGACCGCCGCGGCCGCCGTGACGAGCATGAAGCCCGTCAGCACGCCGCGCACGGGGAGAAACGCCACCAGCGCGCCCGCGAGCAGATTGCCCGTGAAGCTGCCGACGGTGTTGAGCATGTTGAACGCGCCGTTGAAGCGGCCCTTTTTCTCGTCGGGCACGTAGCTCTGCGTGGCGGAGATGCGGATGGTGTAGCTCGTCACGCCGAGGATACCCGTTAAAAAGCACGAGACCATCATCACCGGCAGCGGGCAGTAGAGATAGAAGCCCTCACACAGCGAGATGACGACATAAACCATCAGGGCAATGGAATACTTATGCTGCACAGGCAGCTTGATTTTATAATGAATGCCGCCGCCGATGGCGCGGCCGAAGATCGCCATGCCCCAGACGAGCATATAGATGTATTCGCCGTTATCGAATGTCGACTTGAAGTACGGCAGCGTGATGACCTGCGACGCGCCCGAGGCCAGCATGCTGAATGTGAAATAGATGGCCACGCGCAGAAGCCCCTTTTCACTCATCAGATAGCGAAAGCCCTCTTTGATGTCGCGCAGGAGCTGGCGGCCCGAGGAATGCTGCTCTTCGAGCGCGAGCGAGGCACGCTGCTTTTCGATGTAGTGTTCCTCGGCGCGGATCTGCGTCTCCGCCGTCGCGGCGATGAAGAAGCACAGCGCGTTGATGCCGAGCAGCGGCGCAATGCCGAAGAGATTATAAAAGTACGTTGCGATCGGGATGATGAGCGCCGAGAGCGTCTCCAGCACGCTCGCAATGGAGTAGGCCTTGGAGTAGTTCCCCTCAGAGATCAGCAGGGGATAGAAGCTGTCGTAGGCGACATAGTAGATGCTGTTGATCGAGCCGATGATAAAGCAGAAGACCGCGAGCATCGGAAAGCTGAACCAGCCGCGGCTCAGGATCAGCGCAGCGACAAGGTAGACCCCGGAGGAAAGGAAGTCCAGCGTGTAGATCGTCTTCTTGCGCGAAAAGCGGTCGAGGATCGCGCCCGAGAAGATCGGCATGACGATCTGCGGCAGCGTGAACGTTGCAATGTAGATGGCATAGAGCAGGTTCGAGCCCGTGTAATCCAGTACGAGCAGGCTCAGCGCGAAGCCGGACATCGAATTGCCCAGCATCGAGATCACGCTGCCCAATGTGATGATAGTGAAATCCCGCGTCCACAGCGGTGAGACCGGAACTGGCGCGGGAGAAGAGGATTCGTTCATAGAAATAGCCTCCTTCCGGCTTAAGAGCGCAAACAAAAGCCCGCTCGATGCGGGAGGGGGACGGAAATCAACTGTATTATAAAGGATTTCGATAAAAGAATCAACTATAATTCCACCAAATATGGACAAATGCACAAATGCTGCCCCCGTTTTGTGCGGCACAGAGGGAGTGTCCGCTTGCCGAGAAGCATGACGTGTGCTATAATACCGCCAAACAAAAATAAACTGTGGAGGACATCACCATGCAACATGCACCGGCAAGAGAACTGCTGCATTTTATCAAAAATAGCCCCACCTGCTACCATGTGACCGAGAACATCCGCCAAAAGCTCCTCGCAAACGGCTATACCGAGCTTTCCGAACGCGAACGCTGGGAGGTAGCCCCCGGCGGGAAGTATTTCGTCCGCCGCAACGGCTCGAGCACCATCGCCTTCCGCGTGCCGGAGATGATCGACGGCGGCTTCGCCATGGCTGCGGCGCACTCCGACTCGCCAACATTCCGTTTAAAAGAGCATCCCGACCGCCGCAGCGCGCATTATGTCCAGCTCTCGACCGAAAAATACGGCGGCATGCTGATGTCCACGTGGTTCGACCGCCCACTCTCCGTCGCGGGCCGCGTCTTCGTGCGCGCAAACGGCGAGATCGTCGAAAAACTCGTGAGCGTCGACCGCGACCTGCTCGTCATTCCCAATGTCGCCATCCACATGAACCGCACGGCGAACGACGGCATGAAGTACCTCGCGAATATCGACACGCTGCCGCTGCTCGGCGGCAAAGACAGCGGCGGCATCCTGCCCATCGTCGCCAAAGCCGCGGACGTTGCAGAAAACGACATCCTCGGCAGCGACCTGTTCCTCTACTGCCGCGGCGAGGGGATGCTGCTTGGCGAGAACGAGGAGTACATCCTTTCTCCCAAGCTCGACGATCTCGAGTGCGCCTGCGGCTGCCTCGAGGGCTTCCTTGCGGCGAAGGAGAGCGGAAATATCGCCGTCTGCTGCATTTTCGACAATGAAGAGGTCGGCTCGTCCACCAAGCAGGGTGCGGGCTCGACGTTCCTGCGCGACACGCTGCGCCGCATCGCCCTGTGCCTCGGAAAGGACGAGCAGGAGCTCCAGATGATGCTCGCGCGCAGCTTCCTCGTCTCGGCGGACAACGCGCACGCCCAGCACCCCAACCACGGTGAATACGCCGACCCCGACAACTGCCCGTATATGAACGAGGGCATCGTCATCAAATTCAACGCCAACCAGCGCTACGCGACCGATGGCCGCTCCTGCGCTATTTTCCGCGCCGTGTGCGAAAACGCGGGCGTTCCCACGCAGGTCATGTCCAACCGCTCCGATCTTCCCGGCGGCTCGACGCTCGGCTCGATCTCCGATACGCTCGTGCCGGTCAGCACGGTGGACATTGGCCTGCCCCAGCTCGCGATGCACTCTTCGTGGGAGACCGCGGGCGTGCAGGACTATGAATTCCTGATCCGCGCGATGACGGAGTATTTCGGCAGCGCACTGTAAGAGACCTGCCGAAACGGTAGACAAAAGCACGGAAACATGCTAAAATAAAACGATTTTTGATCAAATACGCTTTCAACGACAGAAAGGAAATATATCATGGACGTTAAGGAAATTCTCAAGCACGTTGACCATACCCTCCTCAAGCAGACCGCCACCTGGGAGGACATCAAGCAGATCTGTGACGACGGCATCAAATACGGCTGCGCGAGCGTCTGCATCCCGCAGACCTATGTGAATCACGCCGCGCACTACGTCGCCGAGCAGCAGCACTATGGCTTCGGCCAGCTGCCCATCTGCACGGTCATCGGCTTCCCCAACGGCTACACGCCCAGCGGCATCAAGTGCATGGAGGCCGAGTCCGCCGTCGCCGACGGCGCGACCGAGATCGACATGGTCATCAACCTCGGCTGGGTCAAGGAGGGCCAGTACGACAAGATCCTTCAGGAGATCAACTCTGTGAAAATCTCCTGCCACGGCAACATCTTAAAGGTCATCATCGAGACCTGCCTGCTCACCGACGAAGAGAAGATCAAGCTCTGCGAGGTCGTCTCCAATTCTCACGCCGACTATATCAAGACCTCCACGGGCTTTGCCGGCGGCGGCGCGACCCGCGAGGATGTCGCCCTCATGGCCGCCCACATGACCAACGGCAAGAAGATCAAGGCCGCCGGCGGCATCGCGAGCCTGCAGGACGCCGAAGATTTCCTCAAGCTCGGCGCCGACCGCCTCGGCACGTCCCGCATCGTCAAGGCCGTCAAGGAGCTCGAGGCCAAGGGCGAACTTTAAGAAAGGGGAGGGCTCAATATGCCGACTCCGCATAACAGCGCGAAAAAGGGCGACTTCGCCAGGACCGTTCTGATGCCCGGCGACCCGCTGCGCGCGAAATTCATCGCCGAAACGTTTTTAGATAAACCAAAGCTCGTCAACAACGTCCGCGGCGTGCAGGGCTACACAGGCACCTACAAGGGCGTTCCCGTCAGCGTGATGGCCAGCGGCATGGGGATGCCGTCCATCGGTATCTACTCCTACGAGCTGTTCACGCAGTACGATGTCGAGAGCATCATCCGAGTGGGTTCGGCGGGCGCGCTGCAAAAGGACTTGAAGCTCGGTGACGTGGTCGCGGGCATGGGTGCGTGCACCAACTCGAACTACGCCGCGCAGTACGGCCTTGGCGGCACATTTGCCCCCATCGCGGACTTTCAGCTGCTCTCCGCCGCCGTTGAATCGGCGAAGGAGCTCGGCGTCCGCATGGACGTCGGCAACCTCTACTCGTCCGACACGTTCTACGACGCGTCGAACCCGTCGCTCAAGTGGGCGGACATGGGCGTGCTCGCCATCGAGATGGAGGCCGCCGCCCTTTACTGCAACGCCGCCTATACGAAAAAGCGCGGACTTTCCCTCTGCTCGATCTCCGACAATATCCTCACCGGCGAGGAGCTTTCGCCTGAGGCGCGGCAGACGAGCTTCACCGCCATGATGAAAATCGCGCTCGAAACAGCCGTAAAGATGGCGGCAGAATCCCAAAAGTAAGGAGATTATCATGCTATGCGCGTGATCGATATTGAAAACATTGTGACCAACATGAAGGACGACACCCGCTTCGTCCTGCGCTGCGAGGAGGTCTTTCACGACAAGATCAGCTCCGCCGCGGCGAGCATTTTAATGAACAAGGGGCAAAAGCCCATCGTCTGCCTGACGGGCCCGAGCGGCTCGGGCAAGACGACGACGGCGATGCGCCTGCGCGAATACCTCGAAAACCTCGGCGTCAAGGTCTGCATGCTCAGCATGGATAACTTTTTCCTGCCGCTTGATCAGCGTCCGCCCGAGGCGAGCGACTGGGAGTCGCCCTACTGCGTGAACCGCGATTTACTCATCGAGGATATCCACCGCCTGATGGACGGCGAGCTCGTGGAGCTGCCGGTCTACGACTTCAAGGCCGGCGGCGTCGGCGGCTACAAGCCCATGCAGGGCGACAAGGACGCCGTCATCATCGCCGAGGGCATCCACATGCTCAACCCGCTGATTTTCGACCAGCTCAGAAGCGAAGCTACGGGCGTTTACGTTGCCCCGCGTACGCGCATCATCACGCACAAGGACCGCATCGTTCGTCCTGAGCAGCTGCGCGTGGCGCGCCGCATGATCCGCGACTATCAGGGCCGCGGCCATTCGCTGCGTCAGACCGTCGAGCGCGCCGAGAGTGTCGACCGCGGCGAGCTCAACTACATTATGCCGAACAAGCCGAACGCGAGCATCCATATCGACACGTTCCACGACTACGAGCCGTGCATCCTCGCGCGGTATTTGAAGGAGATCCCCGAGTTTTACAGCCAGCTCGACGATCAGTTTATCGCCGAGCACGGGCTGAGCGACCTGATGGACGTTGTCAACTCCGTGCCGTCGCTGCGCACGGACTATGTCCCGCGCGACTCCATCGTGCGAGAGTTCGTCGGCGGCAGCTGCTTTGAGTATTAAATCGGCAAAATCCGACAACAAACTGTAATTTCTGATTTTTACAATACAAAACGTAATCGAATTTGGCGCTTTTGCGCGAAAAGGGGAGGAAGAGCGAATGCATTCTGACGAGCGGCGAAAGGCCATTGCCGACGTGCTGCACGCGGCGGACGCGCCGGTCAGCGCCTCCGCGCTGGCGGAAAAATTCTCCGTCTCGCGCCAGATCATCGTGGGCGATATCGCGCTGCTGCGCTCCTCGGGCGAGGAAATTCTCGCCACTCCGCGCGGCTATGTGACGCCGAAGGAGGCGCGCGGCATCGTCCGCCGCGTTGCCGTGAGGCACACGCCGCAGGAGATGGAAGCCGAGCTCAACACCATCGTCGATAACGGCTGTACGGTCATCGACGTCATCGTCGACCACCCCATCTACGGCCAGCTCACCGGCCCGCTGCAAATTTCGAACCGCTACGAGGTCAGCCAGTTCATTGAGCGCTGCAAAAAGGCGGAGCCGCTGTCCAGTCTCACCGACGGCATCCACCTGCACACGCTCTCCTGTCCCGACGAGGCGGCGTTCGAGCGCACGAAGAGTGCGCTGCGCGCACTGCGCGTCCTGCTGGAGGAAAACGGAAATTAAGGGTTGACAATCCTCACACAAGCGATTATAGTGTCATGTGCACGTGTCAAGACACATGCGCATGACACTATTTTATTTTTAGGCTGTGAGGATATCATGGAAAAATTCAAAGCGTTCTGCAAACGCAAAAACATTGAAGTTTCGGCCAAGCGCTACGGCATTGATGCGCTCGGCGCAATGGCGCAGGGCCTCTTCTGCTCGCTGCTCATCGGCACGATCATCAAGACGCTCGGCGCGCAGCTGGGCGTTCCGTTTCTGACGGATATCGGCACCTATGCGATGTTCGTCTCCGGCCCTGCGATGGCCATTGCCATCGGCTACGCGCTCAAGGCTGACCCGATGGTGCTCTTCTCCCTCGCGGCGGTCGGCTGGGCGGCCAACGCCGAGGGCGGCGCGGGCGGCCCGCTTGCCGTTCTCATCATCGCGATCCTTGCCGCCGAGTGCGGCAAGGCCGTGAGCAAGGAGACGAAGATCGACATTTTGGTCACGCCCGCCGTGACCATCCTGGTCGGCGTCGCGCTCGCCAAGTGGATCGCGCCGCCCATCGGCACAGCCGCCTCTGCCTTCGGTCTCGTCATCGACAACGCGACCAGACTCCAGCCGTTCTGGATGGGCATTGCCGTCTCCGTGCTCGTGGGCGTCGCGCTCACGCTGCCCATTTCGTCCGCTGCCATCTGCCAGGTGCTGAGACTTACGGGCATCGCCGGCGGCGCGGCCGTCGCAGGCTGCTGCGCGCAGATGGTCGGCTTCGCCGTGATGAGCTTTAAGGAAAACCGCTGGGGCGGGCTGGTCAGCCAGGGCCTGGGCACCTCCATGCTCCAGATGGGCAACATCGTCCGCAATCCCCGGATCTGGCTCCCCGCCATCCTCGCCTCCGCGGTCACCGGCCCCCTGGCCACCATGGTCTTTCAGCTGGAAAACATCCCGGCAGGCGCGGGCATGGGGACCTGCGGCCTGGTGGGGCCCATCGGGGTCTACACCGGCTGGGTGGAGGACATCGCCGCCGGGCTGCGTACCTCCATTGGGGGAATGGATTGGCTGGGCTTGGTCCTGATCTGCTTCGTGCTCCCAGGGGTTCTGACCTGGCTGCTTGGGATTCCCTGCCGGAAGGCGGGCTGGATCAAGGAAGGGGACTTGAAACTGGAGGACTGAGTGACAGGGCGGCATGGTGGAAAAGTCAGAAACCCTTTCTTGTGGAAAAATTTCATAAAAAATGGTTGTGACTTTGTACAAAATTTACAAAGCGTATTGGTGCAAACTCCAGAAGTTTTCCGGCGATTGCACAAAATGCTTGAAATGCGTTGGGAAAAGGTGGATACTATTCTCAGCGCAGCCTAAGCTGTTGTGTCATGTGCTGA
>OLNX01001036.1_pt1 | contig 25219 bp, 20 predicted proteins | sample 1672611 | NCBI WGS metagenome assembly OLNX01 (sample SAMEA3136705, study PRJEB25190) | human gut metagenome | reverse complement strand
AAAATAATGTTTTGCGCGCTCCGGACAATTTGTCGACAGTCTGAAAGGGCGTTAATATAACACCCTTTTGTGTTAATTAAAAAATCAAAAAAATTTTTTAATTTAATGCAACCTTTTGGTGTGCTGAAAAGTATTATATATGAAAGGAAAAATAATCCGATAAATTTAAAAAGGAGGAAAAAGTTATGAAAAAATTATTAGCGGTAGCGTCAGCGTTGGCTCTTACTGTATCGGCAGTATCACCGGCAGTTTTAGCCGCTGAAACTTTAGCCACACAGCAAACAGAAACATCTGCAAGAGAGAATATGCAGAAAATATTGGAAAGCGTTAAACAGAGAGTTGAAATTCCGAGTGAGTGCAGTGAATTTTCGAGCAGAACAGAGGAACAGTACGGCGAAAAAGTTTATAACTTTACATGGAATGAAAAAGACGGAAACAAGAGTGTTAATATAACTTGTACGGCAGACGGAGTTATAACCAACTATTCAATTAACGGTTTTAAGTCTGATGATAAAAATAACACACCGAATTTACCGAAAATTAGCGAAAGTGATGCAAAAAAGACGGCGGAAAACTTCTTAAAACAAATTAATCCCGATTTTCCGTATGAAATAAAAATTTATGGAAGCAACGGCAGTATTTTTGGTAACGGATATACATTCTATATTAAAACGTATGTAAACGGTGTATTGTTCACGAACGGAAACGGCTCGGTTAATATTGACGGTACAGACGGATATGTAATGGGTTTTGATTTGGGCTATATACAAGCGGATTTTCCGTCAATCAATAATGCGATAAGCGTTGATGAGGCAAAAAAAGCGTACAGTGATAAACTCGGACTTGAGTTGGTTTATCGTACATATGTTGACGAGGACGGTAACGTGGTAGCTTATCCTGTATACACACAGGAATACGACTACGACAAATACATTAATGCACTTACGGGTGATGCGGTTGATGTTACAAATTACAGATATTTCATCGGCAACAAATCTGAAAGTGCAAATGATGCAGCAGCAGACGGCGGACTTACCGAACAGGAAATAAAAGAGCTTGACAATATAGACGGACTTATTTCAAGAACCGCTTTGGAAAATAAATTAAAGTCGAACAAGCTTTTGTCAATCCCTAAGAATATAAATACAGACAGCATTTCTTTATATAAAAATTATGACGATGAATATACATATGCTGTATCAATGTCAAATGACAAGTGCAACATATATACTTCTGTTGATGCTAAAACAGGTGAAATAAAGTATTATTCACGTTGGGGAGAAGATGACAGTGAGGTAAAAAATAATGATGATTCGGCTTTAAAGACACTTGCAGGTGATAAGGCAAAAGAATACAAATATGATGAAAATTCACATCAGTATATCAGATATGTAAACGGTATTAAGGTAACAGGCGACTATGCCAACGTGACAACAAACAACGGCGTACTTACTGATTTCAGTATGAATTATACCGAAACCGAATTTCCGTCAATCGAAAATGCAATGAGCAAGGAAGATGCTGAAAATATTTTGTTTGACGTAAAGGATTACAGCATTGTATATATGCAGAATTATACTGACAACACAAGAGAGATTATCCCTGTATACACAATAGATACAGAAAATATCAATCCGTTTACAGGTAAGTTTGTTGACTATCAAAACAAAGAAATTACGGAGAATGCAAGCAGTAAACTTGAATATTCGGATATAGACGGTCACTATGCCGAAAAGTATATCAAAGAGCTTGCTTATTACGGAATAGGCTTTGAGGGCGGTGAATTTAAGCCGAATGAAAAGATTACTCAAAAAGACTTTCTTGCACTTTTGATGAGCATAAACGGTAACGATATAATCGTATTGAAAAACAATTTGGAACAGGCAAATTGGGTGTACAGAAATTCAACACAAAACAGTATTATTTCGGAAGATGAACGTGATGACGAAGCGGCAGTAACTCGTGAGGAGGCTGCTGTGTATATGATTCGTGCAATCGGTGCTGAAAATTACGCGAAATATAACGATATTTACGTTACACCGTTCAATGATGTTACGGAAAATAAGGGATATATCGCATTGCTTTCGGCTATGGGAGTGTTAAGCGGTGACGGTAACGGTAATTTCAATCCAAACCGTGAAATGACAAGAGCGGAAAGTATAATTATGATTTATAATTATTTAACCAGATAAAAAATAAGAAGTGGCAAAATATTTTTGCCACTTCTTTAGTTATAATTCCTATTTGCTATTTTGATGACGGTGTCGGAAGATACGGGATAATTTTATTTGCAAATTCAGCCATATTCATTGTTTGTAAATATACCTTACCCGGACCGGTAAGAGTTGTAAGGAACAGTCCTTCACCGCCGAACAACATATTTTTAAAGCCCTTTACTGTTTCAACGTCATATTTGACGGTTGATTCAAAAATCGCAACACTGCCTGTATCGACTTTAAGTTTTTCGCCTGCAGCAAGGTCGATTTCTTTAACTGAACCGTCAAGCTCAATGAAAGCAGTACCGTTTCCGGAAAGCTTTTGAAGTACAAAGCCTTCACCGCCGAACAAGCCTTTCTTTATGCCGCTTGTTATATATGTTGAAAGTTCAACACTTTGCTCGGCACACAAAAAAGCTGATTTTTGACAAATAAATTCTTTGTCGGAAGAAATGTGAAGTTCTTTGATTTCTCCGGGAAAAGATGAGGCGATTGTGATAGATTGGTTCGGTGCCTCGGCGGTGTATGTAGCCATAAACAATGACTCACCGCTGAACATACGTCCAAGACCTTTCATAAATCCGCCTTTCATATTGGTGTCCATTTTTACTTTGTCCGACATCCATGTCATACCGCCCGATTCGGTATAAATGCTTTCGCCTTGTTCAAGGTCGATTGTTACGGCAGGAAGAATATTTCCCCAGATTGTAGTTTTCATAAAAATTACCTTTCCTTTCTGTATGAAATAGCTCAGTGACTTTAGTGATATTCAAATTATATCATAATATTCCTATTTTAAATATATCTTTTTTATTACAATTACACAAAGCGAGTTTTGTAAAATTGTCGTTAAAACTTGCAAAAGTAACGAAAAAGTGATAAAATAGATTATATACATTATGTTGTAGTTTATATATAAAAAAAATACAAATTGTAGTTACGAATGGAGATAAAAATATGCTTAGATATTTCACAGCGGGAGAGACACACGGTAAGTGTCTTACAGTTATAATCGAAGGTATGCCGTCAGGTGTTGAGATAAGCCTTGATGAGATAAACGAACAGCTTGCAAAGCGTCAGCAGGGCTATGGCAGAGGCGGACGAATGAAGATTGAAAAAGATACTGCCGAAATTCTTTCGGGTGTGAGAGGCGGAGTGACTCTCGGAAGTCCTATCGCAATTAAAATCGAAAACAGAGATTGGGCGAATTGGGAAAGTATAATGGGTACTGAAACGGCGAATAACGAAAAGTCTGTCGAATGCCCAAGACCGGGACACGCAGACCTTACCGGAGGTATGAAGTACAATCACAGAGATTTGAGAAACGTGCTTGAAAGAGCAAGTGCCCGTGAAACTGCAGCAAGAGTGGCTGTCGGCGCACTCGTAAGACAGGTTTTAAAACCGTTTGGAATAGAATTTTTAAGCCATGTTAAGAGAATAGGCGAAGTTGAAGATACAGCTGATTTTACTGCGGCAGATTTCTTTGAAAAAGTAAAAAATTCACCTGTTGGGTTTGGCGATGAAAATGCCGCTCAAAAGGCTATGGAATACATAGACAAAATCAAGGCAAGCGGTGAAAGCGTAGGCGGAATAGTGGAAACTATCGTAAAAGGTGTGCCTGCCGGGTTGGGAAGTTATGTTCATTACGACAGAAAACTTGATGCAAACCTTGCTTTCGGTGTTATGAGTGTACAGGCTATCAAGGGCGTTGAAATCGGTATGGGCTTCGGTGTGAGCGAAATACCGGGTTCAAAGGTACATGATGAAATCGAATATTCGGACGACTTCCACAGACTTACCAACAATGCCGGCGGTATTGAGGGCGGTATGTCAAACGGTGAGCCGATTATTGTTAAGGCGGCAATGAAACCGATACCTACTTTGTATAATCCGCTTAGAACAGTCAATATTGACGATAAATCGGAGCATAAGGCAACTGTCGAACGTTCCGATGTGTGTGCTGTACCGGCTTGTTCGGTTGTCGTTGAGGCGGTAATCGCATTTGAAATCGCAAAGGCGTTTTTGGATAAATTCAGCGGTGACTGTATGGCTGACGTAAAGGCATATTACGATGTATATATGAACAGAATTAAGAATTTCTAAAATCAAACGTAGGGCAAATAAACCATGAGAGGTGGTGAGGGATTTTTGACCGAAAATGATTTGATTAAAAAGTGTAAAAAAGGTAGCCGAGAAGCTTTTAATATATTAGTTTCAAATTACCAACAGCAAGTTATAAATATCGCTTACGGAATGCTTTCAAATCAAGAGGATGCATATGACGCGGCACAGGAGGTATTCGTAAGGGTGTATAAAAGTATAGAGTCATTTAAGGAGCAATCTTCCTTTACCACGTGGCTTTATAGGATAACTAAGAATGTTTGCTCTGATATTCTGAGAAAACGTCAGAAACATTCGGGTGTAATAAGTATCAATCAGGCGATTGACGAAAAAAAAGATATGGATATTAAGGACGAAAGTCCTACACCGGAAGAAAATATGGAAATATCGGAACGTCAGAGAGCTGTACGTGAGGCGATAAGCGAACTCAAAGAAGAATACAGAACTGTAATAACACTATGCGATATTGAGGGATTGAGTTACGATTACATAGCTGAGGTACTCGGAATACCGTCGGGAACGGTTAAGTCGCGAATTAATCGTGCGAGAAGTGCATTAAAGAAAAATTTAATGAATAAACGGGAACTTTTTTGATATTTCTTACGTCTAATATATTGTAAAAAGAAATTAATGAAAATTTAAAGAAAGGGGGAGTAAAAATGAATTGTGATAAATTTAACGAATGCTTGGACAACTATGAAAATTTGAGTGACGAAACAAAGCAGAAAATGGATAAACACGCATTGGAATGTGCAAATTGCAAAAGTGAACTTGAATTTATGCGTTCAATTATTTCAACAGCTAAATCTCTCCCTGACATAAATGTTCCTGTGGATTTTATGGAGAAATTAAATGTCCGCATAGATGAAGAGGAAAAGAAAAAAGCACGAATAACAAGACGTGTAATGCGTAATGTTCGCCGTAATTGGAAACAGTATACTGCGGCAGCGGCTTGCTTTGCATTGGTAGCTGTTGTAACGGCTAACAGCAATATGTTCGTCGATAAGATGAACGGAAATGATGACGGTGTTATTCAAGAGGAAACAGTCGTGACTGACAGTGACGGAAATACTGCCGTAAGTACGACAGCACCGGCAGTGGCTGCTCAAGACAATGCGGAAGAAAATCAACCGACAGTATTTGAAGAAACGGTTGAAAACACTATTCCCGAAAATAAAACAGCGAAAAGTACATCATCGCTTGCAACGGCAAAGCCGCAAACAAGTACGAGTACAAATTCGGTAAAAAGCAGTGTGGTTGCAAATAACAGTAAATCCACATCTGCTCCGTCTGTAAGTCCAAAGGTACAAAATAATGCGGTACCGTCTGTTTCTGCAGAACCTGCAAAGTCAGACGAAGGTGCGGTTTCGCAGAAAACAACTGCTGAGGTTGCTGATAATTCAAACGATATTCAAGCTTATTCACAAGATGACGGAATAGCGATTGCAAGTATTGATGTTCAGTCGGACGATCGTTCCGTATATGACGGAACTGCTGACAATATCAATAATTCAAGAACAGTAAAATCAAGTGCTGAAGATGATTATTCGCTTGCGGGCGGAGCCCAAATCGCATACGGCAGATACTATAAGTTGGATAAAGACGGCAATCCGATTGAAGCCCCCGAAGAAAATAAACCTATCGGTTCAATCGTAATTTCCGCAAAAGACGCAGACGAGGCGTTAAGCGTTATAAGACAATATTCATACGATGAAGACGGTGAATTTTACACAACGAGTTCTGACAGATTGACGTCAATGCTTTCAGTATTATCCGTTCAGGGAATCGGTTACAGTAACTATACACCTGCTTATGAGGGTGAAGTAACATTTAAACTTGTTATAAGTTAACATTAACTGAGCCTGTCGACAAAATGTCGACAGCTCCAAAAATCACATCATACTGATGTAATTTTTGAGTATTTTCAGAGAAAAAATCATAAAGTTCCTCCAAAGTCGAAACTTTAGATTTTAAGCCATTTCTGCCGCGCATGTCGCCAGAAATGATTTTCAATGAGGTTAGCACCTCAAACTTCCCGAAATAAAGCAGACAAAACCACAACGGTTTTGTCTGCAATCTGTTAATGCCTTTCACGACAGCATTATCTGTTGTGGAGGGCATTTTTGTTTGGAAAAACAGAACAAAAAAATCGGACTGTCAGTCCGATTTTTTGATATGTCTAAGAAATAAGTTGTTTTAAAACGCCGAATGATAAAAGCGACATTATAAGTCCTGCAGTAAGTACACCTAAAAAGATAAACAAAAGTGATTTTTTAGGTTTCATACCGAATAATACTGCGATAAGACTTCCTGTCCAAGCACCTGTACCCGGCAGCGGAATGGCTACAAAAAGGAATAAGCCGAGATAGCCGTATTTTTCGATTTGAGCCGATTTTGAAAGTGCTTTCTTTTCAAGCCAATCGGGAATTTTGTGAAAGCGTTTACTTTTTTTCATCCACGCAAATATCTTTTCAATAAACAGCAATATGAACGGTATCGGGAGCATATTACCCAGTACTGCGGCAATGTATGATGGGAAGAAACTCATTTTCATAAGTCCTGCCGCAAGAATACTTCCTCTAAGCTCCAACAACGGTACCATTGATACAAGAAAAACAATTAATTCCTTTGATATTTTTCCTGAAAGTGCTGTGACAATAGATTGTACAATAGAATCCATAAAACTTCTCCTTAAAATAAAAATTACAGAATTCATTATACACTATATTTTTCTAAAAAGCAATTATTACTATATCAAATTAATGTAAAATCTTTGAAATTTGTTTGTATAGTACGAATGTTATGATTGATAACAACAGTGCTTTTATTAAATTAAACGGAATTGCTCCGTATAAAACATATCCCAAAGTGTTTGTTATAAGCGGATTAGCCTTGCCGCAAAGCGATATAATTTGCTCCATAGGCATAACGTTTGTATAGAACGGTATCAAGATAAAGTAGTTTGCAAGTCCGCCTACGATTGCCATTGCTATTGCACCGAGAACAAGACCTAAAACAGCACCTTTTCTTGTTTTGATACGCTTGTAAATAAGTGATGAAACAAGTACAAGTGAACCGCTTGCAAGGAAATCGGCAAGTTCACCGACACCGCCTGTGTCTGTTCTTAGCAGGTGTAGAGCCGCTTTGATGAATGCTATCGCAATACCCGTAACAGGACCGTATGCAAATCCACCTATCAAAGCAGGTAAAGTTGAAAAATCAAACTTTAGAAACGGCGGCATAAACGGGATAGGAAATTCTAAAATCTGCATAAGTACAATAGATATACCCGACAGTATTCCTACACTTGCGATAAATTTCGGTGTAAACCTTGTTTTGTTTTGAACATTGATTGCTTCCATAATTAAAAAGCCTCCTAAAAATTTATTTTGTATCTTTAGGAAAAGTTCTTCGCATAAATTTTGTCTTGACGCTATGAACGGGAAATAAAAAAAGCCCCATAGCATAGCTACAGGGCAAACCATACACAAAAAAACATCTTCTTCCGTCCGGACTTTAACCGTCGGTTTTGGAATTTCACCAAATCAGCCTACTGTACTGAGTAGGGTCGTGGACTTTAACCACCGGTAGGGAATTACACCCTGCCCTGAAGATACACTCATTTATATTATACACGTTTTTTTTAATTTTGCAACTGTTTTTTTAAAATTTATCAGTTTGTCTGCTTTGAAAATACTCAAAAATCACATTGTAAAATGTGATTTCGTGAGTTGCTGACAGATTATCGACAGGTTCAAACAGCAATGCTCTGTAACAAAAATGTAATGTCGAAAAGGAAGAAAAATACTCAAAAATTATTGCATCGTACATCAGTGTACGGTGTATAATTTAAGTATGAACAGATACATAAATATAATAAATTCTTTAGAAAATATTTTTGTGGGAATAATATAATTTTAGGAGGAAAAAATCATGAAATCTAAAAAATTATTATCAATCATACTGGCGTTGGCAATGATGTTCTCTGTGTTGCCTGCAAGTACCGTTTTGGTATATGCCGATGAAATTACAGAAACAATTTCCGCAGACACAACATGGAATGACGGTGATACGGTAGGCGGTGTTACAATATCAGGCGGAACCGTGACAATAAACGGTGATGTTGGTATTACGGCGGCAATTACTATCAAAGGCGATGTTACATTCACGGGCGGCGGAACGCTTAACAGAATGAGTACATCGGGAAATTTGATAAAAGTTGAAAGCGGAAGTCTTACACTTGGCAATGTTACAATAGACGGTAACGACGTGATAATTTCTGACAGCGGGGCGGCGGCTGCGATTAATATGGCCGGCGGTACTGTTATAATGAATGATGGGGCAAAGATTACAAATCATAAAAGAACCAGTGGTTATGGACCCGCAGTTTATATGACCGGCGGTAATTTTAAAATGATGGGTGGCACAATTTCGGGATGCGAAAGCAGAAATTATGGTGGTGCAATATATTTAGATGGCGGTAGATTTGAAATGAAAGGCGGTACTGTTGAAAATAATAAAACGACACTTTCAAGTGCCGGATATGGTGGAGGAGCGTTTTATGTAAGAGAAGCTTCTCTTATTATAGATGACGGTCTTGTACAAAACAATTCGTCAAATTCCGGAGGTGCAATCTATAATACATCATTCGGTACAACGATAATAAACGGCGGTGTGATAAAGGGTAACACGGCGGTAGGCGATTCACCGAGCGGTTCTGCAATTTTTCATAGTTGTAAAACAACAGGAGAGGCTACATTACAAATAGGCGGTAATGCAAATATTAATGTAGGAAATGATATTTATTTGATGTCAAATACCTCTGCTACTAAATATGTTGAAATAACTTCTTCAATAAAAAATCCGTTAATACTTGCGATAGAGGGCGAATCAGAAGGCAGAGTTATTGCTGATGCGGCAGACGGTGTTGTGCTTACATACAATGATATGGCAAAGATTAGACTTAGCAACAGCTCTTACGCATTGAAACTTGAGAATAATCAAATAAAGCTTACTCAAACATCAAGCGGAGAAACAAAATTTCCTGTTTATCTCGGTTATGACGCAAACAACGGTACAAATGCACCGAACGGTAGCAGTGCCGAAATAGTTGCGGGCAACAGTGCAACTTTTACAATAAGTGACAGTGTACCGACAAGAACAGGATATGATTTTCTTGGTTGGGCGACAAATAAAGACGCAACATCAGCAGAATACAGTTCGGGTGGCAGTATTACAATAAGTTCCAATACAACGCTATATGCAGTTTGGAAAAAAATATCGACTTTTGAAACAAATGAATTTACACAACCGCTTGCAATAACAGGTTGGACATACGGTGAAACAGCAAATACACCGACAGCAGTGGCGAAATACGGAACAATAAAATACACATATTCAAATACGGCAGACGGAACGTACACCGAAGAAGTTCCGACAAATGCAGGTACATATTATGTAAAAGCAACAGTCGAAGAAACAGCAGACTATTCGGGACTTGAAAGCAATGCAGTTGAATTTACAATATTGCCGAAAACAATAAATACAGCAATAACACAACTAACTGCACCTGTTAAAAATGAAGTACCGCAGACAGAAATAGAAACAGACGAATATACAGCAACGGTAGCTTGGTCGCCGGAAGTTACGGATAAATTCGGATATAGTACGGTTTATACTGCAACAATAACAATTACACCGAAAGCAAATTATACTGTAAAAGGAATTGCTGAAAACGGTTATACCGTAAGCGGTGCACAAACAGTTACAAATGAGGCAGACTCTGCTACAGTAACAGCAGTGTATTCTGCGACAGGTAGTTATGACACAGTTGATACAAACGAATTTACCAAACCGCTTGAAATAGTCGGATGGACATACGGTGACACACCAAATGCACCGACAGCTACGGCAAAATACGGATCAATAAAATATACATATTCAACAGCGGCAGACGGAGAATATAGCGAAATTGTTCCGACAAATGCAGGTACATATTATGTAAAAGCAACGGTTGAAGAAACAGATAAGTATACAGGGCTTGAAAGTGACGCAGTTGAATTTGTAATAGGAAAGAAAATACTTACAAATGACAACATAACAAAAATAGCAGACCAAACATATACGGGTGAGGAGATTAAACCTGTTATTGAGGTCAAAGATGGGGATAAAATTCTTGTACTTGATACAGATTATACAGTGGCATATGAAAAAAATATAAAAGCATCTGAAGAGGCAAAAGCTAAAGTTGAGATGATTTCAAATAATTATAAAGGAACACTTGAAAAATTATTTACAATATTGCCGAAAACAATAAATTCTGCAATAATACTGACTGCACCTGTTAAAAATGAAGTACCGCAGACAGAAATAGAAACAGACGAATATACAGCAACGGTAGCTTGGTCGCCGGAAGTTACGGATAAATTCGGATATAGTACAGTTTATACCGCAACAATAACAATTACACCAAAAGCAAATTATACTGTAAAAGGCATTGCAGAAAATGGTTATACCGTAAGCGGTGTACAAACAGTCACAAATGAGGCAGACTCTGCGACAATAACTGCTGTATATGCGGCAACCGGTAGTAAGAGCAGTGGAGGTAGCGGCAGTACAAAACGTTATACAGTTTCGTTTAACACAAACGGCGGTAATAAGATAACGAGTCAGACTGTTGCAAAAGATAATTCAGTCAAAGAACCGACTGCTCCGATAAAAGAAAACTTTGAATTTGCGGGATGGTATACTGATAAGGAACTTACAACAAAGTACGATTTTACGGAAAAAGTAACAAAAAGTTTTAAACTTTACGCAAAGTGGACTGAACAGAAACAGGAAAACGGCGGAAGTGAAGATGTCGTAAATAATAATAGCGGAAATGAAAATAAAGAAAGTTCAAATACAATAGTTTTGACAATCGATGAACATGACGCACTCGTTTACGGAATAACAAAGACAAATGATGTTGCTCCAAAGGTTGTGAATGACCGTACAATGTTGCCTGCTCGTTTTATTGCGGAAAATCTTGGCGCAACAGTTGAATGGGACGGCGAAAAACAACTTGTAACAATCACAGGTAAGAATGAAAAACAAGAGGATGTAACAATTCTTATCACAATCGGCTCGGATTATGCAAAAGTAAACGATGAGGACGTTAAACTCGATAGTCCTGCTTTTGTTGAAAACGACCGTACATATACACCGATACGTTTCATCTCGGAAAATCTGGGTGCAACGGTTGAGTGGAATGAAACAGAACAAACTGTTACAATTCAAAGAGTTAAATAAATAAGAAATAGCAGCTGATTTTTCAGCTGCTATTTTAATGTTGAAATATCTTACAATGAATGAGGTGACAATGCAATGTCAAGCACTTGCTGAACAGTGAGTGCTTTTTGTATGAAATAAATAAAAAAAGCGATAACCGAAGTTATCGCTTTAATTGGTACAGACGACGCGCACCTTAATCTAAACAATACAAAATTGTGGGTATGTGTTGTTGTATATGTGAAAGATAAGGGGATAACAAATCCAATATATATTAAAGCATATCTCAATATAACAAACCCTATTTACATTGATAAAGATTTTTTGAATTGGAATGCAGACCAGGTGGTGGCTGATTTAGATAAACAAGGAATTATATCGTCCGAAGATGGGTTAAAAATACTCAATATTGCAGATTTAGAAATAAAAAATTCCAAACTTAGAGAAATTCTAAAAAATAAAGGGTGCGACGGTATTGTGTACAATAACGAGATTGAAGCTATATCGTTTTTGATGACAAACAAATTTTTAGGACGAACACAGATACAAATCAAGTAGGAATAAAAAAAGTAGATAATCAAAAAAATGGAGGTAAAGAAAATGGCATATCGCAACAAGGAGTATTGGACGGAAAGGTAGAAATGATGATAGAGGACTACATGCCCGAACTAAAGCAGAATTGACAGAGTTCATACGTCACATAGCGACGATAGCAACGAAGGACTGCAACAATCAGTTGGAAACGAAAGAAACAGACCCGATGTCAGAGATGATAGCGAGGGAATACACGGAGGAACTGATAAAAGAGAAACTACATCAGAAACTAAAGGAGTATCATACTCTGTTTTTGACTAACTTTTGACTAACTTTTGACTAAAATCTGACTAACAGACTAATAAAAAAGTATAACATTTTATCACATTTTATCACTTTTTATCACTTTGATTTTCTTCTCGCAAGCACTAAAAAACCGCATAAACACTTGATATCCAAGCATTTATACGGTTTTTTGTGATTTTAAAATTTGGTGACTCGTGAGGGAATCGAACCCTCGTTGCCGGCGTGAGAGGCCGGAGTCTTAACCGCTTGACCAACGAGCCATTAACAAATACTATAATACCACATTAATTTATATTTGTCAATAGAAAAATAGCGGATTTTGAAAAAATATCAAAATCCGCATAATAATCTTTTGGAGCTGTCGATATTTTTGTGACAGGCTCGATAGGTTTATCTGTAAAGTGGGTATTTATCGCAAAGAGCCTTAACTCTTGTCTTAACTTCTTCTTTATTATTTTCAAAGTCTTTGATTGTCATAGCGATAAGTTTACCGACTTCGACCATATCTTCTTCTTTAAAACCTCTTGAAGTTGAGGCAGGAGTACCGATTCTGATACCGCTTGTAACGAACGGACTCTTTGTATCAAACGGAATTGCGTTTTTATTTACTGTAATACCGACTTCGTCAAGCATTTTTTCAGCTTCTTTACCTGTAACGCCTGTATCTGTAAGGTTTACAAGCATAAGGTGGTTATCAGTACCGCCGCTTACAAGTTTAAAGCCTTCTGCCATAAGTGTATCTGCAAGAACTGATGCATTTTTAACAACCTGTTCTGCGTATGTCTTAAAGCTTGGGTCAAGCGCTTCTTTAAAGCATACTGCCTTAGCTGCGATTGTGTGCATTAGAGGACCGCCTTGAATACCCGGGAAGATAGCCTTATTAATCTTAACAGCGATTTCTTCGTTATTTGTAAGAATAAGACCGCCGCGAGGACCTCTTAGAGTCTTGTGAGTTGTTGTAGTAACAACGTCTGCATACGGCATTGGTGACGGATGGCAACCTGCTGCAACAAGTCCTGCGATATGTGCCATATCAACCATAAAGTATGCACCGACTTCGCTTGCAATATCGGCAAATTTCTTGAAATCAATAATTCTTGGATAAGCTGACGCACCTGCAAGGATAAGTTTTGGCTTACATTCAAGTGCTATACGTCTTACTTCGTCATAATCTATTGTGTTAGTATCTTCTGTAACACCGTAAGGTACAATGTTAAAATACTTACCGGACATATTAACAGGACTTCCGTGACTAAGGTGACCGCCGTGAGCAAGGCTCATTGAAAGAACTGTGTCGCCCGGTGTAAGAAGTGCAAAGAATACAGCCATATTAGCCTGAGCACCTGAGTGCGCCTGAACATTTGCATAGTCTGCACCGAATAATTCTTTTGCTCTTTCGATAGCAAGTGTTTCTACCACATCAACGTATTCGCAACCGCCGTAGTAACGTTTTCCCGGATAACCCTCTGCATATTTGTTTGTAAGCGGTGAGCCGTTAGCCTCCATAATTCTTTCCGATACAAAGTTTTCAGACGCAATAAGTTCAATTTTATTGTTCTGACGATTTGTTTCGTCTTGAATTGCCGCATAAATTTCCGGATCAAAAGATTTCATCTTTTCGTATTTTTCCATTTTCCCATTTCCTTTCGTATAAAAAGTGTTGAGTTGAAAACAACTTTATGTAATATTATATATGTTATTTAATAAAAGTGCAAGTCTTTGTTGCAAATTTTTACGAAAAATTATATAATGTACTTATCAGAAAAATTGAATTGAGGTGATTTCTTTGACGAAGAAAGAACGAGTTTTGAAATTGCGAGAGCTTTTGGACAAGGCATATCCCGATGTCAAATGTTCGCTTAATTACACAACACCGCTTGAAATGCTTATTGCCACTCAAATGTCGGCACAATGTACCGACGCAAGAGTTAATATAATTACCGAAACACTTTTTAAAAAGTATAGGAATGCAGAAGATTTTGCAAATGCGGATTATGACGAGCTTTGTGAAGATATAAAATCGGCGGGATTTTACCGCAACAAGGCGAAAAATATAATCTTGTGTTGTCAAAGGCTTATTGACGTTTACGGTGGGGAAGTACCCGATACAATGGAGGACTTGACAAGTCTTGCCGGAACGGGCAGAAAAACAGCAAACCTTGTACTTGGCGATATATTCGGTAAGCCTGCTGTTGTGGTTGATACGCACTGTAAGCGGATTGCAAAGCGTATAGGTCTTACAACGAACGACGATCCTACAAAAGTCGAAATGGACTTGAAAAAGATTGTACCGTCCGATTATCAGCTTAGAATGTGCCATCAGTTTGTGGCACACGGTCGTGCGGTATGTACGGCAAGAAACCCTAAATGTGCGGTATGTCCTATTAAGGAAGTTTGCAAAAGTGCGGGAAAATGCTGAATTGTTAAAAATAAAGCAGACAAAATCATAAACGATTTTGTCTGCTTTTGCATTTATTTTACTTTATATATCTGTATTGAATTTTCATCATATATTTTTTCAAACTGTGAAAGTGAATTGTAATTTATATTAAAATCTTGTTTTTCGTTGTTCCCTACATAAATATATGAAATGTTGTTTTCATCTGCAAATGACTTTAACTGTTGAGAAGAACCCTCATATGCCGTTTTTAATTCTTCACTTCTCTTAGTATATTCTTCTCCGAACCCGTGGAAATGCACATACAACGAAGAACCTACATATATTGTTCTTCCGGCAAGTGAAACTACAGGGTTAATGTGATTTGTACTTGTCATAAACACACCGTTTGCGTCGGTGTTGTCTTTAATATATTCAGAAACTTCAATATCAGCGGCACTATATGTCTGATACATTGCACCTGAGTGATATTCGCGGATAATTGTCATAACTCCTGACAGAGTAGCGGAAATAATAACCAATGCCGCAAGGAAACCGCGTAAATTGATACCTTTAAGTTTATTATAAATAAGTACAAGATATTCCGAAACAATGATTACCGCAATCATATATGCTATGTAGAACAGTTTGTTGTTATCATAATCGTTAGGCTGGAACAATATAAGTTCGGCGATTAAGAACAACAATCCGCAGCTAAGCACTAATTTTTTATTATCCTTTGATGTATTGAAAAACGCAGGGATAATGAACAAGAAAGGAATTCCCCAATTCTTGATATAGAACCATAAATACGGATCAGCCTCATTTACCCAGTTAAATGAATATCTTAGGAATGAACTGTTTCCCGAAGTTTGTGAGAATGTCCAGAAGAAAAGCTGTGGCATAGCAAGTACAAGAGTGATGCCTCCGAAGTATATCCAACGCATAATATAGCTTTTCTTGTCTTTTTCATCGTAAAGATAAAGTAAGAACATTCCGGCACTTATAATTCCGAGTGCAAGCAATGAATGTGTGTGTATCATCGGCATACAGCCGGCGACAACTCCGAGAATAATGAAATAAGATGTCTTTTTATTCTTTACCGCATTTACAAGCATTTCAAGTTCAAACAGGATTACGCACCAACCAGCCATTGTTGTTCTTTGTGGTATAATCATATCGCAAATGACATTTGACCAACGTATATTGTGTTCATTATAGTTTGTCGGTGTCTGGTAGTATTCCGTAAAGAACTTTGTAAAGTTTGACGGGTCTTCTTTTGCACTCTCAAAGAAATACGCAAAACCAAATCCGCCGTTTAAGAAGAAGAACAATGTTGCAATAACAGATACGGTTGTACTCTTAGTAAGGGAGAATGAAAGAATGTAAAATCCCATTACTATACAAAGTGCAAATATAAAGCTTGGAATAAGTACGGCAATTCTAAGCGGACAACCGAACATATACAGGCTTGAAGAAAGCGAATCAATAAGGAACGGATAGTTTAATCTTGTTCCCGAAAGGAAACAGTATTCCGGCGGAAATGATTTTTGTTCGGCTATTGATGTGACAAATCCAAGGTGCATTTGTAAGTCACCGTATGTAGACTGCCCCGAGCTTACAGCACCGTTGGCATAAGGTGCAAGGATATGGTTTACAATAAGCAAGCATATTAACAGCGTGACAGGTATAATCAAAAACAGAAAAATCTTATTTGATATAACCACGTTTTCTTTGCATACAAGATGTTTCTTTAAATATACTGTTTTCTCAGAAAAAATACTTTGCACAACGTCTTTGTGCTTAATTCCCAATACAACTATCGGTATAATCGCCGTAATAAGTAAAAGTATGTGGCTTATGTATGTGAATTTAAAAATCAAGGCAAACGGAATAATTCCTGCCATAAGTATTATATTTCCGAAAACAAGTCCGGACCATAGTTTGTAATAAATATCTTTTTCTTTGAAGAACATCGAACTGTAAATAAATCCGATGATAAGAAAAAGCAAATAATAAATAACTCCTAACAATTAAATCACCTCTGTTTAATAATTATTGTACAAAAAACATAATTGAGCCGACTAAATTAATCGCAAGACCGATAAAGAATAGGGGATAATTGAAACTTTCCCAATCATTATCCTTCGGCAGTAACATAACCGTTCCTATAAATATAATAGGAAGAACGTCATTTGTGTACCTGTTACCGAAATGTGCACCGCCCATTGTTTTGTGCACAGTTATTGAAAGAAGTTCGATTATTGCGATTGCCAAAACAAGAATCATAAACTTCATATCAAATTTTTCGTGCTTTATAATCGAACGTGCAATATATACCAAGTAAGATACGAATATCGGACTCACCAAGAATATGCACATTCCGTTGGCATAAGGGTATTGCCAAATTCCGTTCTGTGTTTCGGGAACGGAAAACATATTTTTCAGATTTTCAGCCATATATCCGATATTGAATTGACCGAGTTCCGAACGTGTAAATTCGGGCAGATAGTTGTGACCGAATTCCGTAATGTTGCCGAAACGAGCGAAGTTTAAAATCATATACGATAATGCAATGACCGCCATAGGAACAAGGGCGAGATAACGCTTTTTTATAATATCGATGATTTTATCTTCTGGGTTGACTGCTTTGTGTGCGTTGTATATCAGATATAGAAGTGCAGGCAGATATAATATTTGAAACGGTCTGCAACCTACCGCACATGCCCAAAATGCAAGTGAAAGACCTATTTTGTTTTTCAAAGCGTAGTATATTGCCATAAGACTTAATGAAAAAGCCATATTTTGAGCGATAAACCATACCCAAGCATTTTGTGCGGTCATAAGCCAGTTTGAACCGACTGTAAGAAGTAATGCGAAAAATATTGCGGTTTTACTTTCAATATCAAAATGCTTTAATATCTTAAATGCGTATACCGCTCCCAAAAGCGATACCGCAAATGCAATCATACTGTCACAACTGTTCCAGCCGATAAGCACAAACGGCAGCATAACATAAGACGGAAACGGCGGAAAGCTTACATAATATTTATTATTGAAAATCGCAAGCTCAAGATACGGATAGTCACGCCCTAAATCAAGTCTGCCCTCAAGCCAAGACTGAGCTTGAAGTATGTACGAATTATATGGCTGTGATTTCCACGGCCATTGTCCCGTAAATGTCCAAATGACAAAGAAAACGGCTGTAACACAAAGACAAAGTATAAGAATATTTATATAGTCCGTATTTTTTGTTTTTAATGGTTTTACTATGCTCATATTAATCCTCCGTTATAAAATTTGTTTCCAACACAAGTATCCTGTCAAATAAATGCCTAAACCTATTGCCATTGAGGCTGTGATAATAGGTTCTGTCCATTTGTGTCGTTCCGAAAAATCTGAAAGGAAAAGGAATGCCGGAATTGCACAAGTCATATATCTCGGAACGCTTATAACCCAGTCGAAACTTGTGTTTAAAATCAGATACACAACGAGATATGCAGTGTACATACTTTTGTGCTTTCTGATACCGTAAAATAAATTTGCGGTTACAAAAATTATTGCAGCCAAAGACGGAATCCATACAGACGCAAGCATATCTTTGTCAGTACCCGAATTTAATTTTGAAACGATTGAATTGATACCCGTTCCGAAATATGCGGAGCCGTGTCCCCAAATTGTTCGTTGATATTCAAGGAATTTAAAGCAGTCGCCTGTGACTTTATAGTTACAGAACAGATAAATTCCTGTTCCAAGTAGCATTAAAAATATCCAAAGTCCTTTGGAGTAGAAAAGTTGCCATACTGTTTTTATATCCTTGTTTTTAAGCTTTTCAAATATTTTGTAATGTTCAAGCCATTCAACTGCCGCAGGCATCGCAAGCAGTATTCCGAGCATTCTCGACAGTGCTGCCGCGGCACCCCATATACCGACAAGGTGCCACTTATGTTTTCTTATATAATATAAAGTTGCAGCAGATGTGAAAAGCAACATACTTTCATTCATAAGTGTTCCGAAAAACAGTGCGTGTGGAAATACCGACATATACACTATTGCACGAACGGCAACAGATTTACTGTAATCTATTGAAAACAGTTTGTATAGGAAACAGCACGCACCCGAATACAGTGCGAATGAAGTCAAAAGTCCGCTTACTCTCAAATCTCTGAAAATAATATTGACAATCCTCATAAGCCAAGGATATAACGGAAAAAATGCAAGAGTTGTAAAATTTTCACCTTCCGTATAGTATGTATATCCGCCTGTAGCAATGCGAACGTAGTTATTTGCGTCCCATTTCATATACTGTTCAAGTATATCGCCAAAACTGTTTATGTTGTCATTGAACATATATATTATCACTACGGAAAACAAAAATACTATAATTCTGAAAGAGAATGCCAAAAGAAATACGCATAGTATATCCTTTTTTGTGGTTTTATAATTTGATGAAGTACCTTTGTAACAAGTCAATTCAGATATGTATTTATTGTTTGAAAATTGAATACCTGAATTTGTTACAACTCTTAATGCTATAATAAGTACGGCACTCCAAATGATTATACTTGATAAAATAGAAGTAAACATTTATAAAGCTCCTTATATTAAAGTCCTAAAATAAAAAGCGTATAACCTCTGCAAATGCAATGGTTGAAAACGCTTTTTATAGTTTTATTCATCATACATTAAACCTAAACAAAACAATATCTCCGTCTTTCATAACGTAGTCTTTACCCTCACTTCTTACAAGACCTTTTTCCTTAGCGGCTGTCATACTTCCGCATTCCATAAGGTCATCATAGTGAACGACTTCCGCACGAATAAAGCCACGCTCAAAGTCTGTATGAATTTTACCTGCCGCCTGAGGTGCTTTTGTTCCTTTTGTGATAGTCCATGCACGAACTTCAGGTTCACCGGCTGTAAGGTAACTGATAAGACCAAGCAATGTGTAGCTTGCCTTGATAAGTCTGTCAAGACCCGATTCGCTCATATTAAGTTCTTCAAGGAACATTGCCTTTTCATCACCGTCAAGCTGAGAAATTTCTTCTTCTATTCTTGCACTTACAGGCATAACCTGTGAGCCTTCTTTTGCAGCAAGTTCTTTAACTCTGTTTACAAATTCGTTGTTTTCGATACCTTTTGAGAAATCGTCCTCCGCAACGTTTGCGGCATAGATAACCGGCTTCATTGAAATAAGCGAAATTTCTTTCATTATAGCCATTTCGTCGTCTGTGTATTCAATACTTCTTGCAGGAAGTCCTTCTTCCAAAGTCGCTTTAACTCTTTCCAAAAGTGCAAGCTCTGTTGCAAGTGACTTGTCGCCCTTCATAGCTTTCTTTGTACGGTCAATTCTTCTCTCAATCATTTCAATATCAGAGAAAATAAGTTCAAGACTGATTGTTTCAATATCACGGATAGGGTCGATTGAACCGTCAACGTGAGTGATGTTTGCATCCTCAAAACAACGTACAACGTGAACAATAGCGTCAACCTCACGAATGTGAGATAAGAACTTGTTTCCAAGACCCTCACCCTTTGAAGCACCTTTTACAAGACCTGCTATGTCAACAAATTCGATATAGGCGTGAGTAACTTTCTTAGGGTGATACATTTCTGCAAGTTTGTCAAGACGTTCGTCGGGAACGTCAACTATACCGACATTCGGCTCAATCGTACAGAACGGATAGTTTGCCGATTCTGCACCTGCCTGAGTTATTGCATTAAATAATGTTGATTTACCTACGTTAGGTAAGCCTACGATTCCAAGTTTCATTATATTTTTCGTCCTTTCGTAGTGCCTGAAAATATATTCGACACCAATTTGTGAAAATTTTATGAATTTATTATATAACATTTAAAACATTTTCGCAATACTCTTTATTATTTTTTCGGTTTATGGTATAATAAATGTATCATATTAAGATGAAAAAACAGGAGGACAAAATAATGGCTAACAATAAGGTACTTATAGTAGATGACGATGAACATATAGTAGAACTTATAAAACTTTATATGGACAAAGAGGGTTTTGATACCGTTACCGCAAACAACGGTAAAAAAGCCGTTGAACTTTTTAAGTCAGAGGCACCGGCTATTGTAATTCTTGATGTTATGATGCCTGAAATGGACGGATGGCAGGTGTGCCGTGAAATCAGACGCGTAAGTAATATTCCTATTATAATGCTTACCGCAAAAGGCGAAACATTTGATAAGGTGCTTGGTTTGGAACTCGGTGCGGACGATTATATGGTTAAGCCTTTTGAGCCGAAAGAACTTCTTGCAAGAGTTAAGGCTGTGTTGAGAAGAAGTGATACAAAGGAATCAAATGCGGAAAAAGAAATTGTTTTCCCTAACCTTACAATAAACCTTTCAAACTACGAACTTAAAATAAACGGAAATATAGTTGAAGTGCCGCCGAAAGAACTTGAACTTTTGTATTTCCTTGCGTCAAACCCGAACAGAGTGTTCACGCGTGAACAGCTTTTGGAAGAGGTATGGGGATTTGATTATTTCGGTGATTCGCGTACAGTTGACGTTCATATAAAAAGACTTAGAGAAAAACTTGAGGGCGTTGAGGCAAATTGGCAGCTGAAAACCGTATGGGGCGTAGGTTATAAATTCGAGGTAAGATAATGTTTAAGAGTATTTTGGGACGTTTGTTTTGGACGTATGCTATAATACTTATGCTTGTTTTTACGTCGGTTGCGGTTACGGTCGGTATATTTGTAAATCATTTTGCAATAAGCACTCATATGAATAACGTTATAAGCGTATCGCAGAATTTGGAGTATTGGACAGGATCACTGCAAATAGAAGATACCGATTATCGTGCAAGAGCGGCATATAAACAACTTTTAAGGTCGTGGGGCAGCTTTTTGAACTCGGATATTATAGTAACTAATTCAAACGGTGAAGTTTTGGAAAGTACAACAAGTTCCGCGACCGTTCCGGACGAACTTGTACATATTGTAACAAACGGAAATATCGTAAAGAAATACAGCACATTAAACGGTTCGTATAAAAATAAAATGATGGTTATAGGTGTACCGATTAAATATCAGGGAGGTATTGTCGGAGCGTCATTTTATGTGACAGGTATTTTTGATATAAGAAAAACAACGCTTGAGTTGTTTATGATGGTTATTATTACATCGCTGTTTTCTGTATTGGCAGCATTTGTTCTTGTGTATATGCAGTCGAAGAAAATCTCGAAACCGATAGAGGAGATTAATAAGGCTGCAAGGGGAATTGCGTCAGGTAAGTTTGACAAACGTGTTGAGGTGACAAGTGCCGATGAAATAGGACAGCTTGCGTCAAGTTTTAACTTTATGGCGGATTCCATAGAGGCATTGGAGGATACAAGAAGTGAGTTTATAAGCGACGTATCGCATGAACTCAGAACTCCTATGACGAGTATTTCTGGATTTATCGAGGGTATTTTGGATGGTACAATTCCGCCCGAAAAAGAAAAGGAATACCTTAAAATCGTGCTTGACGAATCAAAACGTCTTACGAAAATGGTTAATGATATGCTTGAAATGTCAAAAATGTCGTCAAGCGAATATAAACTTGATGTGTCTGAATTTGATTTGAACGAGCTTACAAGAATTTGTATAATCGGTTTGTGTAACAGAATTGACGAGAAAAATCTTGAACTTAATGTTGATTTTGAAGATGACATTTTGAAAGTTATAGCAGATAAAGACGCGATAAAACGAGTTGTCATAAACTTGCTTGACAATGCGATAAAATTCAGTTATCCTAATACGACAATCGGTATAAGAACATGGATTGAGGACGGCAGAGCGAGATTTTGCGTAGGTAATTTCGGTGACGGAATAAGCGGTGCGGATTTGAGCAATATTTTCAATCGTTTCTATAAAACCGATAAGTCACGCGTAAATGAAAAGAGCGGTGCGGGACTGGGTTTGTCGTTTGTTAAAAATATTATGACATTGCATAAGCAAAACGTTTGGGTTGAAAGTGTCGATACAAAGGAAGGCTCAACGGTTAAATATACAAAATTCACGTTCACACTTGAACTTGCGTGATTTTGGTATTGACTGACAATGAAAATAGGTGTAAAATAGTATTATATGAATTTCAAGGAGGAAAAATTTAATGGCTGAATTACGTTGGAACCCACTAATAAAGGATTGGGTAATGATTGCATCACACCGTCAGAACAGACCTCAGATGCCAAAGGATTGGTGTCCGTTCTGTCCGGGTTCGGGAAAGGTTCCTGACCACTTTACAGTGTATGAATATGATAATGATTTCCCTGCACTTTCACAAAATCCGCCTGTACCGGATGATGTTGAAACAAGAATTTACAAGACAAAGCCAGCATACGGCAAGTGCGAAGTTATTTTGTACTCACCGGAGCATACTGTAACATTGCCGGAGCTTCCTGTTGACCATATCAGAGAACTTGTTGATTTGTGGACAGAAAGATTTGTTGAAATAAGCAAGGACGAAAAGATTAAGTATGTATTTATTTTTGAAAACAGAGGTGACGTTGTAGGTGTTACAATGCCTCACCCTCACGGTCAGATTTACGGTTATTCTGTAATTCCGAAGAAATTACAGCTTGAAATGGAATCATGTAAGGAACATTTTGACGAAACACATAACTGTCTAATCTGCGATATGCTTGAAGATGAAATGAACTGCGGTGACAGAATTATTATGGAAAACGAAGATTTCGTTACATTCCTGCCATTCTTCAGCGAATATCCTTACGGTATGTACATAGCCGCAAAGCGTCACGTACAGAATTTGTCACAGCTTACAGACAGTGAAAAGACAAATCTTGCAAAGATATTAAAGGAAACAACAGGTACATTTGACAGCTTGTTTGATTATAAGTTCCCTTATATGATGTGTATGTATCAAAACCCTGTAAACGGTGAAGATGTATCTGATTATTACCACTTCCATATCGCATTCTATCCGCCGATGAGAAGTGCAGATAAGATTAAGTATAACGCATCTTCTGAAACAGGTGCTTGGGCTCACTGTAACACAACTGCTCCTGAAGCAATGGCTGTTGAACTTAGAGCCGCACACGAAAAATTTCTTAAAAAAATGAACGGCTAAACCGAATGAGTCTGTCGACATTTTATCGACAGACTCATTTTTTTGTTTAAAAAGTGTCACATACACAAAAAGTCGGTTTATAGCCGATTATGTTTTCAAAATCGCTTTTAATCACATTTATTGCATAATCGACCTTATCTTCTTCAACGATTGCCCAAATACCTTTATCCTGACATCTTGCGGCGGCTATGCCGTCTGTATTGCGTGCAGTGTTTGCAAGGAATTTATGTTCTGTGCCAATATCCCAAAAACGTTCCATGGATTGTTCCGAATTGTTTATTTCGCGGAAAAGTGTTTTTATATCACATCGTTTTAATGCGGCGGAAACGGTATTAATGCGTGTATTTTCGGTGGATAGGTGATACATATATTTAGCCGCTTTGCTGTTTTTAAACGATGATTTTGCGGTGCTCAGTATTTCGGGCGTCAAGTCTGATATTGAATTGATGTGAGGGTATAATCTTCGTATTTCGGACATAGCATATTTAATGTGCTTTGAATGGTTGCTTAACGGTTCTGTGCAGTGTGCGGTAAGAATTTTGTAGCCGGAAAGCGGCAACGGCAGGTTTTTCGGCTCACCACTGTTCATAAGTGTACAGTAGCCTTTTTTAGAAAAAAGTACGGCGAGATAAGGCGTTAAATCGTCGCTTAATGCACATATTGCGGCGGTTTCAAGAGGGGTGAGTTCTATATCACTTACTTGCATAAGTGATTTTATCAGTGCAGCCGAAAAAGCGTGTTTTGAGGATATAAAATTCGGTATCGTGTTATTGTACAGTATTTCTGCACCTTTTAAACCGCTGTTTTCAAGTGCGTGTATTAACTCGGCAAAGAATTTTGTTTTGCCTTTAAAAAGGTCTGTGGACGTGCCGAAAGGGTATTGCAGACATTTGTCTGTGGTGGTGTTTTCGATTTTTACATAGTTGCCGCCGCTTTTTCGTGCGAACATTTCAACTCGCATTGATAATGTACAGCATAACGACGGTGCAGTGGGTATATCTGTATGTCCGAGAAGTGTGCATAATGCGCCGTATGAGGTGTAGTGAAGAAATTTGCCTGATGTTTCGTACCGCTTGTAAAAGTCCTCTTTTAAAGTGAGAAAATTCAAAAAAATCACTCCTTTTTATTAGCTTGCCCATAATTTTGAATTAAATTCATTGTGATTTGCCACCATGGTATATATTCGGGCGACCGATGATCGCCCTTACGAAGCGTGTGTGATTGGTGTAACTCTAACGTCAATATTAATATATTTCCGTAGGGGCGGTCATTGGCCGCCCGTTGAGAAAATGCAAAA